>Ga0208548_100003_pt1 | contig 177805 bp, 177 predicted proteins | sample ECH_Chost_MetaG_FD_187133 | JGI IMG/M metagenome (GOLD analysis project Ga0208548, IMG submission 187133) | Hot spring microbial mat communities from Yellowstone National Park, Wyoming, USA - ECH_C host_MetaG (SPAdes) (version 2) | ecosystem: Environmental > Aquatic > Thermal springs > Hot... | reverse complement strand
TTTTGGGGTGTCGACCGAGTGCTAGAAGCAGCTAAAAGATGTGGAAGTGTTGAAGAGATTAAGGCAACAACACTGGATGAAGCGCACAGAATACTTAGGGAAGAGGTTGAGCGTGACGAGCTAATCGGTGACTACGGTTCTGAGCTAATCAAGGACGGCGACTTCATTCTGACACATTGCAACACTGGCCAACTCGCCACGGGTGGGATGGGCACAGCGCTAGGCGTCATAAGAGCTGCATGGGAGCGTGGTAAGAGGTTTAAGGTATTCGCCACGGAAACCCGCCCTCTTCTACAGGGTGCGAGACTCACCACCCTCGAGCTGGTAAACGCGGGGATACCAGTTACGCTGATAGTGGACTTAGCTGCTGGATACTTGATGCGCACCAAGAAGGTCGGGTTAGTCGTGGTTGGAGCCGACCGTATACTTGCCGATGGGTCAACCGCCAACAAGATTGGGACATACACGTTGGCGGTGCTCGCCAAGCAACATGGTGTTCCATTCTACGTTGCGGCGCCACTCAGCACGTTTGATTTAGAGTCACGTGAAATAACGGTTGAGCAACGCTCCCCTGAAGAGGTGCGTGGGTTTAACGGTGTAAAGACCGCGCCAGACGGTGTGGACGCGTGGAACCCGGCTTTCGACGTCACGCCACCTACACTTATCAGTGGGATAATAACAGAGAAAGGCGTATTGGAACCTCCCTATGAAGAGTCAATAAGGAAGGCGTTCACATAGTTACCATATGATCCTCGCCCCATTCGACCGCACACCGCCAACTGTTGCGAGAGCGATGCTCAAACTCGCAGGTCTGAGACAAGGTGAGAGGCTGCTTGATGTTGGCTGCGGAGACGGAGTCATCATAGCTGAAGCAGCTAAGCTGGGCGCCACCGCGGTGGGGGTGGACATAGAGGCCCGCCTAGTGCGTCAAGCTTGGGAGAGGTGCGCCAAGCTTGGTTTACTGAGCCGCGTACACCTAGTTGTGGGTGACTATAAGGCAGTGAAGAGCTGGGAGTTCAACGTCATCGCCCTCTACCTAACAACACGGGGCAACATAGCGGTGCTCGAAGACCTACTAAGCCACCCTAGTCCCACTAGCCAGCTACGTATAGTGACACATGATTTTAAGCTACCAATGCTTGAACCCGTGCGGGTAAGAGAATTCGGGTACAGGAGGTTTGACAGACGCACACTCTATCTCTACACCATTTAAATCCCTCACCAACACGTGTGGCTTACAAGAAGACATGAAGCCATGCGTTTACACGCCTATGCGAAAGACTCTAATGTTTACACGTTTATGTTTCTTGATTAACTTGGCTACTGATAACTGGATCTGCGGTTTCGAAGAGGTGCGTTCTGGCCTCACAACAGATGTTTACTTAGAGAGAATGATGGAGGCTCTACGCAAAGACGGTAAGGCGGACACACATGTTTGGGCTGAGTTTTCAGGCGACCTGCCAGACGGATACGAGTGGGGTGTCTTTGCCGGGTTAAACGAGGTCATAGGGCTACTAAATGGGAGAAATGTGGATGTTTGGGCTTTGCCTGAAGGAAGCGTGTTTCGTGGGGAAGACGTAAACGGTATTGAAGAGCCGGTGATGGTGATTAGCGGCCCATACAGTGAGTTCGCCCTTCTTGAGACAGCCATCCTAGGAATTCTATCGTATAACTGCGGTGTGGCCACCGCCGCCGCTCGTGTTAAAGTTGCAGCAGAAGGTGCACCAGTTTTCGCGTTTGGGATTAGGCGCATGCACCCCGCGCTCGCCGCCGTGTCTGATAGAGCCGCGTACATAGGTGGTGTGGATGGCTTCAGCGGTGTGGGCGCAGGTAGAAGACTTGGAATAACACCAGTGGGCACAATGCCACACTCATTTATACTGATTTATGGACGCCAAGAGGATGCGTGGTCTGCATTCGATAAATACGCACCACCCGATGTGCCCCGCACACTTCTCTGCGACACACTTTCAGATGAGAAGGACGAGGTGATTAGGGCGGCCAAACTACTCGGGGCAAAGCTTGCGGCAGTAAGACTGGACACGCCTAAAAGCAGAAGGGGGGACTTTGAACACATAGTACGAGAAGTTCGCTGGGAGCTCGACCGCCTAGGTTTCAAAAAGGTTAAGATTATGGTTTCTGGCGGACTCGACGAAAAAAGTATTCGAGGCTTAAAGAAGGCTGGCGCCGACATGTTCGGTGTGGGCACAAGCATAGCCGCTGCAAGAGTAATCGACTTTTCAATGGATCTGTGCCAAGTTGGGGGAAAACCCGTATCAAAGAGAGGGCGTTTTTCGGGTGTGAAAAGCGTCTATAGGTGTACGGAGTGTTTAACCGATGTAGTTGTTGGTTGGGAAGACTCAGTCGAGAACTGCCCAAGGTGTGGTGGAATCATGGAGCCGGCTATGATCAAGGTTATGGAGTCCGGGAAACCACTAGTTAACGAGGACATTCAAAAGATCAGGACGCGCTCAATGCAGCAAACATTAAAGCTAGGGCTAAACCTCGATTCAAACTGACGATGAAAGCTTAGAGGCTTGCTCCTTTATACTCAAGGCTAACTGGGTTGTCACACCTCTCAGTTGGGTGAGCTTTTCAACGGGAGCCTCGGCGACATCCTTTAGTGTTTTTATACCACTATTATAAAGCTGTCTGGCTCTAACTCTACCAATACCTCTAAGTCCAACGAGTGGTAGGAGCTCGGATTTTACACCCGACTCGAGCCTGACGCTTAGATCAGTATAGGCTTTTACAAGGCTTCTATCTGACTTCAGTGTTTGGAACAGTGAGGCTATGCCCCTACTCACCCATGATGCAGTGGTGTATAGTTGGTAGAGGTCTCCTGGTTGGACACCGATGGCCTCCTCTATCTTCGCTTCACTAACCTCGTTAACCCACCACTCTAAAACCTTCGCGGCTTTCCAAGCACCCAGATACTCCTCATAGGGGTCTGGTGATAGGTCCATCATAGTCTCCACATACTCCTCGAGTGAGACGGGTAGTTCATCCTCCTCTTGATCAATCTCGTAGCTCAAATCTTCTTTCTCCTTCATACCCAATCTTGGCTTCGGCACCTCAACGCTCAAACAAACCAAGTGGAGGCTGTGCCTATCGACACCGCTAACGCCATAGTCAGCAGCCTTTTTCACCAAGATCGCGGTGTATGGGTGAAAGTATACCTCACTCGTCTTCTTACCGAAGGCCGTGGGTAGAAGGTAGCCCCCCTCATCTGTGAGAAAAGAGTTATCGAGAAGAAACTTTAGACATCTCGAGATAGATCTCCACATAGAGGGCTTAGAGGAAAGGGTACCAGAGAATGTTTCCGAGAAAAACTCCCGGAGCTTCTGCTCATCAGCGGCATAACCAGACGTCACATTTGATAACACATGGGGTAAGAGAGTCAACTCACCCAAGAGCTGTGGCTCAGCGGGTTCGGGTTTGGAGCGCACGTACTCCTCCAGTAACTCTTCAACCTCATCCGCTTTACGGGCTATAAGCACCGCTTCTCCATATGGGTCAAGACCGGGCCTGCCCGCCCTACCCGCCATCTGGTGATACTCCAAAACGGGGATACGAACCCTCCCAAAACCCTGCTCATACCTAGTAACATCATATATTATCACACGTCTTGCTGGTAAATTCAAGCCGGCTGCAAGTGTGGTGGTTGAAGCCAAAACCTTCACCTTCCTAGCCATAAACGCCTGCTCGAGGATTGTTCTCGCATCAAACGAGAGCCCTGCGTGATGGAAGGCTACACCCGACTTTATGAGGGAGACCAACTCATCGTGGGTTGGCCCTAGCTCGTCAAAAGAGCCAAGCTTCTTAGCGAGCTCGCTCAACTCCTTCTTTTCACCTTCAGAGAGGCTAAGCTTCCCAGTGAACTTTTTAGCCACACTCTCAGCCTGCCGACGGGTGGAGGCGAAGATCAAAACTTGTCCTCCCTTGTTTATCGAATCCAATGTTAGGTCGACAACAGGCTCATCCCCAGTGTGTTTGACATTCACCGTTTCACCCGTATCAAGATGAATTAGGCCACCATAGTAGACTCCCTGCTTAAGTGGAACAGGTCTCCAATCACTCACAACTAGCTTAGAGGACAGCCACCGAGCGATTTGTGAAGCGTTACTTATGGTTGCACTAAGAGAGAGAAACCTTATCTCTGGGTTAATTTTCTTAAGTCTTGTTAACACAACTTCAAGGGGCGGTCCACGTGACCTGTCGCCAACCAGATGCACTTCGTCAGCGACCACAACGTTAGTCTCCGTTACCCACGACTCAGTGGCTCTCCGCCTCAAAATCGAGTCACACTTCTCATAAGTCAAAACCACTATATCATAGTCAGCGAGCCACTTGTCATACCTATCAAAATCACCCGTACTCGATGCCACGCGTATCCCAAGCCTTTCCCACTTCTTTAATTCTTCTAGCTTCTGCGCGGCGAGAGCTCTAAGCGGAACAAGGTATAGGGCTTTCCCACCCTTTTCAAGCAGTACTTTGGTTATCATGAGTTCGGCGATCAGTGTTTTACCGCTGGATGTAGGTGCGCTCACAGTCATGGATTCCCCGTCCAGCAACCCAGCCTTTATTGATTCAACCTGCGGAGGCCAAAGCTTCTCTATATGTCTTTCATACATCACCTCCTTTACTTGAGGAGGGATAGGGAGCTCGTCTATCGTCAATTCACTCATTTAGATTCATCCAGAAATCCACTTTAAACCCTGTGGGATACATAAACCAGACGGGGTCAATCCAATCTTGGAAAAGTTTTCGATACTCTTCATACCAAGCTTTCTCTTCGGGTAATAGTGCATCGAATGCCTCAGATTTTGCGTTGGATTCAGCCATACGCCTTATCTTTTTAATCCTCATTCGCAGGAGGTCTTGAAGCATAGATTGGGCGGCCGCGAAATTAGGGTCATTCGACCTTAACATATCCTCTATCGGCTTCTTAAGCTCAGCGTAGTAATTCTCTGCGAGTTTTTGAGGATTTGTACCTTGTTCCTCCTGCCATATACTCCTTGCTAGTTGTTGTCTCAACGAAGTTTGCTGAGAAGTGTACTCAGCATAACCCTTTTCTATGAGCCACTCCGCAAGCCATCTTGGAACATTTGTCTCATAGCCTTCTTCTACGGGTTCAGGGAGACTAGGAGAATAGTCAGACAAACCCTGAATGGTTTTCTTAAACCTTACCATAACTGGTTTTTGAAGATACAGCAACAGAACATACCTATGTATAAGCCTAAAATCACGCGTCATATCCTCAAAATATAATATTCTCGGAAACTAATAAACTCAGTTTATAGCATGCTTGCCCCCACCGTAAACTCTAGATCAAAAATCATTTTAGTGTTCGTCGTTAATCAGCCACAGATTTTTGGTCTACCGTGAAGGGTGAGGCTTGTCGTTTCTTTCAAAATCCCCCGAGTTGGGTTTTTCGCTAAAACCAAAAACGTAGCCCAGACTAGAATCGCTATGTATCTATGATAGACGATGTCGGGAACCAACTCCTCAGCATACTGGCTGAGTCAACTTATCCTTTGGGGAGGGGAGCCTGTGGTTAGAGGGGGAACTACCCTACTAATAGGGGTGGAGCTCACATTAGGAGAAGTATTATTCAGCGCTGGGAACCACAAGTGGCAACCAGACCTAGGGCGCCTCGCTTAAAGGAGCGGCTAAAACGCACTTTTTATTTCAGGTTTACACAGCAACCTTAAACCTCACAACTCCGAGGATCAGTGGCGCGATGTGTAGGTAAGTTTAAGGAGGGGTTGACCATAGTGACAAGTGGGTTGGATACACAAAAGTTTATTTCTTAAAAGAGGATATTCATTGGTAGCTGGTCAGCGTTTATGAGCTCCGACGAAGAGATGATCTGGACTGAGAAATATAGGCCCAAGAAGCTTGACGACCTCGTTGGAAATGATGCTGTAGTGCTCCGACTCAAGCAGTTTGCTCGTCAAAAGAATATGCCGCACTGTCTTTTCATAGGTCCAGCGGGTGTGGGTAAGACGACGGCGGCTATTTGCCTCTCGAGGGATATTCTTGGCGAGCACTTTAGGGAGGGTTACCTTGAGCTTAACGCTAGTTCGGATAATAGGATTGATGTTGTAAGAACACAGATCAAGGACTATGCTAGGACAACCACGTTTAGTGGAATACCCTTCAAGATACTGGTGCTTGATGAGGCCGATAATATGACGCCCGAAGCCCAGCAGGCCTTGCGTAGAACTATGGAGATATATTCTAATGTATGTAGATTCATACTTATAGCCAACTATTCTAACCGGATAATCGAGCCAATACAGAGTAGGTGTGCGGTTTTCCGCTTTACAAGACTGTCGAAGAATGACGTCGTGGAGAGACTGAGGTATATCGCGGAGCAGGAGGGTTTAAAGTATGACCGTGAAGGTTTGGAAGCGATCTACGACGAGCATCAAGGGGACCTTAGAATGTGTATAAACACTCTTCAGAGTCTGGCGGTACTCAACAAAAAGGTGGATAAGCAGAACGTGTTAGAGGTTTTGGGGTCTGTTTACTTAGCCGATATAAGCCAGATCATCGACCTTTCGCTCGAAGGCAAATTCAATGATGCCCGTAGGAAGCTCCAGGATGTGCTCTACTTAAAGGCGATCCCCCCTGAAGATGTGGTCAGACAAATATACCGGGAAATAGTCAAGAGTGGCTTACCAGATAAGGTGAAGGTGGAGGTACTTGGCTACTTGGGGGAGGTCGAGTTCAGACTAGTACAAGGCTCAGATGGGGAGGTTCAGCTTGATGCACTCCTAGCAAAGATGGCTTCCATTAAGAAGTGAGCTAGACTTTGAGTACAGCGATGTGGACAGTAAAGTATGCCCCGAAAACTTTGGAGGAATTCGTGGGCAACAAACAGGCGAAGACCGCTTTCTATGAGTGGCTCGATAAGTGGACCCCTAAAAACAGGTGGGCTCTACTAATAGGTCCACCCGGAGTTGGAAAAACCACGCTGGTTTACCTTGTGGCTAACACTCTTGGCTTAGATGTGATAGAGGTAAACCGCGAAAACATAGGTGTAAGTGTAACACTCGAAAAGCTCTCAGAGACGGCTTCAACCACGGCCACACTTTTCGGTGCATCACGTAAACTTATTCTAATCGAAGAGGTTGAGGTAACACTGAGCGCCTTTACCGAAACAGAACGCCTCTTCGAAGTTCTCAAAAACACCAGAGTCCCAGTTGTGTTCACGATGAACGACCAAGACGCACTCTACTCTAACCGCAAACTCTACTATCTAAGGCAGGAGTACTGTACCCAAATCAAGTTCGACAGGGTTCGCTCAGACCAAATACAGGGTTTACTGGGCAAGATCTGCCGCTCTGAGGGTGTGAGCGTAGAGCAAGAAGTGTTAAAGGATATCGCTGAAAACGCGGGCGGCGATCTGAGAGCGGCAATAAACGACCTGCAAGCGGTGTGCTCAGGCGAGCAGGTTGTGAGGAGTTCTGATATCAACTGGGTAACGAGGAGGGACACGCAGATATATGCGTACAAAACCGTGCTCGACCTTATACGCTCACAGTCCATCTACACCGCTAAAAACATTGTTACAAACAGCGTGGCGGATTGGGATACTATTTACGCTTGGCTCGCTGAGAATCTGCCAGCTTACCCTAAACCCCCCGAAACAATACAAGAGTGCTGTGATGCGCTTAGTAAGGCTAGCGTATACGCATATCGAGCAGATAGGTTCCGCGTGTATGAGCAAAGAAAGTTCGCTGAAGACTTCATGTGCTACGCTCCTCAGCTTCTGGGTGAGAAACCGTTCAGGAAGCTCGAATTCCCCCTGAGATTAAAGTACCTTTCAAGGAGTAGGGAAATCAGGATGAAACTCAACGCCCTCTCAGCTATGCTCTCAGACTATCTACACACATCGGAAAACTCTTACGTGGATTCCGACATGCCTTTTATAGCACTCTTCACGAGTGTAGATAAAACTTTCTCTGAATGGTTCGAACGCAGATTCGGTCCTGAGGCTGCAAAAACAATCGTCAGGATATTAGATAAAGGCGAACATACACCTATAGAGTGATAATAACCAATCTAAGTCTGAGATTTTAGATGAGAGATAGCGTGTCACCTTAATTAGACCCTCCTCTAACATCACCCAGTTAGCGTCATCATCGATTTTAACTAGGATTAATCCTCTTGGCTTAGCTGAGTGGATACTTGAAAATTGTGTGGGGGGTGTTCCCATTAAGTCAGCTAGGGTTAAGTAGCCCACGATCCTTCTGACCTGCTGGTAGCCGAACCCCCTAGCCCTGAAGAAGATAAACTCATTCGTAGTGGTTGAGAGAAACTCGATTTGACAGCCCTCGGAAGGCGGGGCTCCGCCCCTCTTGTATAGCTTACTCAAACCGCCTTCACGATTAAGCTTGGAATAAGCCTCATTAACCGCTTCAGGGTGTAGCCATCGACCTTTTTTGACGTACACATAGGTTTTGGATGACACTTCTCCTAAGCGGGTGGCATAGTGGGTGATGGCTACATCGTTTGGTAGAACCCTGTTAACCGCCAACGGCCTCACCGAGAACCCTTCGAGCGCGATAATCTGTGAAAGAGAGCTAACTCCCGCATCCGTCCGGCTGAAGGCCTTTATACGCTTAACCTCACAGCCTGTCTTGAGTAGGGCGCTCTCGAGGGCGCCCTGAACCGTTGGTTTATCTTTCTGCCTCGACCATCCTGCGTAGTGAACGCCGTCGTAGAAGAGTTTAAAGTACACTTTACCGTTAAGCTTTAACTCTTGAGGTACACCTGATTTATACCCGCTCATACACGATGTTCATACCGTCTTGGCATATTTTTTATTTGCCTTCTTAGCTCGCTGATAAGTGGGTTCAAACTGTGGGGTACGGATATATTGGTGGTCCTACCCCTTTGACCCCTACCTCCAACAAAGGTGTCTATGATTCCTAAATCGTATAGCTTCTGCACATAGCACCACAGCTGGGTGTGCATTCTGGGCTTAAGATTAAGGCGCAGACAGAGGTCAGAGTAGGCGGATTCGGCTTCGCCCATACTCAATCTTGTTTGTTCTTTCGCGCTGAGTAGTGTACAAATAGAATAGAGCAACAACTTCTCGTGGATATCCAGCCTCCGCACAGCCATTGCCATTGAAACATCTAGATAAGATGCTTCAACTTGGGTGACGTGTTCTAGTCTTATTCTAGTATCCTTGAGTTGGGATGATAGGGTAAAGCTGCCTGCGAGCAACTCCATCGCGTATCCCATATCACCCCTTAATCCGGCCTGTGAAACTATGTGCTCTTTTGCTTGATCGTCAACCACATCCTCAATACCCGCTAGACGCAACCTATATGTGAGGATTTCATCCACCTGAGTCTTACTGTAGGGCTTAACTTCCAATGTTCTAGTCACATCGAAACCCTGTAAACCCGCGGTTGCCGCGCGAGTGGATACTACTAGGCAAATCGGTTTAGATCGCACGCCATCATTCAGTTCAATCAGCCTATTTAAGAGACTCGTGGTTCCTTGGGTCAACCTCAATTGATCGAGCAAGACTATAAGACGTAAGTTGCCTTCAACTAAGCTCTCGCCTAACACGCTCGCAAGCTCGTTATCGGAGACGCCTACCGTTGTCTTAAACGGCGCCAAATAATTCAAAATCTCGGAGAGAAACCCGTGCACTGTTCTAGGCACAGTGTCCGTGATATGGACGAAACACGTGCTCCTATCACCGTTTAGGGTTGGCGAAGAAGCAAGAACTCTTACTGTCATCTCCACCGCAGAGCTCTTACCAACCCCTGGGTCGCCAACAACCATTATCCCGGTGTTTTTGTCAGGGGATTTTATAAACGCCCCCAGCTCATCCCCAAGCCATCTTATCTCCAAGTCTCTAAACGGGAGGGTGGGGGGTAGATAGTCCCGACTAATCCTATGGAGGTTAAAGATGCTTCTATATATTAATCCCTGTTTGAGGAGCATACACTAACTATTTGACCCCAAACATAATTAGTGTTGTTTAACCGGGTACTAGACCAACACGGATAACACTAATTCATATTAAACTTCGCGGTGCGAGGGTAAAAACGTTTGGTCCAGCAGGTGATCGTAGGCTTAGATTCTCGCCAAGTGAATGACGCTGCTTGTGTGCTTCTCATATCCATTTTTCCCAGCATATAAAAGCCAGTTCCCCGAAAACCTCAACGCTTATCTTGGCTCGACGATTCGACTTGGCTTTTAACTGCTCGAAACCCTTTGACCTCTCCCTAAAGTTAATGGAAAAACTATTGTCGCCGATAGCCGAATACACTTCCTCAGCCTCCTTGTAGGGTCCACTGCAGAGCTTCAGCGAGCCTATTTCCTCTACACCCCTACTCCTAACCAGGGACTTTAAGTTTTTGACGCACTCAGCGGTCAAACCCACCACAAACGCTGTGTGAGAGCGGTTTGAGAGAGGGGTAGACCCACCGCATCCGCTTAGGATAACCAAATCCAAGAACTCAACCACCGCTTTATGGGATCTACCCGGCTTCGATGTGGCCAATACAAACATATTAGGGGGGCTCCGCTCACTCAAGATCCTCATCACCAAGTCAGCTAGGCCGGAGCAGTCATCGCCATAGAACACTTGTAGACCAACAAATTAAGTTTTCCTAATACCCAAACTACACCATACATAGAGAGATACCCAGTGAAACCCTAATTATACGTGTCCGCGCAGAGTTTCTTTGAGAATCACAGGCGTCAACACGATTAAACCGCTTCGCTCTGCTGCATCCAACCCCAACATAACAAAAAAATATGTGTGCTAATCTAATAGCTAAAATGCTTGAATACCTAGTTTCAGCTTTGATGGTGGGTGTGTCCGCGCCCGTGGCGTATAAGGTTCGCTTTCTCGATGGATTAGGAACATTAACCGCTTGCATTCTAGGATTAGCAGTGGGTTTCACGATGGGTCCAGTGTTCCTAGGCGTACTTATAATATTCCTAACAGTTAACAGCCTATTCACAAAGATGGGTTACGTCAAGAAGGCGTTGCTGGGCGCGGCCGAACCCAAAGGTGGGGCCAGGACTTGGAGGAGTGTTGTCGCCAACGGGTTATCAGCAACGATATTCGCGGTCCTCAGTATTCTCTTCTATCGTCAAATCCTAGTTGTAGGCTTTATGAGCGCTATCGCAGCGGCCTCAGCGGACACGGCCTCCACGGAGGTTGGCCTGCTAAGTGGTTCAAAGCCAAGGCTGATAACTAATCTTTCCAGCGTTGAGCCGGGGGTTTCTGGTGGGGTGACGGCTCTTGGGTTAGTGGGTGGAGTGATAGGTGCGATAAGTATAGGTATAATTGGGCTCTATGTTGTGCACGCCATATATGGTTTCCCCATGCTGAGGCTGCTTACTTCAAACGACCCATTTATCCCCACTAGTGGAATCACTAGGTACGCGTTAGCTATAAGTGTGGGGGGATTCTGTGCAGCTGTTCTTGATAGCGTGCTAGGCGCGACGCTCCAAGCTAAGTATGTGTGTAGGGTGTGCTCTAAAAAGACAGAGCGAGCCGAGCATTGCGGTGTCAAGTCAACGCTTGTTGGGGGAATAGATCATCTAGATAACGACACAGTAAACGTATTAGCAACATTTCTTGGAGCAGTAATTGGGGTTTTAGTATTCTTGGCGTAACATATTACCATTCAGTGGTTGAAGCCGACTTGGTGAGATTTGGAAAACCATATACCTATGTGTCTTGAAGTTCTACATGTGGGGAGAGTATACATACTCACGCCTGGAGGGCAGTACAATCACCTTATATTTAGAAGAGTCCTCGAACTGGGCTATGAGGCATCCATGCGGCATTTAGAGATTGACTCTGAATCACTGCGTAACGCTGGTGCTGTAATAATCGGTGGTGGCCCGGGTAGATTGAGCCTCGACAACAAGGTGTCAGAATCTCTAAAGGATGTATTAATAAACGCACAGATACCCGTTCTCGGAATATGTTATGGCCACCAGTTATTGGCCCATTTATTTGGGGGGGTTGTTGCGCCCTCAGCTAAGCCAGAGTTTGGTCCAGCCACAATAAGGGTGATTGAGAGGGATGAGCTGTTTGAAGACGTGCCAAACACGTTTACTGCTTGGCTTAGCCACAACGACGAGGTAGTAGAGCTTCCAAAAAACTTTGAGGTGCTCGCAGACAGCCAAGAGTGTGCGTTTCAAGCGGTAAAGAATGTCAACTCGATGATTTATGGAGTCCAATTTCATGTGGAAGTTGAACACACACAGCACGGTAAACAAGTGCTTGGAAACTTCCTTAGACTCGCGAAGCGTTGAAATCTACAACGCGTAAGTTTAATTTTAATGTAGCCTGAGCGTAGTTTGACCCAAATGCCAAACATTCTGGTAACAGTAAAGCAGGTAGTCGATGTTGATTCGCTTAAAATCGATAGGGCTACGAACACTATCACCACAGTTGGGGTGCCAAGAAAGATGAACGACTTCGATAAGAACGCCTTAGAAGAAGCCATAAGGATTCGTGAAAAACAGGGGGGAAAGGTTGTTGCTGTTAGCGTAGGCCAGCAGAGTAGCCGCGATGTGTTGAAAGAGGCTTTAGCTATGGGTGCAGATGAGGCATATCTAATCACGGATCAGTCCATACCAGAATTCGATAGCCGTGCTGTCTCACATTTAATCTCTAAGTTTTACACCAAGTTTGGCCCCTTTGATTTAGTGATTATGGGTGAAGGAAGTGTTGACCACTTCAGTGTACAGGTGGGGCCTAGGGTTGCCGAACTCCTAAAGCTACCCCAACTCACGTACACCCGCAGGCTTGAGTACTCGGGGGACAGCGTGGTCGCTGAAAGGGACCTAGAGGATGGTTTCCATGTTGTTAGGAGTCCCTTACCCTGCGTTGTCACGGTAGCCCAAGAGATAAATCAACCCCGACTCCCCACACTGAAATCGATACTCGCCGCATCCAAAAAACCAATCAACCTGGTTCCCCCATCCCAGCTTGAAATCAATGCAGATATGCTACAACCAGTGGTCACAACGAAAACCGTGGTTCCCCCTAAAACTGAACGAAAAAAAGTCGTAATAGACGGCTCTAAACCAGAAGAAGCGGTGCAGACTCTTATCAAACACCTTACACAGGAGGGAGTGATATAATTTGACTCACCGTGTCCTAGTATATTCGGATAGTCCAAAACATATACCTGAGCTATTAACATATGCCAACCAGCTTTCTGAGGGGGGCGGGGTCACCATGGTTACACAGGATGATAAGCTAGTTGATCTTTCATTCGAGTATGGAGCTAGCAGGGTTTACCTAACAGAACCCAAAAGTACCAGCCCATACGATGCTACAACCACTTCGGCTGCTATCTTCGAAGCCTATAATAAGGAGAAGCCAGAGTTAATCATCCTTTCAGCCACAAAGTTTGGGAAGGAAACCTCTGCGCGTCTAGCGGCGAAACTTGACGCTCCACTTGCCACTGAGTGTCGAAGTGTTAGTTTCACGGATGGCAGAATTGAGGTTGAGAGGATGGTTTTCAGCGGCAACGGTCTTTCCACAGAGATTATTGGTAGGACACCCGCTATTGTAACCCTCCAGTCAGGTATCGTGGAACCTAGGAAGAATCCTCACAACGGGGAAACTGAGAAACTCAGTATAGAAGTTAAGCCAATGACTCAAACCCTCGAGGTCAGAAGAAAGTCGGAGACATCCGCAGCCAGACTCGAGGAAGCTGAAAGAATAGTCGCCGTTGGTAGGGGATTGCAACGAAAGGAAGACTTAGAGCTCATAAGACAGTTGGCAGAAGTGCTCCATGCAGCAATAGGGGGCTCCAGACCTCTTGCGGCTGACCTCGGATGGCTCTCAGACGATCAATGGATAGGCCTTTCAGGGCACAAAGTAAAACCCAAACTATATGTGGCCATTGGGATAAGTGGTCAGATACAGCACATAGCGGGTATGAGGGATGCAAAGGTTGTTGTGGCCATAAACAAGGATCCAAATGCGCCAATGGCAGCCAATTCAGACTACTATGTGGTCGGAGACCTCTACACGATTGTTCCAGAGCTTATAAAACAGTTGAAACAAAGGGTGTAGCAAACGAGGAGGTCAACTTATTTTCGTACACTCACCTATTTACTTATACCTCTTATTCTAGGGCTAGCGCTCCTCACTTATACCTCATATTCAAACACATGCGCATTTCCGTGCGGCATAAACCACCCATACAGATTGTATGGTTTAATACTGATATTAGCGGACATATGCGCTTATGGCGGGGTCGTATACTGGTTCCGAGCCTCAACTTCAAGAAGGAAGCATACAAAGAAGGTTGATGCTTAGCGCAACAAGAGTATTACCAAAAATACTGGCATAGTTCTAAACACACCAGCTTTATACATACGGTGGGTAGCCCCGATACAAATTAAGGATTGATGACTCCTCATAGTTTGGTGCTCACTGTTATGCACAGGGATGGCATCCGGCTAGGGAGCGATGATTGTGGTGATCAAGGGTGGAAAATTCTTATTGGCACAACATCTCCGAAACTGCTGGTTATGGCGCGAAAAGCTTATACCATTCACAGACGGATTTGAATTAAACTCGTCGGCCATAGGTAGCGGGGAAACACCCGGTCTCATTCCGAACCCGGAAGTTAAGCCCGTTACCGTTACGTGTTCCGTTAAACCTTAGGTTTAGCAGGGCACGTAAGCCGACGAGTTTATATAATTTCTAGTTTGCCTCTTCTAATATGCGGAGAGAGTTAACGAAAACCTTAAAGTCCGTTTTAGAGCCACTAGTACCTGTGATGAGTTGGGTATCCACGCCTAGACACTGAGGCTAACGCAATCCTGCAACAAGGGTCGGGTGGTTGATGGGGAAGCTCAACCATCAATGATGGGTAGCTCACACGCGGCTATGATGATCCCGATCTCACACGGATCCCCTTTAAATGAAGTTGAAGAGCCGAGCTGAGCCGCGTTTAGCTATCTGATCACATTTAATCTCAGTAAACGCTTTATTCGGGCTCATGGTTAGTGGTGGGATAGGAGTTGATTTTATCCGACTTTGACCTTAAGAACTATATCGCCGGTGGGCGCCTCTACATAGACCCGTTGTTCGACGACACAATCCGCGAAAACGGCGTGGACCTACGTATTGGTTCGCAGATAGCAAGGCTGATTTCAACCAGAGAAGTGTTTGATACAAGAGGTAACGTGGACTCTTCAAGGTTTTATAGAATAATCGAAGCTGAAGAGTTCATCTTAGAAGCCGACGAAAAAATCCTAATAACAACCTTAGAGAGGGTGAGACTACCATCTGACCTAATGGGATTCGTGCAGTTAAGGTCATCTTTTGCCAGAGCTGGACTACTCCTGCCCCCCACAATCATAGACGCGGGGTTCGACGGCAATATAACAATAGAGGTGAGGGGGACATCGTTCCCTGTTAAGTTGTATAGTGGTCAGAGGTTTGTTCACATAGTGTTCTCAAAACTCACAACACCCCTCGAGAAGCCTTATAGTGGAAAGTACCAGGGCCAGAAGGGCGTTACGCTACCCATATTTAGTGACCAAGTAAAGAACTAGTGGTAAGAAGAAAAAATTAAGAGTCGGCGCAGGCATTATGATTTAGGAGCTGTGAAATATCAGAGTTAAGCTGATACGTGATGAGAAGGCATTTATTTGAGCTCCGGGTTTTTGACAGTGAATAGCATAGTCGTTGGCGCTATTGTGTATCTTAGGGATGAGAATGGTAGAATACTACTTCAGAGACGTAGAAGCGGTTTATTCAAGGGTTACGTTGGACTACCGGGAGGGAAAATCGAATTCGGCGAAGACATCGTGGACGCAGCGCTAAGAGAGCTTAGAGAGGAAACGGGGTTGAAGGGTTTTCGGGCTAGTGCTAGCGGTGTTTACTCGGAAGTGAATTTTGACAACCAATCAACGAGCAATCACTTTGTACTCTTCGTTATCAGGGCAGGAGCGTACGAAGGCAACCTATTAGAGACAACACCTGAAGGCCAAAACTTCTGGATGCATGAGGAGGACATAGATTCACTCGAACGTGTACTGCCAGACCTATTCTTCGTGCTCGACGCAATAAATAGGGCGCCTTTTGTAGAAAGCCTCAGACGATATAACGACGGCAATCAAACCTATGTGGTGACATCGGATGGCCGCAGATATCCTAAACAGCGTTAGAGCAGTTGACTGCCACGCCCACCTCTCCAGCAGTGAGTTCGAAGTCGACAGAGGGAGAGTGATTGAAGAGTGCGCAAGCAAAGGTGTAATGGTGGTGGATTCGGCTCTAAGCAAACAGGAACTCAAAACATCACTTGAAATGACTAAGACCTCCAGCTGGGTGAAAACCACAGCAGGCTGGGAGGCGCGCAACCTCGACCGGGAAGGCGCACTCGAGGTGATAAAGCTAATAGAGTCCAATCAAGAAGTGATCAAAGCAGTAGGCGAGGTTGGATTGGATAGGTACTGGGTGCGTGACAGAAATCTTTGGAGCAAGCAAGAAGATATTTTTAGGATGTTCATCGACCTCGCTGACAGGCTCAAAAAACCCTTGGTGGTTCACTCTAGATCCGCTGGTCGGGCTTGCATAGAGATTCTCAACTCTTCTGGTTTCAACTCGGTTTTGATGCATGCCTATGATGGCTCTGTTGGCGACGCTCTTATGGCTGCCAAAAAAGGCTTCCTCTTTTCTATTCCACCCTCTGTTGTCCGTTCAGAGCAAAAGCAGAAGCTCGTTCGTAGACTAGAACTAAAAAGTCTTATGTTAGAGTCAGACTCACCCGTCCTTGGACCAGAAAAGGGTGTTAGGAACGTGCCAACCAATGTTTTCGTATCGGCGAACACGATTGCTCAGATTAAGCGTGTCCCACAAGACGACGTGTTACGCACCACGCGAGAAACCTCATTGGCCTTCTTCGGTATTATGGGTGGTAAAAGTTGAGCTATGTATCAACCAAAGCTAGAATAGGAAAAAACGTGTTTTTTGAAGGAGAGTATAGGGTTTATGGAGCGACTGAACTTGGAGATGAGTGTTTCATTGGGCATTCCGTCGTGTTGGGTCATCCAGTAAGAGCGAACCTCCTTGAAGGCGTGCGGCATCTAGATAAGCGAAACCTTGATTCTATAAGTGAAGGATGTAGAATAGGGTCACAGTGCATTATCAGAAGTGGAAGCGTGGTGTACGAGCGCGCGAAGCTCTCAGACAAAGTCGAGACTGGGCATAGTGTACTCATCAGGGAAGACGTTGAGATTGGTGAGGGAAGCCGTATAGGGACTAGGTCAATCCTTGACGGTGGGGTTATGGTTGGCAAAAAGGTAAACATACAGTCCGGCGTATATTTACCACCAGGAAGTGTGGTGTGGGATGGCGTGTTTATTGGGCCGTTTGTTATTGTAACCAACGACCTATACCCACCCTCACCTAAGGTTCTAGGTGTAAGGATAAATGAGGGAGCAACCATTGGTGCGGGAAGCATCCTAATAGCGGGTGTAAGCATAGGTAGGGGTGCTGTCGTGGGAGCTGGATCCATAGTGACGAAAGACATCCCCGAGAACGGTTTCGCATTAGGCACACCCGCTAAAATCGTTGGCACACGCGAAACATACGAAGCGAAAAAGGAGAAATACCTAAAAGGGTAGGTGAAGGAACTGATTCCACTCCTCCTATACGTGAGCTATCACCTCATGAATGGTAGATCAAAAATTTTAGTTAACAATGGACGCTAAGACGACTTTAATCTAGCGGGGAAGGACGAGGTTTTGGAGCCTCAAAATTCGTTAGTTTCTATCTTTCACGTTTCCCCTCAATAAACTCCATAAATTGCTCTTTCGCTTCACTGTATGGAAGCTGAATTGGTGGGTGTTTCATAGTCCAAGCCGAAGCCGAAGTAATCGCTCCTCCCACTCTTCTTTCAAGTCCGATCTTCGCGGCTCTGACCGCATCAATCATAACACCAGCACTATTATAGGCATCCCACACTTCCAGTTTGAGCTCGATCCTGATGGGGGCACCGCCAAAGTATTTCCCCTCTAGCACTATATACGCGTATTTCCGGTTTTCGAGAAACTCGATATAATCGGACGGACCAATCCTTGTCGGTACTGGATAGGGCACGAGGGATTGCACAGCTGAAGTCTTGCTTTCACGTTTGGTTTTAAGCCTTGATTCCTCAAGCATATTAGCAAAGTCGGTGTCACCACCGATATTCACCTGATATGTTCGAAGAAGTGTAACACCCCTGTCGACCATTAGCCTAGCGAGCGTCTTATGGAGTACAGTTGAACCCAACTGACTCATGACGTCATCACCTATAGCCGGCAAACCTTTCTCTCTAAATTTACGATCCCATGCTGGATCGGAGACTATAAACGTGGGCATGGCGTTAATGAAAGCCACCCCAGCCTTCAACGCCTGCTCAGCGTAAAACCTTGCCGCCCTCTCACTACCAACCGGCACATAGTTTATCAAAACTTCGGCTCCGCTATCCCTGAGAGTTTGCGCGACATCCACTTCCGGTTGATCTGAAACTTCCACCATCCTACTTAGATATTTTCCAAGACCATCCAACACGGGGGCGCGGCTAACCACGACGCCCAACTTCCTCGGCGACACGATTTGGAGTGTGTTATTCGGCGGCGAAAATATCGCCTCACCCAAGTCTAAACCCACCTTACTCTTATTCACATCGAATGCGGCTACGAACTCAATATCGGAAGGCCTATACCCTCCCAATTCAGCGAAGGAGAGACCCTCCAAGTCACCGTCTTCCTTTGATTTAATCACACCTTGAACAAGCGCCGATGCACAGTTACCAACCCCCGCTACGGCCACCCTAATTTTCTTAGACATACCATGCGGATTCAATCCACTGATTTAACAGTTACGCTTCCAATATGGCAGTGTTACTATTCTTGTCCTACTATTTGGATACCCAGTTCAGATGTAGCCCACAGCAGTAAGTAACAAAACCAACTAGAGCCTTACCTAGGACTCATAGTTTCTCTGAAATACTCATCTATAATTGGCAAATGGCTCTATACACCAACAATGAAGAACCTTAAATCAGAATTTGAGCCTTCTAGAGATATTGACGGCTAGTGTGCCTTAGATTTAACCCGACCCTATTTGCGGATAACTCATCTTATGCGGCACACCTTAAATCTATGTTGCTATGAAGTTGAAGAGATGGGCGACTTTCAAAGAATAGGTGTCGGTGACCGTGTACTCATAGTTCTGAAAAAGCACTCTTATATCGTAAGGGTTGATAAAGGCAAAAAGTTTCATACACACGTGGGCTATATCAATCTAGATGACCTAATAGACGCATACTACGGCTCATCTCATAAGACAAGTTCAGGCGTTTCCTTCACTGTTTTGAGGCCGTCAAAGAAGGATTACGCGCTTAAATTACCCCGCTCAACCCAAGTAATATACCCTAAAGACGCAGCTTCAATATTGGTTTGGGCGAATATTAAGCCAGGGGACCGCGTGCTTGAGGCTGGGACGGGTAGCGGGGGACTCACGATTTTTCTCGCCGACGCTGTAGGAAGAGAGGGTGTGGTCTATGGGTTCGATGTCAGGGAGGAATCGCTTGAAAAGACAAGACGTAACCTTGAATCGGTTGGGCTACTGGATAGGGTTGAGCTACGCCGCGCCAACGTGCTAGATGGGGTTGAGCTGAATGGTTTAGACGCAGTGGTGCTCGACCTACCCTCACCCTGGCTTGCGGTGGGTGTCTTAAAGAATAGCCTCAAGGGAGACGGTTACTTCGTGAGTTTTTCTCCAACAATCGACCAAGTTGAGAAAACCGTTATAGCGCTACGCGAAAAAGGGTTCATAATGATTGAGGCGTTTGAACTCATACAGAGGTTTTATGACGCTAAACCCGATGCTACGAGGCCCAATAGCTTTGGGGTTCAACACACCGGCTACATTGTTTCGGCCAGGAACACGCTAGCTGAAGGGCCTGAGACTCCGCCAAGCGATAAGCTTAGTAATGAGGAGTCACACGCCCCCCATGAGTTCTTCGATTCTCTTACAGACAGCCCTGCTACCAACATATAGGGGAGTTCTTTCATCGTGTCTGGTTACGGTTTTCTCAAGTATGGGTTGTTTACCGTCAGTCGCGTACCCGCCAGCCGCCTCCGCGATAAATGATATCGGACCAGCTTCGTATAGTGCTCTTAGCTTGCCGCTCGGCGAGTCACTTGTGGAGGGGTAAGAAAAAAGTCCACCGTAGTGTAGTACCTGATTGAAATCCCCCGCAAAAGACCCACCGTACCTCAACTTATATCCCTGTGATTCTAGCTCTTCAACTAGCTTCTTAACCTGAGGTAACCATTTCACCCTAAGTCCACCCACCCCGTAGACTTCACCCCTCTCATGTATCCTGAGATTATCACTTGCTACGACAAACCGATTTCTGGACTCCCCACTCCTTGACAAAACAAACTCAGCGACCCTATTCTTGGTTGCAAACACCATGGTCGTGGAGGGGCCATACACTGTATAGAACGCGCAGACTTGACTAGCCGGTTTCAGAGGGAAGCTAAAATCCCTGTAGACACCAACGATTGTGCCCATAAGATTATTTGATTCAATATTCGAGCTCCCATCGAGTGGATCCATTACAACAGCAAACCCACTACTATTGAGCCTTAGAGGTTCACCCAACTCCTCGGTGGCTACGATTGAAACCACGTGGGTTGACTCGAAGCAGCGTATAAAGAGATCGTTTGCGACCACATCCAGCTTCTTTTGTTTTTCACCATAAATATTCGTGCCACCACTAACACCTCTCGCCTCAGGTATTTCATCAAGCAAAGACACAACAGAGTGTTCGAACTCTGAAAAAATAACGCCCAACTCAGCGCTTATTCCGTTCACAAAATCGCTAGCATACATGGTTATCCAAAAGATTCACAGAGATTTAATCGTTTGGGATAAGCTTTTATTGAATTTCATGCATATACTCTTATGGTCGCATCGATGGAGCAATTTATGACGAATGGCAGAAGCCTGCTACTCGCCTATGACCAAGGCTTGGAGCATGGCCCAACAGACTTCAATCAGCAAAACTGTGACCCAGCATACATAGTGGAGATAGCTCGAAAGGGGGGCTTTAACGGGCTGATACTCCAGAAGGGTATCGCAGAAAAGTACTATGACGGTAGTGTTCCCCTTATAATCAAACTAAACGGGAAGACAAATATCTTTAAGGGTGAACCAGTTTCGCGCCAAATATGTTCGGTAGAGGAAGCGCTGAGCCTCGGGGCAAAAGCGGTTGGGTACACCATCTACCTTGGAAGCGAACACGAAGCCTTGATGTTCCAAGAGTTCGGGAGGATACACCACGAGGCGCACAGGTTAGACCTACCAGTCATCGCTTGGATATACCCGCGTGGTGCATACGTCAAGGATGATACGGCTCCAGAAATAGTCGCATACGCGGCGAGGGCCGGTCTAGAGATTGGGGCTGACGCCGTAAAAATAAAGTACACGGGTAACCCCGACACGTTTAGGTGGGCGGTGAAGAACGCCGGTAAGGTCAAAGTGTACATGTCGGGCGGGCCTAAGGCTCCAACGGAGGAAGACTTCCTCAGACAGGTTCAAGGCGCGGTCTCGGCTGGGGCGGTTGGCTTGGCAGTGGGAAGAAACGTTTGGCAAAGCGACGACCCATTAGGCGTTGCGAAGAAGCTAAGGGACATAGTTATTGAGAACAAAAAATACGTTTAAACCAGGCTAAATGAGCTCTAACTCTATTTTCACGTCATCTGGAACGCTTATCCGCATAAGCTGCCTGAGAGTCCTCTCCTCCGCTGGTATATCTATTATCCTCTTATGAACCTTCATAATCCACTTATCGTAGGTATCAGTGCCCTCACCAGCTGGGCTCCTACGCGTTGAAACCCTGAGCTTCTTTGTTGGCAGGGGTATTGGCCCAGACACCTTCACACCAGTCCTCTTGGTTGTTTCAACTATTTGGGAGCACACCACATTCAGCTTTTGTATGTCTGTGCTCCAGAGCCTTATTCTCGCTTTCTGCGGCAACCTAAAACACCAAACCAAAAAGAAAGGGATTACTTCTTGGTAACCGTAGCGGGCACCAAGTCGATGATAACGCCAGCAGCAATGGTTCTACCCATATCCCTAATAGCGAACCTTCCAAGCGGCGGGAATTCCTGATACTTCTCAGCGGATAGCTGCTTAATCGGCTTGAACTTCACTATGGCAGCATCACCCTGCTTGAGGAATTGCGGCGCTTCGGGTAGAGGCTGCCCCGTCTTGGGGTCCAGCTTCTTCTCAATTGAAGTCATCTTGCAGGCCACTGTCGCGGTGTGGATGTGCACAACGGGGGTGTACCCAACGGATACCGCCGTCGGATGGGATAATATGAATATTCTGGCGGTAAATTCATCCACCACAGTTGGTGGGTTACTCACCCTCCCACACACATCGCCCCGCTTTATCTCATCTTTGGAGACGCCTTTGACGTTGAACCCAATGTTGTCACCGCTCTCAGCTTGCTGAATCTGTGTGTGGTGGGTCTCAATACTCTTGACGTCACCAGTCTTGTTAGAGGGCATAAATATCACTTGGTCGCCCACCTTTAACACGCCTGTCTCAACCCTACCCACAGGCACAGTGCCCACACCCTGTATCGTGTACACATCCTGTATTGGGATTCTCAGAGGCTTATCATTGAGCTTAGGTGGAACCTTTAACGCATCCAGAGCCTCTAATAGTGTTGGGCCCTTATACCAAGGCGTATGGGTGGATCTTTCCAGCAAATTGTCACCCAACCAAGCGCTTATGGGTATAAAGGGTATATCTTCAACCTTGTATCCAATCGTTCTAAGCAGCTTCCCGACACCATCGACAACCTCCTTATATCTGGCCTCACTCCAACCAACGCTTGGATCATCCATCTTATTTATGGCCACTATGAGCTGGTTCACACCCATTGTCTTGGATAAGAATGCATGCTCCCTAGTCTGACCAGTAGCGCCGATACCAGCTTCAAACTCACCCTTCTTAGCCGAAATCGTAAGGATAGCAGCATCAGCCTGACTCGCGCCCGTGACCATGTTCTTAACGAAATCTCTATGACCGGGCGCATCGATGAACGTGAAGAAGTAGTTCTTCGTTTCAAACTTCCAGAAGGTGAGGTCAATCGTTATACCTCTCTCCCGCTCTTCCTTCAGTTTATCGAGTACCCAAGCGAACTTGTTATCCTCTTGTCCCTTCTTCTTAGCCTCTTCTTCTATTTCCTGAAACTCTCTTTTATCTACAAAGCCAGTCAAATATAGTATATGCCCTACTAGAGTGCTCTTACCGTGATCGATATGGCCTATCACTATCAGGTTTAGGTGTGGTTTAGACGACATAGCGAAAACCTCTTTTTATACAAAGTGTAGACCAAGCCGACATATTAAGCTTTGCGCGAACTACCGCATCCAAGTCCACGACTAAGCTATGTAGCCTATGAGCAGCTCCACCCCAACGTGAACTACCCCGCCCTAGCGGGTGATGACCTTAGCCTGCACACTCACCCCAGTCGCCCTCATCTGCAACCTGTGTGAGCAGCCAGTTTACCTCGGCGAGTTTAACCGCTGTCCTCTCAAGCTCCACAACCACCGCCCTAGCGGACGGGGTCTCCCGCCCCCCACCTGACCGCCTTTAAGTTAAAACACGAGTTTTTTGATACAATGTTAAGGGCGGGGGGTCTTGGAAACCTTATAATGAAGAGTAGGGCATAGCGTGTGTTGTAACCTGATATCTAGCCACTAGAAATATTAGGGGAAATCCATAGCACTATCAGAAGCTACTTTTCTACCTCGACGCTAAGGCTATCCTTTCAATTTCGTCTCTTTTGCCAACAGCGTAACTCCTACTGTCTCCACTGGCGGCCGCAAGAAGCTCCTCTGCAAGAGATTCTTCAATAGGCTTTGAACTATTCTTGTTTCTTGTACGCGCCCCCTCCGCTAAAAAGCGTAGAGCCAAGTCAACCCTCCTACTAGGGGACACGTCGACCGAAACCCTGTACACGATACCACCATAAGCAACCCTAGTTGTCTCCTCCCTAGGGGCGCTGTGTTCTATCGCCTGAACCAACACCTGAATAGGGTTCTGACCAGTCTTAGCATGAATGATTTCAAATGATTGCCTAACAATGTTTATCGCACGCGTCTTCTTGCCACCCTGTCTGCCAGGCCTCATGAGCATGTTGGCTAAACGCTCAACTATTAGCACATAACTTTTACCAAACGGCTTCGCTTCATGTCTACCTGCCGAGTAAGGGAAAATCTTTGGTCTAAGACATATATACCTTTTCAGACCGGGATCCCTGACCGACACCTCTGAAAAATCCCACTTACCGAAGAGTTTGGGTATCACGCGCCATCACCTAACAGGCTTCTGCCTTTTACCAGTTATAAGGAGATTTAACGGGACACCGTTAACCTTAACCACCTTGTACCTTACTCCTGGAAGGTCACCCATAGAGCGACCCAACGTGCCCCCGATACCTTCAATGATGACCTCGTCGTGTTCATCCACATAGTTTAGGGAGCCATCGCCAGGAAGGAATGCGGTCACCTGCTTACCATTCTTTATAAGCTGAACACGCACACACTTCCTCACAGCTGAATTTGGCTGACGGGACTCAATACCAACCTTCTCTAACACGATACCCCTCGCCTGCGGCGCCCCTTCAAGCGGGTCCAGTTTTTTTAAGCCAAGCATACGTATATAGAATTCCCTCTCCGACCACCTAAAATTCAACCTCTTTTTTCTAAGCTTCCTTGCAGCATAGAGACCACGTGGACTTTTAGAGTCAGCCAATCACAACACCGTTCACAAACACACAACCAAGGCAGGCATATAAGTTCTTCAACCCACACTCACTTTATCTCTACAACGTCAATATCGTAGTACCTCTTTAGCAGTAGCCTAGCCTTCTCAACATTCCTACCATTCTTACCTATAGCCAAGCCCTGATCCTCCACTTCCGGATAGACCCTGACCCTTTTCCTACCATCCTTATCTTGGTACACTTGGACAGAGACTATTCGAGCGGGGATAAAAATAGATTTAACGAAGGTTTCAAGCGGCTCAGCGTACTCAACAACCTCCACCTTCTTCTTTAAAACCTTGGATGCGCGTTCAACATTCACACCCTTCCTCCCAATAGCCCTAGCCGCGTTACCCGGCTCCACTACGAAAAGTATGGTTTCCCCGTTAACAAGACAATCCTTAACACTAGCACCTGTGAGTGACTCAAAGATCCCGATATAGCGCATCTGTTCAAGGGAAAGCTTGATCTCAACCAAACCCGCTGATACCCCCAAGACTACTGCAGTTTGCTGAGTATGTCTGATTCACCGGGGTCAACTATACCCAGCGCCGACACCACGTGGCCACGCGTACACACAGCGGCCAGATCCCATCCGCTACCTGGAAACTCATACACCTTTACTGCTAGCTTCTTCGCCTCTTCGACAAGACGTTTAGAATTCGGCGCCGTGGAGGAAACGACAACAAGTTTGACGCTCCGCTTTGCCAACCCCTTTAGAGTCTCCTTTTCTCCCAAAACCACTCTGCCGGTTTGAACGGCTACTTTCAAAGAGTTTATTACTTCAGACATTCTTCAACGCCCTCAGGTTAACCATTAAGTCAACCATTCCGGTACCCATAGGTATATAGTTACCCACTATTACGCTTTCCGTTACGCCCTCAAGCGTATCGGTTTCAGCGGATTCTGCGGCTGCCAATAGATGGCTCACAGTGACCTCGAAGGCCGCCTTCGCCAAAACACTCGTCTTACCAACGCTTATACCCGTCCTCGTCACGGGTTTAATTTGACCAGACTCAGTCATCCAGTCCGCCAAAAGAGAGACGTGGCGTACATCCACTTCCAATCCCTGCTCGTGTAGCGTCTTCATTATCTCCTCAATTATACTGTTCCTAGCCGCCTCTATACCCAGAACCTGGTAGATCTCGTAAATGTTATTCGTAGTTGTCCTAGTTCTGTCCACACCGTCAACCTCTAACACCTTGGCCAAGTCGCTTCCCTCCGTTATAATATACCACTCCTCGTCGTGGCCATCGAGGGGTTGGGACAGCTTCGTCCTTTCAAGGTAAACCTTCGTCACACCCTTAATACCTTTAAGCACAACGGACATAACCTTATCCTTTATCCTATACCCAGTCGACCTAGTCATCTCCTCGTTTATAATGGTGAACGAGTAGTCGTCCTCCTTCTCCACCGTAGCCTTCTCTGAACGCGTTTTACCCAGTGACCCTCTGACCGCATCAATCACCTGGTCCAGAAGTATCCCATGCTTATCCATTTCCTCCGAGTTAAGATAGAAGGACAGATACCCGTCACCTATCTCTATGTTGTCGAGCACATCCTTCACAGACACCTGCAGAATCCTCTTTGCCACCTCGTAGGCCTGATCACGTGTAAAGCGATGCCTATCGTCAAGCCAAACAGTCATAGAGGGAGTGGACGGACTCTTACGGGCGTCAACGATCTCTATCAGCCTTGGGAGACCGAGCGTAACGTTGTACTCCCTCACCCCCGCATAGTGGAATGTTCGCAGCGTCATCTGGGTGCCCGGCTCACCAACGGACTGTGCGGCCACAACCCCCACAGGCTCACCCGGCTCCACCTGGCTCTTCAAGTACTGCTTAACAGCTTCCTTTACAACCTCCTCTAGTCTTCTCTCACTGATAGACCTCTTGGAGAGAAGTTCCACGAGCCTGTCCACGACCGGTTCGGGTAACAGTTTACTACTAAGTTCGGTGATACGCTGCCTAATCTCCTTAGCAGGCTCTGTTACCTGAGACTTTTTCTGGTGCGTGAGCTTTTCACTCATGGGTGACGACCCTCTCAACTATCTTTTCAACGTTAACAGCCTTACCCGCATCACTCTTACTTGGGTCAACACCATCCTCACCATACTTGTACTGGATAATCATCCCATTAGGCGTTCTAACACTCTGATCATACTCAACCCTCAAGTCTTGGAGCGCGTTTATAAGCCTCCTCTGCATATAGCCGCTCTGCGAAGTTCTAACCGCCGTGTCGACCAGTCCCTCCCTACCACCCGCTGCATGGAAGAAGAATTCAATCGGATTCAAACCCCGACTAAAACTTGAAGCCACGAAGCCACGCGCCCTAGCACCCTTATCACCTCTCTCAAAGTGCGGCAAAGCCCTATCCGTGTATCCCCTATAAATCCTCTTACCCCTCACTGAAACCTGACCAATGATTGCAGCCATCTGGGTAAGGTTGAGCATGTTACCACGCGAACCAATCTTAGCCATAGTTAGAGCGCCGCTTTCTTGGTTGAGGTGATTGGCTGCTAGGTTACCTATGTTGTCACGCACTTCAGTCAACACCTCCATAACCCTCTGCTCAAACGTTTCCTCAAGTGTCTTACCTGGTAGGGGCACCATCTCACCTTTCGCATACACACCGATGAGCTCTTCGACCTTCTTCTCGGCTTCACGCACCAATTCATCTATACTCTCCACCACGTCAGCGGGTAGAAGCACGTCGTCGAGTGTCATCGTAAACCCATGATGATCCAGGTAGTATAGGAATGCCTTGAAAGCCTTATCTATGAAATCCCTACCCACATCTGAACCGTAATCCTTAACCAGCCTGTGCAGAAGGCTCTCTGGCTGCCCTTCCCCTATCGCCTTCTTATCTATAACGCCAGACAGAAGCTGCCCACTCCTTATATAAACATAGTCATCATACTCGCACTTCTCCTGCTTACAATCCTTGTGAGTCGTGTTGGACTTTGCTTCGAAGTTCATATCCGCCGGTAGAAAGACGCTGAACGCCTGTTTACCTGTCCATAGACTCTCTGGTTTACTCACAGCTGGAGGAGGAATTCTATCCAAACCAACACCCGACGCAATCAAGAGCTGCTCAAGCTTATCCCTCGTGAGCATGGTGCCCTTCTTCGTAAGATAGTATGCACCAGTTATATAGTCCTGCATGGCCCCAATGATGGGTCCACCGAACCTTGGTGACAGAATCTGCTGTTGAACCAGCATAAGAACTTTTGCTTCAGCCTGCGCCTCCATACTCTGTGGGACATGCAGGTTCATTTCATCTCCGTCAAAGTCCGCGTTATATGGTGGACAAACAGCTGGGTTAAGTCTGAAAGTTCTTCCAGGAAGCACCCTTACAATGTGCGCCATAATCGACATCCTATGTAGCGATGGCTGCCTGTTAAAGAGTACAATGTCCCCATCCCTCAGGTGTCTCTCCACAATATAATTATGGTCAAGCCCATCGGCCACTTCGTTGCGATCCTTAACTCTACTAAGGTCAATCCTCCTACCATCCGGCCTCACAATATAGTTGGCACCGAACAAATCATCTGGTCCACGTCTCACAGCTTCGCGAAGAGCATCAATATTAAACTGGTTCACCCTCTCTGGCACGGTAAGGATCTTAGAGATATGCTCGGGAACACCCACTTCGTTTATAGTCAAACTCGGATCAGGTGAGATAACAGTCCTAGCCGAAAAGTCAACCCTCTTACCTGAAAGGCTTCCCCTGAAGAGGCCATCCTTACCCTTAAGCCTTTGAGCAATGGTTCTCAGGGGTCGACCGCTCCTGTGCTTAGTAGGCGGGTACCCCGCTATCTCGTTGTCGAAGAACGTGGCCACGTGGAATTGAAGCAGATCCCACCAGTGCTCTATCACGATCCTAGCCGACCCGTTAACAACACATTCATTCAGCTTCTTGTTCGTTCGAACTATGTCCACAAGCTTGTGGGTGAGGTCGTCCTCAGACCTATCACCCGACTCCAAAATAATAGAGGGACGCACAACAAGCGGTGGGACGGGTAGCACGGTCAAAATCATCCATTCAGGTCTAGCGTACTCAGGGTCCAAACCCATGAGTTTAATGTCTCGTTTGTCCTCGATGAGTGTGAGCTCCATGAGAACCTGGTCGGGGTATAGTTTCACATCCCCCTCAGGCTTTTCTTCGATTATGGTCACTGGTTTCTCAAGCCTTATTTTTCTTCTCTCTACCCCGCAGTGTGGACAATTCGGGAGCGCCTTCTCACCCGTCCTCGAACCAGCTGCCTCCGCTACAACTTTGCGCACAAACATTCGTATCTGCTCCGGTCTCCTCGCTTCAAGCCTCTCTAGGCGCGCATAGTACTCTACAACCTTCTCTTCGGGTATCATTAGCCGATGGCAATTATGACAAACGGCCTTCAAAACCTCAACAATCTTCTTCACATGGCCAATATGGTAGACTGGCTTAGCTAACTCTAGGTGGCCAAAGTGTCCGGGGCACTGGTTCCACAGCAACCCGCAAGTCTGGCAACGTTGCCCGGGTTCGAGTGTGCCAAGCCTCCGATCCATCAAGCCATCCTTTATCGGCAGACCGTCCCTGTCATATAGATCCTCGGTCTTTATCTCCATAACAGACATTTTCCTTATTTCATCTGGCGACAGCAAACCAAACTTTATTCCCCTAATTTGTTTAAGCATAGCATAACTCATTTATCTCTCACCAACCTCACCCAGTTTAAGTCTGGGCGATATACCCAAACTAATCAACTCCTGCATGAGGAGCTTGAACGCGTAAGGCACGCTCACAAGGCTCACTTTAGCCTTGTTCCCATCAATGGGGCAAACATATTCTCCTCTCCTTGAGTCAAAGTAAACGAAGTAGCCGCAATTTTCGCACACAGCCACAGTTGTCTTATCGGAGTTATCCAGCAATCTATCCTTAAGTAGAGCCGCTGCACCGTGGCCTATCAGCACATCCCTCTCCATCTCACCAAACCTCAAACCACCCTCACGCGCTCTACCCTCAGTGGGCTGCCTCGTGGTTATCTGAACATTACCCCTAGCCCGAGCGTGTATCTTATCGGCCACCATGTGGTGGAGTTTCTGGTAGTACACCACGCCCATAAATATCTCGGCCTGAAGCCTTTCACCAGTCCTACCATCTATGAGTGACTCGACACCAGCTGGGTTAAAGCCCAACCGTTTCAGGGCTTCTTTAAGTGACTGTGGTTCCTCACCAATAAATGGAGTACCATCCACCTGCCTTGCTTCAAGCGCCCCAACCTTCCCAGCTATGAGTTCAATAAGCTGACCCACCGTCATCCTAGACGGGAAGGCGTGAGGGTTTATTATCATGTCCGGCACAATGCCCTGAGGGGTGAACGGCATGTCCTCCTGCGGCACAACATAAGCCAATACACCCTTCTGCCCGTGTCTGGATGCAAACTTGTCACCCAACTCAGGTACGCGGTTATCCCTCACCCTGACCCTAACAAGCCTGTTACCATCCTTGTCGAACGTGATTATCACCCTGTCAACCCGTCCCTGCTCACTGTGTTTGAGGGCCACTGAAGTGTCCTGCTGCAGTATTCCTCCTCCCTCAACACTCTGCAACTGGGAGCCGAACCTCGAAGGACTAACACGTCCAATAACAACTTCATCACCATACAGCATCGTCTCAGGTAGAACTATACCATCCTCATCCAGTTTCTCATACATCTTAGAGCCACGGTATCCCCTCACAGTCTGCTCGGGGATAGAGATCTTATCCGTAAAGCCGCCGGGATACTTCTTTTCAACTGCCTCGTAAAGCCTGAAGAAAGTCGACCTGCCAAGCCCCCTCTCCACGCTTGCTTTATTTATTATTAAGGCGTCGTTTATACCATAACCCTCGAAAGGTGCGACCGCGAGAATAACATTCTGTCCCGCTGGCCTCTTCTCAAACCCAACAACCCTTGCACCCGAAGTGGTAACAATCGGTCTCTGGGGGTAGTGCAAAATATGGCCACGGCTATCCGGGCGAATCCTAAAGTTAGACGAATACAACCCTAAAGCCTGCTTGGCCATCGCCGACTCATACGTATTACGCGGCGACTGGTTATGGTCACTGTAGGGTATAATCGATGCGACAACACCCATAATCGCCCAAGGGGCTATCTCAACATGTGTATATTTTTCGGGGTGTGAGGAGTTTTTGAGCGTTTCAAAATCCACGGCTATTGTGGCGTTCTCCTCCTCTGCAGCATCCAAGTACTCGATCACACCAGCGGCGACAAGGTCGCTCCATTTAAGCCTCTGGGTGGCCAAGTCTTCTATGTGTTTAGGGGTGAGCGCGCTTTCACCGTTCCTTACAACAATGAGCGGCCTCATAACCCTACCCGAATCGGCTGTGACGACCAACTCGGGTTTACCGTCAGGACTCGCCGTCAAAGCTACAGATATCTCCGGGGAAATCTGTCCGCTACGCCTCCTAGACCTGAGTTCCTCGGCTAGCTGGTGAACATTCTGGTGATAGCCTATTAGCCTACCATCAAAGTAAACCCTTTGCAGACCAGTGAAATTCGTCACGGATGATAGAGGCTGAACACCATGCCTCCTATAAAGCGAATCTTCGAAGCGGGAGGACTCAGTCTCAGTGAGCCCCACGGAGACTATGGCTGTGAGCGCCAAGTTCTTAACCAAACCCACATTCACACCCTCAGGAGTCTCACTGGGGCAGATTCTACCCCACTGAGTCATGTGCAACTCTCGCGCCTCAGGGTTAGCGTGCATCCTGTTTAACGGTGACACAACCCTTCTTAGATGGCTCAGAGTCGACAAATAATTCACGCGGTCAAGGATTTGGCTTACCCCGGTTCTCCCATCAGGCCAGTTCCCAGTGGCTAGGGCGTGAACAATCTTATCTGTTAGGAGGTTCGCGCTAACAAGAGCCTTCATCTGAATTCTACCCTTCCTACCCCTGCTCCTATCCAAGTTGTGCCTCAAATCCTTAACAAAATTCTGGACTGCGTTTCTAAGTACAATGGCTAATAGATCCCCAGCCAGCCTAAGACGCTTATTCGCATAGTGGTCTTTATCAGTTGGCTGCCTGCTACCCACGTTTACTTCAAGGAGCCGCTCAATCATTAGCGCCAAGAACTGAGCTTTCTTAGTCTTCACCTCTTGCGAGTTAGAGGTACCAAGATGAGGTAGAAGCCTAGTGGCAATTATTTCTTCCCCACGCTTCTTTGGCTCTGTCGACTTCGTAAATCCCCCAAGCACCCTGTTACCAATATAGCGCAAAGCCTCAGACTCGGTGGTCGCCAAGGTCTCCCCCTCAATAAACGACTGCGTGAGAAGCTCCTGCAGGCGTTCATCTCTAGTTATCAAGCTCGCTATATCCCTATCAGTAACAAATCCAAGCGCCCTAAAAACAACAGCCATGGGTATCTTGGACCTCAGAATATACACATATATTCTTCCATCCTTGGTAAGCTCAGCCTGCGTGGTTGTTCTATTAGCGGTCCTCGTCACAGAGCTCACCTTGGACACTGTAAGCACAGACGAATTACTCGGGCCCTCCTCGACAAAGATGTGATTCGTGCCCAAATCCTCCTGGGACACAATTATCCTTTCAGAGCCATTAATAATGAAGTAACCTCCAGGGTCTTCCGGGTCTTCACCGATTTCGATTAATTGATCTTTTGTGAGGCCATTGGTGACACATATACTAGACTTCAACATCACTGGTAATTCGCCTATCAACACCTGCTGAGCCTCATATTGATCGTCGCCGTCAGTTATAACAAAGTCACAGTATATAGGCACAGTATAGCTTAAACCCCTAAGTCTCGCCTCCATGGGTGTTATCGGCCTAGTCACAAAATCCGGCTCGGTTACCTCAGGAATAATGCGCTGCTTACCCGTCCACGGATCATATATCGGCCTTCCCAAGACTGGGTTAGCCGCCTTAATTTTGACATCACCTTTGGTTGACTCTATGACACACACTTCTTCAATTATCTTCTTGAATTCGCTCTGAATGAACCTATTATAAGAGTCTAGGTGCAGTCTTACAAGCCCCTTCTCATCGATAAGTGACCTTACAAGAAGCCCCGAAACATCAGAATCCTTCCGAAATGCAAAACTCTCCATGGCTTAAATCTCACCTCAAACGAACTACTCCTTACGCTTTCTACTCGACTTAGCTGAGCTCCCCTTCTTGGCCCTTGATGCCTTAGCCTCAACCTTCTTGGTATCAGTAGCCTTTTTAGATCCCTTCTTTACTCGCTTCGCGGGCTTAGCACCCACACCCTCCTTAGCAGATCCCGCTTCTCCAGAAGCCTCCTTCTTCTGAGATGTGCTCTTTTGCGAGAACGAAGGAACAACCAAACGGTACACTTCATACTCACCAATAAGCCCACTACTACGAATCACCCTAACAATCTGCCCCACATCAACGTTAAGATCCCTTATAGCTGGATCATCTTGAGCTATACGTGGAAGCTGCCAAACCTTAACACCGAGCTCTTTGAGCAACCTTTCCGACTCCTCTTTAGATAGCACTTCATGACGGGGAACTAAAACATGTGTGAATTTATTGTTACCAGACAAAACCAACACTCCAAACAAGTCGTGCAAAACGCACAGTATCATTCCCACCAATAAGCTTTACTAATGCACACGACCTTCCTGAAAGACTCTTAATGGAATATAATACTTAAGAGCGATATAAACATTTTTATCCAAACAGCGCATAGCTATGCTAACTACACAACTCCAACAAAACGAATTCCTAAGATAATAGACCATATCGCAGACTACCTTATCCCATATACCAGAGAACGTATCCATTTAACCCTCTGTTCCAGTAACCACCCTGAATAGTAGATCAGAACAAACCATCAGCTTAGTTTTTAAGCCAAACGTTAAAAATATAGCTTTACACCAACCTCCAAGCCCATCATCCTGTACATAATAGAGGACCTTGTGAGCTATCCCGCCATAAACGGTAGATTCAAAATTCGTGTTCGGAACACAATCAGCGCTAAGCGCGAATTTTTGACTTACCGTGAAGGGCTAGGCTTTGGAAACTTCATAATCGTCCATAAATGTGGATTCAGCTATACATCAGCACACCTGAGAGGCCTGTGCGGATACACACGTAACACCGTCCTTACCCCGTACCTCTAATACACTGTGTTTTGAAAGTTTAATGGCTGTCGTAAGATCCTAAAGGTGAACCACCCAGCTTCTCAGCATCAGGTTTAAATTAACCGCATAGTGGTTTCCAATAGCTGGGCCCGTAGCTCAGCATGGTAGAGCGGCGCCCTTTTAAGCATGTGAGGTAAGGCGAAGGTCGGGGGTTCAAATCCCCCCGGGCCCGCTTAGGGTGTTAGGTATGGCGAGCGATAATTCACTTAACAACACGAGCAAACCACCTGTCTCGAAGTCTTTTAACGGGGAGAATGTGGTTCTTATCTCAATAATCTTTCTCGGCGTGGTCTTAAGGGCGTCTTGGATGCTCAATCCAAGCACTTACTATACTGTGGATGAAGTGTACTATATCCCAGCGGCACTGCACTATCTCGCCCCGCTTGACACCCACCTCAAAAATGTGGTAAACCTATTCACCGAAGATAGGTGGGCTCCATACTATGTGAACCCAGAACACCCTCCACTAGCGAAGCTCATAATCGCTAGCGGTTTGGGTATATTTGGGAACAACCCGCTTGGTTGGAGGTTCTTCTCAACACTCTTCGGTTCGCTAGGCATGGTGGGGATTTATTTGGCCGCAAAAAAGGTGTCACCAAGTGCCTCACTTATGGCCACCGCCATCTATGCGTTCTACCCACTCGAGATTTCTATGAGCCAAATAGGGATGCTTGACGTGTTTTCAACCACTTTCCTCGTGTTTTCATTCGCAGCTCTTGTTAGTAAGAGGCCGAAGATCTCCGCTCTTCTGTTGGGTCTCTCCACTGCCGCAAAGCTTACAGGTATAGTTGGTTGGTTACCCCTAATTTATTACATCCTCATGTACAATAAGGGCGTAAAAAGGGTTCTGAAGTCGTTCTTAGTTGAACTGGTAATCTTCTACACTGCCTTTGTTGTGTGGTTTACTCCAATGGTTATGCACTACGGTATAGACTCAGCGATACTAGATCAATACTATATGGTTGCAGTCCAAGGAAACTACGGCCCAGGGCCAGGCATAGTGACACCATTTATGTGGCTATTCAGCTTCACACAACCATCCTTCAATCCAACACTCTTTCTTAACAACCCACTTCTGACGGCGATAAGCATACCCGCATTAGCCTATACGGGTATCCGACTGAGGGGAAACGCCAACTCCATCCTCGTATTAGCCCTGTTTTTGGCCTCCTATGGACTCATAATCGCCGCGGCGGCAGCCCGCCCAATCTACCTCTTCTACTTCGAGGACACATCGCCCGCATTCGCCATAATAACAGCCTACTTTCTTGGCGGATTACTAGAAACCAACACCAAACAATACAAGTATCTAGCATACGCTCTCTTCGCAGCAATCATAGCCACCTCAGCGTTAACGATACCCGTACTCCTCTATGGTTATAAAGTACCATACACGAAACTTCTAATCAAACTCTCATACTAGTTCCTATGCTGAAAAAAGGCTCATACAGTATGTTTACCACATCAGCTTCCCCCCGAGAGCGCTTAGTGGGTTCCAGGCGGGAAGATAATGTTTCGCGCCTCCCAGTACGCAGGTTCGAGGTATCTAAGGTAATCAGGATTATTCCCCTTCCGCACGGAAAGATAATAGGCGAAGAAGTACAGTGGAATTATTGTTAGGAAAGGTGATAGTATGATTGATGTACGAGGGATATGAAACAGATAATCTACGTCGAGGTGTTCATCTGATATAGCCATTGTTTTAGCACCCAGTCTTTTAGCGGCCCGCAAAGCTACTGTGTGTCTATCAATCGAGGCATCTCGAGAGGCTACGGATACCACTAGGCTATCGGAGTCGAGCGTCACCCACGGGCCATGTAGAAATTCTTCAAGCGATATACCCTCCGCTGATATGTAGGAGGATTCCTTAATCTTTAAGGCAGCCTCCCTCGCTGTGACCACGTTAAAACCGGAGCCAAGAATAAAAACCCTCTTGACCGTAGTCAAATCACCCGCAGCCCTTATTGCCTCAGCCTCTGATTCCTGAAGGGCTTCGACCATCTTTCCCGCTAGGTGCCCGCTAAACTCCGATTCCAATTCTTTATCCACATGTCCTCGTCCGCGTAGTAACCCAAGTGCAAGTATTAAGACAGCGGCAGCAGAGTCGGTGTATGTCTTCGTATGGCACCGTGACAGATCGGGTCCATCACCGACGATGAGTGTGACATCCGAGAAAGAGGATATGGGCTGATCCGCGTGGTGCGTCACCCCTACAGTGAAACTCCCCCTCCCCTTAGCCTTCGCGAGCGCGTCAACAGTACTCTTGGTAATCCCACTATGGGAGACACCTATAGTTATAGACCCATTCACTATTGGTGTATACCAAACCAGTTCATTCGATTCAATCAGATGATACCCATACAAGCCGTTTAGAATCTGTGACCCCATCCAAGCAGCGTAGAAAGAGGTACCACTACCCGTAAAATAGATGTGCTCTTTGGGTGAAATTTCAGGGTAAGCGCGCATCTTTTCAACAACCTTCTTAAAGCTCGTCGGAATCCCACGAATCATATCATACATAAAAAACGGGTGAGAAACCCTTTGCGGCCGGGGAAGAACTGGTACACCCGCTTCGGCCCTATCTGATAGAGGTATATCCTCACCATCAACCAAATCCATCACCAAACACCTCGGATGTGCACCCAGACCCAAAAAAAGCGTTTCCATGCACAGCGCATTCACCAAACTCATTATTACTATACAAACACAAACAATCCATTCTATCCAGAAGGTACAACGTCATATTTAATCCTAGTGGAACTCGAAATGCATCAAACAAACGGAACTAAAAACTCATAAAGATTCCGAAACCCCGCCCTAAAGGGCGGCGCAGTTCACCTCTATTCATCTTCGCTTGATTCTCTTTATTTTGGAAGAGTTGACGTTGCTCTCCATACCCATTTGCGCTAATACACATATTATTATAAGTGAACAGTTTACAGACACATACGCCCTGATGCGGGGGGCGGGATTCGAACCCGCGTAGCGCTACCGCACGGGATGTCTAACCGGCCTAAGACTTGTGGTCTTAAGTCCCGCGCCTTTTCCAAGCTCGGCCACCCCCGCCTACCTATAAACCATACCCATACACTAGAGTGCTTTAAGTCCTTACAAACCGTAAGGCACAAACAGAGACACGCACTACGAGGAGAGTTGGAAGAAGACTCTTTTTTTAAAAAAAGAGACTATAGTTCAAGCAAACTTTCTCGTTAAATGACTTAGCGTTTTTCGCATAATGTAACCATAGCAGTTAAACCATTATGAAGCAAGCATTATGCGCTGCGTGGTAGCACTCAAATCGTCTTATCCTTAAGACAACACTACACGTATGGTTTGGCTGATTTTTACAGATTGAGCCTAACACACTCAAAAACCTTAATTTGAGGATTGTTGGTGAATGTTTGGCCCCGTAGCTCAGCATGGATAGAGCGGCGGCTTTCTAAGCCGAAGGTCGAGGGTTCAAATCCCTCCGGGGCCGTACGGACATGTGGGTCTTGTTTAACAACGTCTTTAGGTTAGTGCCTATACGTATTGGGGTTGTTCAGAACACCATAGCTTCATCTATGAGCCTGTTTTCATCGAACCTTTCAGGTGAGTAAGGACGCATAAGGTCCGGTATACGACCAGTGGCTATGTACTCGGCCATTAACTCGCCCGCCAAGGGGGACATCATCATCCCGTGACCGCTGAAGCCTGCCGCCACGAATAGGCCTTCAGGCCAGGAGGGGTGTGCCCCCATTATTTGCGAGTGGTCTGGTGTTACTTCGTAGTAGCCACTCCACTGCCTATTTAATCTGACGTTTGAAACCGTTGGGAGCGTCTTGATCAATCTCGCCGCGTACGCGACGGTCCACTCGAGTGTAGAGACAAGTGGGTGGTATCCTTTCCTAAACATATCAGTCACCCCTCCGCGTATCTCACCGCGCAGACCCTGGGCGAAGTACACCCTGTTTTTTAGGCTTATCACAAACGGCTTAATGAAGTGCTTTACGGGCTCAGTTACACCTAACTCCCTCCTTTCGGGCGTTATTGGGAGGCTTACCCCAAGCATAGCGGTTACTTGGGGGCTCCAGGCACCCGCGCACACTACGAATCTTTCGGCTCTTATCTCTTTTGACCCTATTAGAACTGAGCGCACCCTACGTGAGGATACGTTGAATCCCGTCACGGGGGAACTCTCAAGTAGGGGTACACCCATCCCTTCCAGCTTTTCTTGGTAGCCGAACAATATGAGGTCGTGGTGGAAGGTACCATCCTGAGGCCCGTAGAATCCCCCCAGCAATCCTTGCGGATTCAATTCGGGTATAACCTCTCTTACCTCATGTGTATCCAGAAATCTGCCGCCAACACCCAGTGATGACCACATAGTGTTGAGGCGTTTGAACTCTTGGAGGTCGGCTTCGGTTGAAAGAAGCCATAGATATCCAGAATCAAATATTATCGGATTCCAACCCATCTCCCCACCGAAGCCCACAAGGCGCCTTCTACCCTCAACCATGAACTTCACATTGTGCTCAGAGTTAAAGTGAACCCTGAAGCCAGCCGCGTTACGGGTGCTCGAGCCACTCCCAGCGTAATTCTTCTCGATGAGTATAACACGCATGCCCTTACTTGCAAGATGATACGAGGTTGCAAGACCCACCGCGCCAGCCCCAATTACAGCCACATCGTATTCGATATTAGAGTTCACTGGTTTCATCACCCAAAGATGCCAACCAAGCCAAAGGTGTGGGCTGGGTAGGTAGACGTTGGGTATATGGACGGTCACCCAAGATGCGCATACCGTTCGCTATACACAGTTTACCTTGGCATACACCTGTACCCCAACCAGTAAACCTCTTAGTTTTCTCCGGGCCTCGCAGCTTTTTGTGTTGTGCCAACACGAAGTCGCGCACCCTAACATCTTCACAGAAACATACGAAAGCATCCTGATGCACAACTCCAGTAGTGGATGGGTGCACCACGGTTGGAGGTGGGGTTAGCTTAAGCGCTGAATCCATGTCGCCTGAAAGCGTGTATCCTATAGCCCTACCATGCCTAAACGCGTCGTTTAGCTCGTAAAGACCTGTGACAGAGCCTGCAAGAAGCACGGGCGCATTCGAGCTAGGCTCACCTTTAGCCTCAGTGCATACAATCTTGCCCCGCTGGGCGCTAAATGAATAAGCGAAACCAGCTTGGGCTGGTAATTCAAGGTTGGGTTGCCTCAGTGTGCTGTAGACCACGTACTTTGCTTTAACCCTACTACCATTGTCGAGTGTGACCACAAGCTCTTTCGAGGACAATCTTACCTGCTTTATATGACTAGCAACCTTGTCTTCTAAATTCAACGGCGACACCAATACTGGTAACAAATCATCTTTCAAAGCGCGGTACACCATCTCACCCCATTCATCTTCAACGTAGAAGACTACGGGTGACATAAGAACACCAAAGTGTCTAAGACGCAAAGCGTAGTCAACAGAGATCACTCCCGGTGAGTCGTTACCAGCAAACAGTGGCGGTGGACACTTAGAGCCATTGGCGTAAACCAGTCTGCTAAACTCGACCCGCAGAATCCTGTTTTCCCCTACCACTAAACCAACGCCCTCTTCGTAGAGGCCCGTAAACAAGCCGACGATCCGCCGCGTCGCTATTATTTTAGCAAGGCCTTCTGCATCAAAGTTTAGAGCACGTCTAAGCTGAGGAAAATTCAAAGCGTATCTAATTCTTCCACCCAAGGTTGGATTGGGGTCGACAAGCAGGAAATCCAGGTTTTTCTCAAGTAAAGCCTGAGCGAGACCCATTCCGGCTGGACCTCCACCCACAATCAGAATATTTGTGGTGAGCCTCCCACTTTCTGGCCTAACAACTTTTTCCCCGGCGTATTTTGGAAGGTTAGCCGAAGAAAGTATCATCCTCCTCATTATCTTCCAACCAAACCCGGTCCTTATCAGGCCAGAGTTTTGGAAACCCACACCAAAGAAGGGCAGTTTACCACTCAATATTGAGCCAAAACTCGCCCTCCTATCAATTATAACCGTTATATCTCCCTCAACCTGGAAGCTTAGCGGATTCACTAACCCATACCCATTCACATAAACACATTTATACTGGGGGTAGAGGTAAGAGTCATCCATAATATCCCGCAGCCGCCCAAACTTGACGCTCCGAAACAAACCTCTGAAACCGGCCTTCTTTATGGCCACATCGAGTGGTGTACCTCGTTCAACGGTTATCAACCTACCGTTAACACTAACTGTGGGCACAGAGCTGGAAAGAATTACAAAACCTATAAGCCTTTCAAGCAAACGGGTACATACGGGTCCTATTATATACCACGCTCGAATATTCACTGAATAGCCAAGTTTCACTGGCTTCCATGCTCTGGCACTAAGGCGAATAGACGGGCCCGGAGGGATTTGAACCCTCGACCAACGGCTCCGCAGGCCGCTGCCCTATCCAGGCTGGGCCACGGGCCCATCCACTACTGCCTCAAAAAGGTTATTGTGGGTTTTAAGGGTATTGCGTTCTCTGCTCTAATCTTATCACTCGCATCATTTACTCCTACAACCCTTATTTCAACACCACACACTTCTCGTAGGTAGCTTGAGGCGTCTCTAAGCGTGGAGGCTTCCTCTTCGATGAGGCGTGCGAGGATGGCTTGGTCGAACTCCCTCCACTCGGATAAACTCCTTATAAACCGCTGAATATAGCCCGAGGCACTTTTCTTATCACCTAATTCCTTCGCAGCAAATTCCACCATTTGAGGCGTTATCCTCCCACCACCCCTTAGCTGGGGAATGAGCGCTTTCGCGAGCTCTATCCTCCTTCTATCAGCAACGACGATCTCCGCCGACCTCGACTCCCGCATAAGGCGCTGCAGGTTAACCACGTCTTCCTCTACACGTCTGATGTACTCCTCTCTTGCCATCAAGAAAACATCCTCATCACCCAGCTCCGTTGGAGGATACCCTATATGCTCGATGAGCGCTGACCCACCCAATTTTGCATAACACCACTGCGATAAGTGCGGTATAAAGGGGTGGAGGATAATCATCCACCACTTAAAGAACTGGTGGACAGCAGCCTGATTACGGTTACCATTTCTTTTCAGATACCTCCTATAGTCCTCCCACACTTCAAACAGCGCCACATTCAACGCGGAGCGTGTGCGCATTTCACCCATATGTTCCTTTACACGCCTAGCCTTTTCCTTAAACCTTGCTAGAAGCCACCTATCGATATCGCTCAGCTCACCCGCACCGCTGAGTTGGTTTGAAGCCACATGTTCAACCAAATCCAAAAGGGAGCTAAGTTTATCCACAGAGTTTGAGGCGGCAGTCCTGTTCCAGTCTGGGTCGTTAAGGTTCTCTGTACCGTTAAGCAGTGTGAGCCTTGTTGCATCAGCACCATATTCTTGGATTGCCTGCTTAAGGGACACAAAGTTACCCTTAGACTTATGCATGGGCTGACCCTCCAATGTCAGCATCCCATTTGTTGAAACAGCCTTCGGCCAGTGTTCTTCCGGGAACAATGCGACATGGTGGAATATAAAGAATGTAAGGTGGTTGGGTATGAGCTCCTTAGCAGAGTTCCTAAGGTCCACTGGATACCAGTATAGGAATTCCTCGCGCACACTTCGGAGGGTTTCCTCGTCTACACCGGTAAGTCGGGCAACTGTTGACAGCTCACCCTTACCGTAGAACACATAATCAAAGAATTCTGGGGTGAGAGACGTAGGACTCACGGCTCCAGTGTTAACATATTTTGATATGGTATAGTAGGCCATGTACACAGTTGAATCACTCAGTGTTTCCACTATCCACTCCTTGTCCCATGGTAGAGGTGTGCCGAGGCCTGACCTACGCGCGCAGGGCTTGTTCTGAAGCCAATCTATTACGTCGAGGAACCACTGCCTAGCTTCAGGGGGATACACACCCATTCTCTCCACACAGAGTTTGGCTTTAGATTTCCAGTCCGCATCACCATAGCGTAAGAACCACTGGTTCTCGAGTATCTTCACGATACACCTCGTGCCACACCTGCAAACCACGGGTGATGGCAACTCATAGTACACAGCAGCAAAACCCATATTCTTTAAGTCTTCAAAAACTAGCTTTTTCGCGTCAGAGACACGGATTCCACTATATTTGCCACAGTTATCCTTCATAACACCCTTCGCGTATTCCGCCTGATACACCCTCTGTGTGGCCTGATCCAGCTTCTCATCCCTCTGGGATACTATACCCATTGAGTTGCAAACCTCTATAGCCGGATAATCACCGTAGCCCTCCACCCTAATGATTGAAATGGGAGTAATGCTTCGAACCCTTTCGAGGCTCAAACCCATCTTGAAGAGAGCCTGCTCATCCAAGCGTTGAAGTTCCCTCAGAGCAGCGTAATCATAGGGAGCATGTGCCGGTACACTATAGACCACACCTGTGCCGAATAACGGGTCCACGAAATCCGCTGGCAGAACAGGTAATTCGGTATTTGTGAGTGGGTTAGCCGCCACCCTGCCCACCAAGTCCTTCCCGTTTAGCCTAGAGAGTCGTTTAACATCATGTTTCTGCTCGGCGAGAACCGTGGAAGAATACTCGGAAACAATCCACTTCTCTCCGTCAATGAGCGCAAGCGTGTACACGCCCTCCGGTTGGACCCAGATGTTTGTTGCGCCGAAAATGGTTTCTGGCCTAAACGTGGCGGCCACGATGAATGTTGGTTGCACGTCTTCTCCCTTCATTGGGAACTTTATGAGGAAGAGCTCTTCGGGTGATACCCCTTCGCCCTCAGCCCTGTCATGGTCACCGGTGGGACTCTTATCGTTAGGGCACCACACAACGGGATGTGTCCCCTGAGTTATGTAGCCCTTTTCACGCAGGGTTAGATATTGCCACGTAACAAACCGCGCATAACCCTCATTCAAGGCGGTTGTAAACTCTCGACGCCAGTCCACCGAGAAGCCTATCTCCCTTACAACATCCCTACCCTCCTTAGTAAAGTAGCGTGCAAAGTAGTAGGGGTCAGCAAAGTTGGGTATTTCGCTCTCGGGCACACCGTCAAGTTTAACAAGAGTCTCAATAATTTTCCGATCACCCTGCTTAACACGCTTCGCACTACCCATAATGGGTTCGCCTGTCCAGTGCCAAGCCCATGGGAAGAGCACGTTATAACCCATTAGTCGCATAAATCTGGCGTAAGCGTCAACCCTCGTCGCGCTCAGAGCGTGACCCACATGTAACGATCCATTCATATAGGGATAGGGGAAAGTAACAAGCTTCTTAGGTTTGCTCCTGTCTGGGTCAACTTCATATATCCTCGATGAATACCAAAGTCCATTAACCTTCCTCTCAATCTCTCTAAGCCTCTTAACCCTAGAAGCCATATCGCCACTATCACTCAAATACATTCACCCAAGCACAACCTACATCAATCACAGAGACCGCAACAAGTAAGGCATCATTAGGGTTTTAAAGCCTTTGCGTACACGTCCAGCGTCCCACATTATCCTCATAATGAGCTACCCCGCACTTAATAACAGATCAGAAATCCATGTTGGCGTAGCAGCTACGCTAAGAGTGATTTTTGACCCACACTGAACGGCGAGGTTTTTGGAGGCTTCATTAGGTGACCATGCAGTACTCAGATTTCTCGGGCTACCTCGAATATAAGGCTCCTCATATCCCGCAGTGGTGTGTCCTCATCGAACAGGTATTCACCGTAAGCTTTGCCACCACCTCCCTTCCCCTTATACTTAGATTTGAGGACGCCCACTAGCTTGGAAACGTCGTAGCCACCTTGCGTGGGAGAAGAGACGACAACCCTCCTCCCTCTAAGGGTGAAAACCACTATTTTCTTAGTGTTCGCAAGCCTTGTTGCAATAAACCGCTGGTCAACGCCATCATCTTCCCCACTTAACACTATGTATCCAACTTGACCAATCGGAGTATCAAGCATACCCAACCTATCACCGAGGAGGTCCGCTATCGAACTCTGCAGTCTTTCGACTTTGACGCCCAGAGATTTGTTTTCATCGAGTATATTCTTAATTTTATGAGGTAACTGGTCTATTGGGGCCCTCAGCGTCATGGAGAGGTCCTCTAAGAGGTTGGCGTTTTTACGGTTCAACTCTACGGCGGAGACGCCGGCTGAAAAAATAAACCGCACAACGCCGTCTTGAGGGTACTCAACCTTAATGATACTGATAGGGCCTATGGAGCCAGTGTGCTCGCTGTGTGTGCCCCCACAAGCTTCCACGTCGAAGCCCTCAACCTCGACGATCCTTATTATGGAGCCGGGTACAACTCCCCCCTGATAAATCGTGAAGCCATATCTTTCTTCAGCCTCATTTCTCTCCATGAATCTAGATATGACACGCCGATCCTGCTGCACAACACTATTAGCCAACGCCTCTATTTGCTCCAATTCCTCTCGGCTCACCTTTTTATAATGCGTTATATCCAGTCTAGAATAGTGGTAACCCTTCTGCGCACCAGCCTGCCACACGTGGTCGCCGAGCACACTACGTATTGAAGCAAGCAAAATATGGGTGGCATCATGGTGCTGGGTGTGTCTGAGCCGCCTCTCAGCGTCAACAACTCCATGCACACGTGAGCCAGGGATAAGGCGATCAAGATTCTGGTCCTTTTCCAAATAGTGAACAACAACCCCTCCAAAAACCTGCACATCAGTCACTTTAAACTTCACATCATCAATAATAATGTTCCCAGTATCCGCTGGCTGGCCTCCACCCTCAGGGTAAAAACATGTCTGATCCAATACAAGCTTTTCACCCTCGACTAAAAGAACATTGGCATCGAACTCTAATAGGCCGGGATCCTCATAATAGAGCCTACGGGTTTTAGGCTGCCCAAGAATTGAGGGACCTATATGAACCGTTGACTGAGCCTTCGGCTTGGCGTAACCGTGTCTTTGGGCAACCAAGGTAAAGAAATTGTCTGGGACTGTTACAGCAATGTCCCGATTCTTAGCCTCCTCAGCAACTAGGTATGGGTCCACGCCATGGGAGTCGTACAGGCCTATCAACTCCTCCACCCCAATCTTACCGCTTTTAGCGGCCTGCCTTAGAGCCGCGTCAACCAAGCCAACCGCCTTTGAGACGGTTTCAGAGTACTTCCTCTCCTCTAGCTCTATCTCCTCCAACACTCGCTTCGACCTCTCCGTTAGCCTAGGGAAGTCTTTCCCCCAGAACTCGAGCTGCATTGAAACCAACTCGCTTAGACTCACCGGATTGAGCCTCCTCCTAAGCCTGAGCGCCCTCCTTAAGACCAAACGGGCCAAGTAGCCTTCGCCAGTGTTGGATGGGACTATCCCGTCGGCGAGCATGAAGCCAAGAGTCTTAGTGTGGTCTAGGATCCCGAACATGGACTCAACGGGTATCATCCACCTTTCAAGCTCTAGGGGATCCACTCCAAGCTTTTCAGCTACCTTCAACCTCAGCTGCCTAGCACTCTCACCTCCCTCAACCTTCATTAAGGCGGAGTACTTAGCAGTCTCGATGAGCGCTTGGGGTGAGGGAAGGCTTACACCTAGGAGGTCGGCGAACCTGTCCACGAGCCTACCGTAAATAGCGTGGAAACCTGTTGGCGACCTCTGGGACAGCCAACTCATACGCTCAATGCCGTAGCCAGTGTCAACTATCTTTAGTGGAAGAGGAGTCCATGAACCATCCTCCCGGACGTCATATTCCATAAACACGAGTGTGGCGATTTCAAGCCCTCCCACGGCGACCTCGAAACACGGCCCAGCGTTACCGCCGCCCACCCAAACACTCTCCTTTAAAGTCACCTTGTCTCTGCGGATGCCCAATTCCCTAGAAAAGAAGTCGTAAGCGTAACGCACTGTCTCATCCTTCCAGTAGACTTTGTGGTCAGGGTAATTGAAGGCGTGGTGTCCACCCATCTCAAATATGGTGAGGTGTCTACCCGCTGTTAGACCCACATTATCGATATCCGAGAGCCTTATACAGGGTTGACTCACAACTAGGGGGTTAGCTGGCGGAGGAACCTGACCGCTTGTAACAAATGGTTGAAATAGGACTATGCTGGCTATCGTGAGGTAGAGGTCATCCCGCCACCTGGCTACAACCTCCCTTGGCTGTATCGCTTTGTGGCCTCTCTCGCTGAAGTATCCAATAAACGTGGACCGCATAGCGGATACGTCAAGCGACCTACTAGTGTATTGTGTATCGAAAAAATCGTATGGGTCACACGGCGCGTCACCGCAGGTTTGTCGCTGCGGGTCAAGCGTCCAGAAGTATTCACCGCAAACGGCACACTTTTTTCTTAAAAAGCCTTCTTCGGTGAAATAAGGCACCTCGTATAGTGATGGGTCAAGTTGCATGCGATGACTACCGAGTTTAAAGGCCGCCGCCTACAAAAAAGGTTTACACGTTGGAGTAGAGGTTGCAAGGAGTTAGCCGAAGAGGGCTCCAAGACCCTCAGCGGATACCTCTTCCTCTTCTTCCTTCTTTTCTTCTCGTTTCTCTTCTACCTTAGCCTGTGGCTGCGCCTGCGCCTGAGGCTGAGGCTGAGCCGCTGGAGCCACACTCAGACCCTGCTTAATTACTTCGTCAATGTTAACACCCTTAAGTGCAGCGGCTACAGCTTTTATCTGCGCCATATCAGGCTCTATACCAGCTGCTTCAACAACCTTCTTTAGATTATCCTCGTTTATCTCTTTACCACCAGCGTGCAGTAGCAGGCTAGCGTATATGTACAACATCCCTAACGCACCGATTCAGATTAAGACCAGACGGTTATATAAGTTATTACGCGACCAAACAACCCCTCTAAACCTTAACCAACTCTGATAGAGCTTTGGCGGCCGATATGCCTCTTAATAGAACCAGTGGTAGTGTTTCTGCAGACAGGTACCCCGCCTCAACGCCTAGTGCTAATGCGTTCCTAGCGGCTTGGGCGACTATCAGAGGCATCGCTTCAGCAACGGGGATGCCCAAGTTGACGCTTAATGTTAACGCGCTGGTGTGGGCTGAGGAGAGGTCTCTGATGAAGGAGGAGAGGTCTACGTTGAGTTTTTCGCCGGGTATATACAGCCCGTCCTCTAACGCCAACTTTAGCTCAAACGACGATGTGAGTGGAGCAATGTCGAGAGCGCGCAGAAGTTCAGCTATCCTCGCGTTAACACGCTCGCCCTTCTTAACCACCAGAGTATCCTTTTTTATATACACCAAGTTCTTTTTAACTTCGAATGGGATGCCAAGCGCTGTGAGGGAATCTGTTAGGGGGCCAGGCTGGAGTGGTGTGACACCGGCTGGGACGATAACGTCTACAGGTGTGCTGCGATTCGGCTTAATGTATGCGTTTCGCTTGAACCTGAGCAACTCGGCGGCCACGCTGAAAACCGAGTCATCTGAAAAAACTACGGCGTTTTCAGCGGAAAGCCTTGTCTTCAATGCACTCTTGACTTCTTCTGGGAGGCTTGTCTTGTCTATAGCCTTAGAGAGTACAGTATTCTTCACAACCCTAATAGTAGCCTTACCTTTCAAGGCCTTCCTAGCGCTCTGAACAACGGATGTTTCCACACCTGTAATCCCTATAACCATTAAGCCTCTGTGCTTAGGTATCTCGCCGACCAAGTAATCTAATAGCTGCTTCTTACCTTCACGCCTTCTTTGATACAGAGTCAAAGACACCTTCCAACTCACCTGAACTCAATCTTGACCGGTTTACTCATGGTTAGTTTAACCAGCGCGTGATCAAGGGCTGCACGACCGCCCTTAACCTTCTGAGTGGTATAGTTAACAAGGTCCAATATGTTCTCGGCTAAATCATCTGCATTCATATCTTCCGACCCCACCATGCACCTTATAACAGGTTGACCCTTCAGTTTGACGAGCACAGAATTTCTGAGTCTCTCAACTATGGGTTTGGGGTCTGCGTTCACTGGGAATGGTGTAGGCATCTTTCCACGGGGTCCTAGAACCTGACCCATAACCCGGCCTATAAGCGGCATGAGTGTTGCGTCGGCGACAAAAAAGTCATACTTTTTGGCGAGCTTCTTCACCGCTTTCTTATCACCCGCCAACGCCTCTATATCACTCCTAGTCATAACCGCGTCAGCACCCGACTCCCTCGCCCTAGGCAGGGATGCTCCGTCAGCGAACACGCAAACACTCCGCCTTTTGGTGCTGAGACCCTTAGGTAGCGGATGCGTCTCGGTAAAACTGTTTTCAGGTTTACTTGCATCCACGTTTTTCAGCTTCAACTCGAACTCAACCGACTGTATGAATTTCCTCTTCTCTGAAGTTGTTTTAACCTGCTCTAAAACTTCAACTAACCTCTGCTTATCCATCATGGCTAAACACCCATAATACCATCAAACTCACCCGCGTCAACCTTCGATATTAAGTCCTTCGCGTCGGAGCCGTCAACCGTCACCCCCACCGACCTACAAACGCTCAAAACCGTTTTGACCGCCGCCTTCAAGGATGTTGTGTTCATGCTGTTGATCTTTGACTTAGCTAGCTCCACCACGTAGCTAAAATCTACGTTTCCCACCTTAACGGTGTGTGGGGTGGCCGAGCCCTTCTCAGCCCCGACCTTTTTGAGCAGAAGGGAGCTGATCGAGGGCTCCATCACCTCGACTTGAAAGTCTTTTGTTTCAAGGTCTATTATCACATCCACACTTACACTCATACCCTCATACTTCTTTGTGGCTTCGTTTATTTTCTGGACCACCTGCGGAGTCTTCACACCTGTGGGGCCGAGAGCGGGCCCAATAGGGGGACCGGGCGTCGCCTTACCTGCAGGGACAAGGAATCTGAGCTTCTTTATGGCGGTCATGGCTGCGTAGCACCCTTCTCTGCCTGCTTAACAATTTTCACCATGTCAATACTAATTGTCATGGGCATGGGTATAGCCACCTCAGCAGGCTGGAAAGTTACCTCGTTACGGGATTTATCAATCCTGAGAACTTTACCCCTGCTACCCCTCAAAGCTCCACTCACAACCTCAATTTCATCGCCCAAGTTTAACACCTCCATCACCGTCCTTGGCTTAATGAGTGGCTCTATCTCTTCGAGTTTAACGGTGCCGTATATTCTACCCTTATAATGTTTTTGACCTCGTAAGAGAGCCTCAAGATACCTTGGATTAGATGTTTCAGCAAGTAGGACACCGTTCATCTTCGGTATGTATACTATTGCCTTTATATCCGCGTTACTCAGTTCACTAGAATCCTCACTCTGCTGACTGCTCTTCGGAGAGTTGATAAGGTCGTCTATGAAAAGAGCCATATTGGTCTCCTGGCCCTCCCTTATCTTGAAGGCGAATAAGCGCGCTGACACTGCAACCTACACTGAATCTTGATTAAAACACTTATTTAAGACATGCTAATAGAAACCCTGCGGTGTGGGGCAGACCACTCCACCAAGCTGTGACTATCCCACGAGCGCCCTAATTAAGTGGAATACTAGGTCACCCGTGAAAGGTGTTATAATCATTCCTACGAACATGAAGGACACGAGCGGTAGACCCTGACTCACCCATATCTCATCTTTCGGATCGAGTTTACCTGAGGCTAAGAGTGCAGACAACTCATTAAATGATTCGTCATCCGAAGCCAGTCGAACACCGTAAATGGGTGTAAAGGTAACACTTCCCTGCGTGTCTACAACTGGTTTCTCGGCTAGAAACAGCTTATAGTAGTTACGCATATAGTTCTCCACACTGGTTTTATAGGCATAGAGAATCATTCCGAGCTTCGTGCGGGACGAGGCATCAGCGTATCTTCCAAGGTAACCCTTTACTAGAAGGGCCCTAAAGAGATTAACCACTACGAAAAGTGCCGCGTACACCACAGCCAGCACAACTCCATTGTCGAACACCGTCACACCAAACAGTCCGATTTGGGATTCAAACGGGGGTATTGGTCTAGGCATAGAGAGACCAAGCGCAATAAGTGCCTTTGCATCCGCGCCACCAAATAAACCAAGATAGTAGAAGAGTAGACCCATGCCGGTTAGGAGAGCTAATTCAACCGCCCACAATCTTGGCTCGATTAAAGCGGAGCCCACTAGGATAGTGTATATATTGAGAGCCAGTGGTAAAGCCGCTATGAACCAAACGTAGTCCTCAACCTCCCTCCTCCTAATATCCTGAGCGGAACCTATACCCATCATTATTATTACCGAGGCTTCGACTACTAATTCGTAGAGTGATGGTGTTATCATTACCAAAACAATCTTCCATTAAGATATTTATACTTCGCGGGTTTATCTGGGTACTATCTAGGAAATTAGAGATGAGTGGGTGTTGTAGTTGGGCTCGGAAAATTGTTATGTGGGTCCTATCTGGATAACCATCTCCAACGCTTGGATACCATGCACATACTCCTCCTAATCCGGACACCATCTTTATGTGGACACTATCTTTCTGTGTTGGTTACTATGGAGCCAAAACCTTTTTTGTGAGTTTTGATTATTTGATGTGAGCTGTGACGAGGAATCCGGGTTTTGAATTAGGTTGGTGTAATGAAAGGACCAGCCGAGCTCATCTTTAGTGGCGCTCTTGTGCGCTACGCTTTTCTTAGTGCTGATATATCTGGAAGCTGATAGGCGACGTTTCCCACAGATGCGCTCCCTCGGGTGTAAAGCGAGATGGATGATTCCCTAAATATACTGCACGTGGCGGATAATTCCTACCCGAGTATAGGTGGCGTTGAGCGCGTTATACACGAGGTTGCCAAGCGTCAGGCAAGTATGGGCCACCGTGTAACCGTTGTCTCACAACTCCAAAACTTTAGTAGCCTGCGGTCGTCGACATTCCAGTTTGAGGGTGTGACATATGTCAAACTTCCACGCATAGTCTTCCCCTACTTGGCTTTCGCATACAGTGAAAGGCTTAATCCAGATGTTGTCCACCTTAACAGTTATCTGAGCTCTAGCTTCTTCTCGAAATGGGGGATCAAGGAGAAGGTGGTGCGTCACATCCACGACGTGTACACAAGCATGTTCCAGAAGTACTTTGGAGTGAACATCGAGCACTTAGCGTCAAAACTTGAAAAACGATGGACGGAGCGATTCGACTACTATATGGTGCCAAGCAACTCAACAAAAAAGAAGCTTTCAAGGTTGGTTGGCAACCATAAGAAGGTGTGGGTTATACCTAACGGCGTTGACACCTCAGTTTTTAGACCCAGACACGAGTTCCTCCTGAAAAGACGCCTTGGTCTAAAAGAGCACGCGAAGCTAGTTGGATTCGTTGGCAGAATAGCCTTGGGTAAGGGCGCTTTTGACACATACCTCGCAGTGAGACCATTCCTCGAGAGAGACAAGGATACCTACCTTGTGTACATTGGTCCCAGTGAAACCTTGGGGACAAGCGGTCAAAAGAGTGCTCTCAGAAAGATTATAAGGCAAGCGGTATTAGATGGTCTTTCTTCTAAGTTACGCTATGTGCCTCCATTAAACGACTATGAGCTCGCCTCAGCCTATAGTGAGCTAGAAGTCCTAATGCTGCCAAGCGTGAGCGAGGGGTTTGGGTTGAGCGTGCTTGAAGCCGCTGCGTGCGGCACACCTAGCGTAGTTTACGACTCGGGGTCACTTCCAGAGTTGGTTGATGACGGTAGGACTGGTCTAATCGTAAAGCGGGGAGACGTGCATGGGTTAACGCTCGCGTTGGGCACAATTTTGGGGGATAATCGACTCAGAGAGGAATTATCACACAACTGTGTACTGAAGGCAAAAAGGTACGACTGGGATAACGTTGTTTCAGAGGTCACCAGTGTGTACAGACAGGTCTTAAATGGCTCTTAGACACGCTAAACACCTTTATGTTTGGGTTACACGCTTAGTCCTCCGAGGTAAAATGGATATAGACGGCGAGAAAATAGTGGTTGACGGAGGAGTATGGCGCACCCCCAACAGACCCATCATCCTGTATATTGAGGGTGATGGTATCGGTCCGGAGGTTACGCGTGCGGCTATGCGTGTAGTCGATAGCGCAGTGGAGAGAGCATACGGATCCTCAAGGAAAATAAGCTGGAAAAAGGTTTTAGCTGGATGGGAGGCGGAGAAGGAGAAGGGCACTCGCTTCCCAAAGGAAACCGAGGAGGCAATTATGCAGTACAAGGTGGTCTTAAAGGGGCCGCTGGAAACACCCGTTGGGGAGGGTTGGCGCTCCCTCAACGTATACATAAGAATGATCCTTGACCTTTACGCGAATATTAGACCGGTGAAATACATGCGTGGATTACAATCACCGCTCAGAAACCCTGAAAAAGTTGACCTCATAATCTTCAGGGAGAATACAGATGATATTTATCGTGGTATAGAGTGGAAGCATGATTCGCAGGAGGCTGAAAAACTACGAGCATTCCTACGCGAAAACCTCGGTGTAGAGCTCGAGGATGACACCGGTATAGGTATAAAACCCATGGGGAAACACAAGACGCAGCGGATAACTAGGCTCGCCTTAAGATACGCGCTAAACAACGGTAGAAGAAGTGTGACGATAATGCACAAAGGCAACATAATGAAGTACACGGAGGGAGCATTCAGAGAATGGGCCTATGAAGTGGCTAAAAACGAGTTCGCAGACAGAATAGTCACAGAGGAGACTTTACAGGGGAACCCCGTACCCACAGGTAAACTACTGGTTAACGACAGAATAGCCGACAACATGTTTCAGCAGATCATAACGAGGCCGGAGAGCTATGACGTGATCTTGGCTCCCAACCTCAACGGTGACTATATTTCCGACGCTGCAGGCGCCCTAATAGGCGATATAGGGGTTCTCGGTGGTGCTAACATAGGCGACCTAGGTGGTATGTTTGAGGCTGTACACGGCACCGCGCCGAAGTACGCGGGTAAAAATCTAGCTAACCCGACAGGGATGATTAGAGGCGCGCAACTTATGCTTGAATTCATGGGTTGGAGTGAGGCGTCACGACTTATTGATAGAGCTATAGATAGAAGTATAGCCGATAAAAAGGTGACACAGGATTTGGCCCGCTATATGGGTGTAGAGTACCTAGGCACAAAGGAGTACTCCGACGTCTTAACCCAGTACATAGCCAGCTCATAGGGCACAGTGAGTGTGGTTTACACCCTTCAAAACCCAGCCCTCCGCGGTAGCTCAAAACCAATTCTCAGCACGAACTGTGTATTGATCAAAGATTTTTGTTATACAGTTCGAGTGAGGGGGTGGCTTACTTACTAAGTCTTCGGAGCCGCTGCCAGAGACCCTCATACTCCTCTTCTATTTTTGCTAGAAGTACGCCGTGATTATCCGAGCCATCGCTTCGTTCCTGCGAGCGTAGTTGATAGTCCATAAAAACAGTTATGTAATGTTCCCCTAGGACTGAGACTGAGAGCCATAGCTCGGCTACCTTGCCATAATCGTCTATTAGGGTTTTTTTGGTGAATACTAAGTTTGGCTTAATATCCACCACCTGGTAGCCGAGGCTCTTGATATATTCCACAGTGAAGTCGAAAACTTCTTGAACGGATGGGCCTTCTACTGTCAACTGCTTTGAAAGCTGCATTCCTAGAAGGAATATACGAATTTGTTTTTAGGTGTGTCGGATTTATTTTACGTCTTCATGTTTCCTCATGTACACAAAAATAATACTGGAAAGTTCGGGATAGCTAAAATACACCTGCACCATTGATATGTTGCAGCACTTATGAAGCTATATAACACCCTGAGCAGGAGCGTTGAAGAACTAACCATTAACGGAGGCCCAATAAGAATCTACGTTTGCGGACTAACACCGCAAAGCCATATCCACGTTGGCCACACTAGAACGTTCGTTGTGTTCGATGTGTTACGCCGGTTCCTAGAATACAGTGGTCATAAGGTGATACACGTCCAGAACTTTACAGATATAGACGACAAAATCATCGCAAAGGCAAAGGAGCTTGGAATCCAGCCGAGTGAGGTTGCCGAAAAATACATTCAAGAATATTTTGAGGTTATGGACAAGCTCCACGTGCTGAGAGCCCACTACTATCCACGTGTAACCCAGAACATACCCGAGATAATCGATTTTGTAAACAGACTAATAGACCGGGGATACGCATATGTGAGTGACGGCGACGTTTACTTTGAGGTGAGAAAGTTTAAGGACTACGGTAAGCTTTCACACCAAAAAGTTGATGAGCTGATAGCGGGTGCGAGGGTTGAACCATCTGAGAAAAAACGCAACCCAGAGGACTTCGCGTTATGGAAGTCGGTTTCTCCGAGTGAGATAGGGTGGCCGAGTCCTTGGGGTAAGGGTAGACCGGGATGGCACATAGAGTGCAGTACTATGATTAAAAAGTATTTGGGGGACACAATTGATATCCACGGTGGGGGGCAAGACCTCATTTTCCCACACCACGAGAATGAGGCGGCTCAAAGTGAGGCGCTCACAGGTAAACCACTCGCCCACCACTGGGTTCACGTTGGCTGGGTCACCATGGGTAAGGTTAAGATGTCGAAGAGTGTGGGTAACGTGGTAAACCTAGTAGACCTGCTTGAACGTAGAGAGTCCAATGTGGTCAGGCTAGCGCTTATCAGCACACACTACAGGGGACCACTAGAATTCGACGACACGCTACTAGACCAAGCCGAAGCAAACCTGAAAAGAATAAGCACAGCCCTATTCAATTTACATCAAAGGGTTAAAAAAGATGTAGTGGACCGTGGCGAGCGCTTAAAACCCAGTCCTAAAGAGGTGTTAGACCAATTTTTAGTAAGTCTCGGAGAGGACCTCGACACACCGAGGGCGCTCGGGATACTATTCGAATTCATTAGAACCATTAACAATGCCCTCTCATCCGACACGCTCACAAAACCTGATGCTCTAAGTGCATTAGAGACGTTAAACCAAATGCTAGGCATCCTAGGATTGGAGTTTAAGAAACCTAGTGTAGACCTAAACACGGAGAAGCTTATTGAACTAATACTTCAGCTCCGCGAGGAGGCACGTATGAGGAGGGACTACGCAACAGCGGATAAAATAAGACTCAAACTTGCTGAGCTTGGAATAATTGTGGAGGACACGAAGGACGGGCCAAGATGGCGAGCCAAACAGTAAGAATTATGTGGCTAAAGTTCTCTGTTTAATCGTGAGTAGTACCAACAATTTTCGAACAACTTGTGTGCTATCCCGCCCTTCGCTATAGACCCAAAATTCGTGTGCAAGAAACAATCAGCTTCAGGCGCGATTTTGGATCTACCGTGAAGGGCGAGGTCTCGAAAAAGATATAACACACTTTAATAGTGGTTGATTATTATGCATGTAGTCATTCTACTATACTGCATATGTATTGTTTTCATTATGAGTCCATGTTAGAGGTCCTCGGAACATTGATTTCGGGTTTGAAATACGCTTATTTTATACTTCGATCAATGTTTTTTGAGGCTACATGAAAAATGAAGAGCTTGTGATGCTTCCCGGGCCGGTTAATGTGGACCACAGAGTCCTACTCTCGATGGCTACAGCCATGTTCAACCACCGAGGGCCAAAATTCAACAAGTTATTCGTGGACGTTAAGGAGAAATTAAGGAAGGTTTTGAACACAGCTGGTGAGGTGTACTTTATAACGGGTTCTGGTACGGCTGGAAACGAGTTCGCGGTCTCCAATCTTGTTGCACCCGGTGATAAGGTGGTGGTGTGCACCAACGGATACTTCGCGGATAGACTGCGCGACACGTTTAAGGTGTATGGTGCGAACGTCGTGGAGGTCAAATCGGAGTGGGGTAGGGGTGTAGACCTAGAGACCTTGAAGAGTAGTGTGGATGGGGCTGCAATCGTGGCTATGGTGTTTAATGAGACAAGCACTGGCGTTCTCAATCAGGTTAGAGAGGTTGCTCGAATCGCGCGGAAGGCGGGTTCCCTCTGCTTTGTGGATAATGTTTCTGGGATAGGTAACGATTATGAGATGGATCCGTGGGGTATAGATGTTACCGTGACAGCAACACAGAAGGGGTTGGCTACGCCTCCTGGGGCTGCGTTCGTGGCCATGTCTGATAAGGCTAGGGAGAAGGCGGCTAAGACGCCTAAGCGTTCATTCTACTTTAACATTGAGTTGTTTGATAAGGCAGCCGAAGACCACTCGACACCCGCAACCCCTGCGATAAGTGTCATCCACGCGATGAACACTTCACTAGACCAGATCCTTGAAGAGGGGGTTGAGAAGTTCGTTGTAAGGCATAGTGTCAACGCGGAGGCATTTCGTAGAGGAATCGCGGCGATGGGCTTGGACCTCTTCCCGGAGAGAGGGTTAGCATCAAACACGGTCTCAGCCATCAAGATTGAGGGTAAAGCCAGACTTGTGGCGAACACAATGCGTGATAGGTTTGAGGTGATCGTGAGCGCTGGGCTCGGAAAGTATAGGGATGATGTACTAAGGGTGGGCCATATGGGTCGCGTGGATATGAAGGATATCATAACAACGCTTTCGGCGCTTGAGCTAAGCCTTAAAGAGGTTGGTGTAGGTAAAACCCGCCTCGGCGAAGGCGTCAGTGCCGCACTGGAATACTACTCCATGAACACTATTTAAGGTGTATTACATGAAGATAGTTGTTTGCGATGCAATAGATGCTGAAGCAATTAAAGCTCTAAGCCAAAATCACCATGTGGTCGATAAGTCAAAAGCCAGCAGACAAGAGTTGCTGGACGCTATAGTGGACGCCGACTGTGTCATAGTGCGTAGCAGAACCAAGGTGGACCGTGAGTTTTTCGAAAGAGCCCCCAAGCTTAAGATCGTCGCTAGGGCTGGTGTGGGCTTAGACAACGTGGATGTCTCCGAGGCTAATAAGAGGGGGATTAAGTTGCTCAACACCCCTGAAGCACCAACTAACGCGGCGGCTGAGCTAACAGTTGGGCTACTCATAGCCCTTTTCAGGGGTATCGCGAGGGGTGATAGAGGTATCCGCAGGGGAGAGTGGCTTAAAAACGAGCTACTTGGGGAGGAGCTTGCTGGTAAGACGCTTGGAATCATCGGCTACGGTAGAATCGGTCGCCAGGTGGCCAAACTGGCTTCCTGCCTAGGTATGCATGTGTTGGCCTGGGATATACTTGGTGAATCCATAAGCTACGCTCCAGCCTCCTATGTTAAACTTGAAGAATTACTCAGCCAAGCTGATGCGGTAACACTGCATGTACCACTTACACCAGAAACTAGAGGGTTCTTCAACGCTGAGATGTTCTCCAAACTCAAACAGGGCGCCTACCTAGTCAACGCGTCTAGGGGTGAGGTGGTGGATGAGGACGCCCTCTATAAGGCGCTCAAAGATGGTAGGATTAGGGGAGCAGCGCTCGACGTGTACTCTCGCGAGCCATACTCGGGGCCCCTCACCCAGCTTGAGAACGTGGTCTTAACACCACACATAGGGGCAAACACCAGGGAGGCTCAGAGGAAAGCCGCACTTCAACTCGTGGAGCTTATTACCCGTGAACCAGGCGGGTAAGCCGTATTGTGCCCAACCCTAAACGTGGATGTTGGGGATAAAAAAGTCGAACTCGGCTTTAGCCTACTACAAGTTGATTGGTTAAAGCCACACGAAGAAATAGTTTACTCAAACTATAAGGAGCTGTACGACATCATAAGCAGAAGCCAGGTTTTCCTCAACCCAATCATAGTGGATAGTTCGAGCTGGACTGTACTCGACGGTATGCACAGAGTCGCGGTTGCTAAGTCGCTAGGTTTAACATATGTGCCAGCAATGACCGTAGATTACCTCTCCGACAGTATCAGGGTTGACGTGTGGACCAAGGCTTACAGAGGGGACGTGGGCAGGGCGTTAAGGCTTCTGGTTGACATGGGTCTCAGGGAGACGGATAGGGGAGACTGCCTAATAGTCAGTCAGAACGTAACCGTGGGTTTTGAGATTCCAGCTCAAAGTATAGTATTGAAATATGAGTTACTGCGTGGCATCCTAAAACGGCTCCGAGACGTGTTCGGTGAGCCTACCGTCACAACGATGGGAACAGTACAAAACAGCGGCGAATTCCACATAGTGCCGCCAAAGCTCTCTAAGAAGGACGTTGTCGAGGCGGGCATGAAACACACGCTTTTCCCACCAAAGACAACCAGGCACATCTTAAAAGCAAGGATAGTTGAAGCACCAGTACCGATCTCGCTACTTAAGCAAAGAGCTACTTTTGAAACCGTCGAAAAAGAATTCCTACAGTGTACTAGTATTAGAAACATAAAGACACTCGACGGAAAGGCAGTGTACAAGGATAAATACTATGACGATGACAAAATCATAATCCTAAGTTGACATCAAAGCCCTAATAGTTTTCCTCGATGAATTCAAGCCACGACGAGTAGGCGTATAGGGCGTCATCAGGATTCTTTGTGATGAGCCTATCTCCCTCGTCAACCTGCACCCTATCGAAAACAACTTTTTCACCCACCAGTCTACCGTGGAAAATAACCCTAGCCGGCTCTCCGCGTGAGTGCGACTCGGCCTCAGGGAAATCGGCTGTAAAAACCAAGTCAACACTATCATGGACGCGGGAAACCTGATACAACGAATTGCCCGCAACATATCTCAGCAATTTATTGTAGGTAACCTCTAATTTATCCACATCGTTATAAACCTCGGAAGAAAGTTAAAGAGGTTACTGGGGGACGCTTAATGGACCACCAGTCAAATAGTTGTGGGATTCAAACAAACATCACCTGATACTCCAACAGGAGCAGTTCTCGTTATGACATTTAACAGATACTTCTATAAGCTCGCCAACACAGGCACCATCTTTATTATTGAAACGGTTCATCCATCAATTTAAAGCTCCAAAGCTTAGCTGCCCTTTTCTAACACGATCTCAATTCGTTTGTTACCCGCACCTTTATTTTCGTATTTCGCGAACACTATCTTCCCGACTTCAGACGTGTTCGCCACGTGTGTTCCACCGTCCAGTTGGGCGTCGAACCCGTCTATCTCTATTATTCTAAGTGTCCCACCTGCCGGAATGTGTGCTTCATCACCCAGCCTGTACAAGCTTGGATTGGCTAAAGCTTCATCCCGCTGTATAAAGCGGACTGAAACGCCTCTACGCTCGGCTACAATTCTATTGGATTCGCCCTCTAAAACCTTAAGCTTCGACTTATCAAAACCCTTAATATCAAGGTCTATGCGCGCCCTATCAGCATATATCTGGCTACCGCTTATCTTGGCGCCGAAGAGTTTAAACGCGACGCCGGAAACTATGTGTAGAGCCGTATGGTGACGCATGTGCGCATAGCGTAAGTCCCAATCGATCACACCCTTTACCCTTTCACCCACATTCAGCAAACCTCCCTGCACTTCGTGGTAGACATCCCCATACTCCGTTTTTCCCACGCCTATCACATTGAGTGTAGGGCCATTTTCCACCATAAGCAACCCCCTATCGGGCGGCTGGCCTCCACCTCCCGGATAGAATGCAGTCCTGCTGAGAATAATTCGCCCAGCGTCGACCGCAACCACTTCAGCCGTAAACTCTCGCAGATAGGAGTCACTCAAATAAAGTTTTTCCGTCAACCCAACTCACATGAGTAAGCAGCAAAACAGTAATAAAAACTTTCTATTTTTAGCGGCTACATCCAGATAAGTTGCTAACACGGTTGATTCCCACACATGAGAAGGCTCAATCTGGACACCGCTATGTTAACGATTACGGGTAGATAACCAGAGGGGGTGGTGATCTAGTGTGGAATCTAGTTGTTCATATAGTTATTCTTATTATTCTCATAAGTAAACTAAAAAGCAGGCTTGTATCATGAGCGCCTACCCGTGCTTCGCTGGAACACTCCTTCTTACTTTATAGGGTGGTCTAGCGGAGTTAAGGGCCACGACGACCACTAAGAGGACGATTAACACGGCGTGGTCAACCGTCGTTTTAAGGTAGAGTCCTAGGTATCCTTGGAGAGGAGCCACAAATATTACTCTACCAAGAACCCTGTTTGGAGGTATACCTGTGGGGCTCGTATCCAGCCGCGTTGTCGGCCACTGGCTTGTTATCCCCTTTGGTTATATAGCCCACTATGCCATCCGTAGCATTAACGTTCACGGCCACTATACGATGCACTATGAGTTCATAGTAGAGTAATTGATTTGTGCTACGGTAGACTATTACTTGGTCCACCCTATATTGTTGGTGGCCAATGCTGCCCTGCACTACTAGAAGGTCTCCTTACGTGAGGGTCGGAAGCATGCTATAGCTAGTCACAGCTGCGAGAAACACATGTGACACCACAACGAACCCTACGAGGATAATAGCTGCGCAGAGAAAAGCAGTCAAAGCAACGTTTAAAGTCAAACCAGATTGAGGGATGCGGTCGCCGGGATTTGAACCCGGGTCGTTGGCGCGGGGGGCCAACGTCCTAGACCAGACTAGACGACGACCGCCCATGTGGAACGAGGGGATTAGGCCACTTAGCCCTCTAGGTACACGCTGGCATGGACGGCCAAGTCCCCTACGTATCATGTGTAGAGAGGATGATGGAAAGAAATATACTTTTCGACCACCCCTCGATGATTATATTCCAGTGACAGACAATTATTAACAATCACAAAGTAAACTGTCTACCCATCAAGATATCCTCCTGTGGGGTGGCTAGGTAAGATTCTCTCATGCGTGAACGTTAAAGCCTGGCCATCACATATCAGGGTACCAAGTAGGGCACAGCGGGAGATATTTGTGCGGAATCGTGGCCGTTTGGTTTATGTTTAGGGTTCCGGGTGGGTAGATGTGTGTAGTGTGGGCTTGGCTCGTATCACGGGATTTGAGGAGAGTGGGTTTCCAGACGGTCACCCGATGAGGCCTGAACGGGTATACCTAGCGCTGAAGGTTCTGGAAGCCTCTGGGGTTATGCGTGGTTTAAGGGTAGTGGAGTTCGACAGGGATGACGGTGACGACTGCGTTGAGCTACTCAGACTTTTCCACGAGGAGTCATACATTCGTTTTGTCAAGAAGATGTCTTATATCGGGGAGGGTTTACTCGATTACGGCGACACACCTGCCTTTCCACAGTGTTATGAAGCATATTCACATGTGGTAAAGGCTTCTGCTGAGATGTGCAGGGTTTTACCACAGACACAGCACACCGTCAACCTCTATGGTGGATTACACCACGCCCAGCCCAATAGGGCGAGTGGTTTCTGCGTGTTTAACGATGTGGCCATCACTATACGAACACTTCGGGATATGGGTTTAACCAGAATCGCGTACATAGATATCGATGCCCATCATGGGGACGGTGTCATGTACCCCTTCTACTCTGACCCCAATCTTTTGATACTCGACTTCCATGAGGACGGCAGATATCTCTTCCCTGGGACTGGCTCCATAGAAGAATTGGGTGAGGGTGAAGGCTTCGGTAAAAAGGTGAACATCGTGTTACCACCCCACGCGGGTGATGCGGACTATCTCTACACATTCTCCAAAATCGTGCCAACCCTGATTCGAAGCTTTAAACCCGAGGTAATCCTACTCCAAGCAGGGGTGGACGCCCATTCAGGAGACCCGCTCACCCACCTAAAACTCTCCGACTCAGGCTACCTCCAACTTGTTTCTTCGATCCACCTATTGTCCCATGATGTTTGTGGAGGCAGGTTGATTGCTTTCGGAGGCGGGGGGTACAGGTTGAGCAGCGTCGCCAGATGCTGGGCTGCTCTCGTAGCCGAGTTGGCGGGCCTAGAGCCAGCTGAGCCACTCTCGGCGATCGCTAGGAGGGTGTTCGGTGAGTATAGACACACTTACGAGGAAGTGGGTGTGTCCACAAGCCAGATTGAGGTGTTGAATCAAACCCTGAAAAACACTGAGGCTCTTATCTCCGGGCTCTCACGCGCCGGATGGGAACTCAACGCCTACTAGCTCTGGCTATAAGCGCTGGTATCTCTGAAGGCGTCTTTGCAACAGCTACACCAGCCTCGGTGAACGCCTTTGTCTTGGCCTCAACCGTCCCCTCGGTTCCGCTCACTATGGCGCCCGCATGACCCATCCTCTTTCCAGGTGGAGCGGTTCTACCGGCAATATAGGCAACCACGGGCTTCGACAAATGCTCTGAAATATACGCGGCAGCCTTCTCCTCTGCATCACCACCTATTTCACCTATGAGCACCACAGAGTGGGTTTCAACATCATTCTCGAACATTTCCAAGACATCCTTGAAACCGGTGCCCACAATCGGGTCCCCCCCTATACCCACAACGCTGCTTTGACCGAGCCCGGACTTTGTGAGCTGCAGGGATACCTCATAGGTTAGTGTGCCACTTCTACTCACAACACCAACCCCGCCGCGTTTGAAAACACTTGCGGGCATTATGCCCACCTTAGCCCTGCCGGGGCTTATCACGCCTGGACAGTTTGGACCTATGAGCCTAACACCCCTGCGTGCCGCGTAGTTCACAGCCCTCCACGTGTCGGAGGGGGGCACATGCTCGGTTATTATGACTGTGAGGCGTATTCCAGCGTCGATGGATTCGAGGACAGCGTCAAGCGCATTGGGGGCGGGGACGAATATTATGGAGGTGTTAGCACCAGCCTCTTTCACAGCTTGCTTTACGGTGTCGTATACTGGCACACTGTCTAACACCTTTAACCCCCCTTTACCTGGGCTTACCCCAGCGACCACATTTGTTCCGTAGGCCGCCATTTGGGCTGCGTGGAAGCCTCCCTCCCTTCCAGTTATACCCTGAACCACGAGTCTTGTGGATTCGTCTATAAGTATCGCCATACATTCACACCCCACTATAGTTTTGAGGCTGCCTCCACCGCCTTCTTAGCGGCCTCATCCATGTCGGAGAAGACGTTTATACCGCTCCCCGCGAGTATTCTGCGTCCCTCCTCCTCATTCGTACCAGCCAACCTGATCACGAAGGGTTTGGACATCCCGAGGCTGCTTCTTGCCTTAACAATGGCTCTCGCAACATCGTCGCACCTAGTTATACCCGCAAGAATATTCACGAAGACAAGTCTAACCTTGGGGTTCTCGTTTAGTATACTCAAGGCCTGCATAAACTCCTCCTCCGACGAGCCGCCGCCAGCATCCAGAAAGTTGGCTGGCTCACCCCCATAGTACTTAATTAGGTCTAGTGTAGCCATGGTAAGACCAGCTCCGTTCCCGATTATACCTATACTCCCATCCAGCTCAACGTATTGCACACCCAGTTGACGCGCCTTCCTCTCAAGCACCGAATACTCTGCGAGCCTCTCATCGGAGTTGTTCGAGAACTCCTTGTGACGGAAGAGCGCATCGTCCACAATGTTGAGTCTCGCATCGGCTGCGACTATATCACCCTGCGAAGTGAGGGCTAGGGGATTCGACTCCACGAGTTCGGCGTCAAACCCGTCGAAGAGGGAGTACATCTTGGAGGCTATGTCAGCGAAGCTCTGCAGAACACGCCCCGTGAGACCTATGGACGAAGCGAGAAGCCTACCCATGAATGGTTTGAAACCTATCTCGGGGTCGACGTGCACCCTCTTTATCGCATCAGGCTTTGTTTTAGCTACCTCCTCAATGTTCACCCCTCCTTCAGAGCTCGCGATAACCACGGGGCTCCTCTCACTCCTATCCCACGTGACCCCAAGGTAGAGCTCGCGGGATATATCCAGTTTGGGCTCAATGAGTACGGCACCCACCCTTTCACCCTTAATCTCCGAGCCGAGAAGTGTCTTCGCGGCGCTCTCAACCTCTTCAACGCTTGATGCGAACTTTATGCCACCCGCCTTACCCCTGCCCCCCACGAGTACCTGGGCTTTAACCACAACACTCCGCTGCGCTAGCCTTGCATAAGCCCGCTTAGCCTCCTCCACACTGGTTACAACCTCTCCTAGGGGTGTGGGTATACCTATGTCCCTAAAAATCTTTTTGGCTTCATGCTCATACAGCTTCATGTGTGGATCACTCGAGAAGCTCCTCTGGTCGGGGTATCTCCTTGGGTAGACCCTTCCTCTCCCTGATCTTTTGAACAGTGGCCAAGAGAAGTGACTGTGGAACAGGAGCCCACCTTGAGAATTCGAGACCCCAGAAAGCCTTCCCAGCAGTAGCGCTTCTAAGCTCTGTTGATAGGTTGAATGTCTCACTCACAGGCATCTCCACAAGCATACGCATCTGGCCGCCGCTCTGGTTTATTTCAAGAACCCTACCCCGCTTCTGAGCAGCGATCCTGTTTATGGCGCTCACGTACTCCGCTGGTATCCTTATGTCGAGCTTGAGGGTGGGCTCAAGCAGTGTTGGCTGCGCCATCAAGAAAGCCGCGTGTATGGCGTTCTTGGTGGCGGGCATCACCTGAGCTGGACCCCTGTGCGCTGGGTCCTCGTGAATCATGGCGTCCACCAATAAGACCTTTAACCCACGTATCGGCTCCTGGGCAAGCGGCCCAGCCTCCGTAGCCCACTTGAACCCCTGTATTAGGGTATCCTGAATTTCCTGAAGGTGCTGGATACCCTTCGTGGCATCTATGAATACGTTAAGCCGCTCATCCACACTCCAAATATTCCTCGCCTGGTCAGTGTCCCAACCAGCCTTCTCACGCAGTATCTTCGCCCTCTCCCGGAAGTCCTGCTCATCATAAACTTCACCCGACTGTAGGAGGGCCACCGTGGCCTCGTTGAGTGGTTCAACAACAACCCTAAACCTGTTGTGCTTATTGGGTGATTTACCTTCAACGGGTCCAGCTACACCCTGAATGGTCTCACGATACACCACTATGGGTGGCGTCGTCACCACTTCGAACCCTTTCTCCTGCAACTCATAGAGCACTATATCGAGGTGGAGCTGACCCATACCTGAGATAAGGTACTCACCCGTCTCCTCATCTATTTTGAGCTTAAGATTCGGGTCCTCGATACTCATCTTTCTTAATGCATCCACGAAGCGTGGGAGGTCCCTACTATTCTTTGGTTCAACCGCGATTGTCACCACTGGCTCAGACACATACTTCAACCTCTCGAAACCCACCTGTTCGGCTTTAATACTCGGGTCAACTATGGTTTCACCAGCCCTAGCCTGGTCGAGGCCTAACACGGCAACTATGTTACCAGCGGGAATATGCTCGGCTACCTCCCTACTCTGACCCATAAACAAGCCAACCTGGAGTATCCTAGCTGTTTGGTTGGCCGAGACCAAGAAAACCTCCTGACCTGTTCGAACACTGCCACTGAATATTCGGCCTGTGGCCACGAGCCCAGCGTGCGGGTCCACTACAACGTTGTTAACCGCCATGATAAGGGGTCCGTTAGGGTCGCAATCCATCATGGGCTTAAGTAAAGGCGAGTCCGGCGCACCCTTCCAGAGTTTGGGTATCCTGTACTTCTGCGCTTCGAGGGGGTTGGGTACGTGCTCAACAACCATGTCCAGTATCGCTTCATGAAGAGGGAAGTTCTCGACGAGTTTGGAGATGTCGTTGTTGTTATAGGCATTAACAATATCGGCAAACTTGAGGCCCTTAGCGGTGGCTATGGGTATCGTAAACCCCCACTTATCCTTAGCCGCCCCGAAGGCGATCTGCCCACGGGTGAGGTTAACCTTCCACTTCTCCCTGAACTCTTCCTCCGCGTAATTCTCAATAAGGGAATTAAAATCCCTCGCGATGCTGACCAGCTTCTCCTGGATTTCCTGGGGTGAAAGCCTGAGCTCCTTTATCAGTCTATCTATCTTATTCACATAGAGAAGCGGTCTCACACGTTCCTCCAAGGCCTGCTTGGTCACGGTCTCCGTCTGGGTCATGACGCCCTCAACACTATCCACCACAACCACCGCGCCATCCATCACCCTAAGCGAGCGGGTCACCTTACCAGTGAAGTCCACGTGACCCGGAGTGTCAATCATGTTCACAACATACTGCTCACCCTTATACTCGTGTAGGAGGCTGACGTTAGCGGCCTTAACAGTCATCTGCCTCTTCTGCTCAATCTCTAGGTAATCCATAGCCAACGCCGTACCAGCCACTTTGGGGGATATTATCCCAGCTGCAAGGAGCAGGTTGTCGGACAGTGTAGTCTTACCGTGGTCAACGTGTGCTATGACACCCATGTTCCTAATGTTGGATGTTCGACTCATCAACCTCAATATTTCATCTGTTTGTTTGTACTTCGGCATCCAAACAATCGCCTTATCTCTTCTCACAACGCATCGTGCTTAAGTCTTACGCAAACAGCGTGAACCAAACAGGTGCGAACAATCTAAAACCAAGCCTCCACGCTAGATTTAAAAATTTACACCCAATACACCACCCTACTCAAGATTAAATTTTAATGCACAAATTAAGGTTGGATGGTTCAAAGGAAGGTTAGTGCGGAGTGGGTCAGTGCGTAGTGGTATGACAAAGCTGCAAGCGCGGCTGCACTCAGCACGACTGTTAACCAGTCGGCCAAACCAAACTTCAGATCCCTTATTCTAGTAGGTCTAGTTGTGGCTCCGAAGCACTTTGATTCCATGGCTTCAGCAACCTGTTCAGCTCTTATAATGGTGTTGACTAGGAGGGGGATCAGGATGGGAACATACTTTTTAATCCTCGCCACAAACCCTCCTTTATCTAGCTCCAGACCCCTCGACTTCTGACTGTCCTCTATTGATCTGAGCTCATTGGCCACCGTTGGGAGAAACCGTAGAGACATTGTGAACGCCAGCACGAACGTGTATGGGAGACCCAACTTGAGTAGGGCTGAGCCCAAGTCTTCGGGTGATGTTGTAAGGGAGATCACCGAGAATATCTCCACGAAGAGTACCAGTCTTTCAACAACTAGAGCGGAGACAACGAGGCTGCGCGTCGCCCAGAGATTCACTGCGAAGAGAATGACTGAGAGTATAGCGTAGGAGCGAATAGAAGCGTATACCTGTCTGCCTAAGCCGCTCGCGTATATCACGAGGAGAAGGATTCCGATTAGTATTAGGTAGACCGCAACACCACTTACAAGTAAACCTAGACTGACTGCGGCTGAGATGGCCATCACACCCTTCGACCTAGGGTCAAGCCTATGTAGAAGAGTGTTACCCTTAGTGTATATGAATGCGTTGAGATAACTCATCCGCAAATCCTCCTAGCTATATGCTCGGCGAGCGCGCCTGGCTCATACACACCCTTGAACTCCACTATCCTCATTAGCTCCTTAAGAAACATGGTCTCAGTGGGGACGAGTCTTGAGCCGTGCATAAATGAGCCGTCCAGACCAAACTCGGAGACCCCTAAATCCGCCCTAACCATGCCCTCACTTAGAACAACGACCCTCTCAAAGTAGTTTAGCGCGAAGTCGATGTCATGCGTCATACTCACAACACACTTACCACTACTCACGAACTCGCTTACTATCCCCCCAATAATCGCTTTATTACGGTAGTCTTGGCCCACCGTTGGTTCATCGAACACTAAGATATCCGGTTCATAGACTATCACAGAGGCTATCGTGAGCCTCTTCTTCTCACCCGAGCTGAGCATAAACGGTGAGCTATCAGCGTACCTTGAAAGACCCAGCCGCTCCAAAGCACTGGACACCCGGCACCCAACCTCATCCTCTGGGAAACCGAAGTTCTTCAGCGCGAAGGCGACCTCCTCTCTAACACTACCAGCGAATATCTGATGGTTGGGGTTCTGAAACACGACCCCCACCCTCCGCGCCAGCTCTGCAACACTCTTCTTTGCGGTGTCAACACCGCAAAGCAGCACCCTCCCGCTTGACGGTCGAAGCAAGCCGTTCATCAGGCGCACAAGGGTGGACTTACCAGCCCCATTTGGGCCAACTATAGCGGTCGAAGACTTGGGGGTGAACTTCAAAGACACATTACTCAAAGCTTCCCGGTCGGAGCCAGGGTACCGGTAACTCACTGCTTCAAGCTCCAACACATTTGATCTCCTTTTTTTGAACGGCCGATAACAACTCCTCAATCGTGCTTATACCATCCACCTTTAACCCATTCCTTCGAAGTCTCTCCCTAAGGGGGTAGAACTCAGGTCTCTCAACCCCTATATCGATAGGTATCTGAGAGGTAAAAGCAACATAGGGATCAGCGTCCAAAACGATTTTACCATTATCCATCAGCAAAACCCTGCTAGAGTACTTGGAAACCATACTCAACCTGTGCTCAGCCACCACAATGGTTGTACCACTCCTATTGAGTTCGCCAAGCAAATCTATAAGCGACTTAGCTGAAAGGGGGTCGAGGTTGGCTGTGGGTTCATCCAACACCAGTATACTGGGTTTCAACGCTAGGATTGAAGCTATGGCGACCTTCTGCTGCTCCCCCCCACTAAGCTTAAACACCTGGGCGTGGCGCAGCTTCTCCACGCCCACCTTCCTCAGAGACCAGTCGACCCTTTCCAATACGTCTCGCTTGGGTAAGCCCAAGTTACCTGGTCCGAAAGCCACATCATCCTCAACCTCTAACGCTATAAGCTGCGATTCTGGGTCGGGAAAAACCAAACCCACCATCTGGGCTAGCTGGTGCACACTACTCAACTTCGTATCAACCCCCTTCACACGCACTGAACCCCTGAACTCTCCCCCATGAAAGTGCGGAATCAACCCATTCATACACCTAAGAAGAGTAGATTTACCGCACCCACTCGGCCCGGTGATAACCACGAATTCCCCACTATTAATACTAAGGCTAACCCCCTTAAGAGAGGGTTCAGTGTTCCCAAGATACGTGAACCAAACATTCTCGAATCTAACGAGCTCATCCATCAATTCTTCAACCACAAACTTCTTTTAAGATTTTACCAAAAAAATATGGATGCCCTACTACACCAACAAACAAGATTCCCACCCGAACTACGTGCATATGGGGTTGAATAGAAACCGAGCGCGCCACCCGCCCTTTACGACACACCAAAATTAATCCTTTACCTGTTGGTGAACCCAGCACAAGTTTTGATGCGCCCTTAAAGAGTGAGAGTGGCGCACTCCAAACCACCATACTTGAATAACACTATGCACCTAGGGTACATTAATAGGTGCCCATATGTCGGGATTCCCCTCAAGCACCATACACGGTGATAACCCTATTGACTGGGATCACGGCTCTAGTTTTCAGATTTAAAGCATCACTTTAAATTGCTCATAAGTTAGCCCTTTAGGCTTCGTCTGTTTCTGGTTTTGAGCTTACTACAACAGACCTTCTAATCCGCTCGACTTCTGCTTTAAGAGCTGACTCTTGGCTCTGGTAGACTACCACCCTCTCCTGCAACTCTTCTTTGTACTTATCGAGGCCGCTCAATACCTCCTGTATCGTTGTCTTGTAGAGGACGGGGCCAGTGGATTTATAGACCTCCGTTTCAGGTGGAAGACCCTGCACCTCAGCTTTTATCCTCTCCGCTTCTTTTATCTCTAATTCAAGCCTTTGTCGCTCGGCTATAAGAGCCTTTAATTGTTCTTGTATTCTGGCTATTTGCGCGGATTTATCCTGTGTACTCAAGCAACCTCACCTAGAAGGGTTGCGGCCACGTGGAGCCATGAGCCCACGCTGTTCAGGGCAGCCCTCATATCAGATATTCTAGTGGCATGTATATAAGCACATACTGTGCTACCAGAGAGAATTAGTCTAACACTCGTCGCACCCCGTGGCCAAGTTTCCACCTCTGGGAGTACAGCCCAATAGACGCTTTCAGCCTGCGCTGGTGAAACCATGTGGACACAGAGTTCAGCATCGACTTCAGTTATCCCTAAAGTAGAAGTTGACACACTGCACACCTCTGAGGGTGAGGACCACAACCTCCTTACCATTCTTTTCGAATACATCGATGTTAGTTATGAGTTTCCCCTGCGCTGGCGGAAGGCTCGTCAAGAATTCTTTTAGCCTGAGCGCCATCTCGGATCTGGGGGTCTTAGAGGAGCCCACCACTCTTGCAACACCAGCCTTATCCACCAACTGTTTCAGTCCGCGGGAAACACTGAAGCCGCTGAAAGCCAGTGTCTGGGTGGGTTGTCCCCTAACATATAGTGTTAGGCCGGCTGGGTTGCCGAACCTCTCGAAAACCACTGCTATCATCGAGTCAGCTCCACACTCGCTTAGGAGTGTGTGCAGACTTTTTTTGCCTCTTATTATCTTGCGTGCGGGTGTTATCAGCGCTAGCGCGTTGACAAGCGTCCTTGACCTTGGTGAAGGTGAACGTGATGTGGTGATGTACACTGCGGGGGGATTCAAACACACCACTCTAGGCCTTGGCGACGTGTGCGGGTCCGGCGTATGTATAGGCGCATGAGGGGCACGTCCAAACACCCACGGAGAGTCTCTTCATCAGCACGAGCTTACCGCACCGCGGACAGGCCACCTTTTCATGCCTCTTCCTAAGGATCTTTAGCGTTCTCCTCCTCACAGTCATACCATACCTTGCGCCGTAGCTGCCCGTTTCACCAACAACTTTTGTTTTACCCATACAAATCACCCAAGCTTAGCTAGGAGAGACCTTATCTCCTTACCCTTCTCATATGCCAGATCGTATATTTTAAGCACATCGGGCTCCTCAAGCGTTCCGGAACCACTCTTCTGGATCGATGAAACAATGCCCGACTCAAGCGTGGTCATCGTCACCCTCACATCGGCCACATTCTCTTCGGAAAGTGAAGGGTCAACCACCAGGTAATCGCCTATCTTTGCCACCGTGACGGGGACAGGTCTCTCAACCATTGGGATGCCCTTAGTCGACTCGAGTAGGACAACGTCCTCCCCCTCAACCTTCACCTCAGGTATCTTAGCGGTGAGCAGAGCGGCCAGAGCAGCGATACCCGAGGCGTCGACTATGTTACCATCGTGGTCCATAGCGTAGATGTCAACATAGATAACCCACACCTTTTTACCCGGCAACACGCAGAGGTCAGACGTCTTAATGGACTTGGACTCCCTCAAGCCGCGGTCAACTATCCTAGACATCTCAACCGCGTTCTCATCCGGTGGACCCGGCTCAAAGCTGGGTGAAGCGTGTGGTAATAGTTCCAAACTAACCGTTAGAACCCCCTCGTTAGGTGTATCGGGGAAGGGTTCACCAAGCTCAGCTTTCACACCCGCAACAGCAACGGTGTTACCTATCTTAACCATGGCCGAACCATTAGCCTTCTCGTAGATGGACGTCTGAATCTCCACCTTCCTGTACTCATCGAATTTTCTTCCATCCTCCCTTACACCCGTCGAGAGTAGCGCTAGAAGCTCCTTTTGCTGGATGGGCACAAACTCCTCCACAGTTGAAAGGTCAGCCAACAAAATCACACCTCCACCTGCGCACCGCTAAACCTAGCCCTCAGGGCTTGTTTCTGTAGTGAATAAAGCTCTTTGATTCCTTTCTTCACTAAGTTTACACCTTCCTCTAACTCCTGTCTTGTGAGTCTACCGTTTAGTTGTAGGAGAGTTATCTTGTTAAGGCTGGGCATCATTGCTATAGGCATATCCGCCTCACCGTGTTCATCCTCCGCCTCGTTGAGGTCAAGCACTACCTTGCCCCCAACTTTGCCAACCGCCACCGCGGTCACCAAGTCCCTCATAGGTATACCCGCCTCAGCGAGTGCAATCGAAGCTGCTGTTATACCGGCGCTACGAGTTCCAGCATCAGCCTGCAAAACCTCTATAAAGACATCTATCACAGTCTTAGGATACTCTTCAAGGAAGAGCGCCGGCTCAAGCGCCTCCCGTATCACCTTACTAAGCTCCACTTCACGTCTAGAGGGCGCGGGTGACTTCCTCTCATCGGTTGAAAAGGGCGCCATATGATAACGCGTCCGAAGAATAGCCCTCCCAGGCAGAGCTATGTGTTTTGGGTGAGCCTCCCGAGGACCCTGAACCGCCACCAAGATCTTCGTTTTACCCTGCTCGATATAAGCCGAGCCAGAGCAGTTCTTAAGCACGCCCACCTGCATCTTGACGGGTCTTAACTCATCGATTCTCCGACCGTCAAGCCTAACACCATCCTGTGTTATTAGAACTATACTCTCACTCAAACACAAACGCCTCGCTACACGCCTTCACGATTACCTTCTTCTCCACTAACACTAGGTTGTGCGCTGGGACTCTTAAGTGTTTTCAGCATCTCCTCAACCCTAGAAGTCAGACCCTGGGTGTGTGCTTCGGCCTCAATCATCTTAACAATACGCACAGCCCTATTAATAGTGGTGCTATCATTCGCCCTAACCCACACATACCCATTCTGGGCAACAACAATATTTGCATTTAGCTCCTTATTGAGAAGCTTAATCATAGAGCCATTCCTACCTATAACACGTGGAACCCGCGTTGGCTCTATGGCTACAACCACACCCTGCTTGATCGGACCAAACTCCCTGCTCGCCGTAGCGTCCAGAACAGGCGCCCGGAACCTATCGAACTCCGCTATCTCAGCGTATACATAGTCTCCAACCTTGAGGTACTTACGGATGTCATCCAAGACTGGGTTTATCCTGACTGGGAACCTCCCAGCGGGTAGGGTGGCTTCATAGGGTGAGCGTATATCCACAGACCAACTACCCATAGATATGTCTACGACCATCCCGATAACCCTGTCACCTTTTCGTGGCATGTATGGACCGCGTAGAGCCCTAACGCTGAGCACCCCGTTCTGAACCTCGAACGATCCAAGAACGGTCGCGTAGTAGCCATCCTCACCTACCTTGACAACGTTGGCTCCAACCCTGAATCTACCCCGAGCGAGCAGGTCACCCGGCGTCACAATATCCCTGTGCTTAAAGTACAACGTCAATTCACTCACCTAGTATTCGACTCCTTAATACTTGCTTGACCATGTGTAAAGTTATTAATCTTGCTTATAACATCCAGCTTCATGCCGCCGGGAACCTCCAAAACCACGGTGAAGGAACCATCCTCCTCCCATCTGGTCGACTTGGCGTTACCAAGCTGAGATATCTGATTATAGTGCTTCCTAAACGCCGCGGGGACGCGCACCTCGAGCTCCGCGATAGATGTCTTAAGCGGCAGAACCGTTCTGAGAGCCTTTATGGCTTCTAACGCCTGCTCTTCGACTGGTTTAAGTGGATTCACCGCGAATCTAACCTGGCTTAAAGCCAGCTCTATCCTAGTGGGGGGATGCGGGAGGTTGGTCTTTGGGTCAACACAGTTTCTAGCGATATAGTTGACGATCTGTTTGCGGGTGTTCTCCACCATTTGCTGCCTCTGCTGCGCTGTGAGTTGTAGCTCGCCCTTCAAAACTATTTGTTGAGCCACACTGATTGGGTCAGTTGTGCCGAAGAACTCCTTGAGAGCGGATTCGGGAGCCCTCAGACCCTTGTTGGCATCCTTATATATTTCCTCACTCACTAGGACATCTTCGATCTTCTTGGATTTACCGTTCTTAAACTCCCATGCCTCTTCAGGCTTAACGAGGACCTCAAACCTATGGCCACCCGCCTCCAACCTAGCTATAACATACTTGGAGCTCAATTTGAACCAGACCCCTCCAACTTCTCTATAATCGCGGAAACCTCAGCCTGTGTGAGTTTAACGAACAACCCAGTGCTCCTCCTAGCCACCCCTGCCTCAATCTTCTCGGGGTCGAAGGCCACGCTCGTCTGAAGCGCCTCCTGTTTGGCTTTACGCAAGGCCTGAAGCGCTGTGACCAACGCCTGCTCAAGACTCATACTCGACGTGTACCTATCCTTAAAGAAGTCTGTTATCGCTTGGTCATACATGCCTATGGTGACCGCCTTATAACTCGTGTATGCACCACTCACATCGGTCATAAAGAGTTTGGGTACACCCCTACTTATACCCGCCGTGATAAACGCAACGCCGAAGGGACGCGTGCCCCCATGCTGGGTATAGGCCTGCATCACGTCTCCCATCCTCTTGGTCAAAGCCTCTACATCTATATCCTCATCATACATGATGCGGTGAGTCTGAGCGTAAACGCGGGCATCATCTATGAGAACGCGCGCATCAGAGGATAGCCCAGCGTACCCCACCCCTATATGTCTATCAACTAAGAGAACCTTCTCGGGCGCCGAGACATCCACGAGCGGTGAAGACTTAATCCTCTCGGCAACAATTGCCACACCCTCATCCACCTTTATGCCCATAGTGGTCGAACCCTTCTTTACAGGCTCCATAGCATACTCTAACTGGTAGATTCGACCATCGGGTGAAAACATTGTTATGGCCCTATCGTAGCCCGCAAAATACATTCCAGACATTTTGTTTATAAACAATCAAAACCAAACAGATATATAAATGAAACCTACCCATCCACCATGGATAGACAAGTGAGTTACGAGTCTTGGGTGAGCTTTTGATACGTTGACTCCAGAAGCTCTGGCATAACCTTCGTGGAGGCCACAATCGGCATAAAGTCGGTGTCACCTCTCCATCGGGGTACCACGTGGATGTGTAGGTGGTCGGGGAGACCAGCCCCCCCTGCAACACCGATATTCACACCCACATTAAGCCCGTCTGGTTTAAGCCTAGACATTACCTGGCTCATCCACTTCAGGAGAGTCCTATACAACCCCAACGACTCCTCTTCACCAAGCAGGGAGAAGTCATCCACGTGGCGCACAGGAGCAACGAGTAGATGCCCCGGATTATAGGGGTAGAGGTTGAGTATCGTAAGGGCGTACGAATTCCTCTCTAAAACAAGCTTCTCCCTAGAGGGATTCCTCGCCGCATCACACAGAAAACAACCGTGGGTAGACCCGCTCCAAGACTCGACGTAAATCATCCTCCACGGCGCCCAGAGGTTTTTCAATGACACCACTAAACACCACACGAAGGGGATACATATCTTTGCAGCGGAGACCCTTCAAGGTTAAACCATTCTAGGTGGCTTTGAGCTCCCTTATCCTCTTTAACACTTCTAGCATCTGGTTCAGCCGCTCGAAGCCGTCCACGCTTGACTTATCCGACGAGCTTATTTTATCAACCTCTTTGTGAATCATGTTGACCATTAGCTCCTCGAGCTCTGCAAGGACGGATGGAAGTGAGAGCTTCTCAACTATTTCCTCATCTTTGGAGACTATGACAACTCTCTTCTGACAGTTTACACAGTACACTTCACCCGACTTCTCCTGGACGAGTGGGGTCGAGCACACAGGACATGATTCTGCGAGTAGCTTTCCACCCTCCATCAAAACCTTAGCTATCTTTTTACTTGCCTGAGACACACATGAAAACGCACACAAAACTATATATCTCTATCTCCCATCAATGGTTTGGTGAATGAAAAATGGCTCTGAGAATCAGTAATGACGAGAAAATTAAGCAGGCATCGGTTTTACTCCAACAGATATCGGATGACAACACTATACCACGAAATATACGGAGAACTGCTCAGGAGGCGTTAAAAACGCTTCAAACCAAGAATCTCACACCGGGTGTTAGGGCGGCGAACGCTATAAGCATAATAGACCAGATCTCCCAAGATCCAAACATGCCCCCGCACACACGTGTACAGCTATGGCAAATAGTGAGCACCCTAGAGACCGTGAAAGATTAGGCGAAGCGAGATTTCGGCGCCAAACCAGACTTGGGGAGGCGCCGCAAACCAATGATTCAGCTACTCTACCTGATTACTTGGCGCCGCTGCCTTGAGGTTGAGTAGGTTCACGCGCACCTCACCCATCTTGTTTATTATGCTAGCCGCCTCACGAGATACATACTCCTCTATCCTACCTTCATCGCATATCTTGGGTAGGTCTGGGTCTATGGGTAGGCTGCCCAACACCTTCAGGCCGAAGCGATCGGCAAGCTGATTCCTCGCCTCGCCATAGATGTACACACGCTCTCCACAGTGTGGGCAAACCATGTAAACCATGTTCTCAACCAATCCAAACACAGGCACATTCATCTTTTTGGCCATGTTCACAGCCTTACCCACAATAACCTGAGCGAGCTCCTGCGGTGAGGTCACAACGATGAAGCCGTCGAGGGGAAGCGACTGGAACACGGTGAGAGGTGCATCGCTCGTACCAGGCGGCAGGTCCACTAGCATATAGTCGAGCTCACCCCAATCAACATCAGTGTAGAGCTGCCTTATCACACCGTTTATTATGGGTCCACGCCAAATGGTCGCATCCGATTCGCTTGGGAGAATAAGGTTCACCGAGACAATTTTAATACCGCCCGCTGTGGTGGCTGGGAATATCTTTTTCCCGTCGGTTTCAAGCTTTGTTTTAAGCCCGAACAGTCTGGGTATACTCGGGCCAGTTACATCGGCGTCTAGTATGCCAACCCTGAAGCCCCTCCTCGCCAACTCGACTGCTAGGATGGCTGTAACGGTACTTTTACCAACACCGCCCTTACCTGAACCCACCGCCACAATGTTGTGTATGAGGCCCTTACTCAGCCTGCTTATGGGGCCCACCCCCATCACACCCTGAGGTTGCCCGCCAGCTTGGCTCTGTATCCTTGTGCGCCTGATCTCTTGAACCCTCTGTATCAACGCGCCCCTCTCGGACTCGCTCATCGAAGTGAACTTGATGTTCACGTTGGATGCCCCCAGCCCTGTGAGTGCCGAATTAACATCCCTTCTGATGGTCGCTGTGAGCGGGCATTCGGGAACAGTTAGCGCTATCTCTAAGTCCACGCCGCCCCCAACGCTAACATTGACCCCCCTCACCATGTTGAGGTCGACGATGCTTTCACCGATTTCGGGGTCACGTATCCCCTTTAATACCTCGAGTATTTTCTCCTTTGTGAGCATTGCACACTATCCACTATAGCGTCAACCCATAATAAAAGGCCTAGTTCTAAAGATTATATCTTAATTTTATCTTCATAATGTATCTGATTGTTAGTATAGTATATATGTATGTGAGTAATAATTGGTTTAATGGTGTTCAAGCTACCAAAAAAGAAACCGAAAGCCGACAAGACAGCTGAAGCTGTACTCCACTATACCTTCACTGAGACCATGGCGACATTCGCCTTCCGGCACTTCGGAAAAATATCCCAGAGGATGCTCACATTTATGCCAGATTCACAATCACTCTTCCTGAAAAGTGGGCTGAACTATACTCCTGAAGTGTTCTATTCACTAGTAATACTTTCCTCACTACTAACGCTACCCATATCAGCAGTAACCATACTCCTAATAGTACTAAACCACAGACTCTTAGTGCTCTTTCCACTCATATTACTACCCCTCATCGTCTTCGGTTTCGGCCTACTCTACCCCAGATCGGCTGCGTCCAGTAGGGCGGGTTCACTTGATAACGAGCTACCCTTCGTGGTGGGCTACGTGGCTGTGCTCGCAAGCGGGGGTATCTCACCCATAATGACACTCAAAAGGCTTGCGAACGTGAAACTATACCCCAAGGCAGCCATCGAGGCGAAACGCATACTCATGGATGTCGAGGTATTCGCCCTCGACCCCATAAGCGCGCTCGAGAAGGCGGCGCGCTACAACCCAAACAAGGCGTTCGCAGACTTCTTCGGTGGGTATACAAGTGTGCTTAAGACGGGTGGAGACGTCGTGGACTACATGCAGAACAAGATACGTGACGTCTTCGCCTACAGGGCACTCAAAGTGAGGACAGCCGCGGACACAATAGGCACATTCGCCGAATCCTATATCTCAATAGCGGTCATACTGGGTATAGGCCTCTTCGTACTCTTCGCGGTGCAGACAATCCTCGGGTCAGCTGCTGGGGGCGGGGGAGGCGGAGGCGTGCAGAAGATCATACTCCTCACAACGGTGTTCAATCCCCTAGTGGCCGCCGCCTTCATATTCATCACACACAGCACCCAACCCAAGGAACCATTCAACTACTACAAGCCCTATGTATTCTTCGGCATAGGCCTCGTAACAGTGCCCATAATACTACTTGTACCACCCATAATACACTTGAGTATCCCATTCGTGTACAGACTTGCCGCTGCGCTCACGGTTTGCACAATCCCAGGTGCTGCTGTGAGCATAGTTGATAGCCGTGCAAAGCGAAGCGTTGAGAGACTCCTCCCAAGCTTTATAAGGGATATCGCCGAGGTGAGGAAGACTGGTCTTGCACCAGAGAAGTCTATAGAAGAGTTATCCAGCAGAAACTACGGCGGACTCACACCTGTGGTGAAGAGTATGGCCTCCCAGATAAGCTGGGGTGTACCACTAAGACAGGTGATGACCAATATAATCGAGCAGACCAGGAGCTGGATAACCCAGACCACTATGTTCCTTCTCTCAGAGGTTATAGATGTGGGTGGGGGTACACCCGAGATGCTTGGAAACCTCGCGGACTTCGTCGAGAAGATATTCCAGATAGAGCAGGACAAAAGAAACCAGCTTCGACCATATATATTCATACCCTACTTCGGCGCAATAATGATAGTTGTCACGACTGTACTCATGGTGTACTTCCTCACATCACCCATCGTGAGTGGTGGAGGATTCAACCCATTCGCCTCAAGCCTCTCAAACATCTCAGGTGTGACAAACACAATGCTCGCTGGCGCAATATTTACGAGTTGGATAATGGGCTTCGTCTCTGGTAAAATGGGTGAGGGAAGTGTCGCAGCGGGCCTTAAACACGCATCTCTACTCGCAGCCGTAAGCGGGATAGTAATCTATGTGGCCACAATATTCTTCCACATAGCAGGTGTATAAAGAAAAGAATATATCGCCCCAGCGAATATCAAGCTCGAAATGCGGCGAACAATTATATCCGCCCTACTACTCGCACAAGCCCAGACAGTGTACTACTTTACCATCATCGGTGTAGGGCTGGGCTACCCAAAGCCCATCCTACTAACACTTATACTCACAGAGTGGATGGCAACACTAAAACTACTCGACAAACTCGCAAACAAAACCCTTATAAAAGGACTAGCAATATGGCTCACCTTCTCACCACTCTTCCTACTACCATCAGCCATCTCGATATGGCGACTATACCTGTACGGAGCAAACCCCACCCATCTAATCCTAACCACAGTCACTATAATCCCCATCCTACTCCTATATAGAAGAACGGGTCTCAGTAGCATTATAAGCGGTATAACTGCTGCCCTCCTCTTCACACTAGGCGCCATCTCCAATATGGGTATACCGCTCTACGCCTCAGCAATCCTATCTATAACCACTGGAATCTCCATGAGCATAAACCCCATCAAGCTTCAACACTAACACTGGGCGGATCCTCAACCAACTGACTTACTACATATGGGTCCACACTTGAGTGGTAACTAAACCACAACGCACCCCACCAAGAAATCGTATACCCACCATCAAACAGTATCCCCTGGGAGCAAGTCGGCCCCAAAACAGGGTCAATCTCCAAAACACTAGGAGAGGAGGAAGCAGTCGCCAAAACACCGCCACCACATTGCTTTACATAGTTTGTGAAGCCATAAAGAGATTGCAGCTGCAATTGACCCATGATAAATCCTACAACAAAACCCATACTAGGAGAGCAAGGATCTAAACCTTGTTTTGGGTTGTTAACGACGACTGAACAAACCTCCCCCCAGAGATGGTACGGACCACCTGCAATAGTTTGCTTTTGAGCGGTCTGATTATATTGGTCGAATACTTGAGTTCCTGACTGAACCTCAGACCATCGCTGAGAGGTAGTGGTTTGGGAGCTTTGTATAAAGATTGAGCCACCATTTACTTGAATGCTGTTTAGCATTAGATCGTTAACGTTTCTTTGCGTATTAGAGGGAACATTCACGAAGAAGACTCTTTGAAACACCTCTACATAGTTTGTATCGGCCGGAATAAGTAATACTAGCTGGAAGTACACGCTATAGGCCTCGCCGAAACCATTTGTATTTTCTGGTTCAACTTGGATTATATCACGTACAACACCTGGGGCTAATGTACATGAGATGCCCCCATAATTCATTGAGGTTTTTCCATCAGCACGTACAAAACTTACTGTGAAGGTCTTGCCACCAACACTCACAGAGAGCTGCACTTGACCGCCTTGGAGGTTTCCGGTGTTAATTGAGAGAGCGCCATTCATAACTATAGAATCACTGGTACAGCTTTGTTTTGGCGTAAAATACTGCTTTGATTGCTGTGTGCCAGGTATAGCGTACGGTGTCTGGTTCCAAGTGTCAAGGCCCCTCCAATAAATGGTGAGGCTTTGAGTTTTTGAGGGAGCTACGAGCGCGGCGATCATTTGAAAATCTGAGAAGAGTGTTTCGTTGCCAGATAACCCAAGCGGAACCGTGTAGTTTGACGCCCAATCCTCAACTTGGAATGGTACCTGGAATGGTTTGGTTAGACCACCACTACTTGTAGTGTTTGTTTCGTTAACCAGGATATCTTTTACAGGGACTGGGGGAATGGGATATGACTGTTGAGTTAAAGGTTGACCTAACATTGATAGAGAACCATTATTGTAAACTTGAACAACGAAAGGCTGCGTTATTATTGGGTTATATGTGGGCCAACTGAATGCGTATGTTATGGATGAGTAGCTTGAAGCTAGGGCTAGAATCCCGCGCTGATCGACTACACCCAATATATATGCGTTTTGAAACCCATTATACGATAACGAGTATGTCCCATTCCCGTAGTTCGTGAACTGCGTTGGGTATTGCTTAACCCATCCATTCAGGTTGTTACTATAGACTTCAAAGTAAAAGTTGTCTGCCTGTAGGTTTGTGATGGGTGAATCCCCCTGTTCTTCGACGTCGACTATTGCCGCATCGCCTTTGGGGGGGCAGTTGGGTGGGCAGACGATGTGTACTAATAATTCTTGTGTTGCATTACTATTTAACCCTGTAAAGCCCAAAGAGGTTAGATTGAAGTAAACGGTTGACCTCGCGTATGTGTAGCTTAGAGGAGAGTACCAGTATGCCGAGAAGACCGGCTGTGTCACAGAGTATGTGAACCCGTAGTATGAGTAGAGGTTGTAGAGTGTGCTGAATCCTGCAAATGTGAGTGTGGTCGCCTGCTGCCTCGCATAGGTATAGTTACCTGTGACATTTAGTATTGTGGAGTAGTAGGATACGCTTGCAGCTAGAACCTTATCCGCTGCCTGCTCAACCGAGTTCACCGCGCCTAGAACGTTCTGGGCGACTATTTGGTTCGTGGGAATATTGGTATACAGAAATGTTACCACTGAAACCATGATTATAAGTATGAGAGCAGCTGCAAGTATGATGAATTGCCCATGCTTAGAACGCTTATAAGCCATTAAAGCTCACCTAGTTGCAAGACAACTAGCCGTGTATAGCCTGTGGTAGCGAAATTGGTTGATGGGATCACCTGTGGGTGAAAGAACTCTAGAAGTGCCAAAGCTGCGATTCTTATGTCCGGTATACGCACCAAGCCAATATCAATGAAGTAGCCTTGATGCTCGCTGTTGGTGTAGACTTCTGCTGGATAATAGGTTGTACTACCGGAGGTGAAGCTGTTAAACACCGCCATAATCGGCTGAAGACCGCAATTGTTGGGGAACTGCAATGGTCGTGAAGAAGATTGATAGGGGTTTACATATATGCCATAGTAATTCTCTGTCGCAAGTAGGTTAGATGAAGCGTCAACAATAGCATACCCACTTGGTGCACCTACACTTATACTGCAAGAATCAATACCGGTGAATCCTTCTGCAAAGCTATCTAACCCCGTACCACCGAGGCCGCATATTCCCACTATACCGTAATAAGGGTAACCTTCCCCACAATTACTGTTTGAGAAACCAGAGTATTGTGTATTACTAACCTCATAGAATGGCCAACCTACTACCTGAACCCATGTTATATTATAGTTCTGAACTTTTTGCCCAAGCCATTTGTCGTACCCCGCGAAATCTCCATTGTTAACACCTAGTAACGTTAGGGGTATGGGTATTGATTCACCAAATACGTTTATTATTATCGAGTTGGTGGCGCTATACTGGGTTTGATCAACTTGTAGTTCTCCGCTACTTAAAAGTGTATATAGTTGGTTTGTGTTGTTTATTGTTATTACTTTTTGGAAGTATGTTCGCTGGGTTAGTAGTTGTTTGAGGTTTGCTGCAAGTGTTGAGGCTGTGTAGCCTGTTATCCACCAGCCTAGCGCGTCGCTGCAGTTGAGTATGAATACTGTGGAGTGGTATGGTTTGGCTTTGAGTACAAAGGTGAGGTTTGGCGAGGGTACCACGAAGCTTACTGTAACAGTGAATTTGGGTTGGGCGCCCCCAGAGTTTGAAATGTAGCCAATTGGGGTGTACTGTGTGGTGTTCACGCCGTTAACCGTACTGGTGGTCACGTTATAATATGTAAGGTTGTATACCACGTTCGCTGGTAGTATCGCTTGCAGCGCTGACTGCAGCTCGCCTTGGTAAAGGGGGTTGTCTGGATTGAATGCAGCCGTCTGTAGGACGCCTGACGCCGTGAGTTGTTGGAGGGCTGAGTACCCCAAGTTATAGAGTTGGTCTGAGTAAACCGACTTGGGTGGTGGTAGTTGCAAATATGCGGTTAGACCCGCCACACCACCCACTAGTATGGCTACAGCTATCATGGCTTCAACTGTGCGCATCATGGTTAATACCCCCCGAAGATTGGGCCGACATCTGGCCAATACGCGAGCTGCGCAACATAGCTGATACCACTTATCTCTACGATCCGAGTGAGTGTAACGGCTGAGGAGGACCCGTGGGGATTATAACCATAAATGAGCTTTAAGTCGAAGAATGTAGGTGATATTGGGACGAGCAAGAGCTGAAGCGGACTACTAGCACCCCTTTTCGATATAGCCACCGCTATGTAACCATCATAGAAGCTTCCCGGACACGACGCGGTACTATAGGTGTTCCCTGAGCCACGACCAGCGTTTAGACACGTTCCTTGGCCTTGGGTGGATGATGGGCAAGCGCAAACTTGAAACAGACTATAGCTGTTTCCAGATGGGATTAATAACGTGACATTATAATTATCCACTCCGCACGGCGGAGTGATGCTACTTACACAGTGTTGTGTAAGGTTAACATAGCTGCTCCCTGGATAGACTGAGATATTTGCCAAGGCGGAGCCTATTTGATTATTAGTATAGTAGCCTGCTCCATAGATACCTGCGGCTGACACTTGGACGAGTAGGTAATAGGTTGACGATGGCTGCGTCGGGAAACTGATAACTGCCTGTCCGGTTGTATTGGTAATGGCACTACCAGTGTACACACCAACACTAATACTCTTTGATCCTACACCGCTACTAATGGCGTAGGCATATTGTGCTGCTACTTGGGCGTCGGGCATTGGTGCGCCCCCATACCCAGTTACCGTGACGAGAAACTTCGAGGTAGAAACTGGCTTGACTGTTACGTTTAGGGCTGGAGTGAGCGTTAGCTGGAACTCGTAGCTTCCGCTTATACCTAGGAGCTGCTTGGCGTAGGTGTAGTTAACATAGTAGTTGGGTGGCTCTATGAGTGAGACTCCGCCCAGATTTATATAGTAGTAGGTTCGGCCACCTATGTTTATGGGGCTCATGGGCATGAGTCTTAGCACTGCTCCCGGGTTTAGTGTGTATTGTGGTGCCCTTGGTTGGGCTAGGCCGAAGGCTGTGGGCTGGTTTGAGGTGTAGCCCCAGTTCGAGGGTGAACCGGTGCCGAGTAGTATGTAGTCAAACAGGTTCTGTGCGTTGAGTGCATAGTTTCTCTGTGTTGAGTAAGCTACCCCATTTGTAATCATGCCGCTGAAGAAGAATACTGCGGCTATGAATATGATGACCATGCCGAGTGCGGCGCCCATGTAGTCTATCATTTCGTTAACCAGTGTTTATCACCCCTTGGAGTTGGAGGACAACCTCGTTTGCGGGTTGACCGGTGCACACTGGCCCCGAAGTTGGCTGGTTCCCCGTGTTGCCTGCGCATTTGTATAGTTGAGCTGAGATTATTGTTGTGCCTTGGGTTGTGGAGGGGTTTTTCGTTAGCGCGAAGTTTCTACCCATGAGCACCGTTGAAGAGGCTTGACCGTAGGTTGCTGTAAGTGTTAGGGTGACGGTGAGGGTTACTAAGCCTGTTTTGGTTTGGGTCGTACTGAGGGTGAGGGTGTAGGGATAGCCGTCGAGCTGGTTTGGTAGGTCTAGGCTTTTTAGTACATAGTTTGTGTTGCTTGGTATCTGTGTTGTGTTGACTATTAGGTACACTTGCTGCACTAGTTGGGCTACTTGGGTTGCTTGGTTCTGCAGTAACGTTTGTCTGACTCTGATTGTGTATATTGTTGCAAGCCCTGAGGCTGAGGCTACAAATAAGAGTAGGGCTACTACGAGTGTCGCTGTGAGTATGACGTTTCCGATAACAACATCCGCCATATTAGTCTTCCCTCCTTGTTACAAGAGGTAGGCTTTGTTTAACCATGGTTATGCGCCTCCTAGCTCTACTGGGCCCACGTAGAATTGGATTTGCCACTCTCCATTCTGTGAGGGTGGGTGTATTGTTTCCGATGTTGATGGGAAGATAAAGAAGGATGATGGGTAGAGCTGGCTTACTGAGGAGACTGATATCTTTATTGATTCAACATTCGCAACTGTGCATGATGCATAACCGGCTCCCTGAGCAGATATATATCCAGTGGTTAGATTATATGTTACAACCCCTATTTTTGGCTGCGCGGTCTGTGTGCAGCTTTGGGGGGGTTGCTCCTGCTGGCTTCCAGGGACAAGCTGTGCTAAATATATCTTCGTCACATACTGGGTTGTCTCCGTTGAGCCAGCCTGAAGGGTGACGGTGTTGTTAATCGCAAGAGGTATGGGTGCTATAACCGTGTAAATATACGGTTGACCCGAAGCGAAATATTCCTTTGAGTAAGCAAGCGAATAGGAGCCAGCCCCACCCAACGATACTAGTCTAGTGTAACTTTGTGGGTAGAGGATCTGTTCATAGTTTCGGCCTAGACTATAGAAGTGCGCTGAGATGGCAACTAGGAGTATACCAGTGTAGATTTGAAATGCATATGTGCCACCCTCTCCCTCTATGGTAATAGTGTACACCAGAACGTTGGGTATATAGGCAACTGTGGCATACTTGAAGCCGTAACCTATGCTTAGACTGCGCCCGAAGGTAAATGCAACCGAGTTGACTGCTTGAGCCAAGTTCGAGGCAAAGCTTTGCGCCTGATTCAGGTCAGATTGGGCATAATATGATGTGAGCTCAGTCTGAGTGAACCCTAATGCGGCTGAAACAACCGCTATAAATATGGCGATAAGTATTATTGTAGCTACAACCGGTGATACACCGGCTGTTGGTTTTAATTTTCTCATCGGTTTATACCTGCTCTTAGCTTGGGGCTCTAATAAAGATTACTAACAAATTTTGTATATATTCAAGAATATTATTATGATTCTACGATATTGAGTAGTCATATAACCTACTACAGAATAAGTCTCTATATTTGCTTAATATAAATTGTTATAAATAGTTACCATATTCTACTTTTTCTTGGTATGAGCGGCTTTATAACTTGGAACTGCACATGAGAAAAGGGAAACTATAAATAAAGTATGCTTCCACACATTGTGACTTTATGAGCGAAACTCCGCACAATTTCTATGAGTTAAAAACTTTATTAACCAGCCATTTCTTAGATTTTTAATCACATTAGGTATTATATAGTAAAGTATTAAGTATGGAGGTTGATTATTGATTTGACTATTACGAAAATTGGGGCTCAGTGCGGGGTGTGGGATTTGAACCCACGCAGCTCTACGCGACGGAGCCTGAATCCGTCTCCTTTGACCAAGCTCGGACAACCCCGCCCGTAAATGAATTAGTATTCGGCTACTAAAATGTTACTCTCACACATCAACTAAAAGAAGCTTTCGGCTACGACCTAAAGGTTAAGGAGCACTATAAGGGCAACATTATAGCCACCTGAACTATAATTGCGGCATAGTTTCTTGGGTCATATTCTATGATGTTTGCTGGGTTTGATAAACATGTTCTTCGCTGCTTTATGAAAAGTAGATAGTAATTATGCACTACACGATAGAGATTCATCGATATTTTTGTTCCCTAATAATCTAAAGATTTATATATCTTTATGTTTTTTAGTACTTGTGGGCAGTGCGGAAGATACAATCGAAGAGGTTATCTACAAATACGTTTACGTGTCTGGTGAAGTGACCTTTAGGAGGCTATTGTCCTTTTTGGCTCAACACTCCTCGCTAACCCTTAGAAGGGATAGGGTGGCGCTCGTGTTGGGGTCAATGGCTTCTGACGGTAGGATAAATGTGAAAAAGGTTGGGGCGGAGTGGAGAATTAGCCCTAAAGCCAAGAAGCCTGTTAAACAACTTTGAGCATTAGTCTAGTCGGTATATTGTCACTCATCACGGCTGTTATCGCTGTTCCACCTTCATCTAGGGTGGAGAGCGGCTCCAGGGCCTTTCTAACCCTTTGGAGAACGTTGAGTTTGTCCTGAAGCGTCCTCACGGACTCCTCGAGGACCTCCGCTTCCTCGTCAGGTGAGACGTTTATTATAACTTTGAGGCCCATTAGGTCTATTGTCTGAGAAGTTGTGGGTTTCACTGGCATCTGTCCTCTACCACCCGTAAGCTTGGCTATTGCCTCTTGAGCCTTCTTGATCTTTTCAACACGCGCCCTCGACTCATCAAGTCTACGGAGATATTCACCTAAAACAGTCTTAATACGATTTACCTCATCGTCCAATTCTTTTATTAGGTCACCCACAGATTTGTATGTTTTTAGCTCCATCGACAAAGTGTCTTCAAATAGGTTATGGAACGTGATTATTTAACTTTTTCGAAATTAACAAAGCTTTTGAAGGCCATCGTCTTTAAACTTTTAAAAACACCAAGCCACACGTTGTGAACGTCTGTTCTGAGGTGGGCATAAATATGTTGACACGGGCTTCGGATTTTTGTCTCCCATCTCCAATCAGGTTTGCTCGGTTTGCTTGTTTAATAGTTCAACGATTTTTTCGGCGAGGTTTGGGTCTAGGATTTTCACGGCGAAGCACTTAGGGGATGATAGGGCTTCGTCGTCGAGTGGTGCGAATATGATAAGGCGTTTGTCTATGACCATAAGTGGCTCTAGAGCCGAGTGTGCTAGCCTCAGTTTTAGTTTTTGGTTGGGCTGCTTAAGGGAGCTTGGTATGCTTTCGAGCTTCTCTGTGTAAACCAGTGTTGCCTCTAGTTGTGGTGTTGTTTCAAGCGCTGAGAGGAGTGCCTCGACGAGTTGGGTCGAGCGTATGTTAACACTTAGGAAGTTGGTTTGAGCCCTCCTTATTGCGGCTATGAGTAACTGTTTTAAATTGTACGTTGAAGTGTTTATGAGTATCCCATTCGACTCGAAGCTCTGATCCACGCTTCCAGCCGCCATGTACTCGTAATGGGATATCGCGTATATCGCGGTGTGCTTTAGGTCACCGAGGGAACCGTCCTCCTTCAGCTTGGATTGGGCGTAGCGCAGCCCCTTCTTTATTCTCTCACCCGCCACCAGTGTGTTTATCATTGTGAGCAGACGCACCGCGTATAAGGTGTCTAAGAGGCCACCCCAACCCCCATCCTCCCCCTGCCTTATAAAGAGGTTGTTTATCACCGAGTTGCACGCTTGCTCACCGATGAGCTCAGCCTGCACAAGGGATTTGACGTAGGGGTAGAGTTGTGCGGGTGTGTACGCGTCTAGATTCCTCAGAACCTTCTGTTCGAATAGCTTAGCGGTGTGCTTCAAGGCTAGCTGAGCCATCGGGTCCTTGTTGTTCAGTGCGTAGAATATGTAGGCTAACTCGACGTGCTCACCGATTATTGAGCCATCCTGGAGCTGCAGCTTTCTTATGTCCTCAACCACCGTGGTGCGTAACTCCTTCGCGAACTCGGGGTCACATTCAAGAGAGAATCCGTATAGGTCTAAGAATGCCTCTGGATCCTTTCTTGGCAGGTCGACCAGCACGCCGATCTTGAGTGTTAGATCCTGTTTCACCCGCTCTATGAGGCCCCTGGAGTGGGCTCCAATGTCACGTGAGCCTAGCTTTAGGGCTTGCAATGCGTATATGTGGTCTTCAAACAGTAGCTTCTCAGGGTTTAGGCTGAGCTGGGTTTCCAGCCACTTTAGCGTCTTATCTAAGAGCGGCTGCATCCCCAGTGTCTCAGTGGACTGCTGCTCCAAGAAAGGTCTAAACTAGTAAGACACATGAACTTAAAAATCCTTGCAAAAAACGAGAGAAAGAGTGAGGGACACTAGGCGCAACTCACTTGTAGTGTTTTGTTCAGCGAATAGTATTCGACTACTAGTATGCATGGTGTTGGCGCTGTAGATTCTCTGATGTTTACACTATATTCTATATGGGTTTCCCCGTACGAGTGTATTATTCTGTTAGGGTCTGATATTGTTGGGTATGGTGCGCTACAGCCCGTATAGCTGATGGTGTTGTTTTTAGCTGTGAGGGTGAGTGTGGCGTTTATGGGTACACTGATGCGTGAGTATGGTTGGGTGTATGCGGCTTGGATCGCGTTGTTGATTTGGGTTAATGGGTTAAAGCTGATCGTGCACGTGGGTTGGATGCTCACGTAGCTGAAACCGAGGAGTATGAGGGGTAGTGTTATTGCTAGTAGGAGGAGCGCTTCGAGGGTTACAGAAGGCATTGAAGAGTCAGCCCCCAAGGTGTTATAACTGTGAGTTCGAATGTGTTGGCTGTGTGTGCCACTATTTGTATCCGGTTTCCGTTCCAAGTTACCGTGGATTGTGTGGAGGTGTATATGGTTGGCTCATAGATTGGTAGGTTTTGACCGTCCACCGTGTATTTTAAAAGTAGTGTGTATTCTCCCTGTGCGCTGTTTTCGCTTATGAGTGTGAGGCTGGCGTTCACACTATAGGGTCCCAGTGTTGCTGAGGCCATTGTATTGCACCCTACGCATAGGTTCTGGTTGTATCCGTAGTATTGGAATGCGGGTTGTCCCCATACTTGTATGTTTAGTTTGAGTGTTGTGTTTTGCTGTATCGCTTGCCGGATGTATTGTTCGAATAGCTGTGTTGCGTAGGTGGTGTTCTGTTTTTGGGATGCCTCTGCTAGGGCTTGGTTTAGTGCCTCTGTGTATAGCTCTGCTGGTGTTGGTTGTGTGGTTGTTTGGGTGTAGTTGAGGGAGATTGCATAGATTGAGTATATGGTTGCTGCTACCATTAGGGCTGCTAGGATGAGGGCTTGTCCGCTTTGTGACTTTGATGTGTTCACTGTTTATCGCCTGTTTATCCTATTTGGAGTATGGCGTAGGCGCAGGTGGGTGAGTAGATGAAGGCTATTGCGGATGTGGATTGTATTACCTCGCCGTTTTGGGCTTCTAGGATTACTTTGTTGTCTGCGCAGCTGTATACTTGTAGGACCCAGGGTTTGTTTGTGGTTATGGCGTCTAGGGTTTGGGCTAGCTGTGCTGGGTGGTTTAACCCATACTGTAGTATCCCAGTGTACACTATATAGTTGAGTATTGTATGGGCTGAGTTTGATGGCTGATTGGGTTGGATGGGGGATGGTTTGGGTGTTAGGAGGGCTATTGATATTATTGTGAGCGCTAGTAGGGCTTCGAACACCCTTATCTGGGCTTTTGTGGTTGTGTTCAGCCTAGGCATGATGTCACCTCTAGCAGGGTTTGGTTGGGTGTCAACATGTATTCTGTATAGCATGACTCGTACTCTGGGCTCCCGCCTATTATTGTGGTAGTACACCGCTGTGTTGTGTTTAGATTTATGGTGCATATGTCAATTTGGCCGGTTACCTGAATCGGTGGTTGGAGTGTGATTGTGGTGGTGTTGAGTTTTATTAGTGTGGTGTTTTGTGTGTATTCGAGCTGGGGTTGGGCTGTTAGTGTTTTCTCCCAGTTTGGGTTGTGGTTGACTGCGGCCATTATTTGCTGGGTGATTTGCTCCTCGTACCCGTTGAGGGTGGGGTGTGGCTGGTGTTGGGTTACGGTTGCCTGTAGGGCGTAGGCAGTCATAATGAGGAATATTGTTGTGGCTAGTAGTGCGTCGAATGCGTCGTCCACTTTTTATATGACGCCTCCGAGGGCGAGTATCGCTGTGGCTATTGTTGTAGTTATTAGTGAGTCGAGTAGACCCAGTGGGAATGAGCCTGTGTGTGCTTTGCCTGCGAGTAGGCCGAGTAGGTAGCTGTTAATGATTATCGCGGTGTACACATATATCTGTAGGATGGGGGTGAAATGTGGGAGTAGGCCTGCTGTGAACATGGTTGTGTAGCCCAGTGGTGTGCTGAGTTTTTTGATTGTTGTGGTTATTGCGACGGAGGCTGCGGCTAATATGCCCGCGCTTGCGTAGGCTGTGAGCTTGAAGAAGGATGATTTGGAACGGTATGAGGAATGTGTGTTGGCTATGGCGTTGAAGGTTTCCGCGACGCGTTCTAATTCCTCGGTGCTCGCTCCAAGCTTCTCTGACTCTGTGAGCATGTCCATATAGGCTTGGGCTATGTAGGGTCTTGGTCGCCGCTTGTCATACAGGGATAGGAGGAGGTTTTTTGGGTACTTGGCTGAGGTGATGAGTTTACGCATGGCGACTGTGGGTGGTGAGCCCTTCTTGGCTTCCTCGGCTATATCCCTTGAAAGCTGTGGTAGCGTGTTTATAAGTTTGGAGTGTTCTCTCACAGCTGATGTATAGTAGAGTGCAATTGGTAGTGTGAATGTGTTGAGGCCTGCGGCCGCCCTGAATTGTAAGGGTAGAGGGCTGAGAACTTCAAACGATGTTAGGGAGGCTGCGATGGACCCTATGAGTAGTAGTATTGGCGGTTTGGATGTGTGGGGTTTGAGGGGTTGGGGGTAGGCTTGTTCTATTAGGAGGTTTACGAGGATAATGGAGGGGAGCGTGGTTATATAGCTGAGGGTTAGGAGGGAGGGTTGGTTTGTTATGAGGGAGAACACTGTGAGGGTTAGTGGTAGCACTGCGAACATCATTAGTACGGTTGAGGATGCGACGCCTAGTTTCTCTGAGGCTATTTCTGTTTGATGGTGTGCGTAGTCTAGCTCAGCTTTGGCTATGTCGCTTAGGGAGGAGTGTGGGTCGCCTACTCCTCTTTCGGCTGCGGATATTGTTCTTAGGAATGTTTGGAAGCGGGTTGATGGGTGGTTCTCGGCGAGTTTGTTGGCGGCTTGTGCGGGTGTTGTGTGGTAGAGGTGTGAGTTTTTTAGTATGTTGAGGTATTCTTTTGATGTTCTCTTTAGGGAGGGTATGTGTAGTGTGTTGGCTAGGGTGGTTGTGGGGGTGGAATGGTTTGCAGCCATTGTTATGAGTGTGGCTGTAAACGGAAGTTCCGCCTCCACCTCCCGCCTCCTCTGGGAGGATGCGCCCCATAGTTTGATTATGTCGTAGAAGGTGTAGAGTAGTGTAACCGCTGTGAGAGCGATGAGTATAGGCACTTGGTGTGTTAGTTTGTAGGATGTGAATCCTAGGAGAATCGCTGGTGGGGTTGTTAAGAGCGCTTTTTTCTTGATTGATTTGAAGATTTCTTGGGGGGACTTATTGAGGTCTGCTTGGGTGATGAGTTGATATATTCTCATGTGACGATCACTCTTTCTAGCTCTTCGGCCTCGCCGCACATGGGGCAGGAGCCGTCGCTTCTAAGTGGTGCTGAGCAGTTGGGGCACAGTGGCCTCAGTGTTCTGAGTAGCTCGCTGGGTTTCGCTCTTAGCTCTGGGTTTGCTTGGTAGGCCCAGCTTATTTTTGATACTGTGTCGTGTGTTAGGAGTTCGGGGTCTACCTGGGATGCGCTGCTTACCACTTCTAGTAGCTCTCTCCGCCTTCTGAGTTCTTCGAGTAGCTCGCTCGGTGTGTAGACGCCTTGCTCGATTAGTAGTTTTGAGGTTGGGAGGTCGAGGATGTCCTCGTCCCTAAGCATTGTGTTTGATGGGTGTCCCGCTTGGTAGACTCGTTTGAACACTGGGTTTTGTGGGTGGTATTCGTAGTCAAGAACGCTTGAAATGTAGCGCTTTGTCCCCGTCGCCCTCACCTCGACCACGGCGTGTAGCGCTGAGAGGCTTTGCGGTTCGACGTTTATCGGTGGGGATACTAGTCTCTGTGTGGCTAGCTCGGGTGTTTCACTGTGTATTGAGGTTAATCCTCCGTGGCCTGTGAGTACGCTCTGAGCCCAGCTGGCGCCCTCCTCGCCTCGCACTTCGCCCACTATGATGTAGTCAGCGGACATTCTAAGGGCGTGTTTCACAAGTTGGTCGAGGCTTATTTCGGCGTACTTATTCTGGGTGTAGGAATAACGGGCGATTAGGGGTGTCCAGTAGGGGTGACTTAGCTTGAATTCGCCTGTATCCTCAACTGTAACAATCCTAGCGTTACTGGGTATAAAGCATGTTAAGGCATTTATGAGGCTGGTCTTTCCAACACCGCTCGTTCCGCACACTAGGAGGGCTTTGCGGTTCTCGATGAGTATCCACAGCCAGGCGAGTACGTCTGGGACCACGCTTCCAAGTTGTAGGAGTTGTGTTATGCTCCATGGGTTTGCTGGGAATTTTCTGAGGGCTATCGATGTACCCCTGTGGCTTACTTCCAACCCATAGTTTAGGGTCAGCCTGTTGCCGTCTGGTAGACGGACGCTTAGAAGTGGGTTATAGGTGCTCACGGGTTTACCCGCCATTGCCGCTAGCCTCTGGGCTAACTCGTTTAGTTCTGCTTGGTTGAAGGTGATGTTTGTTTTTAATGTTCGACCGCGGTATTTTACTGATACTGGTGTGTTGGGTGCGGCTATTACTATGTCTTCTACGCCTGGGTCGTCGATAAGGGGTTGGATTATTGAATAGCCTTTTAGTTCGCGTCTGATATAGTAGAGTAGGGTTTGTGTGTTGCTTTGTGTTGAGCTTATTGCTTCAATTAGTTTTTGGTCGTCGTTGAAGAGTTCTGGTGGGAGCCACCTTAACTTCTTATCTAGGATCTCCCTGTAGGTGGTTATGGTCTCCTGGGATAGGTCTGGGTCCTCAACGTAGTATGTTTCCTCGTCTACGTATATTTTGGCGTCGCCCACCCTGTAGGGTGGTGTTTTGGGTGTGTATTCCACTGGTAGGCGGTTTACCCTGAAATTTATGGGCTGATCCTGCTGCGTGTCTGAGTGGGTTTTGAATTTTAATTTTACTTTGTTGAGAAAGAGTTGTTTATTTGGTAGCTTCATTTTGTATTACTCAGCTCTGCACGAGTGCCATTGTTGAAAGTGTGGTTTGACCCGCGTTAACCACTACGCTTACCGTGGAACCAATCTGTAGGTTTCCCAGTGAGCCTCCTAGGGGGACTATTAGGGTCTCAGCCTGCCCGGGTTGGAGGATGAGTTGGGATTGCAGGTTGAACAGCTGGTTGTCTACGTACACTGAGGTTATGGTTGCCGCGGCGCCACCTGAGTTCTTAATTGATATGTAGAGTTGTGGATTCGAGGTTGAGGCACCCTGAATTACGGGTGTGCTCATTGTTGTAAGTATTGGTGTGCTTATGGTTCTCCCGAAAACCCCGAAAGCCCAGCCCGCGTACACCGCCACCACTGAGAGGGCCACCACTATTAGGATGATTGCCTCTAGACTCTGCGATACGCCTTTTTTGTTTAAGGTCTTTTTAAACATGGTTATCATCAAGAATTTCTTTTGGGTTTAAATCAATGCCTGACTTAGGCTGGTTGAATCATAACAACACATTTTTCTTGGCAGCCAACCAAGGCGATTATCCAAGCACTAGATATACCCCCACCTAATAACTCGGCATTTAACTTTATTGTTGCATTCACGCCAGCGTATTTTACTGTGAGCGTGTCGTTTGAGGTTAGAACTTGGACGGGTGTGTTTAGTGTTAAAAGTGTTTGCGGTGGTTGTTGGCTACTGGGGTCGACGTAGAATACGACTTCTTCACCAGCCTGTAGAGAAGAGTTTGTTTCCGCAACTAGTGCGCTGTTATAGTACACTTTGAGTTGGCCACTTATCTGATTGCTTTTAATGTTAAAGACCGCTACTGGACCGCTCTTTACACCGTACCGCTGGCTTCCAGATGTGAGCGCGACGCTGTAATTAGCTGCTGGGAGAATCACTTTAATTATACTCTGACTGGCCAGTTTGAGTGTGAAGCCGTAAGATATGTGCATTGCGTAGCTTGGAAGGTATTCGAGAAGCACAGCTAGGGTGTAACCTCCCTGCGTCGTGAGGCCTTGGAAGATTCCGCTTCTTGTACCTCCTAGGAATTCACTGCTCCAATAGAAGGGAGCGGATTCCACCACGTCGAAAGGCACCTCTCCAACCCCAGTGGCATCCCCCTTAATTATGAAGGCACCCAACCACACCCAGCCAACTGGGTCTGGTGATGTTAGCCACCAGTTGAAGGTTAAGTTGAGTTGCGGTGTTCCCTTCGGGAGGTAGACCATGACTGCATAGTAATCCCAAAAGCTAGTTGTAAAGCTTCTAGTAACACTATTGTTGGCCACCACCATGTCCGCGCAGGGTGCTGAATAGACGCCATACCTTGTGCCCACCAGGTCTCTGCACATCCAGCTCCCAATTGTATTCTGGGGTGGGATGAACCAGAACACCGATTTGTTTACTGAATCCATGTACAACTCTGACGTGGAAGCATAGAAAAGGGAGGCCGCGTCCCGTGTGAAGACCTGGGCTTCTGCTTTGGCTTGCGGGGTGTTTGGTTCAACATATCTTAAGTAGACGAGTGTTGTTGAAGAGGCTAACGTAAGCATTACCATGAGAATAACAGACTGCGCAAGAACTTTATCCATTATTTACACCTTGGAAGAATAGGAATATTTGGCTTGAATTAACCGAACAAGTATACACGCATTGGAGGCTGCGTGGAAAAAGAGTGTGCTATTAACGTAAAGCGACGGTTGCTGTGCACAGTAGTATCCAAGAATATAGGGCGGTGAATAGACTTCGTTATAGTAGCCGTCTAGTATGCGTGTCACATTAAACACGGGGTCATAGAACGTGAAAATCACGGTTTGAGAGTTAACTGTCTCCACTAAACTCTGAGAGTAACATGGACCTATAACCAGTTGGCCCTGATGTTGTACATACAAACAAGTGCCTAAGTCCGTAGTCGAACCTGTACCTAAAGCTATTACGGATTGGATTCTGAGGTTAACGGTATGAATAGAACCCGCTACCACTCGAATTATAATCAGTGACTCCGTAACGTTTAATGGGTCGCCCGTGTAAACTTGCACGCCTATTCTGGGTGGGAGCAGAGCACTAATATCTAGTGTGGAACGGGATGTTGGGTGGTCCAAGTATGCATAAGATGCTACGTACACTGCTAGTACTATGCAGACAGCGACAACAAGTAGTCTTTCAAACGTTCTCAAAACTCATCTGAAGATGGATGCTTTTAAAAATAAAAGATTAGGTTAGGTTAAAAATTGTTGGGTTACTACTTGACTTGGAGTTCAACCACTTTGTGATCCTGTTTTTCTCCTGTGAGTGCGCCCACTGCGCAGCCGGCCACGGCGGCTTTCTTACCACGCCTCAATGTGCCTCGGTACAGGCCCTGTTCAAGTGTGCGACCCGTCTTCTTCTCCCATTCCTCGATGGGGGTACCATACTTTGCTTGGATTGCATCCCTGTACCACTCTGGGAAAACGTTGAAGGCGCAGAAGGGTATAATCCTGTTGTCTGGTGTTAGGTAGTGTATATCACAACGCCTTAGCCTCTCCTCGTCGTGGTTATACTTATCTTGGAAGTGCATCATACCCAAGAATAGTGTGCGTTTGTGGAGCTCGCCTAAGGCGGAGTAGTTGTGTCTTACTAGCGCATTGAAGAGGAGTTTAGCGAAGTTAATCCCCTCAGGCTGATTGTCCTTGTCGATGAATGTGGGTAGCTTGCTGAGAATCTTTGCGGCAACCACATATTTGTTTCCTCCAGCTTCGAGCTCTTCCGTCTTTTCTTGGAGGTACTCTAGAAGGCCTTCGACGTCAACAAAGTTTGTTATAGGCACCAGTTTACCCTTGTTTTCAAACACATATGTACCCGCGCCGCAAGCAAAGTGTATTGACAGTTCATACTGAGGTTTCTTGGTTATGGCTTCAACAAAGTGGGTTATCGGCACACAACTCGGTACTGGGAACCATGCTTCCTTGGGTATCATGCCTCCCGTCTGATCTTCTATGCGTTGGATACAATCTGGAATCGTTATCCTGTACTTTTCCCTTTCGCTCTTAGTCATCCTACCTGTAAGTGATACAGGCTGGAAGTTGACGGCGCGTATAACATCCATGTTGCTCTGGGCGAACCTAATTATGTCGCCTAACTCATGGTCGTTAACAGATTTGATAACGGTTGGCACAAGCACTATGCCTAGACCAGCCTTTCTACACGCTTCAATTGTATGTGGGGCTTCCCAGTGGTTCTTCGGGTTTGTTTTCGGCGTTACACCGTCAAAGCTCATATAGAGGGTGTTGACACCCGCTTCGCGGTATATTTTAGCTAATTCAGGTTTTAAAGCTATGTTTATACCGTTTGTGTTCAACTGTATGTGATCCACACCAGTAGATTTGATTATCCTGATTATTTCAGGCAAATCCTCTCGTATGGTTGGTTCACCACCAGTTATTTGGACAGCGTTACCAGGGACCGGCCTTTCAGCCCTGAGTTGCTCCGCCATCTCCTTTATATCCTGCAGGGACGGCTCATATACATAGGCTCCCTCAACACCCTTCTTAGCGTAGAAGAAGCAATACCAGCAGGTAAGGTCGCACCTATTGGTTACAACCAAGTTCGCAAGCCCAGTATGGCTTAGATGGCTTTCACATAGACCGCAGTTGTTCGGGCAATCACAGCCCACCTTCCTAACATTCGGGTTCTCAGTGCCTTTTCCGTTATGCAGATAGCGGCTGAACTTGACGTACATGTCATACGATCCAAAGTAAAGTTCCTCCGTACGGCCGTGTTCTGGGCAAACTTTATCCATGTACACTCGGCCGTCCCTCTCATAGACGGTCGCGGGTAAAACTAAGTTACATTCTGGGCAAACACTTTTTGTTTCTGTTATGACATGACGGCTTATAGTATCAACAGGTATTACTTCGGTCGCCATTTTGATCAGTCATTTAAGCCACCTGTGGTATTTAAGTAATTCCCACCTTTTAACCGTAGGAAACGTCTATTCCGACCTCTTCCCGCCTTAAACGTTAGATCAAAATTCGTCCTCAGCTTTGACCTTACACTGTATGCGCAGATTTCTTGGTTTACCACAAAGTGCGAAACTTAAAAGCGCTTTATCAATCGAAGACGCAATATGCACCTAAGTACGGAAAACAACCCCTTAGTGTCTCAACAGATTTTTAGCCGACCACTCTACTAACACTATCTACAATAGGACAATGTATATAACACGTTTTTAGAACACCTTCAATCATGTAGCTAAATAATGCGGGGAGTGGGATTCGAACCCACGCAGCTCTACGCATTGGCGCCTCAGGCCAACCCCTTTGACCAAGCTCGGGCATCCCCGCCTGCTTATATTTTTTAATTCATCAACGGTATTAAAGGCTTATCAAAAATTCCTACGTGTTAACATCCGAAGAACGCTCAGCCTTAGCCCATGTTCTCCCCGTCAAGATTTTAGGAAAATATGGGCTCCATCTTATTTCTCTGCGACTATGTATAGCTATCAACACCGTACTCCACGAAGGGCGTCGTTGTTTAGTCGGCTAAATATTTTACGAGCGAATAAAGATGGTGTCCAGATTAGTTGGTGGCATGCGTGGTAGCCGAGCGTGGAAAATTCTTATCCAGACACGTCTTATGAGCACTGTGAACCCACTTGGTTGTCTACCCGCCGTGAGCTTCAGTTGAACCCTAAGTTCAATCATCTAAACACGTTACCCAGACACCACCCGAATAACTGCGCTGTTGAGATAATGAGCTAAGCGATTTGTCATCTAGTCGGAAACCCCCTTACGCAGACACTTCCCGAATAAGGATTTGAAAATACAAATAATGTACTTATTCAAGCATTAATTCAAACCACTAGACAGCTAAAAGAACCTCGCTTTAAGTTTTCACTTAGTTGTTCACCAAATATATTTGGGATATATGCCATGGTCTAAGTAATCAGCTGTAACGTATTATAGGATTCAAAACACTGCTTATATGTGCCCGCAAGTATATTGTGTTCGGTAGAGGCTTTTGAACCATTTCTATGAGAAAGCCGGACTAGTGGTTTTCGGTGAAAAAGAGAAAAGACTGCTTACGGCCAAGGACGTACGTGAACTCATTTATGAAATGTTCATGATGTATTCCGAAGGCTGTGTGCTTACACAGGAAGCAAAGCTCTTTTTCAAGAGGAAGGGGTACAGGAGCGACCAAGCCAAGGCAATACTATTATTCGGTGAGGAAATGGGCTTTCTGATACATGGCTGCGATAATCTCGAGAACTATGTAAATAGGCTCAAACGGATAGGTGAATACAAAAATCATCTAAGATGGCTTGCATCACTAGGGTACACCGAAGAAGATGGTTTCGTAGAGGTCTACGCAAGACCCAGGAACACCCAAGAAATAGCTCAGGATCCTGAATACTAACCCGTTAAGCCAAATCAAAGCATTTCGGCGTAAACAATACTTTTCGATATTGGTCGGATAAGACTTCCTTTAGTGTGGGGGTTCCATTTATTTTTAGTAAAATATCAAGTGATTGTAAATCTACTAATTATTTCCTACTATCTTAGCGATATCTGTTTTCTAAGCAAATACTACTTCATAATGACATACAGCCTCGGGTGCAGTTATTTTTAATCGGTAGAAATTCTTATGAATGAATAGCTATATTAGGGTTATATTATGGCTAATAGGTGGGCGTGTTGAGTGAGAAAAAGGAATGGGGTTTTAACACTAAGGCTATACACTTAGGTCGAACGGTTGATAAAAGGTACGGCTCAATATTTACTCCCATCTTTATGGAGGATGCCTTTTTAAACCCCAATAAAACAGAAGGAGTAGTCGTTGACCCTCTCTCCAACGAAGAGTATATTTACACAAGGTATGGAAACCCGACAATTACAGCGTGCGAGCAAACAATAGCGGGCCTAGAAGGTGGGCAAGCCGCCTTAGTCTTCTCTTCTGGTATGGCAGCGATCTCAGCCACACTGTACTCGCTATTAAAAAAAGGTGACCATATCATATCGCTTCGAGATCTTTATGGACAAACATACTCACTACTCAAAAACGAGCTGCCACGTTTCGGCGTTGATGTAAGCTTTGTCTCGGCAAATAACATAGAAAGCGTACCAAGCCTAATCAAACCAAACACTAAGGCCATATATGTTGAGTCAATAACGAACCCTATCCTCCGTGTGGTCGACGTAGAGTATCTAGGGAGAATAGCTGCGCAGCACTCAATAAAACTCATAGTCGACTCAACGTTTGCGACACCATACAATCAGAACCCACTCAGACTTGGAGCACATATAGTAATACATAGTGCTACAAAGTACCTGAATGGATACAATGATCTTATGGCTGGTGCTGTGGTTTCGGATAGGGATACAATTTTGGGGATAAGGGACCAGAGGATAAAGACCGGCGGCAACATCGACCCAATTGGTGCCTATCTCCTTATGAGGGGGATTAAAACCCTAGGGTTAAGAGTTGAAAGACAGAACACCACTGCTGCTAGGCTTGCGGCATGGCTTGAGGAGAATCCCCATGTTAAACGCGTATATTATCCAGGGTTGAGAAGCCACCCAGATCACAGCATCGCCAAACGAGTATTAAGGGGGTATGGCGGTGTTGTTAGCTTCGAAATCCAAGGGGGAGATGGCGTTGCCAATAAGTTTGTGGACTCCCTCGAACTAGGCATAAAGGCGCCAAGTCTAGGAGGTGTGCAGACGCTTGTCACAGTTCCGAGGGAGACTTCACACCACCCCAGAACAGGAGTAACAGAGGAGGAACTTCACACACTAGGCATAAACCCCGGACTAATACGCGTCGCTGTGGGTATAGAAGACCTCGAAGACCTAATACACGACTTTGAGGACGCCTTTAAAACCACGTTCAAATAATGTGGACTGGGCGGGATTTGAACCCGCGGCCTCCCGCGTGCGAAGCGGGCGCTCTGCCAACTGAGCTACCAGCCCCCTAATTAATTTACCGACTCTGACTATTTAATGCTTCTATCGGTGGACCGAGCTCCCGCTTTATGGATGTCTGAGTCTATTTCGCTGGGTTTTGGTGGCGCCGCCTCTGCAATGGGTCATCATGGCTCACGCTCAGACCGCCCGTCTCCGCGGCGCTTTCACCGATTATACTTATAATGGTGCGAAAAGGATGTTATTAGTTATGAGTATTATAACGATAGCCGACCCCAGCTTCGAAGTTGTGGGGACCACCATGAGTGTGGATAAGTCAAGATTTATTCCATCAGAGTCACGCTTCAAAGACTTGTTTCTTGAAAACCTAGAAATCGGGCCGCAGGTGTTCGATGCGCTTTGCGCCGCCGGCACACATTCAGAGAAGGATGTTTTCGAACTGATGAAACACAAGCTTCGACAGTTCGAGAACGGGATTAACACAAGCCAAGATTATCACAACTTGGGTGAGAGCGTTAAGGAATATGTTTCAAATTATACTTTAAAGGTGTTCCGCAACACGCTTGCTCGTGGACATATTGATGTGGCGGACATGGGTACTTATCTGGTTGTGGGGCGAAATGTGCCACGCCTAGTAACACTCTTCCTTTGCTCACCTCACTATCTCTCGCATGAACAGCAATCGTTACGCTATACTAAGGCGAACAGTTTTCACATACCTAACGCGCTTAGGGGGAAACCTTTAGAGGAAGAGGCTCGAGCAATTATCACCCAAGCCTACTCGCTATATTCGAGAATGGTGGAGAGAGGCATCCCGCTAGAAGATGCGAGGTCGATTTTACCTCTCGCAGTCAACAGCAACATAACATCCACGGGTGGCGGCAGAGAGTACACCTACTTGGGTATCCTTTCAAGGTCACCCCACATTGTTCTACCACAGGTGGTCAAAGATTCGGTGGATCAGATTCTGAAAAGTGTATCAAGAATCGCACCACAAGTTTTTTTGGATTACGGTCCAAACTACGATATAAGAAGGTACTATCCATCCCCACAATTCTTTGCAAAAACCAATCACTTCGTGAATAAACTTATCGCGCAAAACAAAGGCGAGAGGGTTGTCCTACTCGGTTTCCATGATAATGGATTAAAACTCTCAAAGCAAGAGGTGGAGGAAGGTGTGAGAAGCGGTGACCCAGCGTTTTTCACTAACCTTCTCCATATAAGAGCTGTGTTCTTGGTTAAACTCTCCCTCGAGGCCGCTCATCAAGCTATACGTCATAGAACTTGGAACCATGATTTCGAATCGCTATATGATGCGGCTGAACGGTTTGAGTATATGGTTCCACCGAGCATTCAATCTTCCGATTTCCTAACTGAATACCATGCCATGCAGTCAGAGATGCGTGAGCTATACATGAAAGTTAGAGATGAGGTATCTAGAAGCGAATCACTTCTATTTCTTACTAACGCCCATTATGTGTATGATGTGATGGAAATTGATGGATGGAATATGATAGGAAACCTACCGCTACGTACATGCGAAAAAGCACAGTGGGAGATACGTGGGATAGCTAAATTAATGGCGAGTAGACTTGCATGGGGTTCCGTGCAGAGTGGCTTCACAGGCGACAAAACGCTAAGCTTCTATACGTTGCCCACTTGCCAGACGTTCGGGGTGTGCTATGAAGATAATTCTAAAGATGTCTGCCCAATATACAGGCACAAATTCCTTAAGGCCTAGCGCACATTTAGCGCGTAAACATTACATGGTTCTTTAAACATAAGTGTCAAGTGGTACTCACCCCATCCACCATCCACTACACTATAAAGTCTGGGAGTGTCCAACTTGATAAACGATCTGCCTTCCCTTTTTATCACATCATCACCCATAAGATGGGAGCGTAGAGGATGCTTGTTAAGTCTAACCTCGATGAGTTCAGAGTGTTGCAGCGGCTCAATGAATGCGTAGAGTCTCCGTCCCCTGTACTTGAAGTCGATACTACCCCTATTGACACGCACCGAGTAGTCGTTGAGAACATATTCCCCGCTAACACTAAACGAACGCCAAGGTTTTTGTGTGGCCCACCAATCTGAACAAAACGGGCCCAATGAATTGACTCTTTCAATATCTTCTAGTTGCTTGACAACACTATCAGAAAGAGGCGAATACCAGGCACCCAGTATATCACGTAGCGCGGTCTCAAACCAATAGTAGCCACCTCCCCCAGACTGTGAGTAAAGCACTCTCCCTTCTTGGTCTACAATGACAAGCGTGTGGCAATCCTTCACCGCTAACCACTCGAAAAAGAAACTCTCGGCTATAGTAATCCTGTACTTTATGGCGTACCTGGATACACTATCCATAATCATCGTCCTATTGTAGTTAAATATGGGATCTGGAAAAACCACGCCCACAAGCTCTGCGAACCCTTTGAGCCGATCATAGATTGATTTAAGATACATTATATCGGTTATACACTCAACGCACGTGGGCCTCCAAAAATGTAGCACGATTGTCTTAGAAGAAGTGTACGAGTTAGAGTGAGTGTAGAAATCTGTTAAACAATTAATGATCCCATGCATAAAGACACCATAGCCCCGGCCGGATTCGAACCGGCGTCAGGGGATCCAAAGTCCCCGATCCTTGGCCGCTAGACGACGGGGCTAATACATGTATGAATCTATTAGATTTAACTGTTACGTCGAATGCTCGTGCTTGTATTCTTCATCTAATATGCGCCTTATCTTCTCAGCAGTCTTTCTACCTATGCCTTCAACCGACTCTAACTCCTCCATAGTGGCGGTGAACACGCGTAACACGCTTCCAAAGTGTCTTAACAAACTCCTCGCTCGAACCGCATCAACACCTGGGAGGGAGGCCACTATGAATTCCTTGATTTGCTCGTCGTTCACCGGTTTCCTAGAATCACGTATTATTGGCCTTGAACCAGCCTCTCTCTGCTCCCTTGCCGCCATCCTTGCGATTAGATGGGCGGTCTCTTTTGCGGAGCGTGACCACAGTATTGGTATGCTGTAGTCAACTGCAAGGCTAATGAGAGCGCCGCGGATGGACTCTGGGTTAAGCCTAGACGAGTAGATATTTTCACCCTCCACAATAAGTATGGGCTTCCTATACGTCCTCCTCATGTTCAGCGCTTGGTCGAAAAGCCTACCGTCCACAATCGAAGCAGTGAAGTCATCCACAGTCTTACGCTCAACACAGATATCATCTGAAACAACGTAGTCGGAGACGTTTAATTTGGTTAATTTTAGTTTGATTCCAAGGTTTGAAAGGTAAACAGCGACTTCGGAGTTCGTTTCCCTTACATCAGCCGCTACCTCTATACCCGTGTACATTGTTTCCTGCGTGGTTCTTAATGAAATAGGAGTAGGCGGATTGTTAACATCGCTTTTAATAGCGCTTACAACGTGCTTACGCCGCCTCTTAGCAATATAGTGATATACTTCATCTCTAGTGTGCTTTGTAACCAAATAGACTATTCGGCCAGCTGATATTCTCCCCGTTCTCCCAATGCGTTGGATGAGTCTAAGAGGGCTTGGCACATTATCGTACATGACAACAAAATCGCACTCCGCTATGTCTAGGCCTTCTTCAGCGACTTGGGTGGCCACCAACACGTTGTACTCTCCATCTCTAAACTTCCTTAATATTTCAATCTGATCTTTTTGAGTTAGACCACGGTCACCGACCCTGTCGGCTTGCCCAACAAATCTTGCAGGTCTTATTAGACCCTCTCCCAGTAGCGTTTGAACGATTAGCTTCGCCGTGTCCCTGTAGTTAGTAAACACTAACGCTCTTTGACCACCAGACTCAAAGTGTTCCTTCAATAGTTCTCTAAGCCTTAAAAGTTTGGGATGCTCCAATCCCATCTGACTCAGTGACTCCAATTGTATGCGTGCGGTGAGCCAGAAAGGATCCCTCACCAGCATCCTGAGTGAGCTATTCATACGCCGTCCAGCAGCCTCCTCAACCCTGCGAATATACATGAGGGTTGAGGTTACACCCTGGGTTTCAAGGAGGGCAATAGCGTGAGAAACCCTTATAGCGTTTGTGACTAGTATGGTGTAATTGATATATTCAGCGCTCAACCCCTCCTTAGCGACTCTTTGAGAGAGTGTTTTTTGCAAATCAATCAATTTTTTTAAGGATAATGTTCGAGTATCTTTGTAGCTAATTAAGGACGCCTCCTTCAGGGGTTTTACAAATTTCTCGAGGAGTATGTCAAAATACTTGACTACAGATGTAAACTCGACAGGAGGTTCTATCATCAACGTTTCTTCGTTAACCCTTTGAACATACCTTCTCACCTCAGGGTCATCTCTATCCTTAAAGTGAACAAGCGTGACGCCGAGATTCGCGCGGAGTTCACGTATTTGCTCATCTGAGTAACCGGGACTAGCTGTCAGCCCAATTATATGACCGTTCGGGTTTTCCTCTAAATACTTTTTAGCTATGTAAACATAAGGGTAATCACCAGTTGCACGGTGTGCCTCATCGAATACTATGAGGCAAACTTCTTTCAAAGAATACCTGGAGGCTAAGATGTCGTTTTTTATTACTTGAGGAGTAGACACAATTATACGTGAGCTTCTCCAAATCTCAACACGTTTTTCTGGGGGGTCATCTCCGGTAAGACTTGCAATTAACCCCTTCTCCAGCTGTATGGAGTGTTTGAAGCTATTTAGAAGCTGATTTACGAGAGGCTTAGTAGGCGCCATAGCAACAATCTTACATAAAGCGCTTTCCTCGAGCTTATGGGCTGCGACCAGCACGGCGATCAGAGTTTTTCCAAGGCCGGTTGGTAGCACAATTAGCGAATTCCCTTTGAGTGATTCTTTGTACAACCCGACCTGATAGTCACGCACCTCTATGTTTTCAACGTTTATATTACTTGGTAAGTCATCTGCCTTTAGCGACAGACCTAGTCTCCTCCACGATCCCCATTATTTTATTTGAGATTTCTTCAACGCTCTTGGTAGCATCAATAACAAACATACCGTACTGTTTAGCAAGGTTCAAATAGATCTCTCTGACCTTTATGAGTGTTTCAATATTCTCGAAGCGGTCAAAACGATTTAATCGTTTTAAGCCTAGTGTGGGATCTATATCCATTAGGAACACTAAGTCGGGTTTCGGCGCGAAGGAATTTACCCTTAATATATAATCAATAGGGACGCCGAGTGCCCCCTGATATGCAACAGATGAGTAGTAAAATCTATCGAATATGTTAATCACATCATCTGAAAAAACAACGCTGTTTAAATGGGTTGACCTATCAGCTGCGTAGAGTAGTACTACTGCGCGTGGGTCGGTTATTTGCCCATTAGCGAGTACTTCTTGCCTTATAAACCTACCAATAACACCCTCTGTAGGCTCCTTAGAGTAGCTCGCCTTTAAGCCCTGATTATTCAAACGTCTTGCAAGGATCTTAGCCTGAGTGGTCTTTCCAGACCCATCAATACCTTCAAAAACAATCAACACAACCCAACACCCACTAATTTTTTGTATGACTTAAACCATGATAATCTGGGTTGTGAATATGCTTTTCTATAGTGAGATCATGGATCCAATCCACGGTTATATTCCTTTTACTGACAGTGAAAAAGCGGTGATAGACACCGAGCCGTTTCAACGCCTGCATAGGCTAAGACAGCTTGGTATGGGTTTCTATGTTTACCCCTCAGCTACACACACCAGGTATACACATTCTGTTGGCGCAATGCATCTAGCCGGTCTTGCTGGAGAAAGATTGCTAAACCTAGGATTGATAGATGGCGACACACAGCAGATTTTAAGGATGGCAGCTCTGCTACATGATTTGGGTCACGGCCCCTTTTCACACTCTTCAGAGAGTGTCTTACAGCAAACAACGGGTTTCACCCACGAGGACATGACTATTAAGCTAGTCAACGAGAGTGTTTTGGGTGATGTGTTAGAGTCGTTAGGCTTTAACAAAAAGTCTTTATCGGAGTTTGCGGTGGGTAGGAAGCCATATAGTGGTGGCCAAGAGTATTTGACCAAAATAATCGCTGGGCAGGTGGATGTTGATAAGATGGATTTTTTGAACCGTGACTCATACTTCACAGGTGTCCCATACGGAAAAGTCGACCATAGAAGACTAATCGAGGGGTTATTGGTTAAGTCGGACGGTGTGGCCATAAATATGAATGCACTTTACGCCCTAGAGCAATTCATTATTGCGCGCTACGAGATGTTCAAAGCAGTCTATTATCACAGGACTGTAAGGGCCGCTGAAATAATGTTCGATAGAATCCTAAGGCACACCGCCGTCGACCTTGGGATTCACCAGGGTATGAGCGTGGATGAATATCTTAAACTCGATGATGGTTATGTGTGGTCCAAGCTTCAGGAGCTAGTAAGAAGCGAGAAATTGAATAAAAACGCACTTGGCTTGTTTAAGATGTTAAACAGCAGACAGCTACTCAAATCGTGTTATGAGGTTGTAAGACACGAAATTGATCCCCAAAGCAGAATATTCAACAATGAAAAAGTACTTTACGCGCTGGTGGATTCCATCGCCGAGAAGGCAAAGGTAGACCCAGAAACAGTCTTTATAGATACACCAACCCTCCCCACAATACCTTTAAACAACATAGTCAAAGACGGTTTCGGTCTACTTGTTTATGATGAAAAAACCAAGAGTGAATACGACGCTTCTCACATTTCTCCTCTTACAAATGCATTAAGTCAGTACATGGTGGTATTAAGAGTCTATACTTTTGCGAACCAAAGAGAGACTGTTGCAACGGCCGCAAAGTCAATCTTTACTTCAGAACTGATATCCGAGAAAGTGTCATATTAAACCCATATGAAATCTAATTCGAATTGGAAATAGAGCAGGTTTATACGCGTCTACCGTATACCCCAACAAAAACCCAGATAAGGATACTAGATGTAATATTTAGAACACATGAACGATGTATATATTCGCTTATTGAGGCTGCAAATGGTGTTGGGAAGACTACGTGTCTAGCAACTGCTGCGGCTCTTTTGGCTAAGCAAGGTGTGAGAACGACCATCTTCTGTATGACATATAAGCAGATTTCAAGGGTTATAAATGAGCTCAAAAAGATTGATGCGGATATAAAAGCAGTGGTTATAGGAAGCCATAACGCACTGTGCTGCTCTGATAATTCTGCTACCCCTAGAACCATATGTCGTATAAAGAGTCTTAGATTTTCTTGTGCCTATAGCAGGCCTAGTGCAGATTACTTACCATGGTTGTTCGATGCTGATGAGCTGGTGAGAGAATCACGTGCTAAAGGGGTGTGCGCATATGAGGCGGCTTGGCAGAGTGTTAATAACGCTCAGATAATACTCGCAACACAAGCGTACTTACTCTACGACAATAGCTGGAAGAAAATTTCTAGATTTGTTGATAACACTTTTTTGCTTGTTGATGAATGTCACAACCTCATACACAGTGGCGTAAGCGTGTTTAGTTTTACGTTAGACTTCGAATCTCCAATATGCAAAAGAGTCCTTCAAAAAGTGATGAGCAGAACAAGGTGGTCTAAGAGAAAACTTTTAGAGAAATTAGGAGACGAGGAAAGCTTTCTTAAAAACACAGAACAAGAAATAACGGCACTGATTGATTCGAAAAATAATTATTTATTATGGAAAATTATAAATGAGTATAGTCAGATAAAACTCCTATGGGAGGCAAATTATGAGAGACTGTTTATACGCCAAAAACAATGCGAAGGATACCTCGGATACCCAGAAGAATATCTGAATCAGAGGTTTAGGGCATTCCGCGGTGGTGTCTTGGTTTCCGCAACACCGGGATCAATCGAAACATATAAAAGGATAGTTCATGACACACCGCTATACGTCGAAAAACTACCAGCACCTTATACCAAAGACCAGCTAAAAGTATTCATATTGAACGATTTCAGCACAAGATACAAGGAGAGGACACCCCAAAACTACATAAAGGTGTGTGAACGAATATTCAGACTGCTAGGCAAAACTGGAAACCTAGGCGTGTACTTCCCTTCCTATGAATACTTAAATAAAATAGCTGCAACTATCGCTGAAAGATATCCAACTATTCCTTTTATAGCGCATTCAGCTAGTCTCGTTGAGCTTAACCATTACGGAAATAGAGTAATGCTAAGTGTTCAAGGAGGGCGGGAGGGGGAGGGATCCGAAATACCAGGTGGGCTAGATATGGTGCTCGTAGTTGGTTTAGCTCTACCATTTCCAAAATCACTGCTTATGGCACGTGAAAAAATGTATAGGGGACTGGGCATCTCAGACCCCGAAGAGCCAGCCTATATAAGTTGGGCAACGCAAAAGGCTGTTCAAGCGATAGGAAGGGTGATAAGGGGACCGAATGATAAAGGCATTGGAATACTAATGGATCGCAGATTCGAATACCGTCACGTTTTAAAAAGTCTGCCGTCTTGGTTCCAAAGCTATATATGGCGCTCAGCAGATTTTGAACAGTTGATGAGACTATTGGAGGTATGAAAGCACCACATGATTCATGGAACACTTGACCCCATGAGCCAGTTAAACTTCGGGAGGCTTGAAAAAAATACAACCTATCTAATAGTAGGTCCAAGAGGAACGGGTAAAACACTCTTCTGCATGCTAGCCGCGATGAGCTTCGCGTTGAAGGATTGGAGGAGTTTATACCTGACAACACAGAGTGATTTATCGTTTAAACTCGCCGAGAACCTAATTGAAAACCATAGGTTACCAATAAAAATATTAGATAACGTTATCTTTGTCAGACCAACAAATAGAAACGTTGAGCCCAGAATACCTAAACTAATCGAAGCAACCAGACCATCAATCTTTATCTTTGATGAAGTAATTTGGGGCTATGGGAGCTATGTTATGGAAAACATAGAACTTGCGGTTTACAGAAGTAGGTTGCTTTCAAACATGCTCGCAGAAATTCATAGTCTGCGTGAGAATGTCGGTTTCACAACTATATATACGGCGGACACTCAGCAAGGCGGAAGAGTTCTAGCAAGCAAGGTGCTTGACTATTTTTCCGATATAGTGGTCGAATTTATCAAGCAAAGAGGCTATCAAGGCTCCTATAGAGCGGTGTTACGGAGTAATAAGTTAAGACCCAAAAGCTACTCTTATACAATAGATAAACTTGGTTTTCACATCGGTGAGAACAACTGAATATTCTGATAATTATTCTAAATACCATATACTATCTACTGCCAGCCATGGTTGCAAATGCTGCACCAGTGCTCATAAGGAGGGGTCATCCGATAGACCACGGTTTAAACCTATACGATGGGAAGAGGATATTTGGTGATGGTAAAACCATCGAGGGCTTTTTGTTCGGCGTCTTTGGAGGAACACTGATAAGCTTCGGTGAATACGCGTTTAGTTCCACTCTAAGCCAGCTGCTAATAGGCATCTCGCTTTCTGTAGGTGCACTGGCAGGCGACTTAGTCGGCGCCTTCATTAAGAGAAGACTCGGTCTACCAAGGGGTTATCCAGCGCCATTATTAGACCAACTCGACTTTGTGTTAGGCGCATATTTTGTTTCAGGAGTTTTTAACTACGTGGCTCAACACGATTTCACGGTTTTCGGTGACCTCGTACCACCCACATTACAACTACAAATGGTTCTCACTTCCTTGTACATTATACCACTCCTCCACTTAGCTACCAACATAGGCGCATACTTTCTACATCTTAAACAGACACCTTGGTAGACTCGGCCCGATGCGTTGCCGAATCTACACCGACTTTAAACACTAAAAATTCAGCCTGGCATACACTTATTTTTTAGTTGAATCTATAGTATGATGTGTCAGTCACACTTGGATCGGAGTGGCCGTCTCAGGACGAATTAGTTATAGCAGTAGTGACAGAAATACTTGACCATGGAGCGTATGTCAAACTTGAAAGCCATGGTGGCAAAAAAGGCTACTTACCCATATCCGAAATAAGCCAAGGATGGGTTACAGATATTAGAAGATTCATAAATCCGGGACAAAGAGTTGTGCTGAGAGCTATACGGGTCAATCCGCAAAAGGGGCAGATAGACCTATCACTAAAAAGGGTGACACCTTCAGAGAGAAATGCTATGCTAAAGGCGTGGAAAAGGAGGCGTAAGTTCTCCAAGATAATGGAAGAATTTTCCAATGAGCTTAAACTACAAAGCGAAGAAAGAAACAAGATTTTAAGCATTCTTATGTCTAACCCAGACCCGCTAGGTGTATTAGAAAGAGCCGCCTCCGAAGGACCGAACGCTTTAGAAAGCTTAGGTATGGATAGCTCTATCGCCCAAAAACTAGCAGAATATGCCAAACGCATAGTTAAGGTTAAAGAATATTCTGGTAAGCTTGAATTCCAGCTCCAAACCTCGAAGAAAGGTGGCGCCAACCTGATCATGGATGCATTAATAGAGCTAGAAAACTTCCTTAACTCTAAAAATGTTAGAAACAGGGTGTACGTCGTTGCTGCCCCTAGATACGCCTGTGAGATAGTCTCTGAAAAACCTAAATCTATCAATACTCTACTTAAGGAAATACCTGCAAAACTAAAAGATATCGCCGCAAGGTTGGGTCTCAAGCTCACACTAGACTCCACCTAACTGTGTACTAACAGCTAAACGATACTACTCACCACTAAAAATCCCTGAACATTTTCCGGTTTAAGTGTCAAAATAATTATATAAATATGGCTTCCCAATAAGCCTAAAATAGTATTAGATATTAATCACACATATGAAGTCGATGCTAAGAAAGTGTGACGTATGCGGTATTTATACTTTGAGAAACAAATGTCCCAAGTGTTCGCAGAGCACAAAACCAGCACATCCACCGAAGTTTTCACCAGATGACAAATACCTAAAACTAAAACTAAAAACAGCATATGATAAATGGTTGAACAAATCTGACAAAACTTAAGAATACTACCCCCCACTATTACCACTTACGAGAATAAGTTGTATCCTTAGATAGGAGAGATATTCCTCATATCAGGATATTGAGTTTGTTTGATTTTGCTAATTATAAAAACAACGGTAGTGCCAGCCGATTTGTTCATAGTAAGAAACGGATACTATCCCTATTTCACGGTTAAGTATACGTTAAACCTGTTCATGGTCCATGGCTGTATATCCTTCCCTAAGCCAGAGGTAAGCTTAAATTTAAGAATAAACTCTAAAAATCGATTAACGAAATGAGCTTTTTAAAAAAGATCTCCGATTTTTACGATAAAGCGGGTCAAATACTATCATCGATTTTTGAGTACTTGGTTGTAATCTTTATCATCGCCCTTCTAGGTGGAGCCCTTTTCGACATGGTTCAGAAGGTACCCCCAGAAGGAGGTAGCCCAAACGGTGGAATCATTGTTGTGGCACCCACACCAAGTTATCAGTTCCAAGCTGAAACCTACATAATGGGAGCTTTACTCGTGTTTGGGACAGTGGGTTTTATAGCCTTGTTTCGTGCCGCAAACACGATCGGAGAGAAGCGTTACGCAGCTGCCCTTGCAACGCTCGGAATAATATCGCTCTTAATCACAATCATCGGCACAATTTACTTTGCGTCACTAAAGTAAGGCAATGACCTAGTGCTCTGATATTATTTCAGCTATAATTTCGGCTTTTCCACCAGTAGGCTTGGCCAGTACAGCGCCGCATATCAGACACTTTACCTCCATCGCAGCATGTGAGAAAATCGTCTGAGTATTACCACACTCTTTGCACTTCACATCGTAAAACCGAGAATGGGGTTTGGGAACAAGGTCTTTATGAGGCATCTTTAATCACTGTGTAATTTCAGCCTTCTTTAGTCTTATACCTTTTCGGTGGAGGGTATAGCCGCATTTCTCACATCTAAGTTTAATAGTGACCCTCTTAGTAACCTTAGCAAGCCTTCGCTGAATAGGTTTTTTCGAGCCTCCGTACCCCCTATTCTCCATAGCGTGACGCTGTTCTCCCCAAGCCAATGCTCTCCTTCTGCCCGCTTTGTACAAGCTCACTTGATGAACGGTGTGAGTTCTACACCTCGGACAGAAGGTATTAATCGATTTCGGTATCTTCAAACTGTCACTCCCCTAATAACACATCAACTATTCCGTACCTTGACAACACTAATGCGTCTTCCTCCGGTATATAAGCCATATCACTCTTTTCAAAGGGGCCCAGTGAGTTCAACTCTGAATCCACAAAAGGCTCCAATTGGGTGTTGAATAAAACCAGCATTTTGCTAGAACCTCTTTCACTAGCATATGGTTGTCGCAGAGTAGCAACGAGCATTTTCAGGGCTCTTCTAAACTCGTCGTATTTATGGAAAACGTATCTTTCCTTCTTAGTCGCAAGCTTACTTTCTGCCCCGTTAATAACTTTGGTAAGCCTTATAGCGAAAAGCAGGACCAGTTGCTCAGAGAGGAGATTCAAAAAATATTTAGCCAATTCGTCATTATTATCAATAACTATGCTGAACACATTATTATAAAACTCATCATCGAGTTTTTGAAGAGTCTCCGTTTCGAACTCCGACTTCACTATATTTGATATGTATTCGAATACCTCATACGGCTTCATCTACAAAATCTCCTCCTCCACGTACAACAACATAATACGCAAGAGCACTATTTAATTCAACCTCTTTGCCATTTAGCTCAGGTGACACGGACTCGTCGTTAATAACCACTTCAAAAGGTACCCTCTTGACGTGGACCCTTTTCCTCGAAACATTCTCCATTGAAGCATGCCTAAAAGGATCAAAGCCCTCCAAGTCATTCTTTGTGATTGCTTTACACACAAGCCCAGACCCACCATGAACAGTACCTGGGGCTCTCAGAAGCCTATTTATGTCCACAGTGACCCTTTCATCTACAGCAACAGTATAACTTCCCAAAACAAAATCGAGTAACTTTTGCATAGAAGTAAACTCAGACCTATTTAAGCGCACACTAGAAGGATTTTTAGCTTTTCTAAACGCGGATATCACCCTTTTCGCTGTCAGGTCAGACGATAAGCCAAGCTCTTCGAGCTGGGACTGCCCCATAACTCTTATATACTCAAACAATTTCCTACTCCATCCATAATCATGTGGGAAGGGTTGAAAGACGTTTGCTTTGATAGGTTCACTCGGCTTATACCCTATTGACACATACTCTACGATCTGCCTCCTCAGTTTCTGATCAAGGTTGATGTATGGTTCAACCAAAACTCTAATATGGTAACCCCTGCCGCCTGAAAAGACAAGCATATAGTCCTTTTCGTCAAGCCCAAAATCTGCTTCAATAAAATCTTCTAACAAATATAGGAATCGCTGCTTTATTTGCTCATATACACTCTGAGATATCCACCCAGATTTTATCAACTCATCGCTTGTCTTCAATAATTGCTCGGCATCCAAATCGAATGGTAGTTCCGCGTTAACCCACCCTTTTTCATTCATAGGGCGTGTGGGTTCTAGGTAGGTGGCTATACTATAATAGACATCTTTTGGCACCATGCGTTGTATATAGTTTACGTATTCTTCAAAAACTTTGAAGCCAATGTGCCTCTTGAAAGACCCCCCGAAGAAATTAAACCCAAATTCTCGGCCGTCTATGCTGTTTGGTTTATATATTTTTGAGTAATTATATCTATAATATTCACTCAAAATCGATTTTAACGTTTCCTCACGACACATATCCGTAACCATCACCACACTCACCAGTCTCGATAATAACATGTAAAGATGCCTTTGACGATGCACCTTAACCGTAAAAAATTAGAACTGTCGAACCACGGCATAGGTTTACAAGAGAAGACAATCAAGACCATTAGGAAATCACACGTCGATTTATTTAATCCGGCTTGCACTGTAATAACTTTAGTGTAAGGCTGTTTTAAAGGTTAATACGTAAAACCTCGGTTCTGTTTGGATAAGCACTGATCGTGTTCGGGGACGCCTCTAATTAGTCTTATGTGAGTATTGTGTTAGGAGGCAAAGTTTACGGTTAGTAAGCTGGGAGTCGTGGGGAGCGTTGTCGCAACTCGCTGGACTCATAAACCGCTCAATTTGCATCCAAACACTGCTCTAAAACCTGGCGCACAAGATATCAAAGCTATAACGCCTGCCGGCTTTCGCTCTCACTGTTAACAAACATTATTTTAGCGCCTAAATACATAATATGTATTTAGTGTTTTTGTGAGCTACCCCACCCTAAACGGTAGGTCCAAATTCGCTCTTTATTATGACTCGAACACGAATGTAGGGTCTACAGTAAAGGGCGATTTTTTGGAAATTTTATAAAAAATTAAGTTTTATGCAGACAATGTATATAAAAATTTCATTCATCGTCGGCACGAGGCGCTAATAAGAACGATAGCTTTATGTCGCCTGGAATTTGATATTCCAGCTTTAATGGGGCACTATTTGAAAAGCTTATCGACACCGAAACCGCTTCGTCGACACTAGTTATGTACTCCAAGTATTTGATGCCATAAGAGGCACGAATTTTCTTTTTATCTGATTTAACCTGATAATCAAGCAAGTATCCACTCTCTTTTGTAAACTCTAATGACACGCTACCACGACTGCTTTTTGATTTTATATATAAAGCGTTTGGTTCGGCTTCAAATGTGGCAAAGTCGCTAACAACACCCACATCCTTTACAGCCTCCTTCAGGGCGGTTGGGTCTGCTATTGCAGTCACCTCGTATGAAAGGTTTGGCATAGGTGGCGTATTGGAGCCTAACTCTATTAAATTAACAACAAATTCACGCTTTATTTGACTTATAAAAGCTAGTACCAAACTGTTTTCGCTGGGATCAAATGAAAGCCTGAGCTTATCATTCTTTGTTGCTCGCTTTAAAACACTATTTAAGTCATCAAGTTTAATGCCCAAATTGGCTTCTTCTATAACGGTATACGTTTCAAAGGCATTCTTCGGTATATAGAAATCTACCATTGAGAGGTGTGCATTATCCATTGCCCTTGCTGACACGCCTTCCTTCTTGAATGAGACAGATATCTCATCGACAATCTTTGAAACACTGGAGAAAAGAGCTCCCCATTCTTTCGCTTGCGGAAAGACTGCTTCTATCAATACAATCCCTAAACAAGTTGAACCAACTGATATATAGACTTTTTTGGTGAAAAGTCGTCCAAAAACCCTAAACTCAACATGTTTGGTGAATTAGTCCTTTAAAAGCGTTGTCTACAGATTAATCATATTCCCGCCATACGTGGCCACACTTGGTGCATCTAAAGAACCTAGTGGTTGCCTCATCAGCGGACCTAGTTTGCTGCATCCACCAATATGCTTCATTATTCCCACACTTTGGACAAACGACTTTTGTCTTTGGCAACGACGTCGAGTTTGCACCTTCATGCTCAACTATCATTGGCTGATCCATCTTCGTCTTTTCTGTCCTCCGAGATGAACTCATATTCCTTTTTCCTACAGACTCTTGGTAGCCACATTTCGGACACAATTGCACTAAGGAATCCGCCTTTCTCTGAGTTCTCAATACGCCGCCACAATGTGGACAAAATTTCAAAGTGATACTACACCTTCCTTTTTACTTCTTCGAAAAGCGTTTTTAAAAACTCAGTGTACACTTCCTCTTCCTTATGTCCATTTTTTATCTGCTCAAGTAAGTTGCTTGTTAAACTCTCAAATGATATCCCTAGATCCAAATAGGCGAAGCCTACCAAACCCTCATACATTTCAGCCAATACATGGGAATCATGATGGGGTGGCTTAGCTATGTCTAATCGTTTAAAGGCTTGCGAAAGAACCCTGTTCTTAACTCTTATACTTTTTGGATGCCCCACCGCAACGGTACTAAGAGTGGCCGCAGCGTTGAGCACCGCATCACCGACCACGGTATATTTTTTATCTAGGAATATGGGTTTAGCCGACATGAGTGTTAACCAAGTTCATAAGTTCTGACAACGCACCAACCAACTTATCTGACGCCACCTTAACAGCTTGCTTGGGACTAATAGAGCCATCTGTCTGCACGTACACTACGACCTCATTACTTAGGGGGTGCGGAATTCTATAGCCACTATGCAGCACACCTTGCACCTTCCTTAATTCAGAGCAAAGGATGTTGGCAAGAGTGTGATCCTCGCCTTTAAAAACAAACTCAGAGGAATTCTGGTTAAGAATCTTTTCTATTATTTCCAAAGCTTTCACCGCTTTTACTTACTCCACCATGTCTCTTTAAAATATAATTTGAGCTTAACTTTCTTCTATCCTTAGCCCCACAGTTGGGACAGATGAGTATCTTGGTATCGCTCTCGAGCATGCTACCACAATTTCTACACCTGGCGAGTATGACCCCAAATTCGGACCCCTTGGTTGAGAGTATGAATGGAGAACTTGTACTTTCGACTTTGGCGATCACTATGTCCGATTCAGTATATAGCGAATCAGCTGACTCTACACGTTCTGTGCTTATCATCGAGATTGGCAAAAGAGCCGTAAAAGGAGGTTGGAAGACCTTTTTATCCATAGAAACAATGTCCACTACCACCATTTTGGGTTTGGCGTCGCTCACAACCCCATAGACAACATCTCCCTTGGTTGGGACATTGGGTGTCCGACCGCTTCTCACGACCTTTAGTAGATGTTTTGAAGTATCGCGATGCACAAAGCCCACTGTAGCCGCCCTTAACACGCCGTTATGCTCATAAACAAACCCTTCGCCAAGATATTCCTCAACAACTCCTACCGCATCGCCTGGTAAAACGATCTCGCTCACTGTAAGATAAACACTCCCTTATCCACGTTTAAACCTTTCAAATAAAGTCCGTAGACCTCCCTGGCCTCAAATATGGGTATTGGTGATCTATCAAAATCGTCGGTAGCAAACCTTGTGCAACCAGCCGTAACAACAACTTCATATCCAAGTTCCTTCAATCCCAGTAAGAATTGGTCGTTCAGCAACTCTGTAGTAAAAGAATTTACTTGCGAGGTGGGTTTCACACGTTTTAAGAAGACTTCGAGTTTTTCTATTAATGAGGAGGTATGTTGGCCAGGTAAGCTGATATCCACCAATGCCACTTTTTTCGCCGATTGCAAAGTTAACGCTGCGAAACCCCGAATCCTATTAACCCTATCAACCTTCGATTTGGAAACCCATTCTACACTTCCAGCATATGGCTCGACATGTAGAACGGGTTTAAATACGGAAAGAGCCAAACCGATAGCGTGGAACTCTCCACCCGCAATTATTAGATGACAATCCACTTTTGAGTCAATTCTAATCGCCGATAAATAGTCGCACCCCACCACTTGCCCTGGATACAAACACCGTTTACCTGGTTGACCCATAAAGGGTTTTTTACCGTTCCTAGCCAAGTATTCATACAGTGTTGGGAGGGTATTGACGTGTTGCACAGACGCTGACAATCCTACTTTTTCCATATTTGACAAAGCGTCTAGTATTTTATGGAACAATTTTGTGGCGTCAATCTTAGAGAATGCGGGGATATAAAGGATCGGATAGCTGGTATTGATGAAGCCTGTATGCCCAAAGTGGACAACAGCTTCAAAACCAGTCAGATTAGTATACACGTCGCAGGCACCGAACCTCCCCCTGCCGTCCACTACCGTATCCGCACTAGTCATCTGCTTAATGTAACAACCTATCTCAGGTAAATACCGTATCAGGCCTGGAGCCGACTGAAGTAAAACCTTCTTAAAATTATTCTGCCTAACCCAATCGATTACCCTATCCAATTCAAAGTCGTAAGGGCTTTCAGCTAGATTCACTTGCATGCACGCCATCTTTAACCTTTGAAACGAGTACAACGGTTTCTAACGGCAGCTTTGCTTGAGCAATCCTGAAGGCTTCCTTGACCTGTGGAAGGAACTTTTCATCAACATTGACGGTGAATAATACATCCCCCTTTTTTACCCGAACAGCCAAACCAATAGGTTTTCCAAAGGATAGCCGCATACCCTGCTGCATTCTATCTGCACCCGCGAAAGCCATCATCTTGTTCTCTCTGATCACCTGGTGAGGGTACTTTCTAACTTTAAAGTAGTAATTTTCTTCACCCAAAGATGAAAGTATCTTGTGTACAGCCATTCTCGTCGACTCCAACGCATTATGTCTAATCTGGCCTAGATGTGTTACCACCAGGTCGAGCCTGTATTCAAAGGTGTTTTTCGACGTGCCAAAATCAAATTTGGTTATCTTCGAGTTAGGAACACCGGGTATATACTCTTTCCTTGTATACGGAGGGGTATCAATCCTCCTATAGCATCTTCCTGGGCGTAAGGGCATAACTAATCTTATTCTAATTGACGCACAGACATTTAGGGATTTCTAGGGAGAAGACTTACTTGCAACGTTGATCAACCTCTGAATTATGTTATCTGACTTGCTCCATCTTATTGGTAAAGCGGTGTTGCCTATATATTTGTTTAGCTTAAGCCCACTTTTTTCAAGGATTTCTTCTACTCTTAATTCATACAGACCACCAGTTTTTAGCCTCCAAGAAGGAAGGGTAAAAACCACTATACCACTGTTTTTTAGTACCTTTGAAAGACTGTAAAAAACTGATGAGTAGAGGTCTCTGAGGTCGTCTGCTATTGCCTGCGCTTCGCTAAGACTCACGGTCTCCTTGAGGGGTGGACCGAAGGGGGGTTCTGTTACAGCCACGTCGAAGTAGCATTCAGGAAAGTGTTCTGTTAGACGGCGTGAATCAGCCAAGACAACATGCGAATCAGCTGTCTTCCCTTTTTTGGCTTGAAACCAATTCAGGTTTTCCCTAGCGCCATTAACATTAGAAGGATCCAAATCAACCCCATAGGCATCTAACCCACTATCGACCGCCTCTATAAGAATCGTGCCTGTACCACAGAAGGGATCCAAGAGTTTTCTACCTGGGGACGGTGAAGCTAGGTTAATCATAACCCTAGCAAGCCAAGGAGGCATGCTAATTAAAGGGTTTTTATATGGCCTGCTGAGGTCTCTTTCCTTGAAGCCTCTAAGATCTAAATACTTAATTGTCCTCCACACTGCAAGCTCAGTACCCCAACGAGCAAGTATGAACTCGTAGCCATCAGTCGCCAGCCTCTTCCGTATAGCCTTAGTCAGGGTTACTCCTCCCTTCTCTGAAAAAACAGACGTCGAACTAACGTAGATGGATTTTTTATTAGACTGCTTTATCAGGGACTCTATTTTATGTCTTAATTTCTCAGCCACCGCAATATTATCATCAAGAACATAAACGCTCCAAGGTATACTTTTCTCAGTGTAAGAGAGGTCTTCGCTAAGTAGGTCCGTGAGACCCTCAATGCTAGAATAGTATTCAGCCACACGTAGAATGGATCCAAAATACGGGTCAACAGTTCTTGACGACTCAAAAATCAAATAGTTAAAACCCTCATACACAACTTTTAAGGCTTCAGCGTTAACGAAGGCATAGGCCTCGGCCTTCGATAGCTGCTTAAAGTCCCCAAACTGTAATAGATAAACACGCTTAGTCATCTTGGTTTGCGCTTGAGCTTTGTTCCGCAATCTGGACACACTCTTCTCCCGTTAAAATAAACACGATGACAACTCGGGCAAAACCATATCCACTTAATTACATTAAACCCTTCCTTACGCAAACCGACGAACGAGTGCTTTAAACCAAGAAATCTAGCCACATTGGTAAGCGCATAGTCATCCGTAAACAACTCAACAGGCCTCCCATCAGTCTTCCGCAGCTGGAGCGCCAAACCTATCAGAGATAAATCTATTTCTGAGAGCAAAACAGAATCACCCGTCTTTGAAGCGGCCATAGTAGCGCAAGCAATATACTCTTCACTTGGTTCCATTACTGTTACAAACGGCGAAAAAGGTGCCAGCTCAAAATCTACCCCAAACTTTTCCAGTTCACGTAAAACACCGTTAACTGTATAGTTGTCATTAGTGGGGCTGGTGCAACCCGATAGAATGGCTGCCGTATCCAAAACAACAACTGACTTAGCTGATTGGCGGCCACTCATAAAATACTCTATTCGACTAAGCTCGCACCAAACATATTAGTTTCACACAAATCAGGATATTACTAATCCTGGCACAACTTTAATATTTACACCTTGGCATTTTAAGATTGACGTATAAGATGTTTTATATTGTTAGGTCTTAAGACTTTTATTATATTTCTAAATATAATTTATTTGTGGTTTCAGAAATAAGGAATACTATTAATAGGCTACTATGGGGTGATCCGAGGAGCGGTGAAATCGTGTTTGTAAACAGGACGCATTCTGGCTTAACCATAGAAACAGTATTAGCCTCAGAGGTTACAGGCACAGCAAAAGACTATTTCAAGGTGGGATTAGGTATTAATGCGAAGTATATTCCTTACCATAGGGTTGTCGAGATAAGGTATCATGGCGGTCTGTTATGGAAGTCAAGAAGATGGAAGATTCCCGAATGATTGTTCGAAACCCTTTTAGCGGCCTAAGGGAAGCACCAGATTTAGACGCTCTAGAAGATTCAATCTTTAGAAGGGTTGCGAAGATAAATTTACCTAAGCACAGTGATCCATTGAGCATTTCGAAAACCAAGATAACGGTTTTTACGCAACTTTATGAAAATAAGCTAAGGAGATTCACCATACTATACAGGCAGGTTAAGTCGGCTCATGCATTCCATATCTCACTGTGCGATTCAATCTACGAGGGAGGATATAATCAGCTGCTTCGTGACCTAGAGAGCGTCCTCAATTCAATGGCTTTACTCAAGAAACTCAAACACGAATATGAAATAAAGCTTAAAACAAATCCATTAAGCACCAATCAGCTAAGAAGGGAGTTCCTCGGTAGAGCCGGATCCATAATAAAGAGCTTGAAACCAGTTTTTGCAAGAATAAAGACACATTCCACACTACTCAGCAATTTACCAAACATAGACTTAACTGTTTTTAAAGTCGTAGTTGTGGGAACGCCTCACGTGGGTAAATCTTCGCTTGTATCAAACTTAACGTCTCGGAAAATCAAAATAGGCTCATATCCCTTCACGACCAAAGAGATAAACGCTGGAGAACTAAGAGAGGGTTCAACCCACGCAATTATCTATGATACACCAGGCTTACTCGATCGTCCTCTAGAAGAGAGAAATAACGTTGAAATCAGAGCTATTATGGCGTTAAAGCACCTAGCAAATCTAGCTATTTTCCTTGTTGACCCCACAGAAAGAGCAGGGTACCCAGTTACCTATCAGAAAACCGTCCTCAGTTCACTAAAACAAGTGTTAGGCGATTTAGAGTTTATCGAAGTCTATACCCACGCAGATGAGTTGATGACAATACCTTCTGAACACATTATATGTGTGTCAAACATAACGCTGCAAGGGATAACCTTCCTGAAAAACTATATACTAAAAAAGGCTCAAAGCTGGTATCTTTCGCAGCAAGGCATCCTTAAAAGAGGCTCTTAATAAAGGCTAAAATCTTCTATATTGGTATGTGGCTTGCGAGGATGATCAAAACGGTGAATACGACTGATATCCCTATAATATAGGCAGGTTTGAGTTTGAGGCCTATATTTGATTCTTCGTAAAATCTAACTAGACCAGCACTTGACATAGGTGCACCCTGCTTTTTCTTCTTCTTTGAACTCATTCTAGTACCTCTACTAGATGACTCTCTATAGAAAGATATAAAGTTTTGTAGCAATCACGGCACGAGACGCTCGGGTGTTCGTGGCAAAAGAACAGCTTCTCTTACGTTTTTCAAATCTAACAGCTGCATTACTATCCTCTCTATACCTAGAGCGCCTCCCCCGTGTGGTGGAACTCCATATCTGAAGAAGTTAAGATAGAATTCGAAATCCTTCGGGTTTAATCCCTTTTCCCTTGCTTGAGACAACAACACATCATATCTGTGTTCCCTTTGAGCCAGCGTGCATATCTCAAGGCCTTTGAAAAGAAGGTCTGCACGATTAGTCCACTCTGGCTCTTCGCTCTTACGCATGTGGTAGAACTGAGCTACCCGCCACGGGAACTCGGTAAGGAACACAAAATCATGCCCAAACTTCTCCTTTACTGCCAAACCCAATCCTTTCTCGCCAGTCGGATCCAAATCTGACCCATACTCAACGTTTATTCCTCGCTCAGATAGAATCGAGTAAGCTTCACGCATGGTCACACGTGGGAAGGGTCGACTCGGCGTTTTTATCTCTTTCTGCAACAAATCTAGTTCCTCTTGAGCCTCTCGTCTTAAATAGTCAAGCGAGTAAACCATAAGCTCCTCCACCACGTCGATTACATCTAGGTGATTCTTTATGTAACCCATTTCTAGGTCGATGCTCGTATACTCACATAAGTGTCTAGGAGTATGATGTGGTTCCGCCCGGAAAACAGGCCCAATCTCCCACACCTTTTCGAAGCCAGCGGCAATCATCATCTGCTTGTAAAACTGTGGGCTTTGCGCCAAATACGCTGTTCTCTTAAAATAGAATATGGGGAACACGTTGGCGCCACCCTCAGTAGCCTGGGAAACAATTTTACTAGTGTGTATTTCATAAAATCCCTTTTTATCGAAAAACTCGCGTATAGCCTTGCCAAGCTTACTCTGAATCTTAAAAACAGCCGCAACCTCAGGCCGTCTAAGGTCTAAGAAGCGCCAGTCGAGACGTGTGTCGAGATTGGTTTCTGTTTTTCCTGCTACATCAATCGGAAGGGGGGTCTCAGCTTTGGATAACACCTCAAAACTCTCTGGTTCTATTTCGAACCCTAGTGGAGCTCTAGCGTCTTTCTTTACTCTCCCCACTACCCTCACAACAGACTCCCTACTTGTGGAGTCAATTAAACCCAATAATTCTTGTGCGGCGGTTTTCTTATTGAAGACAACTTGCACTCTCCCTTTAATGTCCCTTAAGATCACGAATTTTAGGCCGCCGAGGTCTCTTATTTCTTCTAAATGACCTTGAACAGTCACCCTTTGACCTTCTTCAAATATTCCTTCGCGCATAGGCTAAGAGTGTTTCGTTTAGTAGTTTTTAAGGCTTAGTTGCAAAGAGATGTATTTAGGAAGATGGTTTACGCCGTGCGGATTCCAAAACGAGAAGCCGAGACATTACGGTCTTGGCTTAAAGAAAACGGGTTCTATGCGGGCGAATTCCAGCCCAAAATAACCGAACAAGGAGAGGTACTCCTACCCGTTAAACGAGATTTCGCGGTTTCAAACCCTTTGGGTTTAGAGGTGGTGGAGGTAAAGTTGCTTAGAAACCTTGTTAAACCACAACCCAAACTACCATTCGACGTAATCGGAAATATCTGTATTTTTAAACAGGGGAAAAGAGGAGTTAGATACGTTGATGAAATCCGCAGGCTCAAATCAATTTATAATTTCCTAGAAGCCTTTTATCTTAAGGTGGGTATACTCGAAGGAGTGGAGCGGGTGCCCCCACTCAAACTACTCGCTGGACCCGATAGAGCTTTAACAATCCACATAGAAAATGGATTAAAATTTTATGTGGATGTGAAAAGAACATATTTTAATCCGAGGCTGGCTACTGAGAGAAGGCGGGTATCCGAGTTGGTTAAAAACGGCGAACAAGTTTTAGATATGTTTGCCGGTGTTGGCCCATTTAGTATAACCATCGCCAAGTATACGGGGGCAGTGGTTGACGCGGTGGATATAAACCCATACTCCATCATGCTCCTCAAAAAGAACATCGAGATAAATGGGGTGAAAAGATTGATCAATGCGTACAATAGTGATGCATCAAACTTTTCACCCGAAAAGAGATATGATAGGGTTTTGATGAATCTTCCATTTAACGCTCTAACATACCTTAAAAAGGCAATAACACTATGTAAGAGAAACTCTGTACTACACATCTATCTTGCCCAACGCAGAGATAAGAAAGATTATACACAAGATATACTTGCAACCCTAAGAGGGCTACAGAGGGAAGGTAACGTGACCAAGACAAGGGTGCTGGAATATGCCCCCAGACTCCTTATAGAGCGATACGACACACAACTTGACTAGCCAGACTCAAATTATGAGCAGCTCAACTTTGGCTCTTTCACCTTGGCTAAGCCTTTTCACCAACTCTCTATCTATATCAATCGCTGACTTATTCGCACGTAGGGCGACCGTGCGAGGAGACGTATAAGTGCTCTTCCTAATGACCATGCTTCTGCTATCAGACAGGCTGAGATTTGGGTCTCCGAAGCCCACTACTTCATCGACTAGTTCACCCAGTCGTATAGTGAACTTTACTTGGGTGTAAGCACTCCGAATTGCGGCTTTAACATTTTCTGGTAGGTCCGCGGCTGCAAGGCTACATTCAACTAGAAGTATGCAGTTCCCACGAGTAGTGAGCCAAGTTTCCTTGGTGAATTCGAGCGTTGTTCGATGAGTAGCAACTATGTTTTTGTGGCCCCTCCCATAGAATACTAGGGAATAACGCATTGTTTAAACCCACAGACCCCACCTATTTAAGGCTGAAAATGGTTGAGCGGCTTACAAAAAAAGGTTATATTAGAAGCGATCACGTCAAAAAGGCTCTGCTTGCAGTTCCGCGTGAGAAGTTCGTAAACCAAGCAGCATCAAGGGCGTATTCAGACAAACCACTTCCAATAGGTTTCGGTCAGACTGTATCCGCACCCCACATGGTTGCAGTCATACTTGAAGAGCTAGAGCTAAGAGGGGGAGCTAAAGTGTTGGAAGTTGGTACAGGGTCTGGTTACCACGCCGCGGTGACATGTAAAGCCCTCGAAATACTTGGCGGAGGAGAAGTGTACACGATCGAAATAGATGAACGACTGTACAGGATTGCGCAGAGAAACTTTGTAAGGATAGGGTTAACCTCAATACACGCCTATTTAGGTGATGGGTTTAACGGTCTTCCAGATTTATCACCGTTCGATAGAATATACGTTACTGCAGCGACGCCTGAAAAACCCGAGCCACTTTACGCCCAGCTAGCGCCAGGAGGCATACTCATTTTCCCCTTTGGTCCGCAAAATCAGATACAACAGCTCATCAAGGTTAAGAAAACCGATGATAAATTCATTGAGGAACGCCTTCTGGAGGTTGCGTTTGTGCCTTTAAAGAGAAAGGGGGAGAGAGGACAACCGCTTTAGGCGGCGGAAAACCAGCTATCCAACGATTTTTGTTCCGGTTTATCCAAGGCGCTTATATATCGTTGGAGAGCTGCATCCACTCTTTCTTGGGAAAAATCGTGCTCCTGGCAGAGAAAACTGCGCACACCGTCGGCATCTACATCGCCCCACTTTATTTCATATGTTTGGCTTACACGGGGTTGTAGAAACTCGTTAATTAGAGCTTCCACATCAAACTCAGCCTCAAGCCCCCTTTCCTTTAAGGCTTCATAAATTGAAGAGTGCTTCTTTATTAGCTGTAACGCTGTCTTTGGACCTATACCAGGAAAACCTTCAGGGTTATAATCCGTACCTATGAGTATACCTACCTCCACCAATTGACGACGAGTAAGGCCCGTGTCTTTTAGAACCTCATCCAAATAGATAAGCTCAGGCTTCACCTCGACATACTGGTTTCTACCAGGAAGCTTTCTTTTACCACTAATGGTTAAGTTCCTGATCAATCTTGGAGCACCGAATAATAATGCGTCATAATCTTGACTCGCACAAGCATAAGCTTGGCCATCAATCACTAGTTTGGCTGCCTGAGCCTCGCCCTCGTATGGAGCCTGCACAAAAGGTATGCCCATATATGTAAGTAGTTGTTTTGCCTGAGCCACCATTTCCTTTGTAAGCGATGCAGCCTGCATTGATTTGCGGTAAGCCACATCATAGTGTCCCTCCTGCAGGGCTTGAGAAGCTTCGATTTTAGCCTTTTCCTTCCTCTGAACCCTCTGCTCAATCTCTCTCTTCTTTAACGGAAGAACCTCCCCGTCGAAAACATAAATCGGTTTTAAACCGAGCTCTACCAAATTTATCGTCCTGTAAAACAATCCCTGTAGATGGCTTGTTATACGACCGTGTGAATCGAGAAGTGGAGTACCATCAGGCTGCCTTATTATGGTTAAAAACTGGTAGAGCGCGTTGTAGGCGTCCACTGCCACCTTAGATTTAGGCAACTGTGTTAGATCCACCACTTTGCGGGGTACTATCTCCCCTAAGTCAACCCCCATAAGTCATCCTTTACTCCTTTGGTACAAGCACTAGCTCGCCTTCTTTCCGTTCATAAGTCGTAATTAACCCAAAAAGTTCAAGTCTCATAACGGCGTGCCTTAATCTCTGCTCAGTCATCTTAGGGTCGTCACGCAGAATCTGATCGTAGAGCTCCGAAAAAGAAATAGGCTTCTTCTTCTCATACAAATAGTCACATATTAGCCTTTCAGGCTTATCTGTTTCAAGTATCTGTGGCGCCATCTGAACACCTTAAGCGTAGTTCATCAGAACCTGTTCCCTTGTCTTAAGCTGCCTAGCTTTTTCACCCCAGTTAACATAGTACTTCACCATATCTTCTGTTATAGAAGCCCTAACAAGTTTCAACGCTTCTTCGAAATGACGCCAACGCACAGTCACAGAGTTGATATCCTCCCTTAGCGCGCTCAGCGCGGCTTCTCTACAAAGCAGTTCGAGGTCTGCACCACTGTAGCCTTCAGTTATGCTCGCCAACCTGGACAAGTCTACATCATCTGCAAGTGGCATCTTCTTAGTGTATATCTTGAGTATTTCAAACCTAGCCTGAGCATTAGGGGGAGCAACATACACCAGTCGGTCAAACCTTCCGGGCCTTAACAGCGCTGGGTCGAGGATATCGGGCCTGTTTGTAGCGCCTATAACCACTACGTTCTCAAGCTTCTCTATACCATCGAGCTCTGTTAGAAGCTGTGTAACAACCCTTTCGGATGCACCAGAATCTTCATAACCAGCACCCCTCATGGGGGCTATAGCATCCAACTCATCTAGGAAAACTATGCACGGCGCAGATTGCCTAGCCCTCCTAAACGCCTCCCTTATCGCTTTTTCAGACTCACCCAACCATTTACTGAATATCTCTGGTCCTTTAATGGTTATAAAATTCGCTTCGCTCTCCGTTGCTACAGCCTTCGCGAGAAGAGTCTTACCAGTACCCGGAGGACCATAAAGCAGGACTCCTTTAGTTGGTTTTATACCGAACTTTTCGAAGACGTCTGGATATTTGAGAGGCCACTCAACTGTTTCTTTAAGTAGCTCTCGAACATCGGTTAGACCACCGATCTGGTCCCAATGGATCTCCGGTGTCTCAATATAGACTTCCCTGAGAGTAGTCGGTACAACCTCTTTATATGCGGACAGAAAGTCATTCATATTAACAGTCATTTTTTCTAGGATTTCCGGCGGTATACTTTCTTGTTCAATGTTTATGTTAGGAAGATATCTTCTCAGAGCCTTCATAGCGGCCTCCCTAGCCAACGCAGCAAGATCAGCGCCAGTGTACCCGTGGGTCATGTCGGCGAGACGCTTAAGGTCGACATCCTTCTCTAAAGGCATGTTTCTAGTATGTATCTGAAGAATTTCTAGCCTTCCCTGTTTATCTGGTAGCGTTATTTCTATCTCCCTGTCGAATCTACCAGGCCTTCTAAGAGCTGGGTCGAGCGCATTCGCCCTATTAGTGGCGCCTATAACTATCACATCGCCTCTGGCTTCAAGACCATCCATGAGGGTCAGCAGCTGTGCGACCACCCTATGCTCAACTTCACCAGTAACTTCCTCCCTCTTTGGGGCTATGGCGTCCAACTCATCGATAAAGATTATGGCAGGAGCATGCTTCTTAGCGTCCTCAAAAACCTCCCTAAGTTTCTGCTCACTTTCACCGTAGAACTTGCTCATTATCTCTGGACCGTTTATCGCAACAAAGTATGCATCGGTTTCATTTGCCACAGCCTTCGCGAGAAGAGTCTTACCAGTACCCGGAGGACCATAAAGCAGGACTCCCTTAGGGGGTTCTATACCCAACCTCTTAAATAACTCTGGGTGACGAAGCGGCAACTCAATCATTTCTCTGACTTTAGGTATTATCTCTTTCATACCACCTATGTCCTCATATGTCACACGGGGTACACCTGAAGCCTCCGCAGGTTTATCTAGGATTGTCACCTGAGTATTCTCCGTAACTATGACCGCATCGCTTGGCCTTACAGTCACAACAGTGAAGGAAATTGCCTGGCCCAAAACGGGGATAAGCACAGTGTCACCCTCAACAAGAGGATAATCGATGAGTTTCTTTTTTACATAGGAAATAAACGGTGGATCCACCGTTATGGAGTAAGAAGAAGGAGCCAGTTTTACGGACACAGCCGGCTTAGGTGTTATTTTACGCACGATGGCTTTGTCACCAATGCTCACCCCACAATTCTTCCTAATCAGGCCATCCATCCTAATAGTATCAGTTCCCTTATCTTCAACGTAGGCCGGCCACACTATGGCAACTGTACGCCTCTTCCCAATTATTTCCACAACATCACCAATTCCGACATTAAGCTTAGCCATGATATCGGAGTCTATTCTAACTTTATTACGACCAACATCCCTCTGCTTGGCCTCAGCCACTCTGAGTACGACTGCGCCATCACCAGGAGGCAGTTGGCTGGCACCTTTATCAGAAGCCGACAAATCTTACACCAGATTAGATGTTCTCAAAAGGTGGAAAAAAACCTTACGTGACTAACAGCCGAGGAATCATAACCTATAGACGTATTCTATTTCGATATTACTCACCGAGTCAAGCGATGACACTAAAGACTCTATAACTTCTGTTCCACCATCTAGGTTCTCTGGCACAATCATATGTAACCTTAAAGCCACCAAACCAAAAGCGATCGGTTCTTCATCAGCCTTCTTTATCTCCGCCACACCCTGCAGTTTCTGCTTTACTTCATCGAGCAGCTTAGCCCTGTCAGTATCCACCGATTTAGGATAAACCTTTCCAACCACAACAACCTTACCAGCAGCCATACACACCACCGAATTAAGTGGGCCCGAAGGGATTTTCAGACACCGTCATTTGAACCCTTGACCGTCAGGTCTCCCCCAGCTAGGCTATGAGCCTGCCGCTCTACCAAGCTGAGCTACGGGCCCACCTAAACCAACATTTTTTATACCGGTTCAAAATAAGAGTTTTGCGGTTAAAACAAAAAGGCCGCAGTGGCGTAGCTGGCTAACGCGCCGGCCTGTGGAGCCGGTGATCGCGGGTTCAAATCCCGCCTGCGGCCCTCCTCAGGCTTCAATTTATCGCTTAGAAAGCCTCTTACACTGTATCACAAATTGGCCAACCAGGATAGCACCTCTATATATTATCCTTCACCAGGCATTGACATAAACATCCACAACTATACGTAAAACATTCTAGAGCCATCACAGAACCTAAGCACCATATGCAAAGGCGCCGGCGCGAGGATTCGAACCTCGGACCGCTCGGTTTCTGCTATAGTTTAACAGCCGAGCGCTCTACCTAGACTGAGCTACGCCGGCGCAGAATAGTTGAAATTGTTACGTTTTATAAATCTTTTGAGCGCTTGCGTATTCATCGAATATTGGAGAAAACACTTAATTTCACTTCACATAAAAGGCATAAAGGCCATACAACAAAGCATGGAAACTAGGTATACAGGGAGGAGAAGGCTCTCGAACAGCTTGAGGCTTAAGCAACTCGGCTATTCTGCCAGCATACATCACAGAAACTCTGCACGTAACCCCGAATTGTCACCAACATCATGAGTAATATAGACGCTGGTTATCCTATATTCAGAGCTCAGCCTCAAAGGTAGGCGCAATGCCTTAGATTGCACAAGCACATCCCAATTGGTAGCTGACTCACCCTCAATCGAGGGCACGGGGTTAATAATTAGCCTAAGCAACTATCAACCAATTCCCAGATAACGCTTTTTTACGTGAAAAGTCAAATTGACAAACACTTATCCAAACGGATTCAGTATCGTGTCTCATTTAAGTTGCACCAAGCTCCCGCAGTTTCTCGGGTAAATAGGTGTTAGCTAAATAGGTTACTCCTATCGTAGTGTTTTTGCTTGAGAAGGCCTCTAATTCAGCCTTTTTACGTTTCCTCATGAACCATTCTATTTGGGCTCTGAAAAATTTATCATTGTATCTTGGGTCTTTTTTGAGCTCTTCCAGTCTCTTGTAGTCAACATCGTTAAGCACTAAGCTGGGGACCTTGTACTTTTCGATGTCGGTCGCCCAAAATCCCAACCACTTGGCTGATGGTGTCGCAAGATCTTTTATATGGGCTGATTTCGCTGAGCCGCTTATTATTACGAGGGCTATATGCATCCCCCAAGGATCCGCATCGGTTAGTATATATACAGGTAATCCAAGCTCTTTATTGAGTCTTCTTATAAGTATCCTTGCAGCCCTACTAGCTTGACCACCTGTCTCAATCAATAAAGCTCCAAACCGCTCATGCAGTTTTTCGCGTATCAGCTGGATAAACACTGCGTGTTTCTCAACAACCAAAACAAAATTAGAATCGCTTGAAACAAAGCGCGCCTGAGCGAGCGCCGGACCTATGCTTACTCCATCGGGATGGGACATTAGATCGACTCTGTTACCTTGGAACCCCTTAATGGTGTACTCTAATACTAATCTCCCAAAAGCCGTACCCCTATCATGGGGGATAATGTTGAATGTCTCCCTAGGAACGCTTAAAATTGCCTCTAAGTCCTCTACCTGCGAGTCTGTCTCGGCTTGCTCTTTAATCTCGAGCATCTTTTCGTTAAGAGATGTGTAGTATAGGTCACGGAGAGTGGTAACTTGGTCGCTTTTTATTAGCTCGTTAGCTACGTATGCCACCCATAACAACTGGGCCAAACCCTTCGCTCCCCTTACATTACTAAAACCTCTCCTAATGGACTTATGGCCCAACACATACTGCTGAAGTCTCTCATCGAAAACTATGTTGTCAATTGACCGGCTAGGAATGCTAACCGCTGGAGGTTCTAGGTTTGATAGCTGAGTGTATATTTTGTCGCCTAGCTCTACTATTAGTTTTCCAGCCTTCTGGGGAAGTGTCTCTCGCTCAGATCTCTTCTTTTGCGTCATCCCATTTTGCACCCTTAATTAACAAGCCGAGTTGTCTCCCTTCAAGTGGAGCCTTACCTGATAAGGCTGAAGAGTACTTGTTTATCAATGTAAGGTAACCCAACAACTTTTCGTTACGCATATGGAAGTTTTGTTCACGCTTCTTTTTCGAAAGGTAAGTTTTTAAGTCGCGTGCACACTTTCTTAGGGCAAGTCTGATCTCTCTCCTTACTTCTTCACGATCTGCAACATACTCTTTGCCAGCAGTCTTGAATGGAACCTTTGAGGCAGCTATATGGATAAAGATTAGTAGAGGATCAACTTTTGGGTCTAAGCCATAGTTAGCCCAGTCTATGTCTTCTTCTATCACCTTCATAGCCACATCGTTGGAAGAATCATAGATTAATGGTATTTTATTCGCGAACCTTAATAGTCTAACCTCATTTGAACCGTTTTCCGAATTTATACCCCCGCCATATGCTAATGCCGCTTCAACTATAAAGGAGAATCCCTCATAAGCTGAGGGGGGTCTCGTGGTAACTGAGATAAACTCAGGATTGTACTCCGAAGTCAAACCAGTCCTAATCGTCTGCTCTCCAAGCGGAGATAGCGAAGAGCCATCCGGAGGAAGAAAAGTAAAAGATTTAAAGCCTTCAACTATCTTCTTTATTTCATCATCGGAAAGCTTTTTAACTGGGCGGTTAGGGTCAAGACCAAGCCATGTGACGAATCTTGAAGCGGTTGTAACACCAATCCTTGAAAACTTCTGTAAAAACTTTAAAAGTGTAACCTCTCTTTTGGAGGAGTCTACCATCTCCTTCACCTTAATAATATCGACGCCATATGGATGGGGTTTGGATTCAACAGGCGGTTTAGGCATACTTTCCGTTAAAGCGGGAGCCAAAAAAACCTGGTTTTCTGGGTCGAAAAATATAATTGACGCGTAAGGCAAGGCAATGCGTGTCATCCTAAGATATCTGATAACACGGTTTCGCGCTGAAACATAATCTCCTTTAAATTTAATCGAAACCGTGGTTCCGCGATATGAATTTGGATTATGGAGTATCTTTTTTTGATGAACAATCGGTTGGTTAAGCTTAATATCTATACTTAACTTTACTAAGTGAATATCGCTACCTATACTTGTTGCAACATTTACGGGCTCACCCGTCGTTAGCTGACCGTATAATATAGCCATTTTACCGCCAAGACCAAAGGTTCCCCTACTCTGCCTTATTGTATATTTTGAGCCAAAAAAGACCCTTCCGAATGCGTCTGCGATATACCGTGACGGAACCCCCACCCCATTATCAGCGATAAGAACTTCGAGCTCATCTGCGGCAACACGTTTCAAAGAAACATAAATTAAAGGTTTTATACCGTGCGCATCACACGCGTCTAAGGAGTTCTCAATCAATTCACGCATAACAGTATAAACTGCCCTTGTAGGGTTATCGAATCCAGCCATTGATCTGTTGTTGTAGAAAAACTCTGCTGGACTCAGCTGTTTAAATTTCGTTGAAGACAAACTATTTCCCCCATATATCTTTTACAATCCTACGCTGTAGGTTTTTTATAACAATTGACTGAGGCTTACCAAGAATTACTTCCTCTATAGCAACCCTAGCCAGCTCAATCGAGGAATAGCTCCCCATAATAATAACACTGCCCTCATGGATAATTATGTCTGCCTCTGTCAATTCTTCTAACTTTCTTTTAAATGAGCCTTTGGACCCTATTATTCTGGCTACGGTGCGAGTGATATCCTTAGGTGCTAATGTATCGTTTAGGTCTATCTTTAAATAGTATTCATCTTTCAAAAAATACTCCTGCGCTCTGTTAAGGCTTACACCGTGAGTAACTAGTTGAATTAAGTCAGAAACTTTAGCAATCCGGTCAGGTGGGCCTCTTGCTGTTACAACTCTGCTATCACTATCAATCTGGAGCTCAACGCCCTGGGATTGCAAAAAACTCCTTAATTCTTCATATAATAGTGGAAGATCAGATCTAGTTGCTAGTTCGGCTATAAATATTCTATGATACTCCACCTGTTTCCCCTCATGCTACACAATAAAATTCCTATATAGCTTATCCTCGCTCAAACATAAGCTTTTAGAGGCTGCAATGATGTGTTCAGATAAGCCTCCATCCGTGTGTGTCACCTCCACTCTGTTTACCAGCGCATTAATAGCTCTAGGAAGTCTACTAAGGATGGGTGTGAAGAGTGTTTTCTCCAGATTAATGTTGTTGAAACTGCTTGCCCTATCCTTGAGGTATCAAAAGGAGGTACCCGAAGAAGCGCTCAATGGAGCTTCGTAGCCCGAAGGTCTGGTGCACATGGTTCTGGAAGCCAGCCCTCGCGAGTCACAGAGTCACGATACCACAGACCCCCATCCATCCGTGAGGATCACGGGGTCACCCACGTAGACACCTCTCTCTGAGCCTGCGCAGAAAACTGAGCGCATTGGCAGCATCTGGATAACACATTATTAGATGCGTATGCTAATACACGGTGAGTCCCACTGGACAACATCTTGATTTTGATGGTTTCAGGACAACAAAGCCTAACGTTTGGATACAACGCTTCCCAAGGGCGTTATCGAGAAAGCTTGATTTCGATTGTGTCTGGGTTAGGGGTGGTGAGAGTACCTAGGCGCGGGAAACGGTTATTCGGACACCATCTCGATTCCATCAAAACATTTATAAGTTAATAATGCTTAAATATAGGTGCTGATGGCCGAAAAATTTAAAGTTGGGTTTCTCGGCCATCCTCAAATATTGTATGAGGTGGCAGCGTATGTCTGAAAAAATTAAAAACGGCGAAGTTAAGCCCGAGCAGCTTATCTGTCCGAATTGTGGGTCAGTCAATATTATCTATAGTTCACGAGGGGAATTGGTTTGCGATGATTGTGGGACTGTGATAAGTGAAAGAGAAATAGATTTCGGCCAAGAGTGGCGCGCTTTCACAGCCGAGGAGCGGGAGAAACGTAGCAGAGTTGGCGAGTCAATTAAGCCAGGAATGACCACTGGAATGATGAGTACAATTATCGATAAAAGGGATATTAACAAATTAAAACTCGATGCGCAAAGAAGAGTTGACGCGCTTCAAATGAGAAAGTGGCAAATGAGAAGCAGATTTCAGACTGCGCGTGACAGGAGTACCGCTCAAGCTTTGGCTGAAATAAGCCGTATTGCAACACCTCTCAAACTCCCAGAAAATGTTAAGGCTGAGGCCGCAACTATTTATCAGAGAGCAGTTGACGCAGGTCTCGTACGCGGTAGAAGCATAGAATCAATTGTTGCCGCAACACTCTATGTAGCATGTAGGAAACTCAACCTACCTATTTCACTAGATCAGATAACACAGTATACAAGAAATCAGAACAAAAAGGACGTTGCAAGGTGCTATCGCCTACTAGTAAAAGACTTAAACATAATTATGCCTGTACCTGACCCTGTTAGCTATATTCCAAGAATCGCCTACAAATTGGGTTTGGATGAAGGCGCCCAAGATAAGGCCCAGGAAATAATAAGACAGGCCCAAGAGGTGGGTATAACTGCCGGAAAAGACCCTGCTGGACTCGCTGCGGCAGCAATCTACGTCGTAAGCTTGCTTGAAAACAAGAAAAAGACTCAAAGAGAAATTGCAAGTGCCGCAGAAGTGACAGAGGTGACGGTCAGGAACAGATACAAAGAACTTGTAGACAAACTAAAACTAATGCCTCCAATTCAGGACAGCAAAGTTGTTTAATCCACGTATATTTGTTCCTTATTGAATCCTAACTCCACGAGTAACGGCACCACCTTATCTTTATGGTTACCCTGTAACTCAATATAGTTGTTTTTCGCGGTGCCACCACATGCTAAGGAAGCCTTAAGTTTACTCGCAATTGACTTGATGTCTATATCATCCGTAAATCCCTCGATTATTGTAACATCTTTCCCAAATCTTCGCCTTTCCGTTCTGACAGTGATGGTCTGCTGCTCCTTAACTATACTATCCCATACACCTAAGTCTTCTGTTCCAAACAGAACCTTTTCCTTCTTGTCTACCATTAAGCCTTTCTACACCGATTGTCTCAATAACTTCATATTATAATATAAAGTTTTCCCATGCCTGCTTACAATCTCATTGGAGATCATAAACGGCTCTATCGGAGAGGCGACATTGTTCAGGTAACAGACTCAAGAACATGGCCACCGAGTTTGGGAACCCCCTGCCCGGACGCAATAGATGAAAGTACATTAAACTTAAAACTTTGGAGGGTGGTGTATATTAGAATTGACTCTTAAATGCACTGAGTGTGGGTACGAACCAAGGCCTGATGAGGTAAGTATACGTTCTTTTCCAAAGTGTCCAAAATGTGGCTCAAGGGTTTTCATGAAGGTTTCACCAATCAACCCCCGTTTCAAGACTGATTAAAAATTATTTTTGTCTAGCCACTGCATACTTAACAATACCCTCCAAAATTATTTTAGCTGCCGTTATGCTGGATATACCTGAGGGATCATAACTGGGATTTAGCTCCATCACATCAAACCCAACTAGATTCTTATCCACAGCCTTATCGAGTAGCTCGATTAGAGTGTGCGTGCTTATCCCTTCTGCTTCAGGGTTTCCCACTCCAGGCATGCATGATGGGTCTAAAACGTCGAGGTCCACAGATACGTAAACCCTCTTAGAGCCCTTAACGAGCTCCGTGATTGTAGACTCAGCAAAACCTATACCATTAGTGAGAATATCCATACTGCTTATTGTTTTAATTCCTTTGTCATGGATATACTTTATTTCATCATGACAAGATGCTCTGACACCAACTTGGAGAACACCTTCTGGCCCTATTGCTTCACTTACTCTTCTAGAAATAGTGGCGTGACTCAGTCTAAATCCCATGTATTCGTCACGCATATCTGTGTGAGCATCAAAAACAATGAAAAGATCTGGTTTAAGTGCTTTAACTGCCGCGAGCGTCATCGTGTGTTCTCCACCCATCATAAAAATAGGCACACCAAACGATGAGGTATCCATAATAGTCCTTTCAAGGATCCCAAGTGTTGATTGTGTGTCCCCATGAATCACCGCTAAGTCGCCCAAATCGTCTATTCTAAGTTTTTCGGAGTCAAACCTGTACCTGTAACTGTACGTTTCAATATTAAGTGAAGCATCCCTTATAGCTTGAGGCCCAAGTCTCGTACCAGGACGCCACGATACACCCGAATCAAATGGGACACCTAACATGCATACATCAGGCGAAGGTTTATCGACTGCTACTCCTAGGAAACCAGGTCTACGCTCATTCAAATAGAATGTATGACTCATTTGGATTTTGTTTTGGTTGTTAGTAATATAAGCGCAGCTAAGATGATTAGAACAACGCCAAAAGTTAAGCGTACCAGAACATACGTACTAAGCGTGGAGCCATTAGCGGTTGCGCTAGATACAACCAGCTGCTGACTGCCGCTTGAATCAATATAGCTTGTTGTAGCAAATTCAAGTTGGTTATGGCTATAGACCTCGACTATATATTCACCCTGAGGTAACCCGTTAAACGTGGCGACACCCTCTGAATCAGTTATATTAGAGTAGGATTTGGAGCCCACTAATGTAACGTTATATCCTACCAGAGGTGAGCCAAATTCATCACTAATCTTGAAGCTGACATAGTAGCCTGTCGGTAGCACAACTTCAACGGATACATTGGATCCCACAGCCACAGTTATAGAGTTGGTCAAACCATTACCGAAAGCAACCATTTGATAGTATCCAGGTAGCAATTCAGTAAAGCTACCAGATGAAGTGGAAGAAGAGTTTAAAATTGAACCAGCGTAGAGTAGGTCCACCGCCTGAGCCTGAGCGGGTTCATGATTCACGCCAACAACTACATATTTCAGTGTTAGAAGGGGAGCGGTTATATTCAAAGTTTTGTGGTTAAGGTTGATTGTTAAATTTGCATGGAAAAACAGTGGCCCTCTATACGCTGAGACAGTGTATATTCCTGTAGGCAAAAGCACTGAGCCCTTTGGGTTGTTTTCATTAACCAAGACGCTTGAAACATTGGTGCTTTGAACACCGTTAATCGATATTGTCGCCGATGACAACAAGCCACCTCTAGGATTCATAATTTCATAAGTCACGTTAACAACGTTTACTGTAAGGTTAAAACTCAGCGTTGTATTAGGTGTAAGTTGTATGTGATAGTTCTCTAAAACAATCGTGCTCATAAAGGTAACGTTTAGGTCTGCGTTTATACTTTGATTTAACGGGAAGGTTATATTTGCTTGTCCACGTGCATCAGTAGCTGGGAAGTTTATTGGTCCTATACTCTTGTTACCAATCATGTACTCTATATCCGCATAGGCTTTCGCGACTGGGTAGCCATCTAGGCTTGTCACTTTTAACTTAACAGTTGTCTGAGGCGTGGTAGCAGCTTTTACTTGAACAACACCAGCATACATCAAAACTACTATAGTAAGTAAAATAATTGAGATAACTATTGGTTTATTCGTCGGTACTCACCCCTTGGGAAGCCCTTATTGTTGCTATACTATTATCGGCTATACCACTACGGGCAAGTGTAGACTCGTTACAGTGAACCTCGTTAGGGGGCACATCATCCACTGGTATCACGCTTAACTCGAGTTTTTTCTTTCCCGCAATAACGACGTCAATCTTATCTTTTATTTGTAGCTCTTGAACAACTTTAGAATTCATTCTGGCTGCGGTCGGCGCAACATCCGTTTTCCTTCTTAATCTGAGCCGTCTTTCTGGTAACCTTGAAGTCATCTCTTCATCCACCAGTTTCACTCAGCTTTAATCCTTTCGTTCTGCCCAGCGGTAAAGGGTTCCCCGAGCGTGTATATTTCTGCGTTCTCAAAAATAAATTTCTTTAAACTCAAAACCAAATCATTCATTTTTATTCTAACCTGCAACCAAGTGTCTCTATCTCTTAGTGTTACACTATTGTCTTCTAGCGTCTGGTGGTCAACAGTTATACTTGCTGGAACACCGATTTCATCTAGTCTAGAATAGCGTCTTCCGATGGAACCGTCGTCGTCGTACGTAACTTTTAATCCAGCTTTGGATAGCTGAACGAATATGTTTCTAGCGACCTTATCAAGACCATCCTTCTTAATAAGCGGTAAAACCCCGACGTGGGGATATGCAATACTACGCGGTAGTCTGAGTACAATTCTTCCATCCTTCTCTGTGTAAGAGTTATCAAGCATTGCATAAAAAATCCTATCTACACCAAAACTTGGTTCGACAACGTTTGGGAAATACTTTATACCCTTTTCTTCTTCCGTAACCTCCTCAACCCCTAAGTCTGATACCGCAATCTTAATCCCGTCTACCTCTAAAAATCCACTTTCTAAAGCTACCCTAACTTCGTCGTCATCCAAGCTTTTTATCCTAGCAATTATGAGACCCGTTTTCTCAGCGTAAATCGACCTTAATTTGTTTACATCCCACTTAAACCTTAATCTTTTCTTTACTATGGGTTTTTCTAATGGTTTAAAGACGCGTAGATCCACACCGCTCAACTTAGAGTGTGCGCTAAGATCAAAATCCCCTCGAAACGAATAACCTGCGACTTCCACCCAACCCCATTTATCAACTTTCACCATTAAATCCCACGTCTGCTTAGAATAGTGTGGCAACTTGAGTTTGGGAACCTCAAGGAAATGGTAGCTCTCAGGCGGGAAACCTAAGCTTTCAATAAACCTCTGTCCTAGAACCATGAAGTATGCTAACCACTGATTACAAACAATGTTTGTATGTATAGCATCTTGAACTTTCACTTCACTCACGGCTTGGTGGTTTTCACAGAGCAATCTTAGAGTGCTGTTTTCAACATCAGCCAAAAGTTGATTCTGAGCATCGTCAGGGTCAAAGAAGAACTCTAACTCCATCTGCGTGAACTCTCTGAGCCTGAGCGGACCCTGTCTCGGGGAAATCTCGTTTCGACCCACTTTACCTATTTGGGCTAGCCCAAAAACCCTTTTCTCCCTCAAGTCTTCATAGGCTCGTTTAAACATAGTGAACATGCCCTGCGCGGTCTCGGCCCTTATATACCCAACAGAAGACGCGTATGGCCCTATAGTGGTCTTAAACAATAAATTGAAGCTGTAGGGTTGACCTAATGTTCCGCCGCAAAATGGGCACTTTACACCCCTCTTAAAATACTCAAATAAATCTTTATTATCCAGGTTTTCAATCTTAACACCAAGCTCATCGAGTAAATGGTCAGCTCTATATATTCTCCCGCATTTAGAACACTCGACCACAGGATCCGTAAAATGGTCAACATGTCCACTCGCTTTGAACACTTGCTCGGGTGTTATTATCGGTGTCTCAACCAGATAAACAAGGTCTGGGTGCGATTCAACAAATATTTTTTTCCACAAATCAACTATGTTGGATTTAATCTGAGCCCCGATTGGTCCATAGTCGATAAACCCGGCAACCCCTCCATATATCTCTGCTGACTGCATATATAACCCTCTTCTCTTCGCCAAATCAGTTATTTTCTCATACTTAGATGACAATTATTATTCACCGTAAACCATTAGACCCACGACAGATTTATTGTCCAGACTTGTAAGTGTTTAGACCATTCTTTAAACTCAACCAAATTTTAAGGGCTACAAATACTCGGAACCGGCAATACAATACTATTCGCTGTTGAATGAGCACTGTTTGATTTCGGTACGCTTTTAGCCTAAAAATCATAATTTGAAGCTAGCATCAAGGCTCTACTACAATGCAAAGTGCATATGGCCATTGTTACTTATTTCAAGAAAAAAGACCTTACTTGCTTAACCAAGTGTAATGCCTAGATAACACCCCTTTGTGCTACTTCTCGAGAGTAGTTGATGCTTACGTAGACAGCGTCTAATCAAACGTAGGTCTCTAAGTCATTATAGGCTAACCTACACAGTGTTCTCTATAAGCGTGAGTATTCCATCGCGAATACCATATTTTCTTACGGACTCAGATTTTCAAGAGTTGATTCTAACCTTGAATGCTCGCAACCTAGAATTGAACCGTTTACACGGATCCAAGAAAAATGTAAACATTTATATGGTCTCGAGACGAGATTTATAAGTACCATACATGGCTGACGATCAATTATTAAATAGGAAAATAAACGCGGCCTTACAGAATTTTATGGAGGAAGCTCACACTGTATTTAGACATTTAGCTGAGGCCTGTGATCTATTTATTAAGGGCGACAAAAACAGCATCAACATGTTGGCTTCAAAGAGCAATCAGACCATGTTTGAAAAGCTATCGGAACACAAGCGTAATATATCTATCGAGGTGGGAAAGTCTTATAGCATCTTACCTCTAAGTACGGAGCACTTAAGAATTTGCTTACTCATCTGGGATGCAGGTTATGTTGCCGAACGTGTAATTCAAAGGCTAAGTTATATCACGGGTAGAAGTTGGGTTGAAAACTCATTCTTCTATGATAGTATTGGTCTAATCGCTTCATCTATACTACATGAATTCGAAGTAGCGCTTGAAAACTTGACAGTGCTGCTACGCAACAAAGAAAAGGCAATGAGGCACAGAAAGGAGATAGACGAGCAATTTCTACAAATAACGCGTTATATTGATGCACTAAACAAACTCATCCTCGATGAAGTCGACAAGTCACCCGCCCTAATCTCGTTTTATGATGTTGCTAACGACTTAGAAGAAATCTCTAGAAAGATTTTGGAGGCATCAGAACTTGTTTTGGTCATAGCATACGCTGATTCGGCGCTGGATTGAGCCAACAATATAACTACGTGGCAGGGTTCTTAAGATCGCTGTTCTTAGTGTGGGTTTTACTTATATAAGTATAGAAAAGTGAGCCAGTTAGCGGTATGTTTACTAAGTATAGTACTAACCGCGTTAAGAGGTCAGCGGCTGTCGCCACACCCAAAGGTACACCAAGAGCGACATAGGAGGCGATTATGACCGCATCCAAGACGCCCAGCATACCGGGGATGCCTATTGGTGTTGTGGACACTAGTTCGGCTATCATCATCACTATCATGATACCCCAAATCGACAGCCCATAGTAACCTAGTGAATACATCACTAAGAGAGCCACCACGGAAACCAGTATCCATCTTAAAGCTATAACAGCGTACGATGTAAGTAAGCGTACGGGTGAACGTTTAATTCTACGCATCGCAAGAGTGAAGCTGTCGAAAGCACGGTCAACCTCGGAAAGATCCACATCTCTTTTAGACAGCTTTTTTATGACGGGCGAAAGTTTTATTAGTACGCGCTTAACTAAGCCTTTTAGCCATTTGGCGTATATGCTTAATGCTAGAGCCACCGAGATAAGTATTAGGGTTGATACTATGGCGTAAAACGCGGTTTTAACAAATGGCGAAGTGGAAAAAGCACTGTAAACAACAAACGTCGCAAAGCTTGCGACGGACACAAACCCTAGCGCGTAAAGCACCCTATGGATTATAACGGAAGCGGTGGGTCCACCGTAGTCCACCGCATGTTTACGCGTCATGTTTATTCTGACCGCCTCAGCCGCGACACCGCTCGGCGTGGTATAGATAAGGAAAAGACTTCCCATGGTTATCAAATATGCGCGTCTAAAGGAAACGTTAATCCCGCTTGGTTTCAGAATCAAATACCAGGCTAACGTATAGAGGACACCCCCTAATACCTCTGTCGCGGCCGCCAGAACTATAAGAAGGGGATTAAGGTGTTTCACCTTGCTTAGCACGACCACTGGATTAGTATAGAGAATGATTAATGATAACCCTAGGATACCTATCAGCGGTCCAGCTAAGCTTCTAGCCCTAACCATTTTCTCCTTAACGTATATAGCTACTCCGACACATAACTTTAGTGTATGATTAGAGTCGAAAAGACCGGTGACGCATACCTTGTATTTGGCGAAGAAAACGCTGAAACCCTGTATTGGGGTGAGTATTTCGGTCGACCCCTAAACAATTCGAAACCTAAAATAGGGGATAAGCTCTCACCCATGCGCCTATCAAAATATGAAGTTCTTTATCTACTTGAGCAAGGAAGGGTTATCGTGGTAAAAGGAAACAGGAAACTGAACATAGCAAAACCTACTGGTAACAGTTTAACAGTTTATATAATATACAAAGACCTCAGATCAAAAGGACTTATTGTCAGATCCGGGTTAAAATTCGGCGCAACATTCGCCGTGTATATTAAAGGCCCAGGAATCGACCATGCCCCCTTCTTAGTCCAGGTCGTACCAGAAACCTATAGGCTAAGCGGCATAGAGGTGATACGCGCGGGCAGACTCTCCCATGGGACAAGAAAAAGATTCGTGTTTGCGACCGTGACGAAGCAAAGAAAACCAATATATATAACTCTAAGCTGGGTTAAAATTTAGGTAGATGATGTGGCTCGAAAGTTCTGAGCACGCGGGTGCTGAACCCACGCAGAGCTGATACCAATTATAAGCCTCGGGCGGGATTTGAACCCGCGACCCACAGCTTACAAGGTTCAACCGGCTAAAGCCGACTGTTGCTCTACCAGGCTGAGCTACCGAGGCTCACATGTTCTTATCTTCAACCTTTTTTAAAGGTTTACCCAATGCGTGATGCCCAAGTTCGAAGATTCAACAACAAGTATACGAGACAAATGTTTGCCCTAAGCGTCATTATGATAGGTAACATATACCGGTACCTATTAGTTAGGTTATACCGTGATTATATGACGAAAATTAGCCAGCTGGGTGAAACACTACTAATAGAGTGGTTGGTTGACAGGTTTAGTGCTAAGGACCCGAATGTGATTGTTGGTAACGGAAACGACGCATCCGTGATAAGATTAGCTGGGAATATTAGCTTTAAAGTCGATACGTTCGTGCTACAGGAGCTACCACACCACTTTGATTATTACGATGCAGGTTGGAAGGCGGTTATGGCCTGTGCAAGTGATCTTGCAGCTGTTGGGTCAAAACCAAAATACGCCTTGGTTTCCTTTTCATGCCCACGCAACTTAGAAGTGGAGAGTTTTAAAAGGATTTTCCACGGGATAGAAGATGCGCTTAGGACGCTTAACTCAGTGCTGCTAGGTGGAGACCTTAGCGAAACAAGTGAGGTGTGTTTAAGTGTCTGCATGTTGGGTGAAGTTAAGGGTAGACCGCTGTTACGCAATCATGCCAGCCCCGGGGACCTAATAGCGGTTTCAAGAGGCTTTGGACTTGAGGCACTCGGTCTAAAAATCCTGTTCAAAAAAGTCAAAGCGGAAGCTAGTCTGGCTAGAAAGGCTATTATTAGATTTAAACACCCATACGCAGAAGTTGAATACGGCGAAAAACTGTCATCTCTAGGCTTCATTAGTTCGTGTTCGGATTCAAGCGACGGCCTAATAATAGCCATCAAACAGTTGATTGATGACAAGGCTAACGCGATAATAGACAAACTCCCAACCGAAAGAGCCTTAGACAAGTTAAATAGGGAGCTCAGTAAAGAGCTCACGATGTATGGAGGCGAAGAGTACGCCTTGGTGTATACTTATAGCCCACAAATGGATGCAGAGCTCGTTGAAGCCTTAAAAAGTATTAAAAGAAAAAGGATACTAATTGGCCGGGTTGTTGAGGGTAACGGTGACATATTCCTGCAAACAGGGCACACGCTTAGAAAACTCAAGATAGAAGGATGGAGACAATTTCAAAGTCGTCCACTGCGCCAACGTAAAGCGGGTGAAAAATAACTACACAACTTTACGAATCATGGTTTGCTTTCTTTTGAAAAAGTGATGTGAGATGTGGGCTCGCCCGGATTCGAACCGGGGACCTCCACCGTGTGAGGGTGGCGTCCTAACCAGACTAGACGACGAGCCCCTATACAGTGAATATATTATAACTCTAATATTATTGTTTCGAGGCAACAAGCGAACATTATAGATAAAGAGCCGAGAAAATTAACAGTCAAGCGTGAAAACTCAATTATTCGTATAGTATCGCAGTAGCAGAGCATTACGAAATTACTCCATGATTAAGTATATACACAATAGCCATACAAATCAGACAGGTATGTCATTGCGAGACCAACCAGTATGAAATCATAAAGAGAAGTGGCGGTCCCATGGAAACAAATGGCTGTACGTACAAGTACATTATAGTCAAAACAATCCGAAGGGGTATGTGCGTTGAAAAACCTTTTATTTTACTGTAAAAAGCATATACCATAGCCCCTGTAGCTCAGCGGGAGAGCACCCGGCTGAAGACCGGGTTGTCGTGGGTTCGAACCCCACCGGGGGCACTGAGCTTGTGAATACATCCTCTTCAGACATCTCTACGTGAAAATCCCAAAGTAGCTCGGAAAAACCCGATATAATGCGATTCAGGACATTGACAAAGGATTTCCGGTGAACTCGGTGGGAAACAGATTTTAGGCTAAAATCGTTGTTAAAGAACACTAATACCTTGTAAAGATAAATGTGTTCTGCCTAACATCTCGTTATTTTACTTTGGGCGAGCCGACAGCGGATCGTAGATATATTCGTCGCCATTAGATCTACGACTGCTACGACCATATAGCTGAAAAATATAACTACCAGTATTACCTCCTTCATTAATAAGAGACTCACCTGTTTTGCGCCATCAGAAACACAATCATGTTTATGATGTCTAGAGGATCCTTCTGCAAAGCACACAACCATACCCTCTTCGCATGCATTATACTCACTGGTTCTTGGCTAGAGACTAGTTTTACGGCACCCAAATGCGGGTTTAAAGGGCTTATTATTATTTAATTATATTTACTTATCTAGTCTTTGAATGTAGAGAATATACAAAACTTTACATATATGGATTGAGTATTTAGCAAGCGCACCTTTTATCATAAATAGTGCTTATCCGAAAATAGTAAGGAGGCCATCAAAGAATTTTTATGCGTCATCGTCTAATATACAAACGTGGAAGAAGCAGAGGTCACAATTCTCTTTGAAAGTAAAGATAAGGTTGAGGTTGAAAGATTTAAAAGGAATTTGCTTGAACAGATTAGTCCCCACATGGGAATTAGATTCTTAGAACTATGTTTTGATAAAAGAGAAGACCTCTTAACCAAGGGGCGAGAACTTGCGGAGAAATTTTTTAATGCGGCAGTGGGTTTGGGCGCCATCATTGCGTCTGAAAGCCAAGAGCACCAAGAATCATCTGGACTCGCGTTTACACCTGAATGGTTCAGTTCGTCTTCTAAAACATCGGATGAAAGGACGCTAGCAGAGTGCTACGTATATGCTAAGACGTTTGGATTGAACGATTTTCCCGCAGTGCTTACGAATAAGATAGTGGTAGCCGCAGGAAGATTGCCAAGTTTAGAAGAAGTTGCATCCCAACTCAAAATACCTGTACCATCACCCAAGGAGCCTTTAACTCAAAACATTAGACAAGAAAGGGAAAATATCCCTGTTGTCCCACAAGAGATGGGTACACAGAGCCTTACGCAGATTCAACCTGAACCACTGCATGTTCATTTGGCACAAGAGCAAACCGAAACAACAATACTCAACTCTGACATAAGTGGGGAGCGGCAAACAGCAGTAGCAAGCAGCACCCCAGATATCATGCTGGACGAGCAGACAAAAGCACGTATAGTGGAAGTGTTGAAGAGAACTGGTTTTCGTGGACCAGAAGAGTGCACAGGCTGTCTATACTTTATAGAAAACGAAAACAGGTGTGCGTTACTCCATATCGCGATCTCTGATGTGAAGAAACCTATCTGTAGGCTAAACTTGGGTTGACGCTATTGGTTTACGCCTGATAACTCTATTCTAATTGGAAGCTTATATAGCGCTAACTTTAACGCAATATATTTAAGTAGCTCGTCCTGTGTGACCTCACCATTCTTAGCATCTACTTCAACGCTGACGATGGCTCTTTCCCCTGAGAAGGGGTCTTGGGCCACACTAATCATGCACCTCTTAACGCCTGGATAGGTCAAAAGAATGTTCTCTAAATCGGGTTTCCAAACCCTGGAACCACTGGTCACAATAGTGTCCTGCGATGTTTTAACAAAGATATAACCCTCTTCCGCATCTTGTTTGGCATATTCTCCGCTAATGATCCACCCAGTGGAGTTCAAAGGACTTTTTCTCCTTTCTAAGGGGGTTCTGGAGTATATCCCATCAAACTGTGGGCCACGAACACCCAACAGTCCTACTTGATTAATTTCAACCGGCAAATCTTTATCCTCAATATTAAAGATTGCTGCTTCGGTGTCTGGAAGCGTCTCGCCCATTGATCCGGGTTTTGACTCTAAACCAAGTTTCTCAAGATGGGTTATTAACCCTTCAGGTGTAGCGTAACCAGAAACGATTTTTACCCCACTAATTCGCTGAAAAGCGCCTTTAACTACATCTGGTGGAGGTGTCGGCAAACAAATCGCGGCCCTAACAGTCTTAAACAGTTCCCGATGATCGGCCAGCGCAATAAAGGCTTGAAACAGGCTCGGCGAGCCTGGAATAACTGTTACCTTATGTTTCCTCAAAGCCTCTATAAAGTCAGGCAACCTCTCGCCTATCAGTTTAAGCGAGTAGGATGTAATCAGAGGAACAAGTACAGTCTTGGCTCCGCTGAAAAGAGTCGATGTAAAAGCGGAGACTAGCATATAGGGAAGCCAAAGTGGGGGCAAGCCGAGAACAACATCGTTCTCTTCTAACTCCAAGTGTGAGGAATACTGTAGGGAGTTGACCACTAGGTTTCTGTGCGATAACTCTATTTGCCGAAGACTCCCTAATGCACCAATATAGTGTATAACCGCCACGTCGTCAGGATAACTCGAAACCTCAGAGGGTTTTCTACCAAGCTTTTTCCGTGTAGCGGTCAGCCAATCAATGGTGTTCTCCCTTTTTTTGGGTTTAATATCCTTTAAAACACCGAACATGTTAGTTAAACTAGACCACGCATCAGTCATACTGGTAGTGATAACATGCTCTATTCTTGTAGAATCACGTACAGCCTGTATTTTATAATAAGTATCGTAGCCAAACACGATGTCTCTGAGTGTAACAACGATTCGAGCATCAGAAGTAACCAGTCTAGCTTGGAGTTCTTTTTCCCCGAGCCAAGGGTCGAGCAACAATACAGTACATCCCGCCTTCCACACACCGAAAACCGTCATGATAAATTGTGGTATATTAGGTAGCAAAACAGCAATCCTTGAACCCCTGTTAGCCCCCATTTCTGTCAAAACATTAGCAAACCCATTAGAGAAAGCATCAATATACTGCCAACTATATTCACTGCCACCATAGTAAATCGCGTCTTTACGCTTGAACTTAGAAGCATTTTCGATCAGTAGTTCATGTAAAGTCGTATTTGGATAATTCAGAGCAGTATTCAACCCCAATTTTCTTTTTTCGATTCCCATACCTAACCGGATTATACTACCCCAGACTTAAATTATTTCCTTGCAGAAACCATGTTAATGGCAAATTGAGGAAAAATGTTACTCGTGATAAAACTCTCTATTTAGGATACTATTGTTCGAAAATTTTGTACCCTAACAGCCAAATATATGGGTAGACCCATAGACAACGATCGCGCTTAAACACCTCCACTTAAAGAGGCGTTATTCGGGCAGTATCCAATATTTTATCAACATTTTAAAAAATAAGATATACTAGACCTGTTTGTATCCAACCGTGTTTTAAGATAGTAGGCTATGAAGTTAAGTACAGATCTTCTATAATAGTAACCTAAAGACAGCTTTTCTATTAACTTACACACTCCTTGAATCAAGGACATGGCGACAGGAAATACTGACAGCATAAAAAAGAAACGTCATAAACCCCCCATTAGGTTTATTAAACCTGTTTTATTGATGTATCTTAGCGGTCGTCGTCTAGTCTGGTCTAGGACAGCAGCCCTCCAAGCTGCTGATCCCGGGTTCAAATCCCGGCGACCGCAATTATATGTGGGAGCTGACGGGGGCCGCCGAGCCTTTTCGACTCTGCTGAGTATAGAACTTTTACCGCCACAGTTTCTAGCGAAGCTTAATGCAATTACACACCGCAATTATATTTGCTGCTTGCTGTAATAGTACTTAGATGAAATATTATAGTGTGTGTCTTGTGGCGACCTTAATCATTAAACCTATTACAAAACAGGTTTCTTAGATAATTTAGTACGTTCAGTAAATCGAGATTATTTTAGAAGTAGCTACTTTTGTTAGGGATTTTGTTTTAGCAGCTATCTTTAAGCCCCATGGTTTAGTCTTCATGTAGGAAGCTTTCTATAGAAATTAATATCTGAATTAGTCCCCTGTTTATGTATAGATCCCGCGTTCATTTCTGCAAGACTAACGAACCTAGTGAGCTAAGGTTTGTTTATGGAGCATATGCTCTAACTTAGGATTTATAAGCTAGGCTTTTCACGGGTTTTAGCTATATAATCATATTTGTTGATTTACAGACTTTTTATGTAGGGAGATATAGTATTGGATTAATGGTGCGTATAGTTTAAATGTTTGTTACTGATATAATTAGTGACCAAAACGAGAAAAGTTATATGTTTTATTGGAAGGTGAAAAGTCACGAGTAATAGCCTAAAAAATGAAAAATATATTGGAGATGAAATTAAAGGTCCTATAACGGCTCTTCCTCCTACTGGTTTAATTGAGGAACTTGACCGCTATCCTATACTCGAGCCATTCGTGTATACAGTGATTGGCCGCGACTTAGAGACAGGAAAATATTATTACTTAATAGATGAGCTCAAGCTGAATGAAGAAGAAATAGGCATTTACAATAGGCTTGTAAAAACACTGCAGCTAGAGCTTAAGGTCCCGCGTGGGAACGTGGACCCACGTATGTATTTTGAAGAGGGCGCGAGAAGTATTGTAGAAAAATATAGAATAAGCATGGGTAGAATGGAAAACGTGGCTTGGTCGAAGATCCTTTATTATGTAGAACGTGATATCGTTGGCTTCGGACCTCTAGACCCCCTGATGCGTGACCCAGCAATTGAGGATATTAGCATAGACGGTGCTAAGAAGCCCGTTTACGTCTTTCACTCAAAGTATGAAAGCATGCCAACCAACCTAGTATTTGAAAAAGAGGAAGACCTGGATGATTATGTTGTTCGTTTGGTTCACATTTCAGGAAAGCACATTAGCACAGCTTTTCCTGTAGTTGACGCGACGTTGCCGGGTAGACATAGGTTTATGGCAACATTCAGACAGGAAGTAACTCCTTTTGGTAGCACTGTCACCATTAGGAAGTTTAGAACTGATCCTGTGACCATAATCGATATGTTGAACTATGGTACACTTAACGAAGCAATCGCGGCTTATCTTTGGCTTATGATGGAGAATCGATTAAGCGCGATAGTCGTGGGAGCCACAGCAGCAGGAAAAACTACCCTCTTAAATGCTCTTGTAAGTATGGTTAGACCGGGATCGAAAGTAGTTACTATCGAGGAAGTTCAAGAGATGAACTTAGCGATCGAAAACTGGGTGCCCATGGTTAGCAGACCAAGCTATGGTTTGAGCTCGGAGAAAGTTGGCGAGGTATCCCTTTTCGACTTAGTTAAAGCTTCGTTAAGAATGAGACCAGACGTGCTCGTGGTAGGCGAGGTAAGGGGAGAAGAGGCATATGTACTATTTCAAGCTATTTCAACAGGTCACGGAGGGCTATGCACGGTGCACGCTGAGGATGTTAGATCAGCAATAAAGAGGCTCACATCTAAGCCCATGGATGTTGCTCCTTCGTATATACCATTCCTTGATCTTGCCGTGGTGTCACGCAGAGTCATACTCCCAGGCGGAGATAAACTTAGGAGTGGGAGGAGAATAATTGCGGTAGAAGAAATAATCGACGTGGACAAACAGATCCCCATATTCGAGTGGGTGAGCAACCAAGATAAATTCACAGAACATCTACACGATAGCCTAAAGATTAGAAAACTCGCTGAACTTAGAGGGGCGAGACCGGAGGACATAATATACGAGATAAGAAGACGGGAGCTGGTGTTGAATTGGCTTAAAAAATCCAACGTAAGACACTACACTGAGTTACAGAAAATATTCACTGATTATTATTATAACCCTGATGCAACAGTTAAGAGGGCATCTGAAGAACTGAGGCAGAGTCTACCTAACCCTGAAGCACAAAACTGATACTCGAACCGCTTAAGACTTAAAACAAAGCGACATTTACTTTCGCTTATTAGACTTTAAGTGCTGGGATTTAATAATACTACCGATGACTGGTAGTGCCCGAATAACAATTTTCTACACTTGGACCCCATTCTCACTCATTCACTGCCCAGATACTCGTGACACTTCAGTGTACTCTAGCTAAGACTCTATAAGTACCACTGATACCAGCTATCCGGTTGTTACCTAATGGCACAGGTAAACTTAATACTCAGCGTGCTCACATCAAAGTTGAAAAATGCTTCTTGGTTCTACGGTTGCATTCGTATTCAGCGTATTGGCCACAATCATTGTGTACACTCTACTTAACTTGCTAAGTAACTTTTTCCTAAGGCATGGGTATTACGGTATTGATATACACAAGCCAAATCAACCAAAAGTCCCTGAGATGGGTGGCATCGCATCATCCATAGTGGTGACATTGTTGTTAGTTGGTATTTACATTATTGTACCCATTTATGCAAAGTTTTATGTTTTCGATGTGCTCTTCCTTTTTATTTATTTCTCTTGCCTTGGTTTAGTTGATGACCTCAAAGGGTTGTCTGGTAAGTACAAGCTTTCGGGTACTATTCTAGGAGGAGGCTTAACACTTATCATTGCCAAGTTGACAAACACCAACTTTTATGTCCCAAGACCCTTCCTGCCATTCATTGGTCAGATACACGGAGTCAATTTCCTATACCCATTTCTTATTGTAGCCGCATTTGCAGTAACATCCAATGCGTTCAATATGTACGATGTCTACAACGGCACTTTAACGTTTGCTTCAACGGTGGTCTTCGCCGAATTAGGTCTACTAATACTCTATGCAAATGTGGCTAATTATGCCGCTCTCACCTCTATAATTTCATTTATCTTTGCGGGAGCTTCACTCGGGCTATTCCTTGTAAACAGATATCCCTCGAAATTCTTCATCGGCGACACCGGTAGCCTGTCGCTTGGAGCCGCATACAGCATGATAGCGATTATGGGGCGTGTAGAAGTGGTTGCTGCGGTAGCCATTATACCTATGCTGATAAATGGGTTTCTGTCGTTTAGCAGTGTCGGTAAAATCTTCGAAAGACATGAAGTAAATGCGAGACCAGTTTTGGTTGAAAACGGTAGGATACGTGCAAATCCCACGCCAGGAGCACCCATGAGTCTAGCTAATTTCTTAACTTCGAGCTCCCCACTGACAGAGAAGCAAATCATATTGCGCTATCATGCCTTGACTTTAATAGGAGCAGTACTCGGCTTTATGACGTTTTTACTTATACAGTGGTGAAAGCATTGAAGTTAAGCAAAGTCGATCCACTGGTTTCAATAGTATTTTTAATGCTTGCTTTCTGGGGTTCTTTAATGTTAATTTTCGCCTTCACAAAAACAGTATTACTACCCTTAGGGTCCACGAAAAGCATGCTTGACCCATTTATTATACATTTTACAAAATCGTTAATATTCCTTGGCCTCATCGGAATATTATTTTATGCTTGGTTTAAAATCACTCGAACTTTAAGGGATATGTATCTAAGTAATTATGGATGAAATTAACTCCAAAGGGTCTTGAAAACTTTGTAGTGTTAATCTCGCCAACTCACTCTGTCTAGCAGAAATTTTTTCGAGGTTACCCAGGATATATCCCAATTTATTACCCAAATTAGATTTTGTTACATGGGAAAGTAGCCCTATTTTACTTAAGGCTTTCTCAATGTAGAGACTCTTCGGGAAGGCGGAAAGCGTTGGTTTTCCCAGTAATGCGGCCTCCCAAGTCATTGTTCCTCCAGCACCAATAAACACATCAGAAGAGGCTATTAGGGACAATCCTTCCTCTTGGCTATCTAAAACGACAGCATCTGGTAATTCGTCCTGCAAGGCTACGCGTTGACTTCTGTAGCGTGGTAGCACCAATAGTGAGAACCTCAGCGTCTTTTGAGCCGCCTTCAGAGCGGGAGTCAAATAAGAAGAGTTGGTAGAGGTTTTAACATATGATGCCTTAACTTCTTCTGGTCTAAACAGCACGATAGGTCGTCTTAGGCCAAAATCTTTTGGGAAAATCTTTTCACGCTTTAACCAAATAACCGACTCTATTCCATGGTAGTTGATAAGCGCGGATCTGGCTAAACCTAGTTTGTACCATGCGTTCGCAGGTATGAAGTCTGAACTGATGAGCTTGGTTGTAAGGGGGACTGTTAAACGTGCCACCGCTTCTGCGTGGGGCGAATCGTTAATATTAATTGTTGGTAAACCCAAACCGAACCCTATCCTTGTTGCTTCTGGCGAGGCGTGACAGACCACATACTTTATATCAATATTCTCGATGATTTTATAGAGCTCTAGTAAACGTTTGACACTTGCTTCAAACTTTTTCCTGAGGTCGGAACCCCCATGTTCGCCTACATAAATGGGTCTGAGGGATAAGATCTTTGAGAGAGAAGGAAGTTCATCGTATTCGCGGCTCGTTAAAAGGAACCGATACCCTTTTCTCATAGCGACCTGCTCAACGTATTTTGCTATCCTAAGATGCTTTGGTGTCAGAGCATCAAACCATATAAAGGGCATCATTTTTTTATAATGAGTCAAGCCTATAAGTCTTAAAGGTTCATCAAGATGTGTTGCAGCAGACAACATTAAAAAGACTTGAGGATAACGTGCGATTTTTTTGTAGCATAGAACCAAGCGAGGAACTAGCAGAGCTCATTCAGCCTGCCTTAAGATCTGAAAGAGTAGTACTCACATACGATCCATACTCCGAAGCCTACGCTGAATTAGCTTCATGGCCTCTGATCACATTTGGAGTTAATGTTTCAATTATTAATTCGCATGATGCATTGTACTACTATGTACCATATACAACTGAAGGAACAAATTACATCTATTTTACCGATAACCCGGAAGGCCAGCTGGGTATTCAATTAGAATCAGCACTTAGAGTGATGGGCTATAATCGATACATTTTATCGTGGTATAAGACAAAAAATGATGAAGTGTTTACTTTTTCAAGCGGTAGCGATGGAAAATCAGTCTTACAAGGTGCCAAGAATGTGGCTTATGCCTTTACTAAGGCACTCTATAAAGTGAATTCAAACAATAGACTGACTCGGGTTTTAAACAACTTCCTAGTTGATCACTCAGAGCTACTCGATTATATTAATAAAGCAATAAGCTATACGGAGAGTTGTACTGCCGCCACGATAGCATCACAAGGACCACTCTTATCTATCGCAAAACTAGTCGAGTTACTTAACCCCCAAATAAACGCTATTCCAATAATTCAACTTCTCACTAATTCTAAAAATAAAGATGTTGAAGTTTGGGGACTCGATGTTGACTCCGAATTAATAGCGAGAGTAAGGTTTGAAAGAGGACCGCTTAGCCGTGTTATCCATTTCGGGTTGGACCCCCTATCATCTGTTTTAGTGAGCGCATATGCAGTTACCTATGCGGAGACTTTCAGCGCGTAATCACAAAGAAAAATTAAAGGTTAAGGTAGAAAGAATGGGTTGTTACCTATGAAACAATGGTTGTTGGATATTTTACAATGCCCTATTTGTCGAAACGATAAATTATCGCTTAAAACCATTGAAGTTAATGGGGATGAAATTGTTTGGGGAGTTATTCTTTGTGATGCCTGCAAAAGGTGGTTCCCAATAATTAACAGTATACCCCATATGTTACCCGACGAGTTTAGAAAAAACGAAGATAAAGAGTTCGCAGAGCGCGTATCTAAGCTTTTGGAGGGGATAACACTTGAGCTTCGACCGCCTAGATATAAAATCAGCGACGATATTCGATAAGTTAGCCCACTTCTTATAAGTGGGTGTATAATATGGAGGTTGTAAAACAATGATGCGCTCAGTTATGGCGTTGATGCTTATCGCTATCTTGGGAATCTCGCTTTTTATGATACAAGATACACACGCTGCACAGTTGAGTTCTGTGACTATTTCCGTCGATAGAAAAACCACTATTTATCCGAATTACGCAGTGAGCCTGGATACCATAAAAGTTTTGAACGGTTCTTTGACATCAATAATCGCAGAGTTTCCATCAAATACCACAATATTGAATGTCAGCGGACCCGACATACTTTACGCTTATCAACTAAGCTCCTCCCCTGCACGTGAGGTTATAGTCTTTAAAAACCCTGTTACTAGCGGGGCCTCAACTAAAATAATATATATTTATACTGGTTTCATAAATTCAGGCCAGCTAGAGGTGGCTTTTCAAGCAGGTTACTCGGTAGCCAGTGTTAACGACACGGCAACCTATTATTATGGCATTGAGAACTGGGGTATAACACTCCAGATATTTTATAACGACCATTATCTAAATGTTACCCAAGGTGAATTATTCTCATTCAACGGTACAACAAGCCCGAACTCATTTGTTGAGGCTACCAATCCCCCAACTACGAGTATGCCCACTCTTTATCAGAGTTATTTGGAAGCCCTTAATAGCCAAATAGTTTACAGCAATGGGGTCTTCCACATTAATGATCAGGCGATTTTTGTCTGGGCTTCTTCGAGCGAATCAAATCAACTATACCTTCTTATGCCTAATAGCGTAGTAAATAAATCTGTCTCTGTAAGTTATTTCTATGGTAACGTTTCATCAACAATAAAGCATGACGCATACCCAGGTTATGCGCTGCTTGTAATTAACTCTCCAGTTCAACTCTCACGCAACCAGATGGTGGGTTTACAGATAGATTACTCCATTAAAGCACAAGAACTTAACTTGTCGTCGATTGGATTATACGGGATGTTTTGTGAAACGTACGACGTAGAAGTGGCCAACATCATACCCATCTCTGGTAGCTGGAGCAAAATAAATAAAGACTACTTCGCCGCGTTTAGAGAGGTAACTCCTACAGAGATTAGCGGGTATTCAGTAAAGGGTACAAGCGTGTTAGATCTAACAAGTGGTGCTAGTTTGGCAGTCTTGATTGTCGGCCTTTTCGCTGTTGCCTCATCATATACCTACGCACAAACAAAATCCAAAAAGGCATCAAAACGAGGTGCGCCTCAAAAAGTTATCGCGACACTGAACTCAGCCTCCTCTTCAATTGATTTAGCTCATGAAACCATCAAAAAATTCCTTGAAGGTAGAATCCGAGCTTCTGCTGCAAATGCTGCTCTTGCTACATTCGATGACTTAGAGAGAAAAGTGTTGAGAGAAATAAACGAAAGCGTAGGTAACAATGAGATAGACACGGAAACTGCCAGAAGATTGACTGAAAGTCTAAAAGAGATAAGAACTTCATTTGCAGACCTGATTGACCTGCAGACCCAGTTTAACCAGAAGAAAATCCGACAAAACATCTACGGCGACTTAAGATCAAAGTACCAAAGAAACCTACAGCGAGCTATAAACAGCTTTAAAGAAACAACTAATGACTTGAGACAAAGCTAAGTGCTATTGGGTTTGAATGAACCTCCTTTTTTGCGCTCTATATACCTGCCTTAACTGCTCCACATAGATTTTGCCTTCGCTTCTCGATTCTAGAGAACGAATTAACCCCCGTATGCTTCCAGAGACCACGAGGGTGTATAGGTCACCAGGCATACCATAAATTACAGTAGCAGACCTTACATGTGGCAGGCACATATGACTAACCCTTAACACAAACCAAGTTTTTTCTTCATATATAATCTTAAACAAACATTTAGACATCATAATCTCGCCGAAAGTTTGCTTAAAAAATAGAGCATAAGAACGAGCGTTAATTTTATTATTATACTTTACTATGAATACGTAACGCCTTTTATCATGTTTCATATAATTCACTAACCAGTTGACTTGAGTTGACTTTGATGAGTTTGTCGAATTCCATTGGTTTGTAATCCAAAATGAGCGCGGCAGCGGCTAACAGGTCGCGCATAGACGGAGGCTTTTCTAACACGCTTGAAAAAACCACTTTGTCGATGCCGAAAGCCTGTACAAGATTTTTTAACCATAATAGGGTATTCTTAGACGAATAAGCTGACTTGATTATCTCTGGTGTGAGCTCAAGCCACCATTCCTTATTTACTATTAGAGGGGCATTAACCCTTGGTCGGATTATTTTCGTAAAGCCATGTTGAGCGAGTAGATAGTTTCGATGGAAATACTCTTTTAATGCTTTCCCTTCGTCTGTGTTAGGACCTCTAGGAATCCATTTTAAATCTCTAATAGAGTGTGCAATACTTGTGACGTCTTTTCTTGAAACATTTAGTGCAAAGAATTTTAACTCTAAATAATGTGGATGGATAGATTCAAGTACTTTTATGTTCATACAGAAATCAAAGTATGATCTACGCATACTTTTCCCCTATAAGACCAGCTTCTTTAAGAATGTCGTCGTAGGTCTTTCCTTTAAGATAGCCATTAAATCCAACAACCACCTTAATAGCGTCACCCCCACTTGCCAAAACAATTCTGCCAAAGTATGCATCAAATTTTGAAAAGCGGAGAAACAGTTTTGACCCATCAAACCTTAACTCGGCACTGTTCAATATTGTTCTAATCGCCTCTTGGTCAAGATGTGAAAATATCCTTTTAGCGCAAGCCTCCGCCTCCTGATTCTTAAGATTAATACTCAGAATACTTATCTCATCGCCATAATGGCCTTCTGCTTTAAGTGTAGTAAGCTTAGTACTATGGTGCAATATATCTAGAAATATACCAAGACCTTTGGCAACTTTAGTCAAGTCTTCTGTTGCATAACACATCACGCTTAGATTAACGCTTTTAACACGAACCACGCTATATAGAACACGTAGCATAAAAATAAGTGTTGAAAATAGTGGCGACCAGATTAGGGTTTCGAAAATCGGCTACACTAACACAGAAAATCATTATCTGGAAGCATTTCTTGACGCTGCTGGGTATAACGTTCTTGAGAGAGATAAAGTGCTAGCCGTTATCCGAAAACTGTCAAGTTCTTTGCGAAAGGAATATAGGTCTACGATTATTATCATTTACCAAATGGTATCAATTAGCCGTCTAAAATCACATTCATGGAAAGCAATGGTGGGCATAAGGGGTAATACTGCCTATGTTGCAGCCTATCGGAATAGATTGGCTTCGTGGAGAAAGCAGAATACTATAGTAAGGGTTGACAAACCAACGAGAATTGAGAGAGCCCGCAGCTTGGGGTTTAAAGAGAACAATAAGTCGATTGTTGTCCGTGTAAGGGTCAGAAAGGGTAATCCCTACAAACTTAGACCTAAGGCTGGTAGAAGACCCAAGAGGATGGGTGTCAAGCAATGGACATATAAACTCAGCGATAAGCGAATAGCTGAGGGAAGAGCCCGCGCAAAATACTCCAATATGCGCGTTAGCGGAAGCTACCTTGTGGGAGAAGATGGGCTATACAAATGGTACGAAGTAGTTCTTCTAAGGGACTGATAAGTGGACGTCAGGCTGGGACGGCGGCATCATCGGTGGCTACCTCATGTCGTCGCGAGAACATCATTCGTCCATCATAAGCTTATTCACAATCGTATAAAAGCCTAACCGACGGTTAGATAAATTGTTAATTGGATTAGTAGGAAAAACAAACGTTGGGAAATCCACCTTTTTTGCCGCCGCTACCCTGCTCAACGTTGAAAGAGCTAACAGGCCGTTCACAACGATAAAGCCTAACAGAGGTATTGGATTTATTCGGGCAAAATGCGTACACGATATCTTCAACGTTAACGATAAAATATGTATCGATGGCATCAGATTTATACCAATTGAGCTACTAGATGTAGCTGGACTTGTTCCGGGGGCGCACACTGGTAGAGGTTTGGGTAACAAATTCTTAGATGATTTACGGCAAGCCGATGTTTTTATTCATATCGTTGATGCCAGTGGTTCGACGGATAGTGAAGGTAGACCAACTGGACCGGGAACTAACGACCCACTGGATGATATACGATTTCTAGAGAATGAGCTCGATGAATGGATGTATGGGATAATATACAAAGATTGGGATAAATTCAGTAGAACAATTGACCAGCGTGCTATTGACATAGCTACTGCGCTTAGTGAAAGATTATCAGGATTAGGCTACACTAAAGGAATAATTGAGAAAACACTTATTGAACTGGGATTGGAAGGAAAGAAGGCAGTTAACTGGAAAGAAGAGGATATTAGAGAATTTACTAAGTTTGTTAGACGTAAGGGTAAGCCTGAAATTATTGCAGCAAACAAAGCCGACATATCAACTGCCCCAGATAACATAAAGCGAATAGCCGAAGAGGTTAAGGTACCAGTTATCCCAGTTATCGCCGAAGCTGAATTGGCTTTACGCAGGGCTGCCCAAAAGAATATAATTAAATACAGACCAGGAGACTCTGACTTCACCGTTCTCTCAACCAATCTACCAACTGCTCAGCTTGAGGCGTTAAAGAGGCTAAAAGATATATTATCGGAATTTGGGGCAACTGGTGTTCAACTATGTCTGGACAAAGCAGTCTACGAAGCGTATGGTGGTATCGTTGTTTACCCTGTGGAAGATATGGCAAGACTAAGTGATAAAAAAGGAAATGTGCTCCCAGATGCGATCATCCTGAAATCAGGTTCAACCCCAGTTGAGCTAGCTAGGAAAATTCACTCAGAATTAGCCGAACGATTCCAGTATGCTATTGATGTACGTTCAAAGCAAAGACTAGGCTCCGATTATACACTTAAAAATTTGGATGTTATTAAAATAGTCTCATCATGAATTACACGTGTAAAATTCGTTCTCTAAAACATCCCGTGTGACAACACATCCAGGATAGATTCTTGCACCAGCTCCTATCTTAACACCGGGATTTATTGTCACATTTACACCGGTCTTTACGCCAGGCCCAATAAAGCATCCCAGTTTAACAAGTCCCGTATTAATGGACTTATCTGCCACACGAACATTAATAGGCTTCTCATCAAATCTTAAATTTGCGGTTATAGTTCCCGCCCCAAGATTGGTGTTCTCAGCTATAACACTGTCCCCAACATAGGAAAGATGTGATATGTGTACACCCGCATATATAACTGAATTCTTAACCTCACAGGCATTACCAATTTTTGAGTTATCTGCAATGCTTGTAAATGGGCGAAGATATGCATTAGGGCCAATTGTTACGTCTCTTCCCACCCAAACAGGTCCCTCAATATAGCTTCCAGATTTAATCACAGAACCGGTGCCTAGGGAAACAACACCATTAATATGAACACTGCTCTGTATTTCCCCCTCTACCTTAGCTTGTAAATCCTGCATTAGTACATTATTAATTCTTAAAATATCCCAAGGATATGTAAGATCATACCACTCATTATCATTTAGTATGACTACGTTTATATCGCTTTTCACAGCCGCGCTGTTTAGCGCATCCGTTAGCTCTAATTCGCCTCGCGGTGAAAGCGTCACATTTTCTAAATACTGGTTGAAGTCGGGTTCAAAAATATACACTCCTGCCAAAACAAGGTTATGTATTGGATTATATGGTTTTTCGGTCACTTTAACTAAGTTTCCTTCTTTACTAATCTCAACTACCCCATACTTTGTGGGGTCTGCCACACGTAAAACCCCCACGGTGGCTACTTGACCCCTGTGGGCTTCCGATAATCTCCGGACAGCGCTGGATAACACGAGGTTATCACCATATTGAACAAGAAGAGGTTTTCCTGAGGCTTGAAGTGCTATTCTCGCAGCATCAGCCGTGCCTAGTGGCTTATCTTGGGTTAATAAGTCAAAATTTAGGAAATAATTTTTAAAAAGATCTTTAAAGCTTGGGCTTATGACGATATATTTTGGATCGACTCCGGCCTCTTGATGCTGTTCGATTAAATGTGTTAAAAATGGTTTACCTATAAATTGTAAAAAAGGTTTAGGAGTCCTGTGCGTTATGGGTTTTAACCGTGTGGATAGTCCTGCGGCAAGGAACGCTGAATTCATTGGTTATTCTCTACCGTACCCTGGCTTATCTGCTCTGTATTAGGTGGTGAGAGAACCTTTACTTTTCTTATTTCTAGAGCGTTTACAGAAACGATTTTTCTAGCGGCTGAGAAAATCTCTGCCGATGCTTTACCCAAAACTATTTCTTGAACGAATTCATCAAAACTACTGTTGGTAGCTTTTTCGATGAGAATTCGGCTACCAGCTTTTCTGACTGCGGTGCGCTTTGAACGATGAACCTTACCCTTTGAGATAACGATTGTAAAGACCCGCAGCCTTGCGCCATCCCGTGTTTCAACGTCAGTTATCACCTCGGTTTTAGTGGTACCCCTCCTTACCATGCCTCTTACATACTCCCTAGCTAGCTCTAATTGGTCGAAGCGCGTTTTAGCTACTCCTCCTTCTACATCCACAATTCTAAACTTCAAGAATACTTGTATTTGACGAATGTCTCCAGTCAAATCCGATAGAGAGACGGTTATTCTTCTGTTAAGCACTGCCTCATTAGATTGAGCAAGAACGCGCGGTAGGTCAACTTGATTAAAAGACATTGGCGCCTTTACTGATACCCAGGTTTTCTGTAATTTGGAAGCAGACATCTTATCTTAGAGTATTTGTGATGAGATAATTATAAGTGTTTTACTGAGTGGCGCGTTCAAGTCGAATTAGGAGGTCGCAGTGTGCTAATACTTCATCAATTGTTGACCTAAGCCTTCTGTAATTCACGTCGCACACAGTTACCTCTAGCGTGTTCAACTCAACACGTTGTCTGAATACCAAGTCCCGTGGTGTCTCAACTAAGTCAGGGAGAAGCACTTTGTGCAGGTAAACTGCCTCAGAAATACTTGAAACACGTAGGGATACCCTCAGGGTCCACTTAACCATGTTAATCACTTAGTCTTACGTCTATGTCATCGAAAAATGATTCAACGTATGGTGCAGGGACATAAGCTATTGCTTGGAGTGAAGAGCCATACCCTACACCCTTAGAGCGCTCGGCTGCAACTTTAAAAGTATTTCCTAAGTCAATCGTGGAACTATTTTGCGGATTTACCACGCCTACTATCTGTGACCACTGATTTATAGGAGAAACCATTATCACTGGTTTAAAGTAAAATGCCCTATTCTGTGAGATAACTTTAACAGTTCTTAAAGCTAAGCCCCTTTGCGTTTTAGGAGGAGCAAATATATATAGCGCATTCTGCGTTTCCCTAAAGTACTCCTGTGTCTGAGTTATTTGCTTGGTTAACGACGCAATCATGGCAGAATAGTTCTGCATCATCTCAAGTACTTGTCTGTAATCCTCCTTTTTACCGTGTAAAAATACCTTATATATAGATGTGTAAGACTGCAAACTTATGCAAGCCTCGAGAGCTAATGCGGCACCAATAATATTCCTTAGAGGAGAATCAGCGGGGTGCCTTCGATCCATATATATAGAGCCTAAAAGGGTTTTTTCATCAAGCTCTTTAAATCCACTTTGTGACCTAATTTTAGATAATTCATCGAATAGAACCCTTGCATCCGTCCCAGTCACCAAACCGATTTGTTTGCTTAACTGCTTCTTTTTAATCAATTCTTGAACTACAAGCGTACTTCCTTTTTGGTCACCGCTAACTCCTAAAACAAAGGGGTCTAGCATTAGCGATAACGCGAGAGATAAGTCAAACCCTTCCGTCATTGGTATCTTTAGACCGTTGGATGATTCGAGCAAGCTATTTCGCTCTAAATCGGAGAGAACCACTCTATTAAGGCCATCGAGCTTTTCGGGATCCAGCTCTGCCTGTGAAGCTAGTATGCCGCCCATTACAATCGAGGCCAAGTCAGTCGTAGTATACCCCAGCTCTTTTAGCAAAAGATAAGTTAGTGTTGTTGTCGAGCTAATAAGTATACCATTTAATCCAAACAAGTGCGGATTTAAGACCTCTTCACCTGAAGGTGGGTCAGAGTAGTATGAGATCTCAAACGATGGGTATGATTTCTGATGCTGCAGACCGGTATAGCCTAGAAAAAACGTTATTCCCCGTGGAGGTCTCACTAGCTTGTTTACAGATAAAAAAGGGTCAACAAATCTTACTGTAAAAGGTTTATTACGAGATATTAAGTATGTGGAGAGTAAAAGTGAAGCTGCGATAGGATCGGGTGATGTCTCTACCACCAAGTTGATATATCCGCCTAAATTCTCAACTGCTTTGAATTTCGATGATTCTTCTAATATTGCCTTTTTCAAGTTTTCGATTTGACTGGACATACTTGGATTAGCATATTATTAATACGTGGGTTAAAAAATTCTTTTATTATGTAAATGAGGCTGCTCGTGGCTTATACTTCCAATCCTGTGGTAGAACTCCCTGCCGTCGATAGTATTTTGACAACCTAAGGATTTTCGACTCAGTTATCTCAAGTCCTCTAAGCGAAAACATGTCTTTTGGATGTTGCTCTAAGTGAGCTATAGTTCTTGACGCATGCTGTAGTAATGCCTGGAGATCATCAGGTATTTGTGACTGAACATTATTACCAACCAAAATCTCCGTAAGCTTCTTACCCAAGAAGCCTTTTACAAGTGGGATACCATATTGGTCTCTTAGTATTTGACCTATCATGGGCTTTGTGTATCCTTTTTTTGCTAGGTTTACAATAATCTTTTCAACTTCTTCAGGGGTCATCTTAACCCATTCTGGTACTTCTAAAGTCACCGGTCTTTTCGAATGAGATTTGCCTCTGGGGGTTCCCTTACGCATCAATAAATGAGCCTTTTACCTCTATTTAAGTGTAATTTATAGTTTTTGTATACCACTTCGAGAATGCGATGAATGCCCGTGCTCTATGGGACAATTTGTTCTTTTCATGTATTGACATTTGAGCAAAACTCTTCGGAAATGATTCTTTCGGCGAAAAAATCGGATCAAAACCAAACCCATTTTTACCCACGGGCTTATTCAAAATAAATCCATCTACTCGTCCACTGAATATTTTAAGCTCCACACCGTCAAAATACGCAACAATAGCTTCGAAAAAGGCAGACCTGTCTTTTTTTCCCTTTACTAGGGCAATTAACCCATTAATCCCAATCGTTGTAAAGGCATATGAGGAGTAGACGCCAGGAAAGCCGTTTAGAGCTTTCACGAATAAACCAGCATCTTCAACTATTAGAGGCTTGTGTAGGTGTTCATAGGCTTCTAGTGCAGCGTAAGTGGCCACCTCTTGGATTGTTGAGGCCTGTATCTCCATTTTATTTAGAGGCGCCATTATGAGATTAATGCCTAGCCTATCAAGTAAACCAGAGGCTTCTATAAATTTGTGTTTGTTTTGTGTTATAAACGCGACCTCAGTTTTTTTCACGTCTTTCATCAACGTACCTACCTCTCATTCTAATCTGCTTAACTCGGTCAAGAACCTGTTCACCCTGCTTTGGACCCAAGATTTTAAAGTAGTTCTCTTTAAACATAGCCAAAATATCGCCGTATATATTTGGTTTAAGTGCTTGACAGACCTTAAGAAAAAGATTAACATCAACCGCTCTGTGTTCTGTATCATAGCTGAACTCACCTAAACCGAAGTCTATAAAAAATATGTCATCGTTTGAGATGATGATGTTTGCCAAAGTTGGATCACCGTGCACTATCCCGTTTTTGTGTAAGACACCGATATCAGATGCGATAGTAGGCACATAAGTAAGTAGATTATTCTCGTCGACCTTAAGGAGGTTAACTCCCTCAATATACTCCATTAATATGCTTGCGTGAACCTTACTCACAGCTAACACGGTCGGCGCGTTAATCCCAGCTAGGCAAGCCCTTGTGATTAGTCTAGCTTCTAGAATAGTCCTCTCTGATCTTATTTTCGTGTCCAGTACTGTATTCCTATATTGCTTTGGTTTCCTATACTTCAAGATGGCCTTTTGACCGAAGAAATTCACTAGATAAATGTAGGCTTCAGCGCCCTTTACCAAAGTCGAAATTACCTCTAGTCCAAACGTTTCCTCCATGGTATTTCCACATCTTCTATTCTCCAACGGGGAAAAACCGCACTTTCTTCTATTCGAAGATACCTTTCTGAACGGTAAAGCATCGAACCTACGTACGCAATCATCGCGCCATTATCCCCAGCCAAATTAGATGGTACAACAGTAAAATGACTTTCATGTTCCTTACAAACAGCTTCGAGCATTTGGGCTAGACGCCTAGCTCTTGCGACCCCTCCAGTTAACGTCACTTCTTGTTTACCCGTCAACACCAGCACTCGTTCTGTTGCTTCTGCAAGCATGGAAAAAGCGGTTTCTACCACACTATATGATAAATCGGCTGGATCCACTCCAACCTTTAATAGGCGACGTGCGGCTGTAAGTAAGCCTGAAAAACTCATGTCTTGACCCTTAACGGAATAAGGAACATTTAGATATCTTGAGGCTGTATCGGCCAACTCCAAAACTTTCGGTGTTCCAGGAAATCCGAAGCCTAAGTCTCTGGCTAATACATCTAAAAGATTTCCAACGGAAATGTCAAGTGTTTCCCCAAGTACCACGTATCTCTTTGATGCATAGTCAACAATTGCTGTGTTACCACCCGAAACAAAGAGTGTTATGGGGTCTTTTGTAATGGAAAATTTCCTTGCGATCTCTATGTGTGCTACTGAGTGGTTAACTCCAATTATAGGAACGCCAAATTTGAGCGAGATGGCTCGAGCGGCCACCCCCCCTATACGTAGACATGGACCTAGACCTGGACCTTGCGAAAAGGCCACGGCTACAAGTTTATGCCTGTTCTCCTCAATATACTTAAAGGCATCGTGAATAAGTGAAGGTGCGTATTCTTCGTGATGTTGAGCAGCCTCACGGGGGTGGATACCGCCCTCTCTTGTTGTGTATGTGTGTGATAAATTAAATAAGATGTCGCCGTCGAGAGAACACACGCCAACCCCGAAAGTATGGGCCGTGCTCTCCAGACCTAACACAATACTACTCATTTGACTTCTGCTTTACAAACTCCGTATAGCCGCATTTACCACAGCTCCAACGCGCCCCGCCAACCGTGTGATAAGCCATGTTAGAACCACATCTGGGGCATTTTTTCCTGAGGCTTTTGATCGACATATTCTTATAGTCGTATTCATACAGTTTACTTATATCCGACATAGGTTTTAAACCTCGAGTTACTATTTACGCTTTTTGCTCTTGTTGCACTGTCTGAGAATTAGACTCGTTCTTCTGCTTTTTAATACCTTGATCTCTGTTTAGTAAGTAATCTCTTTCAAACGCTAAGATTTTATCAGAAGAATCATATATATTTGCATCAGCAGTTATAATGTTTGTACCATAATCTGGTTTAACTTTAATGATCACTATTAATTCTGGGTTGATTCCTAAAACTGCGCCTATCTGCTGTTTTAATTGTTTTCTCGAAGGAGTGGGTTGCCCAGAAGGATTACTAATTCGGATTCTTACCTCTCTCCGCCTCGCAAGCAGATTCCTCTTATCGTGGAGTACTACACTTGATTCAGCCATAACTTTTAACCACCATCTCGTTAAATATGTTTAACGCTTCTAATCTTTTAACTTTATTGACATTCACACAAACCACACCCATTTCCGGTTGGCCATAGAATACTGAGTAGCCACTGGGGGATAATATAATTGCCACCAAGGTTAGCAGATCTTCCTCACCGTCAACAAGTATTAACGAGGAATCTTTTTTATTCAGCGCGGTCGAGAAAACAATAAACGAATCAAGGCTAATCATCCCTGCAGGGTTCCACACGTTTATAGGGTTAAGACTCTTCCAATCATAAGCAAATTCTTTCCGTTTAGTTTTTTGGTCAACAATCATTATTCTTGGTCTATATCCACTAGAAAAAGCAGTACTACTAACCACGTCGCCTACAGTGATAACCTTAGATAGGTCTCTTTTTGAGAGAAGAGAGAGGTATTCCTTATCGTTATAAACCCTACCCATAGGCTTTGAAAGGAGAGTTCTAAGCCTAGACGAGATAACCCACGCAATTTTAGTATAATTCGAGGGCATATTTCCCGCGCTTTGTTATGCTAAGTGTCCTTGCTATTTGAGAATTATTGGGATCATATATTATTATTAGCCCACTCCAGGCCTCAGAAAACTTTTGAGCGCCACAATTCTCACATACCACAGCCTTTATAGGATTCAGGAACTTACAAACCTTGCACGCCTTGAGGGTAGATGATTTTGCGGGCAATGTTATCCCCTATTGAGATGGCTTTAATTCTTGATGCCTGATCCACTCGATTTTTCCGAGGCCTGGTTGTCTGCAGGTCAGCATGAGCCTACTCTCTCTTGCCTCATTTCGTGTGCTTATGCTCGTTATCCTGACCCGAACCATATCATTTATCTGCAAGACTTTCTGAGTGTTTTTTCCAATTAGTGCTCCTCGTTTAGAATCATAAACAGCATAATCACCGTCGAAGACTTGGGAAATATGAAGCACACCTGTCATCGGACCTACCCTTATTTTTGCCCCAGCCTCAGTTATCTCTTCCACCAGACCATCACTAATATCCCCTGGATAAGGGATGTATGATATTAAGTCAGCAACTACTCGAACCCGCACACCCCCATCGCCAGGTATTAAGAAACCCTCATCATCTATCTCTGGAGCATCTAAAACAGTCACTATATACCCGAGTTCTTTATCATAAACTCCCACATATTTCTCTCTTAGCGTCTCTAGAATCGCTTGTTTAAGCGGGATGTTAAATTTAAATGGATCGACCCTGACATACTCTTCGAGCTTTACAAGGTAAAACATAAAGTTATTCCTCAATAACCATATTTAAGAGTTCCTCTACTATAACTATTAACGACGTACATAAAGGGTAAATCAAGGATCATATCCTATTAATATACTTAAGGACTGAAGATTAGTCTATTATCATTTGTTATAATAATCGCAGGAACACCCTGTTCTGAAAGACGGCGTCTTAATCCAGAATCACATGTGAAAACTATCCCATCATGCTTTAAAGAAGCTTCAAGAAGTGAATCATCTGCAATCAAGGTTTGTGTATCTATAATCGTACACTTTTCACAAAGCTTTAGTGAAAGAGCTGCAAGTAACCTAGTTTTTCCGGTACCTGTTGCAGATAATTTTTTAAGCTCCTCTAAAACTGCTTTTGTTATGCCGATCTTATACGGGGAAGCAAACAGTATGTCAAACCATGAAATAATGTCTATCCTTCTTGAAAGAGCGTGGATCAACCCGCTTGAATCAAGGAGTATCAAAGGGACTTTATCGTGCCGTAACCTGTAAGTCTCCATTTATCTTGAACCCTCCTAGCTAAAGCTATACGGGCCCCAATCTCTGCTACAACTGGCCTTGAAAACCTTATTTCAGCGCGATCCTTCTTAATTTGCTTTACGACGGCAGTGACGATAGCAGGACCAACCGCGACCACCACTTGCTCGCCTGGCTTTATTGGTTCCAGCACCCTCATTTCCTTAGTCCCTATAACTCTTTGGAACACGTGAATTTCGGCATCTATCTCATAGGTTGGATTAGGAACCATGCCAACCTTGCCAACAACATTACCGACCAGATTATCCGCTTTTGTTAAACTTGGATCTAGATCCGTTTGAACACCTATCAGGCCACCTGGGTCAGCTGAACTTAACTCTATATCTCCGCTCTTTAAGCCCGTAACTTGCGCTATGAGTGGCTCAATAGAACTGTCAAGTTTAGCCCCAGGTAATATCTGTATTTCATCTCCCACTTTTATCAAACCGCTCACAACAGATCCGCCAATAACGCCGCCTCTAAACTCCTGTGGTAGCGTTCCAGGCCTATTGGTATCAAACGACCTGATAACATACATCTTTAAAGGCGCCGAGGGGTCTCTTGCAGGCACGGGAATATACTCTATTAATGCCCTTATGAGCTCCGATAGATTAGCACCTCTTAATGCGGAGACAGGTATGATTGGTGCTCTCTCCGCCCAAGTCCCTGACACCATTTGCTTAATTTCCTTGTAATTTTGTTTGGCAGCCTCGGGGTCAACCACATCAACCTTGTTTTGCACGATGACGAGATTACGAACACCAATTATTTCCAACGCTGCAAAGTGTTCTCTTGTCTGAGGCTGGGGGCATGGTTCGTTTGCCGCAATCACCAAAATGGCCCCATCCATTATTGCTGCACCGCTGAGCATCCTAGCCATAAGTACCTCATGACCAGGCGAATCCACAAATGACACAGCGCGAACGAATTGTGTGACATTACCACAATATGGGCATCTGTCTGAAGAACTATATTTTCCACAGACGGGGCATTTATAAAAAGCAGCGTTAGCGAATCCTAACTTTATAGTCATACCACGCTTAATCTCTTCGCTATGTTTAGCCGTCCATACACCTGTAAGCGCCTTAACAAGAGTTGATTTACCATGGTCTACGTGTCCTACGACACCTATATTTAATACAGGCTTAAGATTCTGCATTCAATAACTCAGCCCTTTTTAACTGCAGCTGTGTTTATCTGAACAACGGATTCAGTTATCATCGAACCTCTCCTCAGGACTCTTTTACGAATACCTTTTTTGTCCTTCAATAAAACTCGTACAAGCCCACCACCCTGAATATTCTTCAACATCGGAAACCCAGCAGAATCGCTTCCACCAGTTATAACTAACTCGTACTCAGGTTTACCCACTAGCGAACCATCAACCTTATCCCCTATCCTCAAGCCGATGAAATTAGAAGCATTCTGGCCGCTAACACTCACAGTCTCTGTCTTCCCATCTTTATATGAGACCACAACCTTGAATTCGACCATATAGTAGACTTCAACATCACCCCCTTTAAATTTTACTAATAGGCCCCCATCTAACCTACACATATTAACGTTTCTTAGTTTGAGGCAAACTACCTGTGACGCGTTAGATGAGCCGAAGTAGCAAGAAGCATGACAAGCAAACTTTGAACGCGAGACTAACTGAGACTATGTGCATGCTTAGAGAGCGAAACTGATGAACCAACAACGAAAATCTATTGCATACATGAGAGTTCTCCGAGCGAGCGCTTATTATACTTGGTACCCGCGCCTCGGGTAATGTTGCCCAAATACTATCCAGAACTAAGAATTACTTGCCCAAAATGATTCCTGCATACTCGTCAAGTATGTTTCTTTCATCATCTGATAGAAACTCATGATACTTTGTTTTGAGCAGTGCGAAATGTTCGAAAGGAACCGCCACATACAATATCTCACCCTCTTTCAATTGTCTTCCAAACGTAATGTCTCCCTTTATAGACACAGCAACGCTCTGCCCTTTTACAGCTTGGTTAACTGGTTGACTATTGTATTGGATTTGCATTATTTCACCCAGTTTAACCCCCCTTTCTGACACAAGAGAGTAACCCGATTTTATTGAACCACCCAACACTTCTACGCCAATTATTACAGGGTTACTCCTCCTGAACACATAACCGGGGATAACCTTTATTTTACCAGGTTTTACAATGGTGTCCAACTCTAATTTAAGGAGGCGGTTCTTTTCCTCCTCCAACCACTTAAGATATCCATCTATTAGCTCATATATTATTTGGCTTTTGAATACTGGTATATTAAGAGCCTTTGCCTCTTCCTCTATTCCTTGGAGGAACTTCACGTTAAACGCTAGAATGACGCCATAGAGCGGGTTCTCCCTCCTGCTAATTGAGGCCTCTAATAGATCTCGCTTCGAAACACTTCCAATATCAGCTATACGTATCGGAATACCATTTTTCTTAAGTGAATCAACAAGCGCTTCAAGTGTTCCCAACGTGTCTGCCTTAACCACAACACCTTCGCTATCAGTCTTTATCTTTATCGATTCGATTTCTTGCATCACTTTCAATTTCGCTTCATTAATTTGGGTGGGGTTGTTGACAACATAAATGGGTGATCCAGCTATTACTCCTTCTAAGTCTGCCGCGACAATTTTAACACCAATGGCGGCAGGGGCCTCCATGATCTCAGTGAACTTTTCGGTGGCACCCCCGGGAATTGGTTGGCGCGGTAGTAAGAGGGCTTTGACTTTTGTGATAATCGGTTCATTTATCCCCATGACGATAATATTGTCATTCTTTCGTAAAATGCCGTCATATATTATAGCGTCAAGTGTATATCCCAATCCTTGCTCTTCTTTTACTTCTAATACAACACCCTTTGTGTCATCAGGGTTCACTTGGAGGCGTTTTCTTAGAAATACTTGGCATAAGCCTGCAGTAACAAGTAGTAATTCAGGAATACCTTCGCCAGTGACTGCACTCACGGGTACAATAGTTAAAACGCTACGGAAATCCTTGACCCTATCAAACCTCTCAGCAGTGAAACCGAGTTGATTTAAATCATTCACCAATCTATAAAACAATGTATCAAACATTGTTTTGACCTTAGCAGTTTGTCTGTCAATACTACTCACCACATCCAGTTCGGGATGTGAGACCCATCCCGGGATTCTATCAATTTTATTCATAGCGACCAAGAAAGGAGTCTTCCTTTCTTTTAATATTTTAATACTTTCTACTGTTTGGCTTTCTATCCCTTTTTCAGCATCTACAACGACTATGGCTATGTCAGCTATACTTCCGCCTCTTTTTCGAAGATTAACAAATGCTTCATGCCCAGGTGTATCAATAAAGAGCAAACCCGGTACTTCTAGCCTAACACCATATTTGGCCATTAACCGCCCAGAGATGTTTTGAATTGCTTCCGCATGAATGAAACTCGCTCCGATATGTTGCGTTTGGCATCAGGGGATCATGCCCGCAACTTCTCGGAGCTGGACCGTTGTACCTCTAATCTTATCAAGAAGAGAAGTTTTACCTGCATCAACATGACCTAACATGGTAATTATCGGTTGTCGAAGGCTAATCACACTCACCTCCGATTGTAATGATAATAAGGAGATTTAGGTGTTTCCGGGTGGGAACTACTTACCTTAAAAAAGGAGACCTATCTCATATTCGGCGGACGAAAGAGAGTCGGATGCATGAACAACATTTTCTTGGACAGAGTTCGCAAAGTCCCCACGGATAGTACCTGGTGGTGCTTCACTAGCATTTGTTGGACCTATAAGTCTTCTTACAACACTAACAGCCGACTCCCCCTCCACTACTAATGCCACAACTTCACCCGATGTTATAAAATTAACAAGGTCTTCGAAGAAAGGTTTTGATTTATGCACAGCATAGAATTTCTCAGCTAGGTGCCTATCGAACTTAAATTTCTTTATAGCCGATATGTGAAGACCCTTCATCTCGACTCTCCTTATTACTTCCCCCGTAAGACGCGCCTTGACGCCATCGGGTTTAACCATTAAAAGTGTCTTCTCATGCGCCATATTCCAACTACTTACCCCTTAATTTTAATGTATTTATTTGTCCATTTGAGTTTTTGTGGCCTCCTTTTCAGATACAGCATGTTGTGCTTACATTTTCTACTGCAAAATCTAAGTATCGTGCCATCCGTCCTCACATATAGCAATAATGAACCAGGATTTATTTTTTTACCACAAAAACTGCATTCCACTATTCTAACCATGCTTATCGCCTTGTTGATATCTTTCTTGCCTCTCTCTCCGTTTCTCTAAGCATGAGAATATCGCCCAAGCGTACCGGTCCCAGCACGTTCCTAGTTATTGTCCTACCCTTCATAGTACCTGAAAGAACCCTGACCCTGACTTGTGTAACCTCGCCCGCCACACCCGTTCTCCCTACAATGGAGACAACTTCCGCGGGGAAGGCATCTTCGGTAGATTGGCTACTCATGCAAACTTACGCCTCAACTACTTCTTTTGTTTTAGCGATGAAATGGTGTTTGTGATTTCTGCTAGTAAATCTTTTTCTTGGGTTTCCACAACGCAGGCGGCTGCTGCACTCACCTCGAGTCCAGCCGCTTCACCAATCTTCTGCTTAGACGTCACGAACACATATGGCACTTTTCTCTCTTCACATAGCAGTGGTAAATGGGCTACAACTTCAGGCGGTTGAACATCGGTTGCCAAAACCACAAGCTTGGCTAACCCTCTTTCCACAGCTTTTGTTGTCTCATTTGTACCCTTTCTTACTTTTCCGTTCTCATGAGCCTTCTTCAATAGCTGTAACGCCTTCTCCTCAAGCTCAGGTGTTGTTTGATAAGTCACATAGAATGGGGTCGACATGTTTATTCACGAGCCATCATTGGCAGATAATGGGATAGCCAAAGCGGTTTTAAAGCTTTATGGATATAACCCACAAATCAACTAACTAGCTAAGCCATGAGCGTTAGAATAACCACCACACCACGGGCCACACAACAGACTTAGTAGTTATGCTCACGTGCACATTATCCAAGTAGAAACACTAAATTAATCATGCGTGAATACAACCCTTATGCTACCATTATTGGATTCGCGACTCGCGTCTATTCTAGCATACCCTATCCTCACCATTTGAACCACGCTTCCAACTGGCTCATGGGTTATCGATGGCTCTATTATTCCTGTGTGTTTCTCTAGATTTAGGCCAACAGCTTTATACATCACCATACTAACAGAGTCAGTTGCGGGGACCCATTGAATAATCGGGTACCTGTTTCTTTTTGCTTCCTCCACTTCTTTAGATTTATAATATCCAACCGCGCCGCTCTCAGAAAGTCGTTGAATCTCAATATTGAAGAGGTCCATCAACCTTACGGTTTTTGGTAATCCTTCTAGGTCCGATTTTGCAACCATGATAGATGCACAACCATCTTGAATCGGTAGTTCTATCCTTCTCTCACCCAATTCTGGGCGGCTGGGGTGAACCTTTATCTTAGCGCTTATAAACGGATTCTCAGTTGGTACACCTTTAACAATTAGGTTTTGAGGGTTGAGAACAGCGAAAAATCTTTTGGCTATGGGCTCTATTATACGTCGATTAATTGCGGCTAGATTATCCCAGCTTATAGAGGCATCGATAGGCTTTGGTCCTACTTCTAGCATTAACTCAACGAGAGCTTGGGGCTGAATGCCTCGCCTCCGCAAACTCATTATAGTTGCCAACCTTGGATCGTCCCACCCATCACTCGTAGTAGGCCAATCCGACAGAAATTCATGAGAACGAAGTGAATTTTTGATCTTAGATTTACTAAGAATGTAGCCTTCAAGATTAAGCCTGCCAAACTCCACTGACATCGGTTTTGTTAAGCCGAGTTTTTCCTGAATTTTACCTTGAATGATGCTATTTGTCAAATGCTCTTTTCCACGCAGGATAAGCGTTATACCCATTAGGGAGTCATCGATTGCCGCAGAAAAATTGTATAGCGGAAAGACCCTATACTTAGCGCCAACACGTGGGTGGGGGGTTATATTGGTGTTAACTATACGTAATAACGGAGGGTCCCGCAGGGCTGGATTTGGATCCTCCATCGAGGTCTTTAATCTTAAGACCGCCCTACCTTCTTCTACGAGGCCTGAAATCATCTTCTGTAAGAGGGAAACGGAGTCTGTCCGCGTCCGGTGTGGACAGCTCTTACCTAACAGCTTGTATGATTTGAACTCTTCGGGAGAACACTCACACACATACGCATCACCTTTGTCAGTTAACTTTAAGGCATAATCATAGTACAATTCGATCCTATCAGACTGAATATAGAATTCGTCCCAATCTAAACCGAGCCATATTAAATCTTGTTTTATCCACTCATATGCACTTAGCATAGGTGGTTTCACTTTCGGGTCAGTGTCTTCTAGTCTAAGAATAAATTTTCCTTTATACATTCTAGCATAACTGTAGCTAAGAACTGCTGCCCTAAGGTTCCCAATGTGGATGGGCCCGTCTGGATTGGGTGCAAACCTTGTGACAATAACGGGGGGGCGGTTAGGTAGTTCGGGAAGAACATTGCTCTTTTCGCCTACGTTTGGTTTAAAATCAAGGATATAATCAGAGTATTTTTCATATTCTCTTTGCTGCTGCTCCACAGATAGAGTTAGAACGTATTTGACAGTGTCATCGATTAACATTTTAATTGCCGATATATTGGCTTTTAACTGCGGATGATTAGCTATTATTTTACCAAGTATCGCTTGTGATGATGGTTTTCCTTCGTGTTCTAATGCATTTTTAAGAGTATACGCAAGAATCTCCGATTTAACATCTTCAGTTAAGCTCATTAAGTATCTACCTTAATGATCTCTCTTCCACGCATAGTTTACCAAATCAACGAGGAGTCTTCTTTGCTCATTATCAGGGAAGACGGAAAGTGCGTCGAGAGCTTTCAACCCAAAACTACTAGCCAAATCCATGCATTTGGAATCTATCCCTTTTCTTTTTAAGCCTTCAACCACCTCAATTAAGACTGAATCATCAACTTTATCCTGATTTGATATTGTACTCATCAGATGAAGTGTTTTATTATCGGCAAACTTTGAAGCCAGTATTGTGACCGCTGTTCTTTTACCACGCCTAATATCGTTCCCAACGGCTTTACCTGTTTTTTTAGGGTCTCCAAAGATGCCCAGATAGTCATCCCGTATTTGGAAGCACAATCCTAAGTTTTTTCCATATTCAGCCAGAGCGGTAAGTTCTTCATCTTCCTTCATCGTTGCGTGATTGAGAAGCCCACCAATAACAGCTGCGGCCTCATATAGAACCCCAGTTTTTAAAGTGACCATTTCAAGATATTGCTCCATTCCTACGTTTTCTTTATTTTCAAAGCTTACGTCTAAGAATTGTCCTTCGTCAAGTTTTATAGCTGCATTAACCAGTTGCTGCGCAACACCCTTACTACCACTCAGTTTTTCGGCCAAGATAACGGCTTCAAAGGCTTTTGCAAACAGTAAGTCGCCTGTGAGAATTGCGATTGGCTCACCATAAACTTTATGCACAGTTGGGTGTCCTCGTCTATAATCATCGCGATCGATTATGTCGTCATGAACAAGCGTAAAGTTATGGAGCAACTCAACGCCTAAAGCGGAAAGATAAAGAGGCTCTTCCGTTGCTCCCAACATTCTGCCGCAGGTAATAGTCACGAAAGGCCTTAGCCTTTTACCACCCAAACTAGGAAGATATTTAGCCGAATTATAGAGCCCCTCTGGACTTCCGTCTAAGTATTTGGTGAGTAAGTGATTAATCTTGTCAGCTTCTATTTTTATAGCTTCAGATAACTGAGCGCTGATACCACTTTCATTCACAGACATTTAACCCCTCTAAAAAAAGCCCCACAAATATTTTAGTTTGTCCAAAATACAGACAAAGTACTTACTTCTAGGAAGCCGAGCCAAGATGCCCCCTGATGCATGCATCCAACTGGGTCGGTACATCTACACTTGAATAAAGTAGCTGTTTAGTTTAAAAATAATTAACAAACATCGCCTCCCAACTCAATGTTAATAATAACCTTCTAATATATATTAGTTAACTAAAAAGACAATTTAAGTGCAGCATTTTGTTAGTTATTGAAAGCTTGTATTTCAAGTTCCTACTCATTCTATTCCCATACGATTTTGGTGCACAGGATCTTTTGACCAGAAATTGCAGCTTTCATGTTACCAGGCTTGGATGCATTAATAATTAAAGTTTCTATGCCCGCCCTAGCCGCTCTTAGCCCTTGTTTTACTTTATATTGTATACCACCTGTAACATCAGTCGTCACAGAGAAGAATTTTGTGGAGCGATTGACCTCGCGGAGAATCCGATTATCATCTAAATTTGGAAACACGCCGTCGACGTTTGTACCAAAAACTAGCCTCTTTGCTTGTAAGATAATAGCCAACTCGGCCGCAAGAAAATCACCAGAGAGTATTTTAAACCCTGTTTTCTGATCTAAAATCACATCACCAAATGTCACAGGAATGAATCCCTGGTTCAAAGCAAGATTTAATAATTTCTTTTGATAAGCTCTGAATCTCCCTTGATCACTTAATATTGCGTGTGGGGGTAAGCTTAAAGGGGATAAACCTTTTTCAACCATAGTTTCCATAATTATACTGTTTAAATGCATCATACTGACCATAACCTTAGAAGCAGCGTGTGTGGATGAATATTGCTTTCCTTTGTGAACTAAGTATTTTTTTGCTAATGTATGGCCGAAGGAGCCACCACCATGGACAAGTACCAAGTTTAATTCGGTTGAAGATAGCTCATCTATTATGCGTCTTAGTTCACTTGTGTTTACCTTTAGAGACCCAGTGTTCTTATCGGTGATAACGCTACCGCCGATTTTTACTATAACGGTTGGCTTCATAGCTTAACAAGAATTTTCCAAGATGGGATATAAGCACATCCTTTATAGCCCTTTTTATGGGTAGAGGTTATGTATTGGTTCAGTTCCAAAAGGTTTTCGCCCCATTCGAATAAAGCTAAAAGTAGCCCTGAGAAGCAATTTAAGACAGCCGCCAAAGCGCTGGTGTTCCTTTTCCTTAAGGCTTCAGCAGCCTCAACTGATAATCTACCCACAGCATGACTCACGACATCTGTAACATAGCTAGATAAACGCGTTTTTTTGAGGCCGTCTAGCTCTATGTATTCATAGTGCACTTTAAGCAATCTCCTTTTAAACACTATTACAGGGTCTTCGGATTTTTTTGCTGCAATACAATACCCAGTATAGCTCGCATAAACCAAGGGCAGTGAGAGCTGCCACATGCGGCCAAATATAGGTTTCAATTCTTTTGATACAAGTGCGCTTGAGACGCCATCGCCGTGCTTAATCTTTAGCGCCGCTGCCAAATATAGACACTCTTTTTGGTCTTGGGAGAGATTGGGCAGGCGTAGTTTATTGGTTTCTATTATTCTATTGTACAAATCTTGAATTGACTGTAAACCTTCTTCGTCACATACAACAGTCAATTCTTTTCCAGCCGCTATAATAAATGGTTCTGACGGAAATATAGTTGGATCGCCAAGTAAGGGCACAGGAACGCTGACGCCTACACGTTTCATTTTAATAAAACACTACCGAGGCATATCCGACTACGCTTTCATAGTTGCCAGTAACATCCCCGCTAGTCGCATATTTGAGTAACTGAGCTTTTCCAACGCCCAAAATCTTTAACGCATGTATAACTGTAACTATAGGTCCTAAACCACATGCGTTAACGTCTAAGTTATCAGCTACACTTAAAACCTTTTCCTCATCCATATCAAGGATTGCTTGAATAAGTGCGCGGTCATTCTGTTCTGCGATGGTTTGAGAAACATAATGTGAGAAATCCGAGCTAGCTAATAGGACAATAGGGCGGCCACTTACTGCTTTAGCTATGGCGTCACCAAGTACAATGGAAGTTTGCAGAGATTGATCTAAAACACATATCGGAACGATCTTTACATCCATTCCATATATAAACTGGATAAAAGGTAATTGAACTTCGATAGAGTGCTCAAATAGGTGGGATGATTGGTCAAAATCTGGAAACGTCTCCATTAACTTTTCTGAAATTTCTTCATCTACACGTAAGGCTCCTAATGGGGTCTCCCATGCACCTTTAGGCCAGACGCTCACTGGTGTACCATACCCTGTATGGTTCGGGCCAACTATTATAATGCTGCGCGGTTTTATCCTTGATTTAAGGAAGCCATATGAATACGATGCAACGCTTCCAGAATATGTGTACCCAGCATGGGGCACGATCGCGCCCACAATTGGTAGCTGCTCACTTGAGCCTGTGTGTTCGCCATATCCCAAACTAAATGATCTCTCTAACTCTTTTTGCAATAAACTAGGATCTCGGGGGTAAAACCCGCCGGCAACGGCGAACTTTCTAATATAGCTTTTTGACGAACTCATAGAACTTTCTCAAAATCTTCTGGTTTTACACTCCACTCATCTACATTGAGGAGTTCACCACGTATTCTAAGTATTTCCCTCGCTAGCAACCAATAGACCAGTGCAAGAGACTTTCTCCCTCTATTGTT
>Ga0208548_100002_pt1 | contig 202823 bp, 226 predicted proteins | sample ECH_Chost_MetaG_FD_187133 | JGI IMG/M metagenome (GOLD analysis project Ga0208548, IMG submission 187133) | Hot spring microbial mat communities from Yellowstone National Park, Wyoming, USA - ECH_C host_MetaG (SPAdes) (version 2) | ecosystem: Environmental > Aquatic > Thermal springs > Hot... | reverse complement strand
GGAGTGACCCCGATGAACTCGTGAGGTTCCTGATGCACTGAAGCCCAAGCTCTACGCGTATGATAGGTATGCTGATGCGTACCTACGTAGAGTGAAACCCATCGTAAAGAGTTTAGATACCATATGCTGAATAAGGTGTACCGATAAGATACTTACACACTCGATACACTCACTCGTTGTCTGGACTCAATAATTAGAAGCAAAACTTATTTTACTTAAATAATAGTGAACGAATAGGGCCCGTAGCTCAGCATGGTAGAGCAGCGGACTCTTAATCCGAAGGTCGCGGGTTCAAATCCCGCCGGGCCCGTGTGTATTATATTGAAGAACCATTTGTCTAGGTACCACCAGCTGTGCTTACGGTTTCAGTAGGCTATTCGATTTCCAATGCTTTGTCCGTCAACTCTATGGTCGCGGTATGTGCGATGTAAGTGTTATATCTTCATGAATGAGTTGCTATAAAGCCAACGATTCCTAGCTTCCAGTTAGGGCATAAGCGTGACAGAAAGCTGACAGAATCGCTCGATTGCGCTGATCACCATTGTGAATCTATTCGGTATGGTCATGTTTTGCAACCACTACTGCGAAAGATTTGCTCAATTCGGTAAAGCTTATACCATTAGTGATAAATAGTTTTTTGGTAGAATCGTTTTGAGCGAGGAAAATTTCACTACATTAATTTATTTAGTAAATCATGATAAGCTAATTTCAAGGTTAGCTCAAAGGTTAAAATCGGAATTTAATGAGCTTCAACCACCAAGTTGGGTTCGTTTTGTAAAAACGTCCGTAGGTAACCTCGAACCTCCTTCTGACCCCGATTGGTGGTATGTAAGAGCCGCTTCAATTCTGCGCAAGCTTGCATTAAAACAGTCTTTAAGTGTGAAGGCTTTGAGTTATCAATATGGTACGAGATGGAGGCGTGGAAGAAGAAGAGAAAGATCCGTTCCTGGTTCAGCGGGCTTGATTAGACGAATACTTCAAGCACTAGAGGAAGCTAAGCTAGTGCAGAAAAAAGCCAATCTGGGAAGGACTTTGTCGCCACAAGGTAAGTCTTTAATAGAGAGTGTTGCTCGTGAGTTATTGCAAAAACAATTAGAAGAACAACCAAATATTAAGATATACTTAGAGGCGATAAAGGCATGAGTGGTTATGAATCAGAATATGATCCAGAACTTGAAGAATTAAAGAGAAGACAACTTCTTGCAATGCAACAAAGAATATCCGCGCAAGAGGCTGAGGAGCAGAGAGCCGCTCTTGAAGCAGAAGAGGCTCAGCGGCAGGCAATTTTAAGACAGGCCTTAACTCCTGAGGCTCGACAAAGACTTCAAAATGTAAAACTGGTAAGGCCAACGATTGCACGTGCACTTGAAGATCAGATAATAGCACTCTTTCAAGCAGGAAGGATTGACAAACCAATTACCGATGATATGCTAAAACAACTTCTTCTGCGATTAGCAAGCGCTAGTCGACGAGAAACAAATATAACAATCAAAAGAAAGGGGGAAGTATAAAAGATGGCAGTAAACAAACCTCGCGGAAAAAAGATAAGACTTGGCCACGCCTTGAACGTAAACGGCAATGTTCCTGTGTGGGTTATTGCAAAAACGGGTGGTAAATTTAGGAGAAACTACAAAAAAAGGAACTTTAGACGTTCAGCACGGTTAAAAGCTTAAAAGGGTGTTATTTATGAGTCAAACCGAAGAAAAAAGCACTTTGCAAAAACAGGGAGAGACGCAAGTTACTGAAAGTGGTGAGTCAAGAAAAGAAAGCGAGTCTAAGCCCACTACTGAAGAGATGCAAACTGAAAAAGTGGCTTTCACATTGGAAAGAGATTATGTGATAACGCTTAGAAAAGCTTACTGGCTTGGCAGAAGCAAAAGGGCAAAAAGGGCAATAAACATAATTAAGAAATTCGTCGAGCGACACTTAAAGACACAAGATATAGTTTTGGATTCCAAAGTGAATGAATTCGTATGGGCTAGAAGTATTGAAAAACCACCTAGAAGAATAAAAATTCATGTAGGGCTAACAAAAGAAAAAAAAGCTTACGTTTATCTTTCACAAGACACACGGTAATGCTTTCATGATTGAAAAGTTGAATCTTTTTAATACCGAAGTGATAGGTGCTTTTGCGTTAGCGTCCAATAAATTTATAATTTTACCTTATTCTGTAGATAGCAAGATAGTACAATTTTTTGAAGAAAGGACGCGCTTAAATGTGATAAAACTGAGCCTTGGTGGCATCAATTCTGTAGGAATTATGGTTGCAATGAATGATAACGGAATAGTTTTGCCATATAACGCAGATGAAGAAGATATTTGTATTTTAAAGAAAGAAGGATTAAACGTGCATTTGTCTAAATCAAAAATGAACGCACTGGGAAATATGATAGTTGCAAACAACAAAGTGGGGTTTGTGTCGCCCAAACTAAGCATGGCTACGATAAAAGCGGCTGAGGACACTTTAGGAGTTGAGCTAATCAAAACCACTATTGCAGGTCTTACCACAATTGGCTCGTCATTAGCTCTTAACAACAAAGGATTTGTTTGCCATCCACAGACAACAGAAACCGAGTTCGCATTAGTTTCTTCTAACACAAATCTTAATGGTGTACGTGTAACCGTGAATTCAGGCTATCCATATGTGCGTAGCGGTATAATTTATAATGATAGTTTCGTTTTTGTGGGATACAAAACCACTGGTATTGAAATGGCTGAAATAGAAAGAGCATTAAAAGTCTAGAATTTAATGCTAAGCAAGTTAGCTATGCTCAAATACTGGTTAAAGCTGAATAAAACAGAAAAAAATGATAACTCAAAAAGTCTTTAAGGTTGCAGGAGTTATGAAAAGCTCTTTTGGTTGGCAACGTTTTACCAAATACGTACTAGCCCCAAACGAAAAGGTCGCATTAGAAAGAATCTATTCTATAATTGGGAGCAAACACAGGCTAAAAAGATTTCAAATTAAGATTCAAGAAATCAAGCCCGTAGAAAACACAGAAGAGATTCAAGATCCAATAATAAGAAGTTTTGTCGAACAAAAAGTGTGAGAGTTATGGAAGACCAGTCTGTTTCTAATAAGTATTCTTTGTTACAAAAACTCGTTACCGAATATGAATATTTAAGTTCTGTAGCTCAAGTGTTAGACGAGCAATTAAAACTAATACAAGCTGCTGAATTGGAAACTTTAACCACGATAAGTTCCATAAAGGAACTTGGGGAAAAGGGATTACAAAGAGAGACTCTTGTTTCGCTTGGAAGTGGTGTTCTTGCCAAAATGATGCTTCAAAACTATGACCATTTGCTTGTTTTGTTAGGACAAAACATATACGCAAAAATGTCTGTGTCTAATGTTTTAAAATATTTGAATGACAGAATCAATCTCCTAAGAGAAAGATCGGCTGAATTATTGAAGGAATACACGCTAACTCTCCAAAGAATTCAATTGTTACAACCAAAAATTGAAAGGCTAGTTCAAGAATTACAAATTGCGGGTCAATAGACGTGTTTGAGTCATTAAAAAAAGCCATAAAGAATTTTTCGGACAGTATAACAACAAGAGAACTTTCTGAAAAAGAAATAGAAAGCGCAGTAAACGAATTTGTGCACGAATTGATTCAGAACGACGTGGCATACGACGTGGCGATTGAGATAGCGAACGAAATAAGACTTTCTTTAAAAGATGTGAAAATAGGAAGGTTTACAAATTCACATACAATTATTGAATCAAAAATGAAGGAAAGTTTGACAAAAATCTTAGAAATCGTAAAGCCGCCCGATTTTTACCAGCTTGTATCTTCTATTATAAAGGAAAAAGGCTTATGCACTATTGTGTTCTTTGGGGTTAATGGAAGCGGTAAAACGACCACTATAGCCAAGCTTGCCTTTAAATTAAAGGAGAAGGGATTTTTACCTATAATTGCCGCGGCAGACACATTTAGAGCAGGCGCAATCGAGCAAATAAAATCACACGCGGAGAAAATCGGTGTTCCTGTTTATTTGTCAAAGTATGGTTCCGATCCTGCTTCTGTAGCTTTTGGTTGTGTACAAGAAGCTCGTAAAAATAAACGTAATGTTGTTTTGATAGATACAGCTGGAAGGATGAACACTGACACAGATTTGATTCAAGAAATGAAGAAAATAGTAAGAGTTTCTAAGCCTGATCTTAAAATCTTTGTAGGCGATAGTTTAGTAGGTAACGACGCAGTAAATCAAATAAGAACTTTTAACAGTGACATTGGAATTGACGGAGTTATAATCACAAAAATGGATGCTGACTCACACGGCGGTTTGATATTTTCTGTTGCAAGAATAATAAAGAAACCAATTTATTTTATTGGAATTGGTCAGGATTATTCTTCTCTCATAGAGTTTTCACCAGAAGTGATTCTTAAGAAACTGTTTTAAGACTGTCCAAGTGTGTATCACTATGCGCGTAAATCTTTTGACAGGAAGAAGTATAATTTCCGTGGACGATTTAACTTCAGAAGAGTTTGAAGGTCTTCTGGAGCTTGCCTTAAGGGTTAAAAGGTCAATAAAGGCAGGGCTTTTTAGCTTAGAGAAAGAAGGAAAATCTGTAGCGCTGTTATTTCAGAAACCATCTACGCGAACAAGACTTTCTTTAGAGGTTGCGTGTAACATGTTAAAAATGCATCCTATCGCCTTAAATTGGAATGAATTACAACTTTCTCGAGGAGAACCATTAAGCGATACCGCTCGTGTTTTCGGTAAAATGGTTCATTGCGTTGCCGCTAGAGTGTTTTCGCATGACGACCTTTACACTTTTCGAGATTATGCAAAAATCCCTATAATAAATGCTTTAAGCGATAAAGAGCATCCTTTGCAAGCTTTAGCTGATTTTATGACCATTAAAGAAAAATTTGGCGACTTTAAAAAAGTAAAGATTGCATACGTGGGCGATGGTAATAACGTAGCAAATTCATTAATTCTAGCAACAGCAAAAGTAGGTGCATATATAAGTGTTGCAACACCTTTAAATCTTAAACCATCACCAGATATAGTCGCAAGAGCCAAAATTGAAGCAAGAAAAACTGGTGCAAAAATAGAAATAGATACAAATCCACAAAAAGCCGTGGAAAGCGCTGATGTGGTTTATACTGACGTTTGGGTGAGCATGGGTCAAGAAGCCGAAGCGTCTTCTAAAATTGAACTCCTTAAAGGTTACCAAGTTAACGATCAGCTTTTTGCATTAGCTAAACCAGAGGCTTATTTCATGCATTGTTTACCAGCCCATCGTGGTCAAGAAGTCACAGAATCGGTAATCGACGGTCCTAGAAGCATAGTGTTTGAACAAGCGGAAAACAGGCTATATACAACAATAGCCGTGTTTTATTCGGTATTATAAATAAAATATGAATTTAAATATACTAAAATTTTTCGTGTACGAGGCTAATTAGATGCTTTACTCTCTCTGTCACATTTTCTGTTTGCCAAACATTTCTTCCAAAGACAACGCCGCGAGCACCAGCTTTAATGGCATCCTTAACCATTTCGTCTATAAGAGACTGAGACTCTCTTTTTGGCCCACCTCTCAATAGAACTGGAACAGAAGACGTTTTGACCAACTCTTTAAAACTTTCTTGGTCGCCTGTGTAATCGACTTTTAAAATATCGGCACCCATTTCAACAGCTAACCTTGCGGCGTTTATTAATTCTGTAGGTTCTGCTATCGATTCACCAATACCTTTTTCGATCATAGGCTCAACAATCACAGGTAAATCATAATCATGAGCTTTGTTAATTATATCGGATACAAGCGAAAAACTTTTTCTTTCAAGCTCTCCCCCTATAAAAAGATATACCACCACTGCATCTGCATCCGCTTTAATTGCTTGCTTTAAATTAAATACAGCGTTGTGCAAAGCTATCTGGGGTTTAGGCTTTTGTCTCCATAAATTAGTGGTGTCCAATCGCACTATTAATCCGCACTTAGTGATAGGCTCTTTAGTAAACCTAGTCATTGCAAATGACATTTGTAGAGCATCAGCACCACCTTCTAACAATTGGGTTACAGTGGTTTTAAAGTCAATCAAGCCCTTAATTGAGCCAAAGAAAAGACCATGGTCTATGGCTATTATTACAGTTCTCCCATCGTCTGAAAAGATCCTCGAAAGTCTTCTTTCAAATCCACTCATGGCACCTTGTTAAAAATAAAGCGAGATAATAGTGTTTTGTTTAGCAAGCCTTTTTAGTCGCTCAAGATTGCCGCATATCCTCCAAATGAATTTTTTAGTTGTTCACCCTCTTCTGTTTTTGTAGACATAAACTCCACCACTTTTCCACGCTTTTTTAAAGTCTCAGCAAGGTAGTCGACAAGCGATTCTTTTTGTTCAATTAGCATTGGTGTACCACATTTAGGACATGCAACCGTTTTTGAGTCGTTCTCAGAATCAGAAACCACTCGCTCATGGCAATTTGGACATTCATACGTGATACGTAAGTCATTAGCTTCTTCTGAAAGAATAAGAATTTCAGCTCTGTCAAGTTTTTCAAGGACTTCTTTTTTACCAATCGCAACTTTTTGCGGGTCCTTAACCATTGTTTCCATCAATTTATTAAAGATTTGCTTTTCATGAGCTAATTTAGATTTTTGTAATAAATCTGTTGCTCGATTTATGAGCTCGCGAACACCTTCTTCGCCTGTATAGCCAACATCTACTAGACCTAATACTTTCTTTTGTAATTCATAATGCAAATAATTTCCTTCGTAAAATTCGTTTTTATTAGGCCCAGGACCACCAATAATAATCCCCTTTATTTCTTTATTTAAGAAGTATTTGGAAGCATATTCTCCTATTCTAACATAAAATTCGTGAGCGACTTGCTCAATAATTCTTTGAAACCGTCTTGCAGACTGACCGCCTGCATGATGTTTACCAGGAATTCCTGAAGTTATCGTATCTAATATGTTTATACTCCTTCCACTAAGCAATGCAAACGTGGCTTCTGACCGATCCATTACAATTATTCCGTAAACTTCTTTCTCCCTTAACAATTCTTTTAATGGTTCAACGACAAATTTTGAATCACACCTATACAAGTATATGTTGATAGGTTCAGGTGGCTCTAACACATGGATTTCCATCTTTTCGTTTCCTGGAGCACCATGAGGAATTGCACCACAGAATATTACTAGACCGTTTGGAGGCGGCTCTTTAAACAGTTTAAGTTTTTGTAAGATTGACTCTATGGCGTCCATGACGTTCTTTCTCGTTGATTTGGACTTTATGTTGGATGCAGTACTAGCTTCTTCTCTTAAGTCTCTAACTACATCGCTAATCGCGCGTTGAGGGGGAATGTACAAACTTATCAGTTCGGTGCCTCTTCCTTCTTTTGCTTCCAACTCCGAAATTAATTTCTTTAGCTTGTACTCATCGTATGAGTCATAACTTGTTTCTTTTGACATCTCATTATAATAGTTAGCCTTATCAAATATAAGCAGTGAGATTAAAAAGAATGAGTCATGCGGTTTGTGGTAAAAATCGGTGGACATTTGCTTGATGAAGGAGAAGCCAGTTTCTCAAAGTACGCCACACAAATTAAAAGTTTGGTTGAAGCAGGACATAGAATCGCAGTGGTCGTAGGAGGAGGAAATCAGGCTAGAAGATGGATAGAGCTTTTAAGGACACTCGGCTCAAATGAGGCTGCTTTAGATGAGATAGGAATTATGGTTTCAAGGCTCAATGCATACGTTCTAATTCAGTGTTTGCCACAGTTAGCATACCCATTAATTCCCACAACCATGCAAGAGTTTGATTCGGCGTGGGTCAACTCTAATGTAGTTGTAATGGGTGGGCTAACGCCTGGACAATCTACAACGGCAGTTGCCGCAATACTTGCAGAAAGGGTTAATGCAGATAGGCTGATTATTCTTACTAATGTTGATGGTGTGTATACAGAAAATCCTGCTATTTCTTCCTCAGAATTTTTACCACAAGTACACATCGATGAATTAGCAAAGATTGTGTCACAAAAACCCGCTTTTGCAGGAACTTATGATTTAGTAGACGATGTTCTGATAAAAGTGCTAAGAAGAAGTAAAATTCCTACAATAATAACAAACGGTCGGCACGAAAATATCATAATTGAGGCAGCGCTTTTTAAGGCGCGTGGAACAACTATAATTTATGAGTAGGTAAAGCAATTATGACAAACATGTCAGGTAACAAAAGTCATCTACAACTAGGAAGAGAAAGAGATTTATTTTCGTTTCATGAAGAAGCAGGCTCTGGCCTTCCAGTTTTTCATCCTGACGGTACAGTTTTAAGAAATATTATAATTGACTATCTAAGAGAAGTGAATCAGAAATTAGGGTTTGAAGAGGTCTGGACACCGCATTTGTTTAATGCGGATTTATGGAAAAAATCTGGTCACTATTCTTCGTATAAAACCCGAATGTTTTTGTTTAAAATAGGCGAACATGAATATGGTTTAAAACCTATGAATTGTCCTGCGCACGCACTAATATTTTCTTCTAAACCTCGTAGTTACAAAGATTTACCTATAATGTATTCGGAATTTGCTACAGTTTACAGAAACGAACAAGAAGGGGAGCTCACAGGATTGTTACGTGTAAGATCAATAACTCAAGATGATGGACATGTTTTTCTTGCAAACGATCAGGTTGAAAGCGTTTTACGAAATATCCTTTTGGCTGCTATTACAGTTTTGGAAACTTTTGGTTTAAAAGATCTTTCAGTGAATATTTCTACTAAGCCAGCAGATGCAATAGGTGATCCAAAAATGTGGGAAATTGCTACAAAAACGCTCATAGAAGTTGCTTCTAAGGCTGGATTAAATTACCAAATTGCAGAAGGAGAAGGAGCTTTTTATGGACCAAAAATTGATGTGCATGCGAAAGATTCTCTTGGCAGACAGTGGCAATTGTCTACAATTCAATTGGATTTTAATTTAGGAGAAAGATTGGGATTAAAATACACAGATCGTGATGGTAAAGAAAAGCCTCCGTTAATCATTCACAGAGCTTTGGTTGGATCATTAGAAAGATTCATAGGAATTCTTTTAGAACATTATAAAGGAAATTTGCCGCTATGGCTAGCGCCCAAACAAGTAAGGGTAATTCCAGTGTCAGAAAAATATTCAGAATATGCAAAGATAATTTATCAAGAAATAAGAAAAAGTGGTTTTAGGGCCGATTTAGACAACAACTCTTTAACTCTTCCTAAGCGTATTAGAAATGCGGTATTGTCTGGTATTCCGTATATGATTGTGGTTGGATCTGAAGAGGAAACCACTAATACTGTGGCCGTAAGGGATAGAAAAGGCAGAAATGTAAAAGGTATAATGCTATCCGATTTACTTTCACAACTTAAGAAAGAAGATCAAGAAAAATTAATAGAGGTGCAAACAGTAAAAATTTTAGGCGGGAACATAAAAAACAAGAGTAAAGCGGGGATGCCCGAGCCTGGTCAAAGGGAGCAGACTCAAGATCAAAACAATGAGTGATCTGCCGGCGAAGGCCTGCGTGGGTTCAAATCCCACTCCCCGCACTTTTTAACAGTACAAAGTGCGTACACGTGGATTTGAGAAGCTCATTTTGCACAGCACTTTATTATCGTTGGTGCACAGTAAAGCCTTAGCGCAGGAGATGTTACTGTAATTTAAAAATACGCTCTGTCCAATAGTCCGCACATTGATTTGTAAATGCCTCGTATGTATTTTTGCGCACAATAGCGACGATGTTTCCATACTTAGATGCTAATCAAGCGAACGACATATTTAATAACTAATATGAATTGTCTTAGTAATAAAATTCTGTTTTTATAATCCGTTTGTTATCAGAAGCCTTAAAGCTACGTTAAAAAATTGTGTGTTTATGGTGAAAATTAGGTATTTGGGTCATGCATGTTTTACCCTAGAAGATCAAAGCAAAACCATAATAATCGATCCATTTCTTACAGGCAATCCAGTAGCAGCGGAAAAGAGCGATTCGATCAAAGCCGATTTAATTCTCGTGACCCACGGTCACTCGGATCATTTGGGCGATGCACTTTTTCTGTCAAAAAAACTTGGAACGCCAATTTTCACAACTTATGAACTATCAGTGAGATTAGAGAAGGATGGGGCAAAAGCGGTTGGAGGAAACCACGGAGGGACATATGATTTTGGGTTTGCCAAAGTGAAAATAACTTGGGCAGTTCATAGCTCTAGTTATGGTGAAAGTTTAAACGTAGCAGGCAATCCTTGCGGTTTCGTAATAAAAATGGGCGGAAAAAACATATATCACGCGGGTGACACAGACGTTTTCTATGATATGAAACTTATTGGTGAGAGAAACAATTTGGATGTAGCCCTTCTTCCCATTGGGGGATTTTACACAATGGATTCACACGACGCTATTTATGCTGTGGAATATCTTCAACCAAAAATTGTCATACCGATGCATTACAACACATTTCCCATAATAAAAGCAGATGCTATGGAGTTTAAGAAAAATGTGGAAACTAAGACAAAGGCAAAATGTATAATATTAAAGTCAGGAGAGTTTTTAGAGCTCTGACAAGCGATATTTAGAAGGATCAAGCAAAACGATCCCACTTGAAGTCTCAGCTATAATTTCTTTTTCGGTGACAACTATCTTGGTATTTCCATAACCGAAGCCACGAAAAATGGCTTCGGCCAAATCTATTCTATTTTTTAAACAGCAGTTTACAACGGCTTTTGCAATATTTGTTGGTATCGCAATAATAGTTGCCGTTTGTACGCCTTCATAATGGGCCGTTGGGGTTGCAATAACATTGCTTACTGGTGTTAACGAGGTGCTTTTGTTGGTTTTCTTAAATAGTTTAACTAGTATTTGCGTCACTTTCATAAAGACCGTTTTTAATTTTTCAAAGATATTCCAAGACATACAATGCAAAATATTAAAACACAAAAGATATCACCAACGTTGAAAATATTCTCCTCATATATTGCGTTACATTTTTCCAATGCTTTTTAGTATAATTCGAAACAAAGAAATCGAAACTATTATATAGTAGGCTTTCCGCAAATTGTGTAGAAAAGCGTGTACGCTTATAACTTTGTTGTTCACTTATCTGTAGTTAGGGAATTAATATGAAAATCTTGGTAACAGCTGCTTTACCTTATGCTAACAATGAGCTACACATAGGCCACTTTAGAAGCACATATATAATAGCAGATGTTTATGCTAGGCTTCACAGAGCATTGGGTGACGATGTGGTATTCATATGCGGTACTGACGAGCACGGAACGCCTATTTCGTTAAGAGCAATAAAGGAAGGCGTTTCACCAATTGAAATTACGACAAAATACTATGAATTAGACAAAAAGGTTTTCAAAGACACAGAAATATCTTTTGATTATTTTGGGCGTACAACTAGCAAAGAACACGAAGAATTAGTTCAGTGGTTCTTTTTAGAACTTTTAAAGAAAGGTTTTATCACAACTAAGAAGACCCAACAACCATATTGTGAATATGATAAAAGATTTTTGCCAGATAGATATGTTAGAGGAACATGTAAATACTGTGGATATCCAGATGCCAAAGGAGACGAATGTGACAATTGTGGTCGTGTTCTTGCCCAAGGTGATCTTTTGAATCCAGTGTGTGCAATTTGCGGAAAGCCTACTACTATAAGGGAGACTGAAAACTGGTATTTTGATTTAGAAAAATTTCATAAAGAATTACAAGCTTGGATAGAAAATTCTGAAAACCTTTTCCCGTTATACGGAAAAAAATATCTTTTGACACAGTTTCTTTCAAAACCATTGGAAAGTTTTGGAATAACACGAGACTTAGAATGGGGGGTACCTGTGCCTTTACAAGAAGCAAAAGGCAAGGTTTTCTATGTATGGTTTGACGCGCCTATAGGTTATGTAAGCTTTCTTAAGGAATATTGTGATAAAAACGGTTGCAGTTGGAAGGATTTTTGGCAAAACAAAGATTCCAAGATAGTTCATTTTATAGGAAGAAACATCATTTACCACCATGGTTTGTTTTGGCCTTCTATGTTGTTAGGAGTGGGTTTAAATCTACCAACCAACATTGTGGCAGCTGGCTTACTCAATCTTTCAGGAAAAAAGATGGCAAAGAGTAGTGGATGGATGATAAAGGCACAAGATTTTGTTAAAGTGTTGAATAATGATTATCTTAGATATTACTTAATTATTGCAGCTCCTTTAGAAGAAGATTTGGACTTTAAATTAGAAGATTTCCAAAAAAGAGTGAATGGCGACCTTGTTGATTCTTTGGGCAATTTTGTACATAGGACACTGCACTTCATTTATACAAAGTTTAATGGAGAAATACCAACACCATCAAATCTTAGTGATGATGACAAAGCCCTTATTAATCAAATTGAACAAGTTAAAGAGAAGGTAATATCATCTATAGATTCGTTTGAATACAGGGCTGGTCTTGACGCGTTAATATCGTTAGCACGTAATGGCAATAAATATCTAACAAAAAACGCACCTTGGGAGCTTGTCCAAAAAGATTTAGAGAGAGCAAAAACTGTGCTATTCGTTTGTGCACAGCTAGTAAAAGCTTTGGCGCTACTTTCAACTCCATATCTTCCAGGATTTTCGCGGTCGGTGTGGCAATTATTGACAGGTCAAACTTCTCTTCCACAAAGGCCATTTGAAGAATTAAAGACTACTCTAGAAGGAACTAAAATACTAGAGCCTAAGCCTGTCTTTCAAAAGATTGATGACAAAACTATCAAAACGTTACTTCCAGTAGAAACCCAAAAGACGCAAGTTACGCTACAAGATTTTCAAAAACTGGACATTCGAGTAGCCCAAGTTCTTGAAGCTTCTAAGATACCAAATAGCAAGAAGCTTTTAAAATTAACAGTGAAAATAGGTAACGAAATTAAAACGATCGTCTCAGGAATAGCGGACCAATACGAACCACAAAGCCTTATTGGAAAAAAGATCGTTGTTTTGAACAATCTTCAACCTGCAGAGTTTATGGGTGTAAAATCTGAAGCGATGTTATTAGCCGCAGAGGATAACGGTTCTGTATCACTACTGACTGTTATGCGCGATATAGCAGACGGCTCACCAGTCCACTGATGTGATGCGCCTTGTTTAAAGACACCCGTATAGCCTTTAAGGTATATGGTTGCACTTTAAATCAAGCAGATGCGCTCAGCGTAGAATCTTTTTTAAAATCAAATGGTTTTAAAGTTGTCGAACAAATCGACGATGCAGATACGGTGGTTGTCTTTTCTTGTGCTGTAAGAAATGAAACAGAAGATAGTATAATTTCCGAGACAAAAAAGATTTTGAACCAAGGGAAAAAGGTTGTTATTACTAGTTGCTTGGCCAATTCAAGACCAGGTAGACTAATTAACGATTTACCTAATGCCGTTATTTTAATTGGGGGCGATAACGCCGAAATCGTAGATGCCTTACGGGCAAAACAAGGTTCTGTTTTGTATGGTAAAACCACTTTAAAGCCTGCGCAACCTACTTCTCTTATTTATCCACTAAAGATTTCACAAGGGTGTACAAGTAACTGCTATTTTTGCCTGACCAAATTGGCACGACCAAAATTATGGTGCAGACCATCGAGCGAGATAGTTAATGCTGTTAGATCTGCTGTTCTTTCAGGGTCTGTGGAAATAGATCTTACTTCTATGGATAGTGCCGATTATTTCGACCCTCCAGCCACAAGACTTCCTCAGTTAATAGAAAAGATTGTTAATGAGGTAGAAGGCAATTACAAGATCAGAGTAGGGATGATGAATCCTCAAGGAGCATTAAAATTATTTTTCGATTTAAAAAGAGCACTTATGTTCAAAAAAGTGTTCAAGTTTCTCCATATTCCAATTCAGTCAGGTGACATAAATGTCGTAAAAGATATGAATAGAAATTATGATCCACTGGTCGTCGTACAAAAAATCATTGAGTTAAAACAAGAAATTCCAAATCTTATGGTAGCCACTGATATTATGGTTGGGTATCCTACAGAAACTCAAGAAGCTTTTGAAAAATCTTTAAAACTTATCGAAAGCGGAGTGTTTGATAAAATTCACATGTTTAGATTCACACCACGTCCTCACACAAAAGCCGCTTTATTAAAACAGTTAGATGAAAATCTAAAAAAGAAAAGAAGTGAAATTGCTTCACAAGTGATTAAAAAAGTTCAACTAGAAAAACATTCCTTTTACGCCGGTAAAGAGTTGTCTGTTTTAATTACAAATCGTATACCTAACGTAAGACTCGAAGGTAGACTGGACAATTATCTAAAAGTATATTTGCCTGATCGACCAGCACTTCTTGGAAAAGAAGTTATTGTGCGTATAGACGATTACACACCAGAGCACTTAATAGGAAGATTTTTATGAACAGATTGAGCAAAAAATGTTACGAGGATGAAGTTCAAAGACTTATTAAAATCGCAATTCAGCAATACGACCAATGCATCACTTTGTCTCAAAATTCAATAGAGTTAGCATGGAAAATCTGTTTAAAGCATGATCTTAAAGTCCCAAAGCTTTTAAGGCTTCTTCTTTGTGAAAAGTGTAAAAACATCAGAATTCCAGGTAAAAATGTGCGCGTCAGGCTGACATCCGGTTTTGTTGTTTGGAAATGCTTTGTATGTGGTTATGAAAGTTTGATTAAAAGATATAAGTAGGCCAACAAAGATTCTAAATGGGTCAGTCGTCTAGTCTGGTTAGGACGCCACCCTTACACGGTGGAGATCGCCGGTTCAAATCCGGCCTGACCCACCTTGTATAAAATTATAAATGTTTTAATACTTCATCAACATGACCTTCAACATTTACTTTTCTAAAAATCTTTTTTATCTTACCTTGTTCATCAATGATGAAAGTTGACCGTTCAATTCCCCAAACAATCTTTCCATAAAGGTTCTTCTTTTTGTACACCCCATACTTTATCGAAACCCTTCTGTCGACATCGCTCAATAAAGAAAAATTCAAATTGTATTTTTTAGAAAATTTTTCATGGCTTTTTAGATCGTCATTGCTGATACCTATCACTATAGCCCCTTTTTCAATAATTTTGTCCATGTTATCACGAAAAGAGCATGCTTCTTTCGTACATCCTGGTGTGTCATCTTTTGGATAAAAGTATAACACAACTTTTTTGCCACGAAAATTTTTTAGTGAAATAACATTTCCTTTCTGGTCTTTTAATTCAAAATCTGGAGCTTCCATTCCTTCGGCTATTTCGGTACTCATAAATTATTTTTTGTTTTCGTGGTAATTAAGCTTTCATCTGTATTCTATAATTTTACATAATCCATTATGTCCTCGGAAAATGGCTTGTCCGATAGATAAATTCGAAAGAGTCTTTAAAATCTCTTTTTCAAAGCCGCACCGCTTGACTAAAATATCCTGCTCAATATCGGCTTTTAACCTGAAAACTGCTATATTACCTACAGCAGAAAGTAGTTCTTGCGAGATAGTCGACGGAAGCTGGTTGACTACCATCACTGACTCGTTAAACTTTCTAAGTTCTTCTACTAATCGCTCCATCATCCTTGGAGGTTCCTCTTGTCTTCTAAATGGAACGACGTTTCTTGCTTCCTCAATAACTAAAAGATGAGGTTCCGTTATTTTTCTTGCCAATCTGTAATTATAAAGAATTCTGACAATTGCTTCAATAACAAAAATTTTGGCGTAATCATCAGAAAGTTTTCCTAAATCTATTATTATATTTTCTTTAGTAAGATTGTCAAAACCAACCTTTTGTGAGGCATTTAAAAGATTCTTTAGACCAGTATCCGCTATTTTTGAAACTCTTCTTAATACAGCAAGTTTAGATTCTTGTTCCCATCCAGAATAAGTTCTGATTTCGTTTATTGCCTTAATTACATCATCAACAGTCACAGGTTTTGTATAATTTGACATGCCATGTCCTTTTTCTGTATAAGCCTTTTTTAATGCTATTCGTAAAACGTATTGTTGAGAGACGCTCAAATCGAAACTTTCAGAAAAGACCTCCATAAGTAAATCGATGTGTTCAAACGGATCAGCAGTAGTTGGATATTCAAAGATATCGAATCCAAAATCTTGCTCTGGTGTAACAAGCAAAGCCGAATTGTCGTTCAGTAACTTCATGTATTCGCCGTGCCAGTCAAAAATTAAATAGTGCTGATCTAACTCGCTCCAATTTTTAACGATTTTGGAAACGAAAGTTGATTTTCCTGAGCCAGTTTCTCCTAAAACGGCAAAATGCTTAAAGAAGTCTTCTAAAGCTAGACTAACTTCTTCGCCTGTAAGCGTTTTACCAATCTTGATTTGTCCACTTTGTGATGGATTTAAATCAAGCCTTGGAAAATCATCTAGCTTTGTCAAAAACATTGAAATCAAATCAAATGTGTTTAGATCGTGTTTTGTGGATTCATCTATGTCAAATCCAACCATTCTTGCAAGAGATTTGACTCTTTCACAACTTTTTTTTAACCTGTTGAGCGCGTCTTTCTTTTTAAAACCCCATTCGTAAAGTATAAGATAGGAAGCCACAGTTCTTCCAAAAAGAGGCAAACCTGCCTTTGCAAATCCCACGATTACAAAATTTACGGAACTATTAATTAGTTCGTAATTGAGTCTTGAGACAAGCTCGATATTTATCTCTTTTTGTAGTTTTTTTATGGTAAAAGTTTTGAAGGCAAGCCAGCGTATGCCGTCTTTGATGACCTTAGTTGTAAAGGGATTGTACATTTTTGCGATTTACCCTTGCCCTGTTAAAAATTTAAATATCTTTAAGTATCCTTGTAAAATTTCTTGAAAAAGTGTACCCAATCCTCCACCTAAATTACCCAATGGTTGAGAAGCCGCTTGGAACCATCCAAAAATTCCCATTATCGCTGATATAAGCACACCAAAAAGCACCAACGCAAGCCCGACAAGTAGCCCCTCTTCTAATAGCGGAGAACCCCTTTTATTTCTTAGTAGTTCCAACAACATTTCACATCAATAATATTTTCCATTAAAGAGAAAAATTTACTTGAGAAAGAGTAAGACGATTTCTGAAAATATGGTGCAAAAAAAGAGCGTGCTAAAAGTCAACTCAGAAGAATAAATGAAAGAAAACGCCAAAAAACAAGAATCAAAATAAAGAATGGGCACGATAGACGAAACCAGCGAATTTAGTGAGAAAATAGGATTTGTAGAAAGAATAGAAAGGCTAACGCCAGTTATCAAAAACATTAAAGAGCTCATTAGTTGCACTTTTGCTAACTGATGCTTTACCTTTGTTTTTGCATTTTCGAGTGATTTACGTATTTTGATAACGTAAGATGCCCATTTGGGATTATACCCTATAAGAGAAACGGAAATTGAAATTGCCTTTAGCGTTTCCCCAAAATCTGGGTTAGAAAAGCGCATCGACATATTTTTTAAAATCTCATAAGATGAAGGATTTTCAACGAAAAGCGATGCTGTGACCAATCCTTTTTGACTAATTGCACGTAAAATCCTTTTTGAAAAGGCAAATGGGTTTGTGCCCAACGAATTAATTAAACCATTAAAGAGTTCTTTTTCTTCTTTTTCATTTCTCTTTCTCAATCTATGTTTCTTATAACAAAAAGATATAAACAACATCCCCGAAACAAATAGTATTAATCTTATAAAACGAAGTTTATTTAACAGTAGCATTACAAGAAAAACGTAACAACAAGCCTCAACCCACTTTTTGTTCAACGCATTGCCCAAGTGTGTGATAGAGTATTTTCTTACTACGTATACGCTTAGCAAAAGCGCAACGAACAGGCTCTTAAGTAATGCTTTTCCATATAACAAACCAATAATATACGAAGTGAGCAAACCCACTGTCGACATGCCAATTAAGAGTATAATTCCGTTTTCGAGTAAAAGCTCTTGCAATTTATAACTGGTAAGTTTGCTCAAAATATATTCATTAATTAAGACTCTTGTGTGACTGTTTCTTAACACTCTAAACTCCCCTTTGATCACAATATCCACTTTTTGCGGATTAATGCCTATCTTCGTCATCACATGTTTTAAATTTTGATTCATTACCTTTATAAAAAAAGAAGTCTCCTTTTTGTCATCGAACAAATTTGATAGCGGCATTATTAACGCTGGCAAAAGCACGCTAAAACGCATAGCTAACAAGGCTAGGCAAATGAAAATAATGAATAACAGCGCCTTTCTATAATATAAGCGCTTTAAGTCCATCCTGAAACACTTTTTCTAATCCGAGTGCTTTTATTACATCATAATGAATTTCCCCTTGTTTGTATAATGTTGTGACATGCACTTGCTCGTTTTGCACTAAGATTTGTTCAACTCTATCAACCAATCTTTGGTTGTTAAATCGTTCCATAAAGCATGCATAAAAAATAGATCCAGCTTCTTTCAATCCGTAAATTTCTCTCCATCTTTTTAATAGTCCTTCAACTGTCTTTGAGTGAACAGTTTGAATAGAAGGTATGCCAATATTGAGCAGAGTAGCCGCTGCAAGCGTTTGCTCTCTAGTTTGCAGTTCTCCCACAAAAACCAAGTCTGGTGATCTGTGCAGAGTTTTTGTTACTTCAAAAAGCTTATCGGTGTTATAGCTTGATTCGGTACTGAATCTTACCACTTTGTCTTGCGGCAAAGGGGTAGAGGTTTCCACAACATCTTCTATGTAAACTTTTCTCCACTCCTTGTTTACGAATTGTAGTAAAGCGTTACACAAGGTCGTTTTGCCACTTCTTGGCAAGCCGCACACAAAAAGATTATAACCTGCGTTAATCAAACCGATAAGCAAAGCGGCGCACTCTTTAGTTAAAGTACCTCTTTCTATTAAATTATATAAATTCATACGCGTAAAGTTGAATTTTCTAATAATGCAAGAACCTCCATCGAAGGCTAATGGTTCTGAGTCCACATTTACTCGTAAATGGAAGAAATCAGTTACGATATGCGCTTTTATGGTGTTTGTGCTAAGGCTGAGCGTTCCTGACGAAGAAAGTTGTGCATAAAAACCTAATCTTTTAAGACACAATCTTGTTACGATATATGGATACCATAATCTTCCAAATTCCGCGTGATCTATATAACACAATGAGCCAGGTCTATCAAGATAAATTTCTTCGATTTTGTCGTCGATGATTAATGGCGCTATAGGCGTAAGCCCAAGTGCAGAAAGAACGCAAAAAACGGGTATTTCTTTGTTCCAATTTTTTGCATAAAACGAGATTTTGTGTTCTGCATATCGTCTTAGACTTTCGAAAATCTCACCAAACATGTTGCTATAGCTTTCTACATAAATTTTTTCTTTTACAATTTCCTCTATAACCGTATTAATATATTCTAAATTTTGGGCTTTCCAATTGTAGCTAGGCCAATCTCCACCATTTATTTCTATTGTGAATGGTCCTAAATTATAACTTGCGATTTTGTTCGTACGCGGGAACACGAATTTAAAAAGCTTTTTTTCATCGATTACCAAAACTAGTCGGTCTAAAATAAAAACCGTCTCTTTTTTTGCTTTTGTATAAAGCGAAAAATCCATTTTGTCTATACTCTGAGAGAAAACCACTCTACTAGCATCCCATCCTATTGTTAGGTTCATCATTATTACCTTCGATAAAAGGCAAAAGCTTACTTGAATAATATTTTAGACAAACTTTGGAGCTCTTGTTTGAAACCTTCTTAATATTGCTTATGGTGATAACTTCAGGATATTTCTTAAATGAAGTTGTTAGCGAAACCATTCCGTTAGTAAAACAAGGAATGAAAGCTCTCACCCAAGAAAGAATGAATTACCTTTTTGATACCATTGGTTACGCTCAACTCTTTAAGGTGATAGTCTTAATCAAGGTGCCAAAGGGTTTGGTGAATTTGCAAACAAATGGAACGCATGCAGTCTTTTTTGTTAATAATTCCAGATTTATAACAGTCTTTCCTTTTGATTTTTCATATGTGAATTTAACATTTAACTATAATGACGAGTGTATTATGATAAATGGCACCACTTCCCCCTTGCTCTTACAAGAGGTAAAATGTTCATGACATCACTCATCGAATTTTTTTCGACTATCTTGTGTTCGATTTTATTAATATTGACTACACATTTTTTTATAAATCAAATTACGCATTCTATATCAGAAATACTAAAAGTCATTGGTTACGCGCAGGGTCAACTCTATTGGGGTGATATATAGCTTTGATCTCAACACTTGACGTAATTCTCGTATTGGCGATATTTTTTTTGTTACTCGTAACGAGCGGCATAAACAATGTTCTTCTTCAAAATTTCCATGCAAAAATAGAAAATCAACAAAAGATAACGCAATTATTCGCTCAACTATTCCAGAATTGTCCAAGCGTTTCTTGTTTGTTTGAGGCAAACCATTCGACAAACAACTTGACCATAAGCGTGTCAACCATAAGAATGGTGATTAAAGTTGGCTAAAAAGGGTTTTTTAACTACAGTTGTGGCGCTTGTTTTGTTGGTTATGCTAATTGGCTTTGAGCTTTATCTATACTCCGTCACCACAAGTTTAGAAATATACCCAAGCCTTGCGGTTTTGATTTACAGCACTAGATATTACAACGAATGGTTAGCATATGAAACCACAAAGAATTTTTTGAATCAATTTTCTTATATTTTAACTAATGAAAGCTATATAAAATTATTATTTTATATTGAAAATAAACTCAAAACAAATACGCAAATTCTGTATACACTTTATGGTTATACTTATCTTGCAAACGTTACTAATTACGTTTTGGGATATTATGGTTTGAAAAATTATTATCCTTTAATTTATATCAGTTCGAACATTTATTTGCAAAAACAAGGATTATTTTTGCATGAAAAAATGGAGTTAGAGATTCCAGTAAGATTTTCGATAAGCGAGTCTTTATTTGGTAAAGTCTTATCTTTAATTCATCAAAAAGATTCTACGCAAAATTTGTATATCTTTTTAGCTTCATGGATCAGAGAAAACCCTCAAGTTAACGGAAAATTGGTAATTAAAAGTTTTAACGAGACGTCTTATATACTACTTCAAATAAATGATTGCTTTTTATTCGCTTTATACAACACTTGTCCTGTATATTTGGTCAACCAAACAATATTCACAAGTTTACCTAATCTAACGTTCAGTCTTTAACCCTCTTCCAAGTTTTATGTGAGACTCAGCTAAAGTGTTAGAGGCAAGCGCTGCAAGTAACGAAAGCTCGCCGCAAAGAACACCAGCCGCAATCACTTCTGCCAACCATTTGGCCCTTTCACCTTCTTTCGCTTTTAAAGCCCCAGTCAACTCTAGCAACTCCCTTTGTGCATCAAGAGCAGTACCTCCACCAACTGTGCCTATTTCAAGATTTGGAAGCGTGATTGAAAAATATAAATCGTCCCCCCTTTGTTCGGCGAAAACATAACCTTGACTTGATTCAACTGTTTGAGCCACATCTTGACCAAGTGCGATAAATGCTCCAGCGATTATGTTTGCAAAATGCGCGTTTTGCGAAAAGGATCCTGCCAAAGCGCTTCCAAGCATGTTTTTTCTTATATTTACATCAACAATTTCTGACGCAGTAGTTTTCAGCACTTCTTTAATAACACTACTCTTAATAACACATTCTGCTACAACGTTTTTACCCCTTCCTAGTAAAACATTAACCAATGAAGACTTTTTATCAGAACACAGGTTTCCACTCAAAGAAACAAGTTTTGCTCCAGTTTCTCTTTCAATCAACCTACACATCCTTTCTGAGGCGATCGTGACCATGTTCATTCCCATAGCGTCGCTTGTCGTAAATGAAAAGCGCACAAACAAATTGTTTCCTATCACAAAAGAAGTTGCGTCAATAAGCTTACCGTGCCTTGTGGTACTTTCAGCGACTTTTTTTAATTCCTCGAAATTTTTTTCAATCCATTCTTTTACTGCCAAACTCATTTCTAACGACTGCGTTTTAAACACGGGAGCTCGTGTCATATAATCTTTTAGAATTTTTGTCTTTATCCCTCCACTCTTAAACGTGGCATTAGCGCCTCTATTTACTGATGCGACCAACGCTCCTTCCGTTGTCGCGATAGGCAGATACAATTCACCATTGGCATAATCTCCTTTTATTAGAATTGGGCCTACCACACCTACAGGTAAGGCGACTCCGCCTATCGGATTTTCTATATTTTTACCAACCAGTTTGTTAAAATCAAAGATTATCGAAGAAACCTTGTTTAGTTTTGTGTTCGTTTTTATTTCTAAAATTTTTGCACGAATCTTTGCGGCTTCGTTTTCGTCCACACCAAAGACTTCTGCAATTTTATGTAATGGAATTCTTTTAGAAATAGCCTCTTGAACTAGATCTTCTCGCATACTTAGCAAATGCTATACCCCTTTAAAGTAGTTTTGTTTAATGGGGCTGCAGGGATTTGAACCCTGGTCGCAAGCGCCCAAGGCTTGCCGCCTAGCCAGGCTAGCTGACAGCCCCTATACCAAATCACTTTTCAGACAAACTTAAGTATTATCCGTTAGCCATGAGGATTAGTGAATAACAACATTTTCTCCGTTTGCTGGTGCAAAAACTTGATGTCCAGTTTTTTCTGAAGCTTCTTGTGCAAATTTCTTTAAGTTTTCAGCTTCTCCGTGTACGAGAAAGACTTTTGGTTCACCTTTTAGATTCTTTATAAATTCAATCAACTCTTTTCTTCCGCAATGCGAAGAAAAATCAAAAGTCTTTATCTCAGCTTCAACTTTCTTTCTTTTTCCGTGTAAAACAACGCTCTTAGTGTCTAGTAACATTCTTCCTGGTGTGTTGTTTGCTTGGTAACTCACAATAAAAATTGCATTTTTACTGGAAAATGCAACCTTTTCCATATAGAAAACCGCTGCACCACCACGCAACATACCAGCTGGTGACACGATAACACCTGGCATTTTTACGGCTTTTCTTCGTTCAGACCATCTATCAATCCAGTTTATAGACTCTAAGACTTTCTCGAACTTTTTTGCGTCTTTAAGAAAGGATGGATTTTTTAAACTAATTTCAGCCGCTTCTCTAGCCATACCATCTAAATGTATTTCACCATCGTAACCGAGTTCTCTCAGAACCATAATGATCTCATGGGATCTACCAACCGAAAAAGCCGGAATTAAAACCACACCACCGCTTTCAACAACGTTTTTCACTTCTTCTACAAGAAGCCTTTCCATTTCATTTCTATCAGGATGGTCCTTTTCTGTATATGTGCCCTCCATAATAATTGCGTCTGCAGGTGGAACATTGGGTTCAGCCTCTTTTACTAAACGCGTTGGAATAGTGTTAAAATCGCCTGTAAATACGATGGTTTTTGAACCAATTTCAATCACACTGATCATACTACCGGGAATATGTCCGGCGTTGAGGAAAGTGGCTTCGAAATTCTTTCTAACAATTCTTTCTTTATATTCCACACAATGTGCGTGTTTTTCAAGAGCTTCTATATCTTTTGTTTCGTAAGGCAAATAATCACCAGATATTTTCAGAAAGTCTTTTAGTAAAAGTTTACTGAGTTTAATCGTCGCCTGAGTTGCCAACAACTCTGGTGCTCCGCTCACGTATAAATAAGGTAATGCTCCAGAGTGATCAAGATGGGCGTGTGATAGTATTATCGCTTCAATTTCTGATGGACGGACATGTTCTGGAAATTTTGGTTTTTCATCAGATACGGTACTACCGTAATCAAGTAGAATTTTTGTGATACCGTTAGTTAAAAGAATGCCTTCCTTACCAACTTCTAATGCTCCGCCTAAAAATTTTATATTAACTTCCATATCTTTTCAAAACCTTAACAAATTCATTTAGCAGATGATTTCTTTTGATTCTCTTTCTTTTCATTTGCATTCTTTTTAAAGATCTCATCAAGAATTACCGTTCTCTGTCTTCCTCCCATAACATCACCAAATAATATTTTGATCAAGGAAGGTATAAGTTATTCTTTGAACAATGTATAGGTCGGTGCATTTCTGTATTTGTATAATGAGGTGATGAAAAGGAAAACTTATCTTTTAGCATCACTTCAACAACAAGTCAGTGGGTGGAATAAATGGGTCATAGAAAACTGAGCGCTCCTAGGCATGGCTCGTTAGGCTATAGGCCAAGAAAGCGTGCTTCTTCTATCATCCCACGTGTAAGATCTTGGCCCAAACTGGAAAAGGCCGTGCCACTTGGGTTTCCCGCTTATAAAGTCGGTATGACACACGCCATCATACGTGATAACTTTCCAACCAGTCCAACTTACGGTAAGGAAGTGTTTATGGCGATAACATTACTTGAAGCACCACCAGTGGTGTTAGTCGCATTAAGATTTTATGGAATAGATCAATTTGGCTCTGAAATCGCACTTGGTGAAATATGGGCCAAAAACCCGCCAAAAGAATTATCGAGAGTATTAACTCTACCTAAAAAGAAAAAAGATGAGACATTAATAGTTGAAAGTTTAAAAAACAACGCAAAAAGAATTTCGTTGATTGTGGCCACTCAACCAGTAAAATCAGGTATACGCAAAAAGAAACCAGAAATTTTAGAGATACCACTCGGTGGTAGTTTGAATGAACAACTTCGTTACCTCGAAAAGCTTGGAAAGGAAATATCCGTAAAAGAGGTATTTTCTCCGCCTGAAACGCTTGATGCGATTGCGGTAACAAAGGGGAAAGGCTATGAAGGGCCTGTGGCGAGGTTTGGAATAAAGATTATACCAAAGAAAAAAGCTAAGAAGACAAAAAGAGGACCAGGTGCTGATTCACCCTCTACACCTGGAGCAGTAATGTCAAGCGCACCGCGAGCAGGTCAAATGGGCTATCATAATAGGGTCGACCTTAATAAAATTCTAGTTAGAATAGAAGAGCCGACAGAAAAATTAATTCCCAAAGCTGGATTCAAGCATTATGGCGTACCAAAATCCACACTATTATTTATAAGCGGCTCAGTGCCAGGTCCTGTAAAACGATTAATACTACTAAGAAAAGCAATAAGAAGCTACAAAGCGTTACCTAAAGAAACACCTCTAATGGAATATTTAGCAATTAGGTGATAGGAAATGTCAATAGAAACGATTCAGAAAGTAGCTGTCCCGCTATATTCTCTCGACGGAGAGGTAATTGGTGAAATCGATCTTCCGAGCTTTTTTGCTATGCCTGTAAGAAAAGACCTTATTAAAAGAGCATATCTTGCAATTTTCACTTCGAGAAAACAACCACAAGGCCGAGATCCGCTCGCCGGTAAAAAAGTGTCGGTGAGAAGTTTTGGAACTGGTCTTGAACTTGCGCGTGTCCCACGACATGTTAATGGAAGGGCTGGTTTTGCTCCTATGACTCGCGGTGGTTATAAACCTCATCCGCCACGGGTTGAAAAGAAAATTATCGAGTTAATCAACATAAAAGAAAAAAGACTAGCTTTCGTTTCGGCTCTCGCAGCCACTTCAAAAAAAGAATTTGTGAAATTACGCGGTCATAAATTTGATCAAGAAAAAATTAAAGCACTTCCTATTATAGTTAAGGATGACTTGGAAACCTTAGAAAAGACAAGAGAAGCCTCATTCTTTATGCAAAAGATTGGCGTTTATAATGATATACTACGCGTAAAAAAGAACACCACGATAAGGGCTGGAAAGGGAAAAATGAGGGGTCGTAAACTGAAGAAACCAGTAGGACCACTTGTTGTGGTTTCAAGTAATAATTGCTCGGCTATAAAGGCTTTTAGAAACATACCTGGTGTTGACATTGTAGCAGTCAATTTGCTTAATGTGGCTCATCTTGCTCCAGGAGGTAGAGCAGGAAGGCTAACAATTTTCAGTGAATCTGCTCTAAAAAAACTTGTTGAAAGAGTGAATAGCTATGAGTGAAACAAAAAATACAAATCTAAATAAATCAATAGGGCTTTCAAACGTGCTTATAAGACCTTGGGTGACAGAAAAAACAACTGGTTTAATCGAAAAACAAAACACGCTAGTTTTTGAAGTAGCCCGTAATGCTACAAAATCAGAAATCAAAAAAGCGGTGGAATATCAATTTGGAGTAAAAGTAATGAAGGTACGCACAGTCAACACGCCTACAAATCGTAAAAAAGCCTATGTTAGACTATCTCCCCAATACAAAGCACAAGAAATTGCTACTAGACTTGGTATTCTTTAGGTGGGTGACGTAAATGGGCAAAAGAATTTTACCAAGGAGAGAAGGAAGAGGAACGTCAGTTTTTCGTAGTCCTGCATGGAAAAAGAAAGGGCCAGCAAAATATCCCTCTATAAATGAACCACTTGTTGAAGGAGTAGTTACAGAATTGATTCATGACCCAGGTAGAGGCGCTCCCCTTGCCAAAATACGCTATAAAGAGGGCACTTTTCTTACTGTAGCTGCAGAAGGCATGTACGTTGGTCAAGTAATTCAAATGGGGCCAAAAGCCGCACCAGCTAATGGAAATATACTTCCGCTTTCTGAAATTCCAGATGGCACAAAAATTTTTAATGTTGAATTAAGAGCTGGTGATGGAGGCAAACTAGCACGCTCATCTGGAAGTTATTGCACGCTAGTGTCACATGTTGAACAAGGAGTTGTAGTGAGTCTTCCTTCTGGTTCTAGTAAAGTTTTGTCTTCTACTTGTTTAGCTACAATTGGTGTAGTTGCCGCTAGTGGGCGTATTGAAAAACCATTTCTTAAAGCAGGTGCGAAATACCATTTAATGAAGGCCAAGGCGGCAAAATATCCACGTGTAAGAGGTGTGGCCATGAATGCTGTGAGTCATCCACATGGTGGCGGAAATCACCCATCAGTGAGCAGATCGACAACAGTAAGTAGAAGACTCCCTCCAGGAAGAAAAGTTGGCCATATAAGCGCAAGAAGAGCGGGTAGACGCTAAAAGAAAGACTTTTGTAACGCTTTAGTGTGGTTTTGATATATGGCTGAATCAGAAGCTTTAAGATTCGCTTACAAAGGCTATACGCTTGAGCAACTCTTGTCAATGAGCATGGAGGATTTAATTGCAATACTTCCTGCGAGAGCTAGAAGAACATTAAAACGTGGAATAAAACCAGATCAAGCACCACTTCTAGAAAAAATAAGAAAGGCAAAAAAAGCAGGCCGAGATTCTGTAAAATTAAGAACTCATTGTAGAGATATGATAATTCTACCTGAAATGGTAGGACTTACAATTCACGTGCATAACGGTAAGGAATTTGTTCCTGTAGAAATAAAGCCAGAAATGATAGGACACTATCTAGGCGAGTTTGCGATTACCACCAAGAAAGTGGTGCACGGCGAACCTGGTCTTAGAGCGACTAGATCAAGCATGTATGTGCCACTTAAGTAGGTGTGAGTTGTGCCGACTTGGGGTTATTCAATTAAGGAATACGACCCTTCAACGATGGTGTTAGCTAGTGGAAGGGACCTTCCTATATCATTCAAAAAGGCTGTGAATTTATGCAGAGCTATAAAAGGCATGACGCTTGACGACGCAAAAAAATTCCTTAATGAGGTCATCCAACTTAAAACTCCTGTTCCGTTTACTACATACAAGAAAAAAGTAGCCCATAAAGCGGCATTAGGCGGAAGAACAGGCGCGGCTGGTAGGTATCCTGTCAAAGCGGCTAAGGCAATGCTAAAGGTGCTTGAAAACGCGGAGAACAATGCTTCGCAAAAAGGTTTTGATACTTCATCATTAAAAATAGTTCACGCTGCGGCGCAAAAGGCTCGTATCATCATTCGTCCATTTCCGCGTGCCTTTGGAAGAATGAGTGTAAAACGACGAATTTACACACATATAGAAATTGCGCTCAAACAGGTGAAAGGTGAGTAAAAATGGTCACAATTTATAAGCAATTTATCAACGAAAACAAAAGAAATCTGCTAATTGACGAACAACTTGAAGAAATGTATAGAAAAGCGGGATATCAGGGAGTTATAATAAGCAAAGTGCCATTAGGTCATCAAGTGACAATTTACGCAGAAAAACCAGGAATAATAATAGGTAAAAAAGGGGGTTCTATTAGAGACCTATCATTTCTTTTAGAACAAAAGTTTGGTTTAGAGAATCCTCAAATTGAAGTAAGACCTATTGATAATCCAGAACTTAACAGTAAAATTATGGCTAATCGAATAAGATTTTACTTAGAAAGAGGATTGCCACATAAAAGGGTGGTATTTTCTGCATTAGATTCTATTATGAAAGCAGGTGCAGAAGGCGCAGAAGTCACCATCCGAGGAAAATTGACCACTGAAAGATCTAGATTTATAAAACTAAGAAGCGGTCGAATCCATCAGTCTGGCGAACCAGCAAGTCTGATAGACAAAACAGTGACTTATGTTCTCCTTAAACCAGGAATAATAGGAATTAAGGTTAAGATAGCAAAACCAGGTGTGTTCAAACCGCAAATAGCAATTCGCCAAATTGACCAAGCGTTACTGGCTAATATATTAAAGGAGCGCGAAAGCATGACCGTTCAAGAAGCGCAAGTAGAAAGTGGTGTTCAGGAACAAAAGAATGAAACAAAGGAAGTCGTTCAAACGAACGTCGTTAAAGAAGGTGAGACGACATGACGATTAAAGCGGAAGAACTAAGAAAGCTCACTGATGACGAATTAAAAAATAAACTTCTAGAACTAAAAAAAGAGCTTTTCAACGAAAGGTCTAATATATATACACGCGGCGCATCTAAAAACACAAAAGCGATACATGAGCTTAAGAAAGATATTGCAAGGGTGTTAACTGTTCTGAGCGAAAGAAAAAAGAAGTGAGTCTCAAAATGAGTTCATCAATTGGTCTTTTGGGAATAGATTGCGAGCTTAAAGCTTATAATAAAACTTACAAAGCCATCGTGATAGATGAGACTCAAAAAACTATACTTGTTTGCTTAAACGGCAAAACTAAAAGATTTCCAAAAGAGGTTATAACGCTACACCTAAATCAAAGAACAATAAAAGGAAAAGAGCTGATCGGTAGACCTTGGGAAAGATTGTGTAAAAGGTGAAAGATGTTGACACGAAATATTGGAATAAACGGTGTCGAAAAACCCTCTCGTTCTTGTGACGATAAAAAATGTCCTTATCATGGCACGGTTAGTGTTAGAGGTTTAATTCTTGACGCGAAAGTGTCTCAACTAAGGGCAACAAGAATGGCTGTCGTCGAAAGAGAATATACCTTCTATAACAAAAAATACCAGCGTTACGAACGTAGAAGATCAAGAATACACGCTCACTTGCCAGCATGTTTGGACATTAAAGAGGGAGATCTCGTTTTAATTGGGGAGACTCGTCCTCTTGCCAAGTCTGTTTCGTTTGTGATTCTAGGAAGGAGGTCATAAAAATGGTAAAACGAGGAGGTAGAAGTACTGGAATAACATACAGACCAGATCTCACACCAGGGGTTTTTAACGAATCAGAGCTTGTATGTGCCGACAACACAGGTGCTAAAGTGATAAAAATGGTTATGTTGACAGGGTTTAAAGGTAGAGCAAGAAGAATTCCTGGTGCGGCAGTAGGTGATGTGATTATTGCAGCCGTTAAGCGAGGAAATCCAGAAATGAGGAAACAAATAGTTCGTGCAGTAATTATAAGACAAAGAAAGCCTTATCGACGAGTAGACGGTACTAGAATTCAGTTTGAAGACAATGCGGCTGTAATAATAACACCAGAAGGCGATTTAAAAGGAACTGAGGTGCGTGGTCCTGTCGCAAAGGAGGCGGTCGATCGACTGCCAAAGTTAGCGAGTTTGGCATCCGTGGTGGTATAAAAAATGGTGCTTTCCGCTAAACCTTCAAAACAGAGAAAGGCGTTGTACAACCTTCCTTGGCACAAGGCCATAAAACTCATGAGTGCTCCTCTTTCAAAGGAGTTGAGACAGAGGTTTTCTGTAAAATCCATTCCAGTCAGGGTTAATGATTCGGTCAAAATTGTTAGCGGTGGGTATAAAGGACGCTCTGGTAAAGTGGTTAGAGTGGATGTAAAAAGAAGACTTGTTTTCATTGAAGGAATAACTGAAATGTCTCAAAAAGGGAAAACAAAACTTGTTGGCATTCATGTTTCTAACATTATGATAACTAAATTAGATCTTTCAGATAAATATCGTCGCCAAATATTAGAGCGAAAGGGCGTATCGGCAGAAATTATTCAAAAGGAAATAGAGGAAGCAGAGAAGGCTGAAAGCCAGTCTAAAAGCACGACTACACAATCTCAAAGTAAAGAGCAAACTGAGATCGAAAAAGAGGTGCATGGCTAAATGGGAAGTATGGGTGGTAGTCGAACGTTAAAAAGAAGCGCGGCACCTCCAATTTGGCCTGTTGAAAGAAAGAGTTTTAAATGGGTCGTAAAACCTTCGCCTGGTCCCCATCCACAAGATCAAAGTGTACCAGTTCTATTGATATTAAGGGATATGCTTGGTCTCGTTGAAAACACACATGAGGCTAAAGTGGTTCTGAACCAAGGTAAGTTTATTGTAAACGGAAAAATCATAAAAAGGATAGATTTTCCTGTTGGAATAATGGACGTCGTAAAAATTCCTGATTTAGATAAAACTTTTAGATTATTGCCTTATAAAAATGGATTTCTATTACACGAGATAGGCGAAGAGGAATCGAAATTCAGAATTCTTCGTATCGAAAACAAAACGATCTTGTCCAAAAATTTGATGCAACTTAATCTAAGTGCTGGCGTAAACCTTGCTATCAAGCTAACTTCTCCACAAGATGGAAAGAATGTTCAATATAAAACACTAGATTCGCTAAAAGTTGACGTGACAGGTAAGCAAATTTTGGATCATATAAAGCTTGAAATAGGAAAGCTGGTTTTGGTGTTCAAAGGTAAAAACAGTGGCGCTTGGGGTGTTCTTACAGAAATTGTGCCCGCATTCAAAAAGCGAAGATCATTAGTAAGGATAACTCTTTCGAACAATCGCGTTGTCGAAACTATCCTTGATTATGTCATAGTTGTGGGCAAAGATAAACCCCTTATATCACTTCCAAGTATGAATGGTGAATGATGGTGATGTCACAAGTTTTGCAAAAAGAAAATCCTATGCGAGAAATCAGAATTGAAAAGGTTGTACTAAACATAGGTGTAGGCGAAGGAGGGGATAAGTTAAAAAAGGCTACTACAATTCTAGAAAGACTAACGTCAAGAAAAGCTGCCATAAGAAAAGCGAAAAAAAGCATACGTGATTTTGGTGTTAGAAAAGGGGAAGAAATAGGTTGCGTGGTGACTTTAAGAGGAAAACAAGCGGAAGATTTTTTAAGAAGAGCCTTGGCGGCTATTGGAAACACGCTGAAATCTTCAGTTTTTGACGATTATGGAAACTTTAGTTTTGGTATTAAGGAATACATCTATATTCCTGGAACAAAATATGATCCAGAGTTAGGCATTTTTGGTTTGGATGTATGCGTAAGACTTGTTCGAAAGGGAATAAGGGTAGAAAAAAGAAAACTAAAAAGAGCAAAAGTGCCAAAAAGACATCTTGTAAATAAAGAGGAAGCAATAAATTATTTGATTGAAAAGTTTGGGGTCAAGGTGATTTAAAAATGGGTAAAACTCCTATTATGAAGCAGAGAAAATACGGCAAGGGCGCTTACAGGTGCACTAGATGTGGATCACAGGGTAATTTAATAAGACGATATGGTTTGTTATTTTGTCGCCAATGCTTTAGAGAAGTTGCTGAAAAACTGGGTTTCAAAAAGTATGATTAGGTGATAAACATGCCTACACAAAACATTTTAGCTACGACGATGAACACAATTAAGTTATGTGAAGAAAGAGGAAGAAGCTATTGCATAGTCGATGGCGCATCAAAATTTGTTGGATACGTCCTAAATGTGATTCAAAAAGCTGGCTACATTGGTGAGTTCGAGTATATCGATGATGGAAGGATAGGGAAATTTAGAATACAGCTATTAGGGAGAATTAATGACTGTGGCGTTATCGTTCCAAGATTAAATGTATCCAAAGAAAGAATAGACCAACTAGCAACCAAGTATCTACCATCTAAAGAGGTTGGAGTGCTTGTAATTTCCACTTCAAGTGGTGTAATGTCTCATGTAGAAGCTAGGAGCAAAGGAATAGGAGGAATTGCGGTCGCTTACGTTTATTAGAGGTGTTAAAAAATGAAAATCCCGTATGCCAAAAGAGAGTTTAAGGTTCCAGAAAATGTGAAACTGACTATCGAAAATCAAACAATTGAAGTCACTGGTCCTCTAGGCTCTCTTAAAAAAAGCTTTGAAGGAACACCTCTCCATTTTGAGCTTAGCGAAAACACACTTAAGATAGAGTTACGAAATGTTAAGAAGCGTGAGCTTTCTTTGCTTGGAACAGCGGAGGCACACGTCAAAAACATGATAAAAGGAGTTACTCAAGGGTTCACTTATAGGTTAAAGATGGTATACGCTCACTTTCCTATGAATGTAAAAGTTGAAAATGGATTTGTAAAGATTGAAAACTTTATTGGGGAAAGATCTCCTCGTTATGCAAAAATCGTAGGCCAAGTCAATGTAAAAGTAGAAGGCGATGATGTTATAGTAAGCGGATTAGACAAAGAAGCTGTTGGACAAACGGCAGCGAACATTCAAAGAGCCACAAAAATTAAGGATTACGACCCGCGCGTATTCTCGGATGGCATTTTTGTTTACTCGAAGAGTTGATGAAAGATGGAACCCCAAATGATCAAAAAAATTAGGGCAAAATTAAGAAAACCTGAATTTCTAAGACCCCATTATTGGACAAGGGTTAAGTTAGGCACGTCTTGGAGAAAGCCAAAAGGGATTGACAATAAGTATCGTCATGAATTCAAGGGTTACCCACCAAATGTCAAAATTGGCTATCGAACACCTAAAGCTGTGAGAGGCTATCATCCTTCTGGTAAAATACCCGTGTATGTTACGAATGAATCAGAACTAGCAAAAGTGGATCCTAAAACACAGTGTGTGATTCTTTCAGGAAGACTTGGCGCTCAAAAATTTGCAAAATTAGAGGCAATGGCAGTCGAAAAAGGCATATTAGTGGTGAATGGAAAACAAAAAAACGTGGAAAAGGGTGAAAGTGAGAATGCCTGATCTACGTCTTCAAAAAAGACTTGCAGCCGAAATTCTTGGAGTAGGAGTTACTCGAATCTATATCGATCCGCGTCATGTTGACGAAGTTGCTGAAGCAATAACTAAAGACGACGTTCGAAGTTTAATAAATATGGGTTACATAGAACGCCGTCCCCCCTCTACGCCTTCCAGAGGAAGAAAAAGAAAATTGATGATAAAAAAAGCTAAAGGAAAGCGAAAAGGACATGGGTCTAGGAAAGGTCGTGCTGGCTCGCGCAGAGACCTCGAACGAAGCTGGGTGTATCGTGTAAGAAAACAGAGAGCCTATATTAGGGAGCTATATAGAAGTGGAAAATTGGACAAAAAGACATACAGGGAATTGTATTTGAAAATTAAAGGTGGGGTTTTTCCAAGCCTCTCATCCCTTAAAAACTTTCTTACAAAGAAGGTGTAAAAGATGGCGCATGGTCCTAATTATAAAGTAGTTTTTAGAAGAAGAAGAGAGGGGAAGACGGACTACAGAAAAAGGCTACGCCTTTTAAGTTCTGGTCTTCCAAGACTCGTAGTGAGAAGGTCTAATAAGTATATTTATGCTCAGATAATTTCATCTAATGAGGCAAAAGACGATGTGATTGCGCAAGCTTGTAGCAGAGAATTGATCAAATTGGGTTACCCAACTGGCCTCACGTCCGCTCCGGCGAGTTATCTTACTGGTATGTTAATAGCGTTACGTGCCCTTAAAAAAGGCGTGAAAGAAGCTATTATTGATATAGGCCTTTTACCTCATGTACCTAAGTCCAATGTGTACGCACTTTTGAAAGGATGCTTAGACATGGGTTTAGAAATTCCACATTCAGATGAGGTAATACCATCGGAAGAAAGAATCCAAGGTGCACACATTGCGGCATATGCCAAGAAGCTAAAACAGGAGTCTCCTGAAAAATATTCCAGACTGTTTTCAAAATACATCTCTTCTAATGTTGAACCTGAGCGACTAGAACAACTTTTTGAGGAAATAAAGAACAAGATTAAATCTATGGGTGAAAAAAATGTCTGAATCGAACGTTGATACCCAAGAGTGGATACCAAGAACAAAATTAGGAAAACTCGTAAAAGAAGGTAAAGTTGCGTCAATAAAGGACATTCTTGAATACAACATGCCTATCCGTGAATATCAAATTGTTGATCTTTTAATACCATCGCTTGAATCAAAGATAATCTATTCCGATATTGTTCAAAGGCAAACAGACGCTGGTGAGGTCAATAGTTATAGAGTGGTCACAATCGTAGGCAATCGTTCTGGTTTTGTTGGAGTGGGCACAGGAAAAGCAAGACAGTTGAATGACGCAAGACAAAAATCTTTGATCGATGCAAAGCTAAACATCACCTACGTTAAACGTGGATGTGGAAGTTGGGAATGTAGATGTGGTACGCAACACAGCCTGCCTAATATGGTAAGGGGAAAGTCGGGTAGTGTAGAACTAATTGTTCTTCCAGCCCCTCGTGGTACAGGCGTTGTGGCTTCTGATATTGTAAGGGAAGTGTTCAGCTTTGCTGGGATTTCTGATGCGTGGGTTAAAAGCTTCGGAGAGACGAGAAACCGAGTGAATATGGCATACGCCGCTCTTGACTCGTTAAGAAAAGCCTTAAAGTTTAAGTCTCCAATCGATTGGAATCGTTAAAGGGTGTTGAAAGTGCCTAAGCTCTTAGCGATAATAAGAATAAAGGGAACCGTGAAGGTACCACAAGAAATAGCAGAAACGCTGGAAAGGCTTAACCTTAAGAAGAGAAATTCAATGGTAATATATTATGACGATCCTTCGATAATAGGCATGATAAAAAAAGCTGAACGCTATGTTGCATGGGGAGAAGTGAATGATTTAGAAATTTTAGTTCAAACTTTAAAAAAACGTGGTAGAATTGTCGGAAACCATAAGATTACTCAAGAGGCATTACAAAAACTCGGAGTAAATTCGATTGAAGAACTTGCGCAATTGATAATGAATGGTGAACTCAATCAATTAATAAAAAAAGGCTTATTAAGAATTTTCCGTCTAACACCACCAAGCGGTGGGTTTAAAGGTGATCACAAAAAGAAACGAGCAGAAGGAGGAGTTTGGGGTTATTATGGCGAAAGCATAAAAGACCTCATAAAAAGAATGATCTAGGTGATAATCTTGGTTGTAAGAAGAGAGAAAAGATCCAGAAAAAGAAGAGGCACACGAAGTGTTGGTTGGGGTAGGATAGGCCAACACAGAAAGGCAGGAGCTAAAGGTGGTGTGGGGAAAGCAGGGAGACATAAACACAAATGGAGTTGGACTGTAAAGTATGGCAAAGACGCTTTCGGCAAACACGGGTTTAAAAGACCATACGACGTAAAAGAAGAGGTAACTATAAATATTTTGCAATTAAACGAGTTGATAAATGAAAAAGGATTAAAAGAAATCAATTTGTCGGATTACGGGTACACGAAATTACTAGGCCGAGGTAGTATATCGCAACCCATAACTGTGAAAGTTAAAAGCGCATCAAAAGGTGCGATAGAAAAGATTAAGAAAGCCGGAGGTCAGATTCTTTTAGAGGAAGGGATATAATGGGTAGTAGCAAATTTTTAAGCGCTCTTGCTTCGGTGGCAAAATACTTACCTGCCGCAGAAAAGCCAGCCCAGAAACCTTCTCTTAGAGAAAAACTCGCTTGGACTGGACTTGCACTAGTGGTATATCTTATTATGTCTGATATTCCCTTGTTTGGGATTCCTCCGCAGGTGTCAAATCAATTTAGCGTTCTCAACCTGATTTTCGCTTCAAAACAGGGTACACTAATGCAACTTGGAATAGGGCCTATTGTTACAGCAGGCATGATTATGCAAATACTCGTCGGATCGAAAATCATACAGATCGACCTGTCTAATCCAGCAGACAGAATCGATTTTACCGCCGCACAAAAGACATTCGCTGTGCTTTTCACGATGGTTCAAGCAGCTGCGTATACGCTTGGTGGGATATTCGGTGCATTAACTCCAACACAGGATCTTCTCGTTTTTGTGCAACTAGTTTTCTCAACACTCGTAGTGATACTTCTTGATGAAATGCTTCAAAAAGGTTGGGGTATAGGTAGCGGTATAAGCCTTTTTATTTTAGCGGGTGTGACTTTTCAAGTATTTTATTCCGCATTTTCCCCACAGCCCTTTAATGTTCAAGGGGTTAGTGCGGTATACGCTTATGGTGCGGTTGTTGCCGCTTTTCAAGCTGCCCTAAGAGGGAATTTCCTTGCGGCTGTAATACGTTACCCACCAAGCCAATATTCTCCTCCCGCACCAGATCTGGTAGGTCTAGTTGCGACAATCGTTTTTATAATACTGCTTGTGTATTTACAAGGAATGAAGGTACAAATACCTGTGGTTTATCAAAAAGCACAGGGTTATAGAAGTAAAATACCACTACAGTTTCTATATGTTTCTAACGTACCGGTGCTGCTAGCAGGAATACTCTTTTCTGACTATATCTTTTTCTCTCAAATAGTTTGGTCTAGATTAAATCCTAACAATAATATTTGGTATCTCAACTGGCTAGGGACATACACAAGAACCGCCAGTGGTCAAATAGAACCTACTGGAGGTTTAGCTTTCTACATTCAAAATCCCATTGGATTGGGTATGACTATACAAGAGCCCATAAGAGCTCTTGTTTTTGTGGTGCTTCTTACACTTCTTTCTGTGGTATTTGCGTATATGTGGGTTGAAATAGCAGGACTTGGCCCACGCGATCAAGCCGAGCAACTTGCAAGTAGTGGTCTGCAAATCGCTGGTTTTAGGAGCTCCGTTGGGATAATAGAGGCGGTTTTGAGAAAGCCCATTTATTCACTTACCTTTGTTAGCTCTTTGCTTGCTGGAATAATTGCGGGAGTTGCTGACGTGCTTGGCGCCTTTGGTTCTGGTATGGGATTATTGCTTGCGATAGGTATAATCTATCAAGTTTACCAAATTTTACTGCAAGAACAGATAGAAGAAGTCTATCCAGGTTTGGCAAGATTGTTGGAGTGACGTTGTGATGAGCGTGGATGAAGTAAAACTATCAAGAAAGGGCAAGCTAATCATTGTGGCCGGTATAAACGGTGTAGGGAAGACTACAGTGTTAAACAGCGTAAAACAACTGACAAAAGAGATAGAGGTGGTGAATTACGGAGATGAAATGTTTTCGATAGCATCTCAACGTGGATGGGTGCAAAATCGAGATCAAATTAGAAAATTACCTTTAGAAAGACAGCTGTTGTTACAAAAAGAAGCAGCACAAAATCTTTCTCTTAAAGCAAAGGAAAAAAATATAATTGTTGACACGCATGTGCTAATTCCTACACCTAGCGGGGCATGGCCAGGCCTTCCTAAATGGGTAGTTGAATCTTTGGCGCCCGATATAATCGTTATTCTCGAAGCGCCTCCAGATGTTATTTTTATGCGAAGAAATTTGGATAAATTAAGGGAACGAAAGGATCAATCATCGATTGAAGAGATACGCACCTTTATGGAGCTTATACGTGCAGCCGCAATAGCGTCCGCTGTTCTTGTGGGCGCAGCAGTAGTTATAGTTCAAAATATAGAAGGGGACCCATCTTTTGCAGCAAAAGAAATCGTTAAACTTTTCAGTTCTTAAATAAACTAGTTTTCATGGTGGTCATAACAGTCAGTGGTCCACCGGGTAGTGGTAAATCCACGGTTGCAATAAGGCTTGCAAATGAACTAGGATTAAGACATGTTTCTGCTGGTCAAATTTTTAGAAAATTAGCCGCTGATAAGGGATTAGACCTTTTGCAATTAAGCCTTATCGCAGAAAAAGATCACACAATCGATAAAGAAGTAGATAGTATAACCTTAGAAGAGGCCAAGAAGGGAAACGTTGTTCTTGAAGGTCATATCACTGGATGGGTCGTACCTCAGGCAGACCTTAAGATTTATCTTAACGCTCCACTAACTATTAGAGCTCAAAGAATAGCTATGCGCGAATCCATTCCTTTTTTAAAAGCTTTGGAACAAACACGCATACGAGAAATGAGCGAAAAAATGCGTTATAGAGAAATTTATGGTTACAATTTGGATTGCCTAAATAATTTTGATTTAGTTTTGGACACATCGAAATGGGAGTTAAAACCTATGCTTGATCTTATTGTAATGGCTGTGAAAGGTTCACTACTTTTCTTAAGAGGTGAAAACACATTACGCAAATAAGAATGCTTAACGAACTAAATGAATTAGTCAAACTGAGCGACGTGACTCTGACTAAAATAAATGTCAGAGATTTATATCCAAGCTTTTCGCAATTAATCGAACGGAGCTTAATTAACATTGATAAGCCACGTGGACCTAGCAGTCATGAAGTTACTGCTTGGGTGGCCAAAATGGTGGGCGCAAAAAAAGTAGGTCATGGGGGGACACTAGAGTTTAAAAAAGCGGTGACATCCCCTCGTGAGTGGAGTTCTTACGATTTCTTTTAATGTGGCAAACAGAATTCTTCACTGGATAATGAACACACGCAAAGAATATGTTGGAATTCTTAAGTTACACGCAGAAGTCAAACTAGAAGATTTAAAGAAAGTGTTCAGCGAATTCGAAGCCGAAATTTTTCAAACGCCACCGCAAAAAGCCGCAGTAAAAAGACAAATAAGAAAAAGAAGGATATACGAGTTAAAGATTATTGAAATTAAAGGTAGATATGTTCTTTTTAGAGCTTTGACGGATGCGGGTACTTATATCAGAAAGCTTTGTTTTGATATAGGTGAAGCGCTGGGTGTAGGCGCAAGCATGGTGGAATTGAGAAGAACAAAAAGCGGTTCATTTACTGAAGAAGACGCAGTTACGCTTAATCAGTTAGCGTATGCGTTGCATTTATATAAAACACAAGGCGATGAAGATAAGCTGTACAAATACTTTGTGCCAGTAGAAAGGGCGATTAATGATTTACCAGTAATAATTGTACGAGAATCTGCGGCAACCAATTTGTATAAAGGCGCTGCGCTTACGATGCCAGGTGTGCTGTGTGCAAGTAAGAACTTAGAGAGGAACAAAGAAGTGTTAGTTTATTCACAAAAAGGGGATCTAATCGAAATAGCCAAAGCCAAAAAAGGAATAAATGACATTCTCAACTCAAAAAGTGGAATTGTTGCTGTACCAGTAAGGGTGCTTGATCCTATTAAGCAAGATTAAAAACCTTAAAAAACTCGAAGTGTTAATCTTTTTTACGCCGGGGTCTCCTAGCCTGGAAGGGAGCGGGCCTGGAGAGCCCGTGGCCTAAAAGGCCGCGCGGGTTCAAATCCCGCCCCCGGCGCAGTGAGAAAAGACAAACTTATATAGTATTGCATAGCAGTTCACAATGCAAAACGGTGGTAGAAAGATTGTCTGAAAGCTTTAAGGCGGTAGTAAGAATTGCCGGAGTTGATTTGCCTGGAAACATTAAGACTGGTTATGCGCTACCCCGTGTAAGAGGAATAGGTAGATCTTTCTCTAATGCAGTATTAAGGGCAACCAACATCGATCCTGACACACCCATCGGACAGCTTAACGAAGAAGAAATATCAAAAATTGAGCAAGCGATTAGAAATCCAGAGAAGTTTGGTATACCAGCTTGGATGTTTAATAGACAAAGAGATCCTTATCTCGGCCAATCAATACATTTGATAGGCCCAGACTTACTTATGGCAATTAGAAAAGATGTAGAAACGATGATGAAAATAAGAAGTTGGAAAGGTATTCGTCATTCTCTTGGCCTTAAAGTTAGGGGTCAGCGCACTAGAACTACAGGTCGACTAGGCCAAACAGTTGGTGTTAAGAGAAAGGGCGTGGCAACCCAACAAAAGAAGGAAGGGTGATATTAAATTGGGAGACCCTCGCCGCTTAAAAAAGACATGGGAAGGCCCAAAAAAACCTTGGCGTGCGACAGATTTACGCGAAGCGCTTAAGTTAATAGGTGAATACGGTCTTCGAAACAAACGTGAGTTGTACAAGGCTCAAACAATTGCAAGAAGGTATCGTAAAATGGCAAGAAAAATTCTAGGCCTGCCTGAAGCTGAGCGGGCTAAAGTAGAAAAAGAGCTTGTGCAAAGATTATATCGCTTGGGCTTAATTAAATACGAAAACGCAACCGCTGATAGCATTCTTTCTCTTACCGCAAAAGACGTGCTCGAAAGACGGTTACAAACAATAGTATTCAGAAAGGGCTACGCTCCCACAATCCATGCTGCAAGACAAATGGTTGTGCACAGACACATAACCATTGATGATCGCGTAGTAGATGTTCCAGGATATTTTGTAAAAGCCGACGAAGAAAGTCGAATTAAAATAAGGGTAACGAGCCCATTTTACAAAGTATACCAACAGAAGTTGCAGACACCTTCAAACACACAGGGTTGATATTGAATGTCATCAATGCTGGATTTGAATTGGGGATTAGCACATATTTATAGTTCGTATAACAACACAATTGTGCATATTACAGATCTTTCTGGCGCAGAAACTGTGGGCATAAGTTCTGGTGGTAGAGTTGTCAAAGCAGATAGGGAGAAAGCTTCTCCTTATGCCGCAATGCTTTCAGCATCACAAGCGGCTCAAGCAGCAATGGCTAAGGGTATAAACGCATTAGTGATTTATGTGCGCGCTCCTGGTGGTCATGGACCAAAGACTCCAGGACCAGGCGCCCAATCAGCAATAAGGACGTTATCGCGAGCTGGTTTTGTGATTGGCAAAATAACAGACGTCACACCACTACCAACGGATTCTACAAGGCGACCTGGAGGAAGAAGAGGTAGGAGAGTGTAGATAAATTGGCCGAAATAAAGATTATAGAAGAAAACGAACACTTTTTAAAATTAGAAATCTCAGGTTTTCCAAAAGAAATAGTAAACGCTTTAAGAAGAACAATGATAGCCGAAGTTCCAACACTCGCTATAGATGAGGTTTTATTTACAGAAAACACATCTTCGCTTTATAATGAATACATAGCGCACAGACTAGGACTTTTGCCACTAAAAACCAACCCTGACCCAGAGTTCCTTGCCAACTTGTCTATTGATATACAAAACGGCTTAATCCCAGAATACAGGTCTGATCTACAACTAAGAGCGGAATGTCCACCACAAGCGGGAAAATCTCTTACGATTTATTCTAGCGACTTAAAGAGTTTGGGGGCTGAAGAGATAGAAGTTGTGGAAAAGAACATTCCCCTTTTTAAGCTAGGAGTAGGACAAATTGTAGAATTGCAAGCATTTGCAAGATACGGTATAGGAAAACAACATGCGAAATTCAGTCCAGTAAGTCCAGTGAGTTACAGCTTTAAACCAGTTTTGATTTTTGATAAGAGCAAAGAATTCAATTGTGAGGAGCATGTTAATGTTTGTCCTAAACAATGTCTTGAATACAAAGATGGCGTTTTGAGATTTACAGATGCATGGGAGTGCATTCTTTGTAGAGCTTGTGAAAAAGATTGCAAAACTGGTGCCACCAAAATTTCATGGGATGAATCCATTGTTAGAATGACAATAGAATCGACTGGCTCTTTACCACCGAAGGTAATACTTAAAACAGCCGCACTAATACTAATTCGTAAACTTGAGATACTTGTGAGCTTATTAGAAAAAAAGGAGGAAATTATAAGTGAAAAGAACGGGTCCAACCAATCTGTTTCTAAGAATGGAAATTAGACGCATAAAAAAAGCGGCAAAAGGAAGCGCTTTTTGGAAAGCCGTGTTTAAAGAAGTAAACAAATCAAGAAGATTAGTTCACGAAGTTAATCTTTCAAAAATTGCAAGATATGCCAAACCAGATTCCATAGTTGTTGTCCCAGGTAGGGTATTAGGAGCTGGTACGATAAATTCACCAATTACAATTGCAGCTCTTTCTTTTTCTAAAAGCGCACAAAAAAAGATAGTACAAGCTGGAGGAAGAGCGCTTCCACTAAGCGAAGTTGTAAGAGTTAACCCGAGTGGCTCAGGTTTGGTGATTCTAAAATGAGTGAACAAATTAAAAAAACAATAATAGACGCAAACGGTTTAGTGCTTGGTAGACTTGCCTCACAAGTAGCCAAACGCTTGCTTAATGGTGAAACGATTATTATAGTAAACGTTGAAAAAGCGGTGATAAAAGGCAATTGGCTATCTATTGTGCGAGAATGGGAACACAGGTATGAAATAAAATCGGTGATAAACCCATTTAGACACTCCCCAAAAAGATATGTTAGACCAGATAAATATTTTAGAAGCGTAGTAAAAAGAATGTTACCCTATAGAAAGGCTAAAGGAAAAAGTGCTCTTTCGAGACTAAAAGTTTATATTGGAGTACCAGCTGAACTTGTCAATCAGCGCTTTGAATCTGTTGACGTTGCTCGCGTTAACGCCACTAAGGGCTTTTACACTCTTGAGACAATCGCAAAACGTTTTGGTTGGAAGGGTGTTTAAAGATGGTCGACGTAATTGTTACTGGAAAAAGAAAAACTGCTATAGCTAAGGCGTTAATCCGCCCTGGCATAGGAAGAGTATTCATAAATGGACGACCGCTTGAAACAATTCCAATCGAGCAAGTAAGAGAACGGATTTTGGAACCGCTTAATGTCATTCCAGAAACTTTAAGACATAAAGTGGATATTTTCGTAAAAGTTTCTGGTGGAGGTTTTATGGGACAGGCTGATGCATGTAGAATCGCAATAGGAAGAGCGTTGGTCAAATTTACTGGTTCTGAAGAAATAAAAAGACTACTTATGGACTATGACAGAACAATTCTTAGTGGTGATCCAAGACGTAAAGAGCCGAAAAAGTTTGGTGGACCAGGCGCAAGAAGAAGGTTCCAAAAGTCGTATAGGTGATAAAAATGATGTTTCCAGTAAGATGTTTTACTTGCGGAAAAGTTTTAGCACACTACTGGGAAGAATATTATTCACGTGTTTCAAAAGGAGAAAGGCCGAAAGATGTCTTGGATTCTATGGGAATTAAAAGATATTGTTGTAGGCGTATGTTTATTTCGCATGTTGAGTTGATTGACGACATAACTGTATTTTCTGCGATGAAAACACAGGAGAGTGCGCAGAATTGAGTGAATTGACACAACTTTTGATAGGAGAAGATGTTTACAAAAACGCTAATGTAAATCTAGGAACTAATAGAAAGGCAAAACTAATGCACAGATTTATACAAGGAATTCAGAGCGATGGAGTGTACTTGTTAAATATATCTAAAATAGACGAAAGAATAAGGCTTGGCGCTAGATTTCTCTTTCAATTTGAACCTGAAAAAGTTGTGTGCGTCGGTTTGCGAAGAAACGCTCATGCACCAGTTTTAAAATTTGCTGCCCATACAAGATATAAAGCTATAATCGAAAGTTTTGTGGCAGGCACTTTTACTAATCCATCACTTCCAACATACATTGAACCAGATGCGGTTCTTATATCTGATCCTTTAAACGAGGCTCAACCAGTTTTAGAAGCTGCAGAAATGGGAATTCCAGTAGTTGCAATTTGCGACACGGACTCTCCAGTGGAGTATGTGGACCTTGTTATACCCGCGAATAATCGTGGTAGAAAATCCTTGGCACTAGTGTACTGGCTTTTAGCTCGTGAAATTCTAAAGCTAAGAGGAGAAATTCCTCTCGATACAGAATGGACGGTTAAGCCAGATGAATTCGAAAAAATGTGATTCTGGCGAACACAATTGATTCGAAAAGTTGCGGTTGCAGATGGTTTTTATCCTAAAAGTCCTGGTTTGCTTCTAGAAGAGCTTAACAGATGCTTCAGTAAAGGTTTTGGTAATCTCCCTGAGTTTGGTAATGAAAAGAAACCAATAGGCGGAATTGTTCCGCACGCAGGCTATACATATTCGGGTAGTGTGGCGTCTTATACATATGCCACAATTAGGGCCTACAAGAAACCAGAAACGGTTGTGATCGTTGGTCCTAACCATACTGGTTATGGTTCGGATGTAAGCGTTTGGTATGAGGGAGAATGGGAAACCCCATTAGGTTCATTAAAGATTGACGAAGAAGTGTCACGAATTTTGTTAAAGGATTTTCCTGAGTTCACTTACGAAGCGCATGAATTTGAGCATTCAATTGAGGTTCAGTTGCCCTTTATTTATTATACCTTTGGCCCAGAGGTTAAAATAGTACCCGTGTGTGTATTAGACCAATCACTTAAAAAGATGATTAAATTAGGTGAATCATTAAGCGCCGCAGTAAATGGCAAAAACGTTGCTTTGCTTGCTAGTTCGGATTTTACCCATTATGAGCCACAAAAAGTGGCGATGAGTAATGATTTACAAGTTATTCAAGCCATTCTTAGATTAGACGAAAAAGAAGTGATAAAAGTGGCTGACGAGCTTGGAGTAAACGCTTGTGGTCTAGGTCCAATAATAAGTGTAATAAATTGTCTTAAAAAATTGGGTAAAGTCGAAGCAAAAATGTTAAAGTATAGCACTAGTGGTGATGCCACAGGTAATTACGACAGTGTAGTTGGGTATGCTTCAGTTGTATTTTTCGTACGATGACAAAAGAGATTTTCTACGTAAAAACAGCTCTACCTTTGATAGGAGACCCCATAGTATATCCTACGCAGCCATGCATAGTAGTGCCAAATAAAAGAGTTGGGGTATTTTATAAAAAAGAAGCGAGTTTTCCAAACGAAAAAATAAGTAAAATTGTCAAAAAAATTTTTGAAAAAGCTGGAAAGGAAATAATGTTTTTTGACTTTATAAAACCTCAAATCAATCTATTTGAGTTTCAACAATTGGCCCTATGGTGTGCAGCAGCTCTTGGTATTGCTTACGGCAGGGGAAAATCTGCATCGGTTTTTGCGAATGATATGAGAAGTATCCTTGGTAAAGAGTATACAAAGATCTTTCCTTTGGCCTATGCGGGATATACAGGCTTTAGCGTAGCATTTAAGGGATTTGAAGACCCAGTGGTGATTTACAAAAAAGGTTTAAGTATTCTTAAAGCACAGACTGCAGATTTTGGCGCGTTTAAGCAGAATAAATTGGATAGCTATGTAAATGATGTTATTGCACATTCTGTTGGTAGACTTACCGTGCGTTGCTCTGAGTTTTTAAGAAAAAGAATGACAAAATCACTGGCGGAATGTTTGAACATATTTGGTTGCCTTGTTCAAGCTAGTTCAGGCGACCCAGCCTTTTTGTCTCTCTTACAAGAGCATTCATTAAAACTTTATAATGATGGGGCTTTGGGATGCGCTTATATCCCTAGTTGGCGAATATTTGTGTGGCTTTGATGAAAAACGTTGTAGTAGTAAAACTTGGAGGTAGTGTGATAACATACAAACACAAAAGTGCTAGAGGAGTTAATACGCATAATCTTGAAAGAGTTATAGCGGAAATGGCAGAAACAAGAAAGAATTTAGTAGTGATACACGGAGGAGGAAGTTTTGGTCATTCAGTTGCTTTAAAAAACAAAGTGCAATTCGGTAAACCGATCTCAAATAACAAAGGTGCATCCGAAACAATGTTAAGCATGTTAGAGCTTAACAAAGTCGTGCTAGAGGAAATGCTCAAGAATGGTTTTGCGCCAATTAGTTTCCCTCCCCATTCATTTGTTTTGGACAAAAGAATTAAAAAACCTTTTTGGCAAATTTTTGAAAGAGCGATCTCTGAAGGTTTTACTCCTGTGACTTATGGCGATGTTGTGCTAGATCAAAAAACAGGTTTTACAATAATTTCAGGTGACCAGCTTGCTTCTCAGCTCGCAATTCAACTTAAAGCAGAAACATTGATTTTTGCCACAGCTGTAGACGGAGTTTATAAAGACTATAAAAGCAAGAACCTTATTGAAGTAGTTGATCAATACACAAACTTTAAGTCAATCACAAAAGATGCCACTGGTGGTATAAAGAATAAGGTTGAACAAGCTTTATTAGCAGCAAAAGCCGGCGTGAATACGCTAATATTAAATGCCACAAAACCCGGTTTGCTTAAGAAAGCGATACTTAACGAAGAAGTAAAATGCTCTAAAATAGTATGGAGAAACCATGGAATTCAAACAAGCTAAAATAATGGTAAAAAATAATTTTGGTGAACCAAGAGTGAGCATTCACATATCTGAAAATGGTGATTTACTTCAAGAAATAAAAGTGACAACTTTTCCAATAGAACAAAAAATAAGGGAAGTGTTAAAGGGCGAACCCATGGCACTTTATGAAGCGGCGGCGTATCTTCCGTTACTAGGCGGAAAAAGAATGAGACCTTACTTAGTCATAAAAACGGCAGGCATGTTTGGCGGTGCAAATGAATCAACGTATTATGCTGCAACTGCTGTTGAATTGTTACACAATTTCACACTTGTTCATGATGACATAATGGATAAGGATACATTGCGACGTGGACATCCGACTACACATGTGAAATTTGGTGAAACGGTGGCAATATTAGCGGGCGACCTCCTTTTTTCAAAGGCTTTTGAGTGTGCCTCAAAAGCTGAAAAATTGAGTGGAAACAAGGGAATAGTTGAAAAGCTGGTCGAAGCCTCTATTAAAATTGACGAAGGACAATACTTGGACATTAGTTTTGAAAGCAAAAGTACAATATCACTAGAAGAATATTTGAGAATGATTTCGTTAAAAACCGCTACGCTTTATGAAGCTTCAGCGGTAATTGGGGCGTTAACAGTAACGCCAATAAACCAAGAAAGTCTCATCTGCCTCGCAAATTATGGTTTGAATTTGGGGTTAGCGTTTCAGATCAGAGACGATTTTCTCGGTGTTTTCGGTGAACAAAAAATGACTGGCAAGCCAGTTGGAAACGATATAAAACGTGGGAAAAAGACCGCGCCTATATTGCTAGCTTTACAAAACAGCGAAAAGGACAGTCCTTTATTAAAAGTGCTTGGCAAGGATAATGCTTCGCAAAATGAATTGGATGAAGCTGTAAGTTATATGAAGAAGTTGAATATACATAAGACATGTGAATTTCTTGCTTTAAACTATGCAAACAAAGCAATAGAAAGCCTATCTAAATTTGATCCTTCAGAAGCTAAATCTAGACTTATAGAACTTGCAAATTATGCAGCAAGAAGAGACTGGTGAAAGGCCTTGAATGATTTAGACTACGAAATATATGCGGAAACGTTATTTAATGCAATAGAGCATAATGGAAAAGCTTCTACTCAAGCGGTACTTGGCAAAATTTTGGCAAAACACCAAGAATTAAGATCCAAGGTGAAAGAAATTTTGAAAATTGTTGAGCAATTTACGATAAAGGTAAACTCTTTATCTTATGAAGAACAAAAAATAGAATTGGAAAAATACAAATCCTATCTTTCGATTAAACAAAAACCTCAAGAAGAAAAAGATCTACCTGACATTCCAAACAGACCAGAAAGGGTTGTCACAAGATTTGCGCCGAATCCCGATGGACCACTACATATAGGAAATCTAAGAGCTGCTGTGCTAAGTTACAAATACGCAAAAAAATACGGAGGAAAGTTTATCCTTCGTTTTGAAGACACAGACCCGAAAATCAAACCACCTTTACTAAAGGCGTATGACTGGATACAGGAAGATCTAAAATGGCTAGGATTAGAATGGGACGAACTATATATACAATCTGACAGATTAGAACTTTACTATGAATATGCAAGAAGACTAATAGCAAATGATGATGCATACGTGTGCGAATGTACGCAAGAAGTCTTTAAAAACTATAAAAATAGTGGTTTGGCTTGTCCACACAGGGATCGAAAAGACTCCCTTGTGCTGTTTGAAAAAATGATCGCTGGTAATATTGAAGAAGGAAAAGCGGTCTTACGGCTCAAAACTTCAATGCACGAATCCAACCCCGCTTTACGTGATCCGCCGTTGATGAGAGTGATAGATACAAGAAAACATCCGCATCCACGAATAGGCTCAAAATACTATGTTTTTCCTTTGTACAATTTTTCTGCGGCTTTAGACGACTCATTAATGGGCGTCACACTAATTTTTCGTGGTAAGGAGCATTTGACAAATAGTTTAATACAGACAGAAATTCAAAAAAAATTAGGATTATCCACACCTTTTTCGATTCAATATGGCAGGTTGAAATTAGAAGGCTATATTCTCAGCAAATCGAAAATTCGTTCAACAATCTTATCAGGGCAACTTATAGATTTTCCTTCGTTTTGTGACGGGTGGGACGATCCAAGGCTAGCAACCCTTATGGCTTTGCGTAGAAGAGGGTTTCAACCAAAAGCTTTAATTGATCTTATAATAGACGTTGGTTTCAAACCTTCGGAAGCTACGATAAGTTGGGACAATCTTGCTACGCTAAATAGAAGGGTTGTAGAGCCAAAGGCAAATAGGCTTTTTTTGACGCTTGATCCAGTAAAACTCGTAGTAAGGAACGTGCCAAAAGAGTTGTCAGAAATCGTTGAACTTCCTTTACATCCAAGCTATCCTGCTATGGGATTTCGAAAAATTAAGCTTAAAATAATAGAAAATACGATAGACGTTTATATATCTGGTTCGGACGCTCTTTCACTTAAACCGGGTGATAAGCTTAGGTTAATGGAATTGTTTAATATAAAAATTTTTGGAAAAGATCACGAGAAACTGATTGCAGATTACGAGTCAAAAAGCATAGAAGAATTGGGTGGACAAAGAGTTCCAATATTTCAATGGGTTCCAGCAAATGATTCTGTCAGAGCAACACTCTTTATCGCTAACGGCATGAATCTGTATGTCAAAAAGGGATTCATAGAAAGTAGTGTGCGTTTGATCGAAAAAGGAAGTGTAGTACAACTAGTCCGGATAGGTTATGCTCGGTTAGATGAACTATCGGAAGAAGCTAATTTGATATTCACACACGATTAACCATATTGACAAACTATTAAAGTATGAAAAACGTGTAGTAAATAGTTTTTATTCGTCATCAGAGTGTAACCATAAAACTTTAAAATATGCACGCTCAAGTGTGAATGCCAATGATGGCTCGTGAATAAAAATGTCGACACCATTTTATGTAACTTTTCAAACACCAGCTGAGCTTGAGGAAAAAGCGTTAAAATTACTAAGAGAAGCAAAAGAAAGTGGAAAAATAAGAAAGGGCACTAATGAAACAACAAAAGCGATTGAGCGCGGACTTGCCAAACTTGTGTACATAGCTTTAGACGTGCAACCGCCTGAAGTTGTAGCACATCTACCTTTACTATGCGAAGACAAAAAGGTTCCTTATATTTTTATTAGTGAAAAGAAAAAGATAGGCGAGGCCGCTGGTTTAGAGGTCAGCGCAGCAGCTGCTTGTATCATTGAAGTACAAAACAAAGAGTTGCTAGCTGAGATAATAAACTCAATATCTTCCTTAAAACAGCAAAAGAAATAGGGGATTAATGCATGAGTGCACAGCCTACCGAAGAGGCATTTCCTGCTGAGGTTGTATCCATTGTTGGTAGAACAGGCGTTGCGGGCGAAGTTACACAGGTGCGTGTTAGAATATTAAGTGGACCTATGAAAGGAAGGACAATAACAAGAAATGTTATGGGTCCTGTAAGGATAGGAGACATACTAATGCTACGAGAAACAGAAAGAGAAGCTAGAAAAATTTCTACTAAAAGGTGAAGCTCATGGCCAAATATTACGACTGCTCCTTTTGTGGCAACAGGATAGAACCAGGAACTGGTTTGGTTTACGTTAAAAACGATGGGTCTATTCTACGATTTTGTAGCTCAAAATGTAAGAAAAATATGCTGTTTTTAAAACATATTCCTCAAAAAACTAAATGGACTAAAAAATACGTAAAAGCAAAAACTCGGTGAAGTCGATTGGTTTTAGAAAGGACCCTTTTAATGATAAAGCCAGATGGGGTAGAAGCCAAAATAACTGGCGAAGTAATTTCAAGAGTTGAAAGAAAAGGATTAAAAATCGTAGCTATAAAGAAATTTTTGTTTACGAGAGAATTGGCAGAAAAATTTTACGCCGTTCACAAAAACAAACCATTTTTTAACGAACTTATTGAGTATATAACTTCAGGTGAGGTAGTTGCTCTTCTTGTCGAAGGCGAGTCGGCAATAAAAGTAGTAAGAAATCTTGTTGGACCTACCGATTCGACGATTGCCCCTCCTGGAACAATCCGTGGAGATTTTGGTACGTCTATCCAAAGGAATGTGGTACACGCCTCTGATTCTCCTGAATCCTCACAGTACGAAATTAAATTAATCTTTGGGTAGAAAGTTTCGTTTGTGATAACATCATAAACGACAGCGAAATTATGAACCCCTACTAAGGAAAACACCTAAAAATCTAAAATTCGTTTTATAGTTTTGGTGATAGACGTGTGACGATTCTTCGTCAAGCTATAGTTTCAGTTCTTGGTCACGTTGATTCTGGGAAAACAACACTACTCGATAAAATCCGAGGAACGACTGTTCAGCTCCGAGAAGCTGCGGGCATGATCCTGTAAAAGGATGCTAGACGCAGCATATCGGAGCTAGTTACGTTCCTTCTGAAGTGGTGCGAAAACTAGCTGGTAATTTGATTTCCAAATATCGCGTGAAAATTGAAATTCCAGGACTTTTGTTTATTGACACACCAGGTCATGAAGCCTTCGTAAATTTAAGAAAGCGAGGTGGTTCAATAGCTGATATTGTGATTTTAGTGGTGGATGTGCTAAAAGGCCTAGAAAAACAAACAATTGAAAGCATTCAAATACTTAAGGAAAAAAAGACACCTTTTCTAATTGCGTTAAACAAAATAGACAGAATTCCTGGGTGGGTCGCTCACCCTGAAATGGATGTAATCAGCAGTCTCAATAGCCAAACTATATTGGTAAAGACTAATTTTGACAGTCTTTTTTACAAACTAATCGGAGATTTAGCCAATTTGGGTTTTTTTGCAGAAAGATTTGACAGGATTAAAGATTTTAGATCCCAGCTTTCAATAGTTCCCGTTAGCGCACTGACAGGTGAAGGCATACCAGAATTAATGCTAATCACAATCGGACTGTGCCAGATTTTTCTTAAAAATAAACTTCAAATTAATTTTAATGAGACCAAAGGCGTCGTGCTTGAAGTGAAAGAAGAGCCAGGTTTGGGAACCACTGTGGATGCTATAATTTACGACGGAGTTCTCAAAAAAGGAGACACGATCGTTTTAGGTGGGCTACAGGGTGCGATAATTACCAAAGTAAAGGCGATTCTTGTGCCAAAACCACTTAATGATATGAGAAGCCCTGAAGATAAGTTTATCGAGGTGGAAACAGCACAAGCCGCAATGGGCGTAAAGATCGTTGCGGCCGATTTGGACAAAACTGTCGCAGGTTCACCGATATATGTGGTAAACGGAATGATGTCATTAGACAAAGCACAAGAATTGATCCTCAATGAGTTAAATTCCATAAGAATAAAATCGGACAAGGTGGGTGTTGTTGTCAAGGCTGACGCACTTGGTTCATTAGAAGCCCTTGTAGACGCATTAAGAAGAAATGGTATTCCTGTGAGATATGCGGATATAGGAAACATCTCAAAAAGGGATGTTCTCGAAGCGGCAATAACAAAAAAGAGCGATCCATTTTTCGGAGTAGTTTTGGCTTTTAATGTTAGACCTTTGTCAAATGTCGTTGAAGAAGCCAAAGAGTTAGGTGTTCCAATATTTAGAAAAGAAGTGATCTACGAATTAATTGAAGAATACACCAAATGGTTACAGGAACAAAAAAGCAAAGCCTTAATCAATGAATTTTCTGCGCTTATAAGACCAGCAAAACTCAAAATTCTTGAAGGATATGTATTCAGAAGAAGCAATCCTGTAATTGTGGGCATTGAAGTTTTAGAGGGACAAATTAAACCAGGTTATCCTTTACAAAATGCTAAATGTGAGTTTATCGGTACTATTATGCAGATTCAAGAAAGTGGAAAAACTTTGGAAAGCGCAACAAAAGGGCAAAGTGTTGCGATATCAATTAAGGGTGACGTAGTTGTGGGTAGACATATCTTTGAAGGCGAGGTATTGTACACCGCTGTTCCAGAAGAACACGCAAATCTTTTGAAATCTAAATTCAGGTCTATGCTCACTGAAGAAGAGTTAGCACTCTTAGAAGAGTACAGAAAAGGTTGTGAAGACAAGCGATAAAAGCTCGTTATTCAAATAAGCTTTAATCTCTGCGCACTATTTGAAAATCCATGGTAGAATTTAAAATCGTAGTGTCATATCCAGATGGAAAAGCGGAAACTGTTATTGCAAAGGATAAAGTTGCTACCCAACTAATTGGAATGAAAATCGGAGACGTTTTTGACGGCTCTTTAATTGAAAAACCAGGTTTCGAAATGGTGATCACAGGAGGTAGCGATTCAGCAGGTTTTCCAATGGTTCCTTTTATTCAAGGCGGTGGTTTGATCAGAGTTCTTCTGCGTGACAAGAATGGAATAGCTAGAAGAGTTTATAGAAGGGGATCGCTAATCACAGAATCGATAGTCCAAATAAATGTAAAGGCAAAGAAAAAGGTTGAACCAAATGGTAATTGACCCAAGAAAACCCAAACTCAACATTGGAGTAGTAGGACACGTTGATCATGGTAAATCTACACTTGTTAAGGCTTTAACAGGTGTGTGGACTGCAAGACATAGTGAAGAGATAAAAAGAGGAATGACGATCAAACTTGGATTTGCCAGTGCACAATTTTACCGTTGCCCAAACTGCGGTACGTATGGAACTACACCAAAGTGTAAAGTCTGTGGTTCTGACACGCAATTTATAAGAAGCGTGTCTTTCGTTGATTCTCCTGGTCATGAAGTGCTAATGGCAAGAATGCTAAGCGGAGCGGCTGTGATGGATGGTGCAATGCTAGTGATAGCAGCAAATGAACCTTGTCCACAACCGCAAACAAGAGAACATTTTACTGCTTTAGAAATCATGGGTGTTAAAAAACTTGTGATTGTACAAAACAAAGTGGATGTTGTTTCTAAAGAAAAGGCGCTTGAAAACTATAAAGAAATTAAACAAATGATAGCTGGAACTTGGGCTGAAGGTTCTCCTATAATACCCGTTTCAGCATTACGCGAGATTAACATTTCGGCTTTAATCAAAGCTCTTGTAGAGACGATTCCTGTTCCGCAAAGAGATTTTACGAAACCCTTTCAAATGTATGTTATTAGGTCGTTCGATATAAACAAACCAGGTACTACACCAGACGAGTTTCATGGAGGAGTTTTAGGTGGATCTATTCTAACTGGACTATTAAAACTTGGTGATGAAGTGGAAATTCTTCCAGGTGTTAAGTCAAACGGTAAATACACTCCATTAACCGCCTCAGTTAGAGGTCTAAAAAGTGATAGCATTGAACTTACAGAAGCCGATCCTGGAGGTCTTATTGGCGTAGAAACAGATTTGGATCCCAGTTTGACAAAGGCTGATAATCTTGTAGGAAGCGTCGTTGGCATGATTGGCACACTTCCACAACCTACCTCTGAAGTAAGCATTGAAGCGCATGTTTTTCAAAGAGTGATTGGCACTAAAGAAATGGCCACTCTAGGACCGCTTAAACCAGGAGAACAGATTGTTTTGGCGATAGGTCCAGCTATAGTAAGCGGTGTAGTAAAATCTTTTAAAAGTGGACAATTAGATGTTAAGTTGAATAGACCTGTTGTAGCCACAACTGGTGGTCGTGTTGCAATCGCAAGAAAGGTTTTTGAAAAATGGAGGCTCACTGGGTACGGAACACTCAAATGAGAAATGGAAAATTGTTATTGACACAAATGTATTTTACCATATTTTAAAAGGTAAAAAATCTGTCTTTTCACTTTTAGACGAAATCGTGGATGGACCATATGAATTGTGTGTAACTGATGCAGTAAAAAAAGAACTAATCAATTTGCGCGAATCAAACATAGGTAAAAAAAAGCTAGGAGCCAGACTAGGCTTACGTCTACTCGAAAAGTTTTCAATAGTATCGACACCTTGCACATCGGCCGACGAATCGATTGTATGGTTTGCCAAATCGTATCCTAAGACGATAGTGGTTACTGGTGATAAGGCTTTGCGAAAAACCTTAAAAACACATGGATTAAGGGTAGCTTCGTTGAGTAAAGATGGCAGAATTGTGTTCAATTAATGTGTAAGCCTAATATATGATATCAAAAACTTAGTTGTATAATGTTTTATCTAACAAGAATAGAAGAAGCAGTGAGGGTTGACCCATTTAGATTGCGGTCACCACCCAAACAGGCGATTCTTGATACACTACGAGAAAAGTATTCTGGCGTTTTTGACAAAGAGCTTGGATACGTAGTTACTGTTTTAGACGCGGTTGAGATCGACGATGAGGGTTATTTGATTCCTGGTGATGGGGGAGTTAAGGTTAGAGTTGTTGCTGATCTATTATCCTTTATCCCATATCCTGGAGATATAGCCGAAGGTGTCGTAGATGAAATCACAGAATCGGGTGCGAGTATAAGGGTTGGTCCAATGACAGGTATTTTGCACATTTCTCAAGTTTTTGACAGTGATTATGCCGTGTATGATCAGAAAAGAAACGCGATAATAGGCAAAAACACACAGAAAGTGCTTCAAGTTAATGATTCACTAAAGGTAAGAATAACAAACATAAGCACAAGAAATGAAACGAGAGAAACAAGGCTTATGTTAACTTGTAGACAACCAGGGCTTGGAAAGTCTGAATGGAACAAACCTCAAGAACAACCCGTCGCACAAAAGAAGTAAGGGTGTTATCATATGCCCACAAAAAAGAGTGGCACGCCTTACAAAGCTTGTCGTGAATGCAGATATCTTAACTCACTAGAAGCGCAGAGTTGTGAAAATTGTGGGTCTCAAAGATTCGCAGACGTTTGGGAAGGTCTAATAATAGTGTACGACATAGAAACATCAAAAATTGCGCAAGAACTAGGCTTGAAAAAGCCTGGAAAATATGCTCTAACCTTGTACTAAAATGCCAAGGTTGGTCTGGACCCTTCCTCTTAAACTAAGACCGAAGCTTGCAAGACCCTTAGATAAAGTGTACTCTGCACACGAATTTGAGAAATTGATATCACGTGTAAACCCAAGAAGGCTTGTTACGGTTGGTGATATTGTCACAGCAAGTGTAATTCAAAAGGGAATAGTGCCAAAGATAGGAATTATAGATGGTAAGACCAAACGTGAACGAACTGATATAAATTTGCCATTTAATTTAAAAAAAGCAAAGACTTGGAACCCTGCTGGTTCGATTTCGTTGGATGCAATTTTTACCCTCCGCTTACTCATTTTTAAAAAAAGCCCTTACATCCTTTTTATCGAAGGCGAAGAAGATCTTCTTACAATTCCTGCTTTGATTCTTTGCCCCAATGGTTATACCGTGTGTTACGGTCAGCCCGATATGGGCGTGGTCTGCATAAAAGTCAACAAAAATAAAAGAGGGTTAGCGTTATCCATCTTTAGGCAAATGGAGGCTAGACTTTATGAGTAGTGCATCGAAAATAATCACGGATACGAGAAATCCTCTTTTAAAGAGACGTGAAGTGAGCGTGCTATTGACGCTTTCCTATCATGAACCCACACCTTCTAGACTACAGCTAAAACAGCGTTTTGCAGAAGCCTTAGGCGTTAAGCCAGAACAAATCGTGATTAAAAACATTCGCCATCGCTATGGTTCAAACGAAGTTTATGTTCAATTACACGTGTACGATTATCCTGAGCTTGTTCCGCTTATAGAGAGAGAGTACAGATTAAACAGAGATATGGGCAAAAAGAAACAACAAAAACAAGAACAGGCTACTACGCAAAAGCAATAACGTAAAATAGCCCATTGGTGATTTAGATGTATGCCTTACGTGCACAAGATTTATGAATATGACTATCAAAAGATGTTAATAAAACCGAAAAACAAAAAATGCCCACGTTGTGGATCATATTTGGCTCACCACAAAGCCGGTGTTGAGAGACTAGCTTGTGGAAAATGTGGGTATACGGAATACTTGAAAACCAAATCGAAGTAGCTAACAATGGACGTAGTTTTGGGTATAGAAAGCACCGCGCACACCTTTGGTGTTGGTTTGAGCACTTTAGAAGGAGAAATTCTGCTAAATCTTTCTTCAACCTACACAACTAAAGAAGGCGGGATACACCCAAGAGAAGCTGCAAGACATCACGTGGAAGTGGCACCAGAAATTGTTCGTGACGCGCTTAGTTTCTGTTCAGAAAAAAAATTGAATATTTGTTCTGTGGCCGTTGCGCTTGGTCCTGGACTTGGGCCTTGCTTAAGAGTAGGAGCTGTCACCGCAAGAGCGCTTTCACTCAAACTATCGGTCCCGTTAATTGCAGTAAATCATGCGGTTGCTCATATTGAAATTGCTCGAAAATTCACCCAAACCAAGGATCCTGTGACTCTTTATGTTTCAGGAGGAAACACGGCCGTAGTGATCTTCGCTGCTGGCAGGTATGTTGTAGCTGGTGAAACTTTAGATATTTCGCTAGGCAATCTTTTGGATGTGTTCGCCAGAGAATTAGGTTATGGATATCCTGGTGCACCAAAAGTGCTAGAGCTTGCCCAAAAAGGGAAAAAACTAGTAGACATTCCAATGCCAATAAAAGGACAAGACTTGAGTTTTTCAGGAATGCTAACGGCCGCAAAAAGAATGTTGTCAAAAGGGGTTGATGTGGTAGACCTTGCTTACACCCTAGTTGAAGAATCTTTTGCGATGGTAACCGAAGTGACCGAGCGGGTGCTAGTTGCCAGTGGAAAAGATGAAGTTTCTTTAACGGGAGGGCTTGCGCGTTCAAAAAAACTAGTGGAAATGTTAGGAAAAATGTGTGAAGAAAGGGGGGCTAAATTCTCAGTTGTTCCTGGAGATTTGGCTGGCGATAATGGTGCGATGATAGCATACGTTGGTGCGCTCTATTATCCATTTAAAAGTTTTATAGAAATAGAAGAAAGCTTTGTAAGACCTCGATGGAGAATTGAAGAAGTGAAGGTACCATGGAGAACAAGCTTCTCGGTTTGACACCTTTACAAGTTTTGAGCTCTGGTGCAGAAGCAACGCTATACATAGTGGACTTTTTTGGAGAAAAATGTGTGATGAAGATAAGAAAGGTTAAATCGTATAGGAATACAGAACTTGATAATATTATACGGAAAAGACGAACAATTCTTGAAGCAAAGCTTCTTGTGAAAGCGTGCCTTTTTGATGTAAAAGTTCCTGCTGTTTATGCTGTGAGTAAAACACATGCAGCGATACTTATGGAATACGTCAAAGGCTTAAGACTTTCTGATCTACCAGATAGTGAATTTTTAAAGCACGCCTTCCAAGTGGGGTCCAGTTTGGGAAGATTGCATACAAATGGCATTATTCACGGCGACCCCACGCCATCAAATTTTATAGTAAAAGAGGATGAGGTCTTCATAATGGATTTTGGACTTGGGGAATTCAGTTACGACCTAGAAGCTGAAGCGGTTGACATCAATCTCTTTCTAAAAGTTATAGAATCATTAAGACCAAGTATTCACAGAGAAGTTCTTAACGAGTTTTTTAGAGGATATCAAGAAGAAATGGGACATGAGTATGCAAAAAGAGTGTTTGAAAGAATGAGGCAACTTAGATTGAGGGGTAGATATGTCGAACAAAGAAGATCACGTTCGCAATGAGATTATTTTTTTAACAAGTAACGTCAACAAATTTCGCGAGGCGCAGTCTGTGTTAAACAGATTTGGGATAAGACTAAAAAGAATGGGAATGCTAGAGAGGCTAGAAATACAGTCAGAAAGCTTGGAAGAAATTTCGATTTATAGCGCAATTCATGGTTATCAAATGTTAAGAAAACCTGTGATCACAGAAGATGCTGGACTCTTTGTTTTTGCATTAAGGGGATTTCCTGGACCTTATTCTTCATACATCTTCCGCACGATAGGCGTTCATGGTCTGCTTAAACTTTTAGATGATATAACACAAAGAAATGCCATCTTTAAGTCTGTAGTTACTTTTTTTGATGGAACTTTCTTAAAAACTTTTTCTGGAACGGTGCAAGGAGAGATAGCGACAGAATGTAAGGGAAATAAGGGCTTTGGATTCGATCCAATTTTTACTCCAAAACACGCGTCAAACAAAACGTTTGGGGAAATGAATAAAACAGAAAAAAACAAATACTCTCATCGTGCCAAAGCGTTCACTAAGTTTGCAAAATGGTACAGCTCAACGTTCAAAATTAAGCCGTCATAATTATTTGACTTTCAAAGAGTGTCTTCAAGTGTGTAAATTTGTTATTAAGACACAATCTACTATGATAAGCGCTCTTAATCGCTAATGTTTTACATGCTCAGTTTGACAAGATGCGTCGAACATTAATCAAATTATGCTATAACTTTTCAAAATATTGCCCCTGAAGGTGAGATCCCGAAGTACTAGAGATTGCCATTCTCGTGAAAGCCAATAGCTACCTAGCGCACTCTTAAAAAAACACTACACGTTGAAAACTCATCCGCTGAAAAATAGTACGAAAAACCCATTGGGTAACGAATTAAGACAAGTCGCTTTGGAATTTTGAAAGAAGAACCCTTGGAATGATCCAAAATAAGGAAAAACCAAAAACAACAAGGCTGAAGCTTTATGCGTCATCTTTTTCCGAGTTAAGAAGCTCAAGTGCTTCTAAAGCGCGGAAAAGCTGTTCTTTCTCCACCCACAACATCTCTCGCATTTATGGTATAATTGACAAGTTTTACCACAAGCTTAAATATAGCAATCTAAAGTGAATTAGATGGTTGCTTATGCGTAAAAAAACCGCTAAAGGCAAATCGCACTCAAAACGTCCTGCTAATCCAGAAGCACCGAGTTGGATTAATGTTCAACCCGAAGTCATAGAAAAGATGATTGTAGAATTAGCAAAGAAAGGATATTCACAAGCGATGATCGGGCAGATCTTAAGAGACCAAGAAGGTATACCGCTTGTCAAGCCCATTTTGGGCAAATCAATTTCACAAGTTTTAAAAGACCACGGTATTGAAAAAAGAATACCCGATGATTTAGAGGCTTTAATCGCTCATGCTGAAAGAACAATTAAACATTTGGAACAGCATCCCAAAGATAAGGCTTCGCTTAGGGGTTTAGAAATAACAGAATCAAAGATACACAGGTTAGTAAAATACTACAAGAGAAAGGGAATTTTGCCACCAGATTGGAAATATAAGCCACGCGCAGCCTCATTTATCTGATAAAGATTTTTACTAAACCTTGCTTTATAATCTTTAATGTCGATCGCGAACGAAGCTTTGTTGAACGAAATCGAAAGAGCAAAAAAAAGGATTGAATCTTTCATTTTAAGTGACAATTATATCCATCTTTTTTCGGAAAGCACGCCTGACACTGTAATTGCATCATTACTTTTGAGCGCTTTTCTGATAAAAAGAAACATCCCTTTTGCAGCTCATTTTGTTAACCCACTTTTTACCGAAATTGAACTCAATAAATACGTTGGTCAAAAGGTGAATTTTGGTTGCATACCACAGAATTTTCTTATAGAAAGCGTTTTCGAAATTTCTCATAATTCGTCATGTAATTGCATTTTCTCTGAAAAGATAAATCCTTATAAATTTGGTTTGAATGGCGCTCTTATAGGCTCGACTGCATGTTTGACCTATATGATAATTAAGGATGAATTTGAGATAACACAAAGACTTGCTCCTTTGCTTGTTGCTGCAAGTATTACTTCACAAAGTGTGTATGATGCTGATGTGTTAGTTGGTCTAAACAAGGAAATGCTGGATTCGTTTGTTTCAAAGGGAAATCTGGCAAGCATTAATAGTCCTAAAATTCCTCTAGCAGAAGGAGTTGACCTTTCTACGTCTTTATTTTTGACATTAGAACCCTATATACCTGGTGTTACTGGCGACAAAAGAGGGGCCCAAAAGCTTGTGAAAAAGCTTTCACAAGGAGGCCTAATTAAAAAAACGAATGGCATTTTTACAGGTGAAGAAGCTAGAGCTATAAGAGACGAAATATCACGTTTAAGGTCGGAAAGCGGTTTTAAAGAATTGCCAGAAAAATTTATAGGAACAAATTATATTTCGCCCGCTTTGCCTTTAGAAACTCCAATTCGTAATCTAATAGGAACCACTTTTTGTCTTGAAGCTTGCGTGAATAAAGGTGAATATTCTTTGATATACAAATTGGCACTTATAGACGACAAAAAGATTTACTCTGACGTTCTTGACGTTCTTGACTCTTATGTTACACAAGTGGCAAACGCCGTAATTCAAATTCTTCAGACGCAAGAATATGTGAGAGAAACACAGAACGCTCTTTATGTGTTGAGTCCAAAAGGCGTGAGCAAAGAAATTGCTCTTAGAGTTGCCAAAACATTAGCACAACACTCGTCTGCGCGCGAAAAACCAGTTCTTGTTGTTGACCATATTGGTTCAAAATCTTATATTGCGGCCGCAAGCCTCTTTATGGACACCCAATATGATTTGGGACGAATTTTTTATAGTCTTGCGAAAAAGTATAGAGGAATAGGCAAGGGTCTGCCATATTTGGCAGAAGCGGTGATTCCTACACAAAACGTCGAAGAGTTTTTTGATGAAGTTGATGTACAATTAGGAAGCCCAACTTAGGTGTGTTTTAATGGAGGCAAAATGGCATTTAAACCTGAAAATGTTTTTCAATGATAGGATTCTTGCTAGTAAAGTAAACAAAATTCTACTTGTCGACGTAAAAGATTTGCCTCCCGACACAACATTTGAACAAAAGGTTTGTGATACGCTGCTAATAGTGCAATGTTCATCTCGGTCTTCAAAAACCTTTCGTTCGACAATAGATTCATTTTTAGAAGATCTTCAGTTGTGTTTGAAGATTTTGGTTGACAAAGAGTGAGCTTTTTACTCTCCACCCACAACATCTCTCGCATTTGTGGTATAATTGACAAGTTTTAAACATTGAATTTTTTTATCGTCTGTTGTGGGTCACCATTGAGTAGTTTGAAACTGTTCTCTACCCTGGACTAAAGTGGACGTAAGGTGTGGCGATGGTCCAGGAAACTTCGCCTTTTAGGACGTAGTGGCTCACTGGTATTAGCTTTGCTGAACAAATGGGCGCCTTATAAGTACATAAATCAAAGAGCTACTATAAAAGAAACCTTATCCAAAAGATGAGTAGGATGTAATTAAGTAAAACGCTTATAATTAGGAGAGTTGATTTACTTTTAAAATGTCTTCTAAAGTTCAAAAAGTATGGATATCAGTTAGTGCGCCACCCAACTTTAATCAAGCTCCTTTGCCAAAAATTTTGGCATCTTCACCCGAAGCTGTTTTGAATAGGCGTGTAACTGTCTCGCTTTCAGACATAACAGGTGATATAAGACAAGCGCATGTATTTGTTAAGTTCAGAATAATAGAAGTGACTGATAACACAGCAAAAACAAGATTTGACCAGTTAGAACTTGCAAGAGAGTTTGTCAGAGGAATGGCAAGACGTGGGACTACAAAAACCGAAGTCATAACAGATGTATTTACGAAAGACGATGCTCACTTACGCATCTTTATTGTGGCAATAAGCAAAGGAAGATTACACAGATCTAAAAGGACAGCAATAAGGAAAGTGGCTGGAGAAATTCTTATAAACAAAGCTACAAATCTGCTTTTCGACCAATTTACACAAGAGCTCGTTTTTGGGAAAATGACTTCAGAAATTTTTGCCGCAGCAAGAAAAATAGCGAACATTAGCACATTAGAAGTGAGAAAGGTGAAAGTGCTAAGGCCGCCAACACATATCGTCGAAGCTCCGCAAAATGTAGAAGCTAAGTAGGGGACTTTTTTGTGGGGTGCTATACTAGCAGCCGGTTTAGGCACACGCCTTTATCCAATAACAGCTCTAACCCCAAAACCTTTGCTACGTTTTCTTGGTAAACCATTTTGTGAGCATCAACTCACTGAACAAAATAAAGTAGGCGTCACTTCTCAAACGATTTTAATAAATCCAAAGTTTCGTGAATTATATTTAAGGGCTTTAGGTAAAAAGATACACATAGTTGAACAGCCGAAACCATTAGGCACGGCTGATGCCATAAGAAGAATTTTGGAGAACACAGGAGAAAGAACGTTGATTCAGTACGGAGACAACTTAATCCTGCACCCTTCCATTAAAAAACTTATTGAAGCCCATAAGCATTCATACATAGCGACAATTGGTGCCGTAGAAGTATCGAATCCTTCTTCTTATGGTGTAGTAGAACTTGGCCACTCTTACATCTTAAAAAGAATAGTCGAAAAACCCCAGCGACCAAGAACAAATCTTGTTTTTGCGGGCGTACTACTTGTTGAACCAGATTTTCTAAAATTCCTAAAAGGCGTTAAACCTTCTATTCGCGGCGAATTAGAAGTAACGGACGCTTTAAATGAGGCCGCAAAAAATGAAAAGATATTAGTAGTCAAATTTGATAAATCCACTTGGTTAGACCTTACATATCCTTGGGACGTCTTAATCGTAAATAAGTTCTTTCAAGACAACTTTTATGAACAAAAAATTGAAGGTGATATAGAAAAAAACGTGACGATTAAAGGCAAAGTTCATGTGGGTAAGGGCAGTTTGATCAAAAGCGGGAGTTATATCGAAGGACCTGTATGGATCGGTAACAACGTTACAATAGGACCAAATAGCTATTTACGAGCGTATAGTTATATTGATAACGAGTGTCGTATTGGAAATGGTTGCGAAATAAAAGCGTCTGTAATATACTCTCGAACGAAAATTTCCCACCTATCCTATATTGGTGATAGTGTGATATCGGAAGATGTTAACATAGGAGCAGGAACAATTGCAGCAAACTTAAGGTTCGATGAAAAAAGCGTTAAAGTGGAATTATCAGGGAAAATGTTCGATAGCGGTTTTTCTAAACTTGGTTGCTTCATTGGACCTAGAGCGAAAATCGGCGTAAATGTAAGTATTAATCCAGGTATTGTAATTGGTCGCGATGTGAAAGTTTATCCTGGGTGCGTTGTTTCAAAAAACATACAAGACGAAGAAGTGTACAAATGTTTTTAGGCAGTTGCCACAATCTTTATGACATCGCCATTTCTTAATTCGTAGTCCGAACTAAGTCTTTGTTTGGTTTTTGCATCTATTGCATACAAATAACCCTTTGCCAAATCTGTGTGAATCTTCCTTGCCAAATCAATAGGTTTTGAACCTTTCTTTAGAATAAACGCATCGGGCAAAACATTACCATTTTTGTCTGAATAGTTGTTTATGTCTTCTACTGGATATACAACTATCCCATCATATGAATGAAAGACAGCAGTTTCTAGTGCTTGCTGAACACCAGTACCCTGAAATTTTTTCAGTAAAAAGGAAAGTCTTTCTAGCGCTTCCTTAAGGTTTTGTGGAATCTTGTCGCTAAGCATCTCGAAAGTTGTGTCTCCTGGTAAGTATTTTATTATACCTTTTTTTGAAGCTTTTCTGAGTGCTAGCTCAGCTTCAGCGATTGTTGGTATAACCGGTATAGAAAGTGTTTTTCGCATCCGCTCTATATTTTCAATAGCAGGCGGAATGTCGGCCTTATTAGCGGCTATCACACTTGGTTTGCCAATTTTTCTTAATCGTGTAACAAACGTTCTAATCTCGTCTTTTGTCCACGTCGATGGTCTTTTTCTCCAAAGACCTTGTTCCACTAAAGTTTTTTCGATCAACTGCTTTGTAAAACCTAAACCGGATAGTTTTTCATAAAGTGACATCACAATGTCTGTCGATCCTTGCTCAACTACTCTTATAGTTTTTTCCCAATCTTTGCTTAAGAGTCCAACAATCCATTCATCAAGTTCTTTTTCTAAAAACTTCACGTCTTCGATTGGATCCCTTGTTCCCGCTTGAACTGGTCTTCCTTCTTCGTCCGTGCTTCCACTTGCGTCGACCACATGAATAAAAACATCGGCCTGCCTCAGATCGTCCAAGAACTTGTTTCCCAACCCTCTTCCAAGATGAGCACCTGGAACAAGGCCTGCAACATCTAAAAGCTCAACCGGTAGAAATCTTATCCCATCGTGACACACTTTGTCTTTTACATTTAATTCTGAACAAACACACTTTGTTCTCACGTAAGCAATACCACGATTTGGTTTAATCGTTTTAAATGGTCTGTTTGCTATTTCCACATCTATAAGCGTGGCCGCCGAAAAGAAAGTCGATTTTCCTACATTAGTTTTTCCGACAATTCCTATTAACAAACTAGTTCCACCATTAGGAAATGGTTAGACTTTTTTATTTGTTAAACCATTATCGAAATGGGCGAATGATGTGCTCGCGACGATTTGAGGGTAGCCTGTGATATCGCCGTCCCAGCCTGACGTCCTATTGCTTTTCTCTTACTAAAATTACCTCGTACCATTTGTATTGACCATCTTCGCCTACCAAATAGCTTCCCATTACTTTCATATTGGTAAACTTTCTTTGAGCTCTTTGTTCAGCAATTTTTTTGTCACTTATAGCATATGTGAGCTTTTTCACACCCATTCTTTTTGGTCTTCTACCAGAACGTGGTCTCGTGTGAAATGGGTTTCCCTTTCTTATTCTGACTCTTACGACGATTGACATTTTGTTTTCACGGTACCCAAGAGCGCGTGCCCTTTCAATTCTTGTAGGTTTATCGATTCGATGAACAGTTGGTTCCCTCCTCCACTGTATCATTCGTTCACGATAGCGCTTAACAAAAATAGGATCTTCTTCACACACCATTTTTTTCCATACCGTTGCCTTTAAACGAGTTATTGATGTCATAATTCAACTCTCAAAAAGATTCGTAATAACCTATATCTTTTACGTTGATTTAATGCTTGGGCAGGCCTTTCGGAGAATTTATTTGTCTCAAAAACATAAAAAAATTGGATGATTAGAGTTTCTCAATACGAAGTTAGTGCGATATGTCACTCAACTGAGAGTGAGGCCAAAGTGTACGAATGTTTGAAGTCATTCGTTCCATCTGACTTACAGTTGGTTGCCATTACACAGGTGTTAAGGGGACATTATGGCAATGTAATAAAAGTAATGAAAATAGCACTAAAAGGCGATAAAGCAGCCAAATCAGCTCAATTGCTTATTGCAAGTATGAACCCGCACGACTTGGATTACTTATTATCCACTTTAGAAAATCGAACAGAAGGCTCTCGAATCTTTCTAAAGTTTTCAAAATTTAAGGCTTTTTATGGACAAAAAGAGCTGGTCGATAGAGGAGACGCTATAAAAGTGATCCTGAGCTTTTCTGGTTATTTTAAGGGTCTTCCACCAAAGTCAATTCTTTCAAAGGTAGGTTTAATACCAAATTGAAAAAGAGTTATGCCGATTTCTGTGTTTCCTCATCAGTAATAATGAATTTAAATCCTTATTTATATGATTTAAAGTTTTGTTTAGTAAAAATTGATTCAGTTAAACAAATAGAAAACGTAGAATCCATTTTGGAAGCTTTAAACATCGGTTGGAAGGTGCGCACTTCTAGTTTCGATGTTAAAGATTGTGTAATGGAAAGACGGGACTCTAAAAACACGATTGCACGCTACAAAGATATCACGATTATAAGGGCAAATCCTTTTGAAAAATTCAAGTCATATAGGAATAGCTGGATAGAAATTACACCGAAAACATTAAAAAAATGTTCACAAAATCCCAATTACTACCGATGGTTCAATCATGAGATAAAGAAGAACCTTTATCGTGTAATATTAAGCTCCGATACAGATCCGCCGCCTGCAATTCGTGATTGCATAGCGTTGTTGTCAATCTTGATAGACGAAAGTTATAACACAGTTGACAGTATTATCAGATCGAATTCTTTACGCTTAGGTGAGTTATTTTTTGAGGTATGAAAAAAGGCGCTACATTTTTGTAGTTAAGAACAACGACATCACTTCAACTCAGATTACGAGCACCTTCAAAGCGTTTTTTGGTAAGTTGTGCTACAACAAAGCTTCTGTGAGACCAATCTTAGAACACGAAAATTGGGTGGTGATAAGGGTTAATCATCTGTACTTACCACAATTAAGAGCCGCAGTTTTGCTGACTGGTGAAATAGGCGACCTTTTTTCTTTAGTCACATCAGGAACGCTCACAGGGATAATACGTTCTTTGAAAAGAAGAAAAGAAGGGCAAAAATATGTCCAGACACTTGAATTACTGTACAAAGCAGGAAGAAAAAATGTCTTCAAAAAAGGTGATTGATGGTGCAAAGGCTTTGGGCTCCTTGGAGAATAGAATATTTAGAGAAGTTTAAAGAAAAAAAGGAAGAAGGATGTTTTATTTGCGATGCTGTCGCCGCTACTGATCAGAAAAAACACTATGTTTTGGAAAAGGGTGTTCATCATATTGTTTTGATGAATCTTTACCCATACAATTCAGGTCATTTGCTTGTGGCACCAATAGATCACGTGGCACAATTAGAGAATTTAGACGAAAAAGTGGTTTTGGCGATTTTTGGCGCTTTAGTAAAATGGCTCAGTGTCATAAAAAAGGCTATGAAACCAGATGGCTTTAATTTAGGAATAAACTTGGGAGAAGCGGCTGGTGCTGGACTTCCGCAACATCTTCACATTCACATTGTACCGCGTTGGGTTGGCGACACAAACTTTATGCCAACTATTGGTTCAACAAAAGTGATTTCAGAGTCTTTGGACGCCACTTATCAGAAGCTACTAAACGCACTTTCACAAAGTAGCTAGTTCTATTTATATATCCGCTCAAGATTATGATCATATAACCGAGTGAAAATTGGTATGTCTGGTATGTATTTTGCAGGGTACGATCGCGCAATAACGGTGTTTTCTCCAGACGGCAGGCTGTATCAAGTGGAATACGCAATGGAACCAGTAAAAAAGGGATGGACAACGATTGGTATTAAAGTGGACGAAGGTGTTGTTATAGTTGCGGAAAAAAGAAAGAACTCTCCTTTAGTGGACATTTCTTCGACTGAGAAAATTCTTCTTATTGATCGTCACATAGGTGCAGGTTACGCGGGGCTTTCACCGGACGCGCGTGTGCTCATAAATGAGGCAAGAGTGTACGCTCAAATTCACAGACTAACTTATGATGAAGATGTAGACGTTGAATCTGTGACAAGACACATCGGTGATGTTTTACAGGCTTATACTCAGCATGGCGGTACAAGACCGTTTGGAGTAGCGCTTTTGATTGGCGGGATAAGTAAGGGTGTTCCAAAGCTTTTTATGACCGATTCAAGTGGTGCATATACGAGTTATAAAGCAGCGGTAATAGGTATGTATGACCAGCCGATAACCGAATATCTAAAGGAAAAATACACTCCTAGCATAAATTTAGAAGATGCAACAATTTTGGCTTTTAAAGCGATAAAAAAGGCTCAGGAACAAAGCGCACAAGGAAGTGTCACGTTAGAACCTGAAAGGTTTGAAGTGGGTATGGCAAGACGCTCAACTGGTCTTTTTGTTAAACTTTCTCAGGCTGAGCTTTCGACGATAATAGAGAAAGTTGGTGATAAGACAACATGAGCACAAAGTATGTGATAGCGCGTTTTGAGTCTAAGGGATATAGATTTGAGGTGCTTGTCAAACCAGAAGAAGCATGGGAATACAAAAACGGAAAAAAAAGAAACATCAGTGAAGTGTTGGTTAGCGATGAAATTTTTAAGGATGCCAACAAAGGGTTGCGCGCTTCCGAACAATCATTGCGAGAAGTGTTTGGGACTACAGATAAGCTTTTAGTTGCAGAAAAAGTATTACAAAACGGTGAACTGCAACTTACAGCGCAACAAAGACATGAAATGCTAGAAAAGATGCGCAAACAAATAGTGAATTACATCGCAAGAAACTGCGTTGATCCGAAGACAAATCTTCCTCACCCGCCAACGCGCATAGAACTCGCTTTGGAACAAGTTCGTTTTGGAGTAAATCTCAACAAATCTGTGGAAGAACAAGCGCTTGAAGCGATCAAAGCTTTAAGGACAATCTTACCGCTTAAGACGTCTATCGCAACACTTGAAGTAAAGGTTCCTGCTAACTTTAGAAAAGCCTATAATCTCATTTCTCAACTTGGCTCCCTTAAATCTACGAACTGGTTACCCGACGGTTCTTTTACCGTTACTTTGGAAATCCCTGGTGGAATGAAAGCTGAAGTAATAGAAAAACTGAACTCTTTGACAAAGGGTCAAGCCGAAATTAAGGAATTGGCTCAAAAAGGTGGTCAAAACTGATTTATTTTAAACACAGGGATATAGTAGTTCCTGGGGATTTGCTTGCAAGAGGACGCTATAAAGCAGGGCAAAATGTTATTAAAGTCGATGATGCGTACTATGCGACGGTAGTCGGATCTTTTGAAATACGTGAACGTGGTGTGATTGCTGTGCGTGCTCTCAAGGGCCCTTATATGCCTAAAAAGGGTGACAAGGTGATAGGTGCGGTGATTGATGTTTCAATGGGTAGCTGGAGTGTTGACATTCGTTCGCCTTATGTCGCAACCTTACCCGCTAGTCGTTTTTCCTCAAGGATCAACCCTACGTTAGAGGATATTAGAAATTATCTTAATGTAGGCGATTACGTTTACTGTGAAATCGCCGAGTTTGACAGATTTCATTCACCAGTTCTTGATGCCTCAATTAGTAAGGAATTCGGTCCAGTGAAAAAGGGAGTCGTTATACCTGTGGAACCTACGCGCGTACCAAGAATAATCGGAAAGAAAGGTAGCATGCTACAGCTTTTGAACAAAGAACTAAATGTTAAACTTGTTGTGGCGCAAAACGGTTATGTGTGGATCCCTTCGGATGATGCATCAAAATACAAGTTAGTGATAGAAGTAATAAGAAAGATAGAAACTGAAGCACACTTGCCAGGCTTAACTGATAGAATTGAAAAGTTTCTAAAGACAGTTACACTTAATAAGGATAGTGATACAACTGATAAGCAAATTTAGTAGGAGGATAATAGGTGAATATTATGGTTGAAAAGCAGCTCCTTCTTAGCGCAGAAGGTATTAGGATTGATGGTAGAAGAGTGGACGAATTAAGACAAGTTAAAATGGAAGTGGGTGTATTAAAAAACTGTTCTGGCTCCGCCTATATTGAGCAGGGCAAAACGAAAATAATTGTTGCGGTGCACGGTCCAAGAGAAGCGCACCCAAAGCATCTTGCGCTTCCAGACAGAGCGCTTTTAAGAACTCGTTACCATATGGCACCCTTTTCCACTGACGAAAGAAAATCACCAGCGCCTACACGTAGGGAAATTGAGCTCACTAAAGTGATAAGAGAAGCTTTGGAGCCCGCCCTTCTATTAGAAGAATTTCCAAAGACGACGATAGATGTGTTTATAGAAGTTTTGCAAGCCGATGCTGGCACAAGGAGCGCTGGTATAACCGCTGCCTCATTGGCGTTGGCAGAAGCTGGTATTCCCATGCGTGATTTGGTCACAGCAGTCGCCGTGGGTAAACTAAACGATAGAATGGTTTTGGATCTTAACGAAGAAGAAGATGAACACGGTCAAGCGGACATGCCTGTAGCGATGATGCCAAGTCTTAATAAAATAACTTTGCTCCAACTAAACGGAAGACTTACGAGAGATGAGCTTATAGAAGGTTTAAGACTTGCGAAAAAGGGAATTGTCGCGCTTTATGAAAAACAAAAACAAGCGTTAAAGGCTCGTTTTAAGCAAACACTCGAGGCGGAATAAAGTGAGCAACGTATCAATTTTAAGGCAAAAAGACATGCTTGCGCTACTGTCAAGTGGTTTTCGAGCGGACCACAGAAAGTTAGATGAATATCGCAAAATAGAGATACAAACTTCTTTGTACGAAAAAGCCGATGGTTCAGCGCTCGTCAAAATAGGAAATACTGTTGCGGTTGCCGGTGTAAAAATAGAAGTAGGAGAACCTTTTCCTGATACGCCTAATGAAGGCATTCTAACAGTCAATCTAGAACTTTTGCCGCACGCTTCACCAAGTTTTGAACCAGGTCCGCCAGACGAAAACGCGATTGAAATGGCCAGAATTATTGACAGGGGTCTTCGTGAGTCTAAATCGATAAATTACGAAGAGTTGTGCATAATACCTGGTCAAAAAGTTTGGGTTATATATGTCGACATAAGCGTGATGGATCATGATGGTAACATCGTCGATGCCGCTGGGCTTGCAGCGCTCGCCGCTCTTCTTACTGCAAAGATTCCAGAGGTAAAAGTGGAAAACGGCTCTATCACGTTTTTAGATAAAAAAAGACCACTACCTATAAAAGAAAAGCCTATACCCGTCACTGTCGCAAAAATTGGCGAATACTTGCTTGTAGATCCTTCGCTTTCAGAAGAAGAAGTGAGTGACGTCAGAGTGACATTTACCACACTTGAATCTTCGCTTATTGCGTCGATTCAAAAAAGCGGTTCAGGCACACTTACAGAAGAGGAAGTGTTAAAGATATACGATTTGGCTTATAAGAAAGCGGTGGAAATTAGGAGTAAGTTAAACGAATTGGGTGTTGAAAATGGGTAAAACAAAAGTGGTCAAAGAGACAGGCAGATACGGCGCTCGCTATGGGATGAGCCTTAGAAGAAGAATGCTCAAAATACTTTCCGAAAGGAATAAAAAAGTAAACTGTCCAAAATGCGGAAAAATCGTCAGAATGCGCAAACTATCCGTAGGTGTTTGGAAATGTCCGCGATGTAATTATTGCTATGCTGGTCAAGCTTATTCACCCAAACTATGAGCGTGAGCTTTGTTGGAGGAAGTGCAAAAGGTTGTTTTCACAACGTCAAGATCTCCTTCACCAAGATCTAGAACCCTTTTAAACGCGCTCACACTAACGCTTCCTTCACTAAAGCTTACGCGTGGGAAAAAAAGTATGAAAGAAATTCTTTCATTCGCAGAAAGAGAAAAAGCTTTGATTGTGAAAATAATTGAAAAGTCAGGAAATCCAAGGGGTTTTGAAATTTTACCTAAGGGAGAATTTTTGTTGTTTGATGGCTTCAGTGTTGTAAAAGGTATAAAAAAACTACTTCAAAAAAACAAAGTGAGCAAAGTCGTTGCGTCTGAGAAAGAACCTCTTACCGAAAAAGCCAAAAAGCTTAAGCAATTTTTCCTATCGCTACCCGCTAGTGAAGGCAACTTTACTACAAGAGTAGAAATTTTTCAAAAGGGAGATAGAGAAGTTTTGTCGCTCAATGTAAAAGGTGTTGAATGTGTCAACTTCTACTTTAGACTTAATAAGTAAGATCGAGGTTCAAATTCGGTTTGCGCCAGAAAAGCTCGAAAACCTAGAAAAAATTTATTCAAGCGTTTTTCCTGAATTTGTTAAATGGCCTAAGGGAAATACAACTGTTAAACTACACAAAGAAAAGCAGTTTGTGTGTGCTTATATACAAGCAAAGAGTTTATCAGAAATAAGGGCTGCGTTAAACACCATACACTCATGGTTGTACATCGCAGCACGTATATTGGGTGAAAATGTATGAGCTCACAAGATAAAAATGCTCAACTTGCAAGGTTGCAAGAACAGCTTAGGGTGATAATCGCAGAGAGGCAAAGATTAGAGCTTGAAATAAAAGAAACCGAAAGAGTGCAAAAAGAGATACAAGCTTTACCTGAAGGAACAGAGTTGTACAAATCCACTGGACCCGTGTTGTACAAATCCACTACGCAAGAAGTTCTTCAAGGATTAGAAAAGTACAAAGCGGAGTTAAATGAGAGGTTAGAGCTATATAAGACACAAGAGAGCGCACTAAGAACCGAAATAGAAAGACTAAGAAAGTCAGTAATGATTCAGCCAAAATTTGGTTCTGAAGAAACGCAGGGTTAACGTTACACCTTAAAAACCATGAAAGCTTTTACAAAGCGTGAAGTCGTTAATATGCGCTGAAAATCTCAGTTTTAGGTATCATGGTTCAAAAAATTGGGCTTTAAAAGAGGTTGACCTAAAAATCTCGCAAGGTGAGTTCGTTCTTATTTGCGGGCAAAGTGGTTCTGGTAAGTCTACCTTATTAAGATGCTTTAACGGTTTGGTGCCCCAGTTTTATCAAGGTGATTTTGTCGGTGAAGTTTTTGTTGACGGAATGAACACCAAACACACTCCCGTTTACAAACTGTCTCAAATTGCAGGTCTTGTTTTTTCCGACCCGGAGTCGCAACTAATAACCCTTGAGGTGGAAAGGGATGTCGCGTTTGGACCAGAAAATCTTGGCTTAAATAGAGAAGAAATAGTTGAAAGAGTGGAGTGGGCTATTAATAGTGTAAACATTTCTCACATAAGGCACAAACCTCCATTCGAATTGAGCGGTGGCGAGCAACAAAAAGCGGCCATAGCCTCGATTTTGGCGTTAAAACCAAAAATTCTTGTGTTGGACGAGCCTACTGCTAATCTCGACCCAGTTTCTGCAAAAAACGTTATTGAGCTAGTGTCTTCACTTAATTCCAAGGGTGTAACTGTTGTTTGTGCCGAACACAGGCTCGAAATGCTATCTTCACACGCTACGCGTGTGATAGTGTTGAACGAAGGCTCAATTCTAATGGATGACCGTCCAGAAAAAGTCTTCTCGTCTGATATAATAGAAGAAATTGGAATAGAAGCGCCATCGATATATCGCTTTATAAAGTTTGCAAAAGACACAGGAGTGAATTTACCTCTTTTAAAAAGCTGGAAAGAACTTTTTCAACTCCTGCATCAAGGGACCATAGTTGATAAGACTTGAAAAAGTAAGCTTCAGATATCCATCTTCTCAAACTTACGTGATAAAAGACCTTAACGCAAGTTTTGTTGCTGGTATGGCAACCGCAGTTGTTGGCGCAAATGGCTCTGGTAAAACCACGCTTGTAAAGCTGATAAATGGCTTGTTAAGACCCACTAGCGGAAAAGTTTTTATTAATGATGTAGACGCCTCAAAAATGAGTGTCGCACAAATCGCAAGGCACGTCGGTGTTGTGTTTCAAAATCCAAACCATCAGATTTTTTCGTCAACAGTTTATGATGAAGTCTGCTTCGCTTTAAAAAACTTTGGATTTTCCGAAAAAGAAATCGCTGATAGGGCGAAAAAAGCTTTGGAAAAGTTCGGTTTGCTCAAATACGAACGTTCCTCTCCATTTCTTTTAAGCTCTGGGGAAAAGAAACGACTGACCATCGCTTGTGTTTGGGCTTATTCCCCACAAATATTGATTTTTGACGAGCCTACAGTTGGTCAGGATCTTAAAAACAAAAAATTGATTTGGAGTATTATAAAAGAGCATGTAACAAATGGTGGGTGTGCGATTGTAGTGACACACGATCTTGATTTTGCGTTAAACTTTGACAGAATGCTAATCTTAAATAGCGGCAAAATTGTAGCCGATGGAAAACCTTTAGAGTTGCTATACGATGAGTCGATCACACGCTACGCGCTTTTGGTTCCAGACACAATTTACCTTAAGCGCGTTTTAAGTTTTGTAAATTATCAAGGCGATTACGAACCAAAAAAACTCGCTGAGCTACTAAAGGTGTATTTCAAATGAGTTACCTAATGGGATTTGCGTACAAAAGAGGTAGATCAATTCTTTATCGCTTTGACCCAAGAACAAAATTTGTTCTTGGTTTAAGCGTAGCTATTACACTGAGCTTTTTTGTATCTGGTGTGCTTAGCTTTTTTGCGCTAATAACGCTAATTTCTGTGGCGTTTTTTGCTTTAAACCTCAAAGATCAGCTTTTTTCCATCCTCCGATCCTCAATTTACCTTGTGCTAATAATATTTGCGGCGAACCTCTATTTTACTAAAAATGTAGTGTATTCTTTCTTGGTTTTAGAAAGGCTTGTGATGTTTATCGAGTTGTTTTCGTTGTTTTCTATTACGACGTCACCAGACGACCTTGCGGCTTCGCTTAATAAAATGGGCATTCCGTATACGCTTACGCTCTCGTTCACCATGGCTATTCGTTTTATACCCACGATAGCGCTTGAATTGAAGCTAATAGAGGACAGTCAGAGAGCAAGAGGCTTAGAGCTTGATAAGGGATTTTTTGTGTCTAGGTTAAAGAGGTATGTGCCAGTACTCATTCCGCTTCTTGTGATAACGATCTTAAAAGTTGACCAAGTGGCTGAAGCTATGGAATCAAGATGTTTTGGCGCAGTTAGCAAGCCTACTATGCTTAAAGAGCCCAGATTCACGGTGTTTGACTGGTTTATATCGCTACTTTCCTTGACTTTTCTGTTTTACTGCGTTTACCATTATTTTTATCTTAAAGGAGTGATAATTCTCCCATGAGCAAATTTTTGAACTTTTATACTTTTACGCGCTTGGTCTTCTCAACTAATCCGTAAGACTTAAGCTAAATCTGTGTAAATCATGAGTTAAAAGGTGTAGCGTTTGTGCCCAAATACAAGCAAACTGAAGAAATTCTCCGTTTGATGCAAAACACGGCGAACATACGTAACATGGGTATAATAGCACACGTTGATCACGGAAAAACCACCTTATCAGACAATCTATTATTAGCGGCTGGTATAATATCTCCAAAGGTCGCAGGCACCGCGCTTGCAATGGACTATTTAGAAATTGAACAAAAAAGACAAATAACCGTAAAAGCGGCAAACGTCAGTCTGCTTCACGAACATAATGGACAGCAGTACGTGATAAACATGATAGACACTCCTGGTCACGTGGACTTTACTGGTAAGGTCACAAGGTCTCTCAGAGTTATGGATGGTGCTGTAGTGGTAGTGGACAGCGTAGAGGGTGTTATGACTCAAACAGAAACTGTTACAAGACAAGCGCTTGAAGAACGTGTAAGGCCAGTGTTGTACATAAACAAAATCGATAGGCTTGTGAAGGAATTAAGACTTTCGCCGCAAGAAGTTCAGGAAAGGCTATTAAACATTGTAAGGGACTTTAACACTTTAATAGAAAACTACGCCGAGCCAGAATTCAGGGAACGTTGGAAAGTAAACATAAACAAGGGTCAAGTCGCATTTGGTGCTGCAAAGGACAAATGGGGCTTCACTCTTCCGATTTCAATCAAAAAGGGATTAAAGTTTGCAGACATTGTGGCGGCGTATAACAACAATGATATCAGCAAACTTGTCGAAAACTTTCCGCTTTACGTGGCAATTCTTGATATGGTGGTTGAACACATGCCCAATCCACTTGAAGCGCAAAAATACCGAATACCGAAACTTTGGAAGGGCGACCCAAATTCCAGATTGACTTCATCAATGCTCGCTTGTGATCCAAACGGTCCTCTTGTGATAGCCGTGAATAATGTGGTAGTGGACCCACACGCAGGTCTTGTGGCAACTGGTAGGGTGTTTAGCGGAACAATAAAGGAAGGGCAAGAGGTTTATCTAGTTTCTGCGAAAACCAATGCAAGAGTTTTACAAGTAGGTCTTTTCATGGGTCAAAATAGGGAAATAGCAAAAGAAATACCAGCTGGTAACATAGTTGCTATGCTCGGGCTTGAACAAGCTCGAGCTGGAGAAACGATAATAGAACCTGAATACAAATCTGAAAATGTAGGATTTGAGAAGCTTAAATACGTATCCGAGCCCGTTGTGACGATAGCGGTCGAGCCAAAAAACAGCCGCGATTTACCTCGTTTCGTTGACGCTTTGCACAAAATGAGCATCGAAGACCCGAACCTAATCCTTAAAATAAACGAAGAAACGGGTGAGTATCTTATTTCAGGAATGGGTCAGTTACATCTAGAGATCGTTTTATACGAGTTACAGCAAAGAGGTTTTGACGTAGTAACTTCACCACCTATCGTGGTTTACAGAGAAACAGTGCAATCGGTGGCAGGCCCTGTAGAAGGTAAGTCTCCTAACAAACACAACAGATTTAGAGTTGTCGTAGAACCACTTGATCAAACGACGATATCACTAATCCAATCAGGTGAAGTATATGATGGTCAAGATTTCAGAGAGAGAGCAAAAATCTTAAGAGAGAAAGCGGGTTGGGACACGAACCAAGCCAGAAACATTTGGGCAATAGATGACCTTCTTAATGTTTTCGTGGATGCCACGAAGGGTATCCAGCACCTTTTGGACATAAAAGACACACTCATCCAAGGTTTTAGATGGGCCATGGAGGCTGGACCACTTGCACAAGAGCCGATGCGCGGTGTCAAAGTTTTACTCACAGACGCGATAATTCACGAAGATCCGGCTCACAGAGGTCCAGCGCAAGTTATGCCCGCAATCAAAAACGCGATCCTTGCTGCGGTGTTGATGGCAAAACCTACACTACTTGAGCCGCTCTTAAAGCTTGATATAAGAATACCCACAGAATACGTGAGTAGCATAAACAGAATAGCCGCTCAAAAACGCGGTAGAGTGTTAGAAGTGAACCAAGTTGGCACTCAAATGCGAATGGTGCTCGAAATGCCAGTGAGCGAAACGTTTAACCTTTCTACAGAGCTAAGAAGCGCAACAGCTGGTAAAGCGTTCTGGGGTCAAGAGTTTTCAAGATGGTCGCCCATTCCTGAATCGCTACTTATGCAAGTGGTAACCAAGATAAGAGAGCGTAAAGGGTTGCCCAAAGAAATACCCAAACCAGAAGACCTGTTGGAGTAAAAGCAAAATGAAACTGTTTGAGTTTGAAGCAAAAAAATTCTTTGGCGATGCTGGCATAAAAGTTCCGAAAGGTTATGTGGTAGACGATAAAAAGCAAGCGCGTGAAGCTTATTCAAAAATAGGCGTAAAAGAGGTGGTTGTAAAAGCGCAGGTTCTTGTGGGCGGAAGAGGAAAAGCCGGAGGAATAAAATTTGCCCAGTCAGCTGAAGAACTTGAAAAAGTTGTAGGCGAGATGCTTTCCTCGAAAATCAAAGGAGAAAGTGTAAAAAAAGTTCTCATAGAAGAAAAACTGCCTATCAAAAAAGAGCTTTATCTAGGAATAACTTGGGACAGAAGTAACAGGGCACCAGTAGTGATAGCAAGCTCTCAAGGGGGAATGGACATCGAAGAAGTGGCAAAAAGCAATCCAAAAGCTATAGCCAAAGTTCTTGTAGAGCAGGAGTTAGGTTTTGAACCCTTTATAGGAAGAGAATTGGCTTTTTCTATCGGATTGAGCGGACAACTGTGTCAAGAGTTTGGCCAAATTTGTTTCAAACTTTACAAGCTTTTTGAGAATTTTGACGCTGAGCTTATTGAAATCAACCCGTTGGTAATCACAAATGATAACACGCTTGTTGCGGCCGATGCAAGGCTTAACATTTCTGATGATGCGCTCTTTAGGCATGTAGAATTGAACCAGCTTTCTGAAGAAAGATTGGGCGAGCTAACGCCGCTTGAAGCAAAAGCGCGAAAACTCGGTGTGCAGTACGTTGAGCTAGACGGTTCGATTGGAGTAATAGGTAACGGAGCAGGTCTCACGATGTCCACACTTGATGTAGTAAAATATTATGGGGGAGCTCCAGCAAATTTCTTAGATGCTGGAGGCGGTTCTTCTGAAAGGGAGTTTGTGCAAGCGCTTGAGATTTTAAACCAAAACCCCAAAGTCAAACTCATTTTTGTGAACATACTTGCGGGGATAACTCGTTGCGACGAAGTGGCTAAAGCGATAGTAAAAGCAAAAGACGAGCTTGGAGTAAAAAAACCCTTCGTCATACGTCTTGCTGGGACAAACGAAAAAGAAGGAAGAGCGATACTCGAACAAGCGGGTTTAAACGCTTTTTCAGACATGGAAGAAGCGGCAAAACACGCGGTTGAGCTCGTCAAAAAGTTAGGGTGATAGTGTTGGTGATACTCGTCAATTCGCAAACAAAAGTGGTTGTTCAAGGCATAACGGGTAAAGAGGGCTCGTTTCACACAAAGCAGATGCTTGAATATGGCACAAACGTTGTAGCTGGTGTGACGCCAGGAAAGGGCGGAACAAAGTTTCTCGATTCTATTCCAGTTTACGACACTGTGAAACAGGCTGTGAGCGAAAAAGACGCGAACACTTCAATCATTTTCGTTCCAGCGCCTTTTGCAAAAGATGCGATGCTTGAATCAATAAACGCTGGTTTAAAGCTTGTGATAACAATAACCGAACACATACCCCCACTAGACACATGGAAAGCTGTAAGTCATGCCAAAAGAAAGGGCGTAACGCTGATCGGTCCAAATTGTCCTGGTGTGATTTCACCAGGCTTAGCAAAGGTCGGGATAATGCCGGCAAGAGTGTTTATCAAAGGCAATGTTGGTGTGGTGAGTAGAAGCGGCACACTCACATACGAAGTCGCGTACAGACTTACACAGAGTGGTATTGGGCAAAGCACCGTAGTTGGCATAGGAGGCGACCCGATCGTTGGCACAACTTTCACTCAAATTCTCGAACTTTTTGAAAGAGATCAAGACACAAAGGCGGTTGTTATGATTGGGGAAATTGGAGGAGACGCGGAAGAAAGAGCGGCCGAGTATATCGGAGCAAATATGAGTAAACCAGTGGTCGCATATATCGCAGGAGTCACGGCGCCGCAAGGAAAAAGAATGGGCCACGCTGGTGCTATTATAAGCGGAACAGAAGGAACGGCTCAAGCAAAAATAGACGCACTAAAATCTGTCGGGGTAAAGGTTGCAAGCGTTCCCAATGAAATTCCAAAGCTAGTAAAAGAAGCGCTTTCGCGTTAAATCTTCCAACCCGCTTCTTTTAGTCTTTCTGTTAAGAGTTCTACATCTTCTATTTTTATTTTTTCAATTTTGGATTCTTTATAGAATTCGTTTTCGCCTAACAAAGTGAGTGTGAGCGCGCTCCAACAGCGCGACACGTTGTTTGGGTCGTACCCTCCTCCACCCAAAACAACAAGCGGACAGCGAAGCTCGTGTGAAATGTTATGAATTCTTTTATAAAGCTGCAAATAGCCTTGATCGGTGAGTTTTAGATGAGTTAATGGGTCTCCTTCGTGCGCGTCCACGCCGGCTTGTAGAATCAAGATCTCTGGTTTGAACTGCTCTAAAAGCGGTTTTGTCACTCTTTCATACGCATACAAATACTCTTTATCGGAAGCGCCTGGTGGTAGCACTATATTCGCCTTATAACCCTTCGCTTCTCCTTCACCCAGCTCGTAATAAAAGCCAGTCCCTGGGAAAAGATATCTTCCATCCTCATGAAAGTCGATGTCAAGAACTCTTTTGTCTCCGTAAAAACCGTACATCACACCGTCGCCATGGTGGGCGTCTATGTCGACATACGCAATTTTTTGGAACCCTCTTTCAAGAAGCTTTTTTATAGCGATTGCTATATCATTAAAAATACAAAAACCACTAGCCCTACGCGGCATGGCGTGATGCAAACCACCATTAAAATTTATAACATGCACATCCTCTTTAGGCTCTTCAATCGCTTTTAGCGTGCAAGCCACCGCGGTTGCGGCAACTTCATAGCAACCCAAAAAAGCGGGTGTGTCGCCTTGATCCAAATATCCAGAGCCAATTTTTGACATTCTTTTTACAAATTCTAGATATTCGTTTGAGTGGAAGCTCAAAATGTCCTCTTCGCTTGCGCTTTGAGTGACTTCTATTAAATCGAGTTTGCTTAGCGCGCCAACCGAGTCAAGCGTTTTAAGTGTTAAATTCAATCTGTCTTTTCTAAATGGATGTGGTGGAGGAAAACCGTAACTCAACTCTTTGGCCACTTTAATGAAGCGAACAGCGCAACTCATAAAGTATAGCAAGTAAGAGATAAATTAATTATTTACTAGCTGATTTAAAGATTAAGCGGCCGTCGTCCAGCCTGGTCTAGGACATTGGCCCCCCGCGCCAACAACCCGGGTTCAAATCCCGGCGGCCGCATTTTAACATAGTGATGAGGTGAAAGAGTAGACCCATCTAAGTTTGGGTTGCGCTCAACTCACGAATAAACCATTCTGCTTTTGGGTTTCACTCACTTCACACAAAACGCGGTGCATTTCAATGTGAGCTAGCTTAGAGTGTATGACCGACAATATCTGGAATTTTTCACGTTTGATTGCTATGCTCACCACTGCTTATCCAGACACAATCATCGTTGATAATACCACAATATTTTTGAAACACACACCACCGTTTTTAGCTAGGCATGATGAATTCATATTTTAACTAATAAATAATATTAATTGATATTTTTCAAGAACTCGTTAACATAGCATGGGCTTTGAGATGTGAGTAACAAAATGATAAAAATTGAGAATTACAACTAATTTTACAGTTTGATTAGTGAGTATCAATAGCGCTTTTAGGAATTGCAAGCAATGTTTGCCAAAAAACACTTTTTAAAATATTTTTAGAGGCGTTAAAGTTTGATATGGAATGCAAAAACAAGTTCTTGAAAGTGGTGACGCAGTCACACAGAGGTATCATTACATAGCCGCGATACACCCTATGGGTCATATTTTTATTTGCACACAGTCCTATGGAAGCGTCATATCCTCGTACGATTAGGTGTGAAACTAAATGAATCAGCAACTCAAATAAACTTCCACTCCTTTTTTGATTTAGTTTCTCCAAACATCATTTTTTACTACGGCTTAGAACTGTGCAATGATTTAACAACGATCAGTGTGATATCTAAATTATTAAACCAAATTTACAAGCTCGCCTCGTATGTTTTTGATGTTACCAAAATAAGACCTTTTTGGAGGGTATTTGCTATGAAAAGTAATGAATATTTGATTTACAACCCAGAAAGAGCGTTCAGAGATATAGCTACGGCTTGGGCAATAGTCATAGAAACTGAACTTAACGTGTTAAGATGCGCGCATTCATTGGCAAAAAACACGTTGAGAAAAACTGTGATTCAAGACTTGCCCAGCTTTCTCTTGATTGGATGCTCCTTATGGATCTCGGTACAAGTGTTACAAAACATAATTGGTACAGAAAAATCGCGTAAAGTTTTGGAAGAGTTTTCAGGCTTAGCTCATACCATTAAATGACTTGCTTTTTGGAGAAGTCACAAAACAAAGAAACATAGTGTCACCGGTGTCCGTGCTTGGCGACGAAAGATTGAAAGAAAAAGTAAATGAAGTGTTTGACAAAGATTTTAGAAGTATGCCTCAAGAATTATCGTGGCACGAATACATAACTTCTTTTTTGATCGTGGATTCAATAATTAACAAATCAGGTTTGTCGATGGAAAAGTTTTTAGCTAAACTTATAGAAATTGCTAATAGCATTCCAAGGGGTATTCACGATTTCAAGTCATTCAAACACTAGATGCTATCACACAAATTTGTGACGATAATCTGTATAAGATATACACAACTTTAAGAACAAAATGAATATTAACTAAATATAGGAAAGATTATCGATGATCGTTAGCATTAGCAAAGTTTCAAAACGTTACAATACCCTTTGGGTTTTAAAAGAAGTCTCTGTCAAGTTTTTCTCGCAGAATGTTATAGCAGTAATTGGACGAAACGGAGAAGGAAAATCAACGCTTGTGAAAATTGTTTCGGGCGTGATTAAAGCCGATAGCGGAAGAGTTTCCATAGACGGCGAACAACCACACGATCCACGCGCAAAAGCGAGAATGGCCGTGAGCTTCCAAAGCCCTTCCCTTTTTTCTGGTTTTTCTTTAAAAGGAAAACTTGATTTATCACGCCAAGTTTTTTGGTTTAAAACCAAGCGCTTCAGAAATTAACGAAGTTTTAAGCGACGTGGGTTTGTTGGATTTTTCAAATAAGAAATTTGAGAGCCTTTAAGAAGGCACAAGGAAAAAAGCGGAAATTGCTAAAATTTTGCTTACGAAAAAAGATGTGTGCGACCTTTTCTTACTTGACGAACCCTTTTCGGGTGTGGACCCCAGCTGGCAGGGACACTATAAAGCGCTTATTAAAAGCAATCTCGAAAGAAAGTGGCAAGCTTATCGTATACGTGACTCACACACTCACTGAAATCGAAGAGTTGGCAACACGAGTGTGTTTACTTGCTAATGGTAGATTTGCACACGAGTGGAGCGGTCAAGAATTTTCTCAAGAAAAACTGCTAACGGTATTTTAATACACGTTCCTCGCGTCTATGAAATCGACGACAAACATGTAAGGGCGTTAAATGGTGTGCTCGGCATCTATACTGAATAATGAAAACACGGTGATACAGCTAGAGTCTCAGAGAAACCTGCCTGAGTTGTTTGAAGCTCTTAAGAGCTTTTCGATAAGACCTTGAAGCTATAGAGATCAAGCGGGCTGATTTAGAAGAAGCTCTTGTATCGATTTATCGTGAGGTGATGCAAAACGAACACGCTTAAGCTCGTTGTCTACTTTACGAAGACCACTTTTAGACCCTCTCTAGTTCCCTTTCTCACGTCTCTTGCCGCTGTAGTGGTTTTGCCTCTTGAGCTTCATTTAAGCGGGGCGCCTTTTTCTATTTACGTATCTATTGGAGTTGGATGGATGGGTCTAGCCATTCTTCTTATATCAGATGTTTTGGTTACGATAACCGCTTTTCAAATAAGAGGTGTTTACGGTCTTTACCTTAAAACGCTTCCGTTTACACCTTTACGGCTATCAATAACAAGATTTGTCGCTCAAGCTCTTAGCTCATTACCTTATGTATCGGTCTTCTTGATATTAAACGATGCTTTCTTTTTCTCGTTTAGAATGCACCCCTTTACGTTAGTTATGACAATAGTTTTGCTAACAATTTCTTCGTTTGGGATGGCTGGATTCACGGCTACTTTAGTTTTGTTCGTCAAAAGTCCAACTTTCTTTTTTGGTGTCTTTTCTGGGCACAATCGTGACTTACATGTCACCAGTTTACTATCAGCTTTCTAGCTTACCTATGTTGGCGCAGCTCTTTGTGCTAGCCATCCCCACAACTCCAGCAATTCAGCTAGCTCGGGGATTAATCGGACTTGGGACAATAAACTTCTTAGAGGTGGCTGAGTGGATAGCTGTCGAAGTTTTGTGGACAATTCTTGGAATACTAAAATTGAGTAATCTCTTAAACCGCAGCTTACGTAATTTGAATCCTCAAGATGTAAAAATAAAAAGTATAAAAAACAAAAGTCTAATGTCGATTAAAGTAAGCGCTGTCACCATATTTCAAAAGAAGGACACATATGTTTGATTTACAGGAATAGGATAAATCTATTCTTAATTCTGGGGTCTTAAATGTGTTATTGAAGATTGAATTACAAGCTTACCCTAAGCTTTTTGATATTTTGTTCTTTAATTAATAATCGTAGTAATAGTTTGTATTTTAATAATTAATAAGCTTAATCCAATTATTCACATATCTTTTTTGAATTTTATCTCTGAAAGCTTTCTACATAACGACAAGGTTGATTGAAGCAGGAATTGCAAAGAGTGTGTAACGCACACGTCTTATTCCGTATACAATCAAAAGCTTTACGCCCAAAGTACTTCGTAAGCGGGAATGGAAAACACGTGATGAATTTGTTGGATAAATGAAAATCCGTTGATAAAAGAGCGATTGGCTCATATGTGGAAACTGAATAAAAGTGAACAGATCTTTTTTTGAGTTATTGTTGAAGTTTGCGCAAACATTATATCTGGTCAGCCCATCACACAAACGATGAGCTCAAACTTTACTTCAAGACCTGTGATTGTCGGTCGAAATGGTGTTGTAACTTCATCTCATTATCTTGCGACATTAAGCGGTATCAGGGTTTTGGAAAAAGGGGGTAATGCGTTCGATGCCGCAGCAGCTGTGGGCTTTAGCATGGCTGTTTTAGAGCCTCACATGAACAGTTTAGGCGGCGAAGTTCCAGTTATATTTTATTCGGCAAAAGAAGACAGGGTGGTAGTGGTTAGTGGCCAAGGTCCAGCCCCTCAAAACGCAAAGATCGAATGGTTTAAAGCGCAAGGTCTTCGATTAATTCCTGGTGACGGTTTTCTTCCATTAGTCGTGCCTTCAATGGTCGCGACATGGATTGAAATTCTTAAGAGATACGGAACAATGAGTTTAAAAGAGGTCGCTTCTTTTGCGCTCGAACTAGCAGAGAATGGAATTCCGATGAGCTCAAAATTAAGGGATTATATTCTTGAGTACAAAGAAAGATTCCTAAAAGAATGGCCTACTACAGCTAAAACCTTTTTGCCAAATGGAAAAGTGCCAGAAATTAATGAAATTTTTGTACAACCTGAGCTTGCAAACACGTTAAGATTATTAATTGAAGCTGAAAGAAGCGCCTCAGAGTATGACAGAATAGCCGGCCTTGAAGCAGCAAGAAGTGCCTTTTATGAAGGCATAATAGCACAAAAAACTTCAGAGTTTGTGCAAAAACCAGTGTTGGACGCAAGCGGAAAACCACATCAAGGATTTATAACAGAAGATGATTTTGCCCGTTACAAAGTCAAATTCGAAGAGCCTGTTTGTGTGAACTATGGTGAGTACACCGTTTTCAAATGTGGTCCTTGGACGCAAGGTCCTGTGTTTCTTCAGCAGTTAAACATATTAGAGGAGTTTGAGCTCTCAAAAATCGGACATAACTCAGCAGATTACATTCACCTTCTTGTTGAGGCTGCTAAGCTCGCGTTTGCAGATCGTGAGAAGTATTACGGCGATCCAGAGTTTGATCACGTGCCGCTTGAAACGCTTCTATCCAAAAAGTACGCCGCTTTACAAGGAAACAAAATAGACATGAACTGCGCTTCGGATTTGCCAATCGAAGGCGCGGAAGCGAATTGGGAGTTTGAGCAAAAAGGCGGTGACACAACTCACTTTGATGTGATAGACAAGTGGGGTAATATGGTTTCCGCAACTCAGAGCGGAGGTTGGATTTGGTCTTCTCCACTAATCGAAGGACTTGGGTTTGCTCTTAGTACGCGCGCTCAAATGTTTTATTTAGACCCTAGAAGAAACAATTGCCTCGCTCCAAACAAAAGGCCACGCACCACTCTAACTCCTACACTGGTTTACAAAAATAACAAACCGTTTATGATATTTGGAACACCTGGGGGAGACCAGCAGGATCAGTGGACTTTACAATTCTTTTTGAATTACACAACATTCGGTATGAATCTACAGCAAGCGCTCGATGCACCTTCATTTCATACTTTACACTTTCCTAGTTCGTTTTATCCAAGGCGCGCTCATCCTAAAACCGTTGTGATTGAAGACCGAGTGAAATCTTCGGTTATCGAAGAACTAAGAAAGAGAGGTCACGTTGTTAAGCTAACTGGTGGATGGCAAAACGGTCGGCTGACAGCGGCAGTGCGAGATTTCGAAAAAGGCGTTCTTCTTGCTGCGGCTTCACCAAAAGCGGACGACGGAGGAAGCACAGCATACGCATTCGGCTGGTGATCATATTAGTGTAATAAACCCTTTTAGAGTCTCCTAACAACAAATCCAAAATATTTGTTTTTCGTTAATGCACTTATGCAAGAGCTGAAAGTTACTCTATCTAAGCTTCTTAAATACACCAATGAAAACAAGCTTTTCCAAGTTTCGCAAAATGGTTCAGAACTCAATCTTGTTTTTGTTCCGAATTTTCCCGAGGCAGAAGCACATTCAAGAGGCGAACCAGTGAGAATAATCATGAAAGGAAAAGTAAAAGAGGACAAAGTGGTTTTTGAAAAAATCTATGTCGACGAAGGCACCTCTTATTACGAAAAAGACATGGAAGAAGCGGTGCACGCATATTCGGCGTGGTTAGAATTCATAGAAGAGAATTACTGATTTTTTCAGTCATTTGTAAAATGCTTATCATTTTGTTTTTTTCTATTTGTGACGAAACTTCAAGCTTCTGAACGGTGCGCACATACATTCTGACATTTGTGTTTGGTAGTCGAATTTTCTTTGTTATTATCAAAGACGCATCTGAAAAAACCCTACCTGTGGGTAGAATTCCTTTTTTGAGAAGCAAAGCCTGTAAGACGCTCTCAATCGCTTCAAAAAGTTTTTTTGTGGCGAGTTTTGTGGAAACATCTTGTTCAATGAGTAACAAACAGCTTTTCGCTGAACTTTTTGAAGAATTTAGCAATTCTCGAATTATTTCAGCTTTTGTTTTTGAAAGTAAGCGTGACACTAGGGGCAAATTCGCCACCCTTTCATGCACAATTCTTTCAAGAAGCTCTCTACTTATTTCGAAATATGGTCCGCTTGAAGTGATCGACAACCTTCTCAATGCTTCAAACACATCATCGGAAAGCTCGCCGATTTGCGTTCTGCTTGCCGTAAGCCCCACTTTTTTTATTGTCTTATTTATCATGTTTTTAATTTGTGATCGAGTTAACGCACGGCCTTTGATAAGTAGATATCCTCCACCTAAAAATCTTGAGTATCTCAAGCTTGAATCGCCAGACGGGTCAAGTTCGTTCAACCGTTGCACAACAAACTCAGCGATTTCTCGTGAACTCAGAAATTTGCCAAAAACGAACTTAGTAAGTTCTGAAAGCTCTTGTGAAACCTTAAGCGAAAGAGGTAGTTTAACGCCCGCTTTAAGCAAAGACTCCATGACAACGGACGAATCGAATTTGCTAATTGACCCGTCTTCCTGAATCACAAAGATTTCTTTGCGTTTATGAAAATCATGTTTTGTGAAGGTTTGTCGTTCTTTTAATCCAAGTCTTTGGAGAACGTCTCGTATTTCATCTTTTTCAGTGAAACCCTTTTCTTGTAATAGTCTTAATATCTCAATTTTTTGAAACTTGCTATGACTTTCTTTAAAAAGTATCAGTGGATTCACACCACTAATGTATTTAATTACTATGTTAGACGAATCGACAAAACCTTTGTTTTCAAAAAGCTCAGTTATCATTTTTCTAACATCTTTTTCTGAAGATAAAACCACAATACGTAGCATCAATTCCTTTTCGTCAGAAGAGTATCTGATAACTTCGAACTTCTCACTTCCTTTGGCAAAGGACAAATTCCTTAAAGCCGCTCTGAACGCCTGATAATCATCAAAGTGCACTGTGATAAAGTGCAAACTCTCGTTAGATGAAAAAGAGTAAGTTTTCTTCATCATAACGTCTTCCCTCCAGCATCGATTTTCCCTTAACCAAAACGAGATCCAAAGATCTGAAGTAAGCGCTTACCGCATCATCAGCGCTTTCTTGGTCTAACTTTTTGTTTGCCAAAAGCTTAATTGGGATTTGGGCAAGTAGTAGCCTTACGGGAAATACGTGCCTTGTTGATTTGGGTGGAAATAGCTTACCCTGTTGCGCTGATTGGATGACGTCAATCTTTGTTATAGGGGGAGGTATCAAAACTATCTCGTCTTTTTTTGACTTTGTACTAGTGGCAAATCTTGGTTCACCAAAGTTCTGTTTGAAAAGTTCAACCAGTTTAGAGAATTTTCTGTATTGTGTCACTTTATCACCACTTAGTTCAAATTTTATCGAAAAGCTTTTCGACTTTAATAAGAAGTCACCTTTTCCGACCTGCTCAGCATTTTGCTCAACTATACGAAGCGCTTCTTTCAATTCACAATCAAATACTCTGTTCCAAGTTTTGACTTCAATACCTTTAAAAAAGTAGTCAACGCACATCGCAAGAACAAACTCTAGTCCAATCTTTTTTGCAACTTCAAACCTGTGCATTCCATCAAGAATCGTGAGTGAAGATTCGTCGACTATTATCGGATTTTTTTGAACGCCATTTTTTTGAAATCCTTTAATGAGCTTTTCGGTTTCTTGTGGTATAGTTTCTTCGTGAGGTCTTAAGCTAGAAATTTTAATCGGCAGAATTTTGAAACTGAATTTTCCACTTTTTGTGGGTAAGGTGTACACCAAAGGCATTTTTATCCAAGGTTTTGTAGTATAAGTTCTACAAGTTGTTGTGCCGATCGTCTTTGAGCTTCAAAGGTGTTAGCGCCTATATGTGGTGTTAATACGACGTTTTCAAGCTTTGTGAGTGGCCCTTCATACGGTTCTTTTGAAAAAACGTCGAGCGCCGCACCTGCGAGTTTTCCAGTCACAAGCGCCTCATACAAAGCTTCCTCGTCAACAACCTCTCCTCTTGAAGCGTTAATAAGAAATGCGCCATTTTTCATTTTTGCGATTCTTTCTCGATTTAAGAACTTTCTTGTTTCATTTGTGAGTGGTACGTGAAGTGTTACTATATCTGACGATCCCAAAAGCCCATCGAGTTCCACATAAAGCGCTGGTGCTTTGACAATTTCTGGGCCAAGTATGTCCCAAGCGTAAACTTTCATTCCAAAACAGTTGGCGTAAGTAGCCACTTGTGAGCCTATTCGACCATATCCTACTATTCCCAAAATCTTACCTTTAAGCTCATAGCCCATGATGTCGTTCTTTAGCCATTTACCCTGTCTAATCCCTCTATCACCTCTACTTATTCCTCGCAATAAATCCAATATCAGGCCGAAAGTTAGCTCTGCAGCAGACGTTGTAGGCGCGGCAGGTGTGTTGATCACTTTTATTCCTCTACGCTGAGCGATTTCAATGTCTATATTATCCAGCCCAACACCGGCACGAGCTATCAATTCCAAGTTTTTCGCTCTATTAATGAATTGCGCGTCCACCTTTGTTCTACTCCTTACAACGATGCAATGCGCATCTTCCACTTCTTTTAAAAGCTCTTCTTTAGAAAAAGAGCTAGCGTCCACAACCAAAAATTTGTCCTTAAGAGGTTTTATTGTTTCTTCATCCACTTTGTCACACAAAACTATTTTTTTCAATTAGTACACCCCTTTCTATGAATTTTGTGCGTAAAACTCTAAAGCGGCGTTAACTCCACTTCCAAGTGGACGCTTTAACAAACCGTTAATTTTTAGGCTAAGCTCTAGCGCTGAAAGTGTCGATATTATGTCCTTTTCGTCCACTCTTCCCATATGGCCAATTCTTATCATGTTGTCCCTGTATGCGCCCATGCCTGGCGCAACCACCACACCAAATTTTTCGTCCATGGTTTTTACAACATCTTTTGCTTTTCCATCAAGCGCTATTGCGGTCACGGTGTTTGAAGCAAGCTCTTTTTCGGCAAATAGCTTAAGCCCAAGCGCTTCTACTCCTCTCCTTAAAGCCTCTGCATTTAAATAATGTCTTTTCACAAATTTTTCAATGCCTTCATCGAAAATCAAGTCAAGCGCTTTGTTTAAAGCATACACTATGCTAATTGCTGGTGTGGCCGGAGTCGAATTTTCTTTTGCGCTCTTTTCGTACCATTCTAAGTTAAAGTATAAAGAGCGTTTAGGAGTTTTGAGAGCTTTCTCTCTCGCTTTCTCGGAAAAAGCGACGAAAGCCATTCCTGGTGGAGCGGCTATCCCTTTTTGTGTCGCAATAACCGTTACGTCTATTCCCCAAGGGTCCATTTCATACGCGTTACCTATTCCTGAAACGTTGTCGACCACGCAAAGGGCGCCTGCTTTGTGTGCAATTTCTGCGACATTTCTCACTTGATTCAAAACTCCTGTGCTTGTTTCATTGAAAACAAGAGCCACCAAACTCGCCCCCTCAACTTTTTCTTTTAACTCGCTTAGGTTGATACCTTTTCCCCATTCCGATCTTACCTCGACGACTTGTGCTCCAATTAGCTTATACGTGTCGCACAACCTTTCCGCGAAGAAACCATTGCTACATACAACAACCTTTTCATGTGGAGAAACCAAATTAGCCGCAGCAAACTCGTTTCCAGCCGTTCCCGATCCTGTTATAAAGTACACCTCACCTTTTGTGTTTAGTAGTTTTCTTAGTTTTTCTTTGACTTCTGCATAGAGTCTAAAGAATTTTGGGCCTCTATGGTTAAACATAGCTGTGCCCATTGCCAGAAGAACGTTGTGATCTACGTTCACAGGACCTGGTAACATAATTAGTTCTTTTGTGGTCATTAACTCACAATTCATCAAAACCTATGAATAAGCCTTTTCCTTACAAAATTGTGTTTTTTATTTACTGATTTTTTATTTTCCAACGTGGGCCAAAAGGAGTATCTTCAACAATCACGCCTAGTTGGGCAAGTTCTAGTCTTATTCTGTCGGCTATTTGGTAATCTTTTCTTTTCCGTGCTTCTTCTCGAATTTCAAGTAGTAAGGATATGAGCTTTCGAACAAGCTCGTCTTCTGCCATGATTTTTTCAAATCTAATTCCAATAAGTTCGCACATGCGTTCTAGCGTCTGTCTAAAGCTTTTCAAATCAGACTGAGAGCACTCTCTTTCAGAGACGGCTTTGTTTATGACTCTAACTGCTTCAAAAAGCTTGCTCAAAGCATTAGGCAAATCAAGGTCGTTTTCTAAGTCATAAACGAACGCCGAAAAAATTTTGTCAATCTTAAGGGTAAACTCTGTTTGTTTTGTTTGTTGGGTTTTTAACGATTCGGTGGCAAGCAAAGAGAACACGTTTTCAATTTTGCTTATGTTACTACCTGCTTGTCTTAAGACGTCCTCGTTAAATTCTAGCGGACTACGATAATGAGCGCCCAAAAGCGCAAGTCTTATCGTGTTAGGATTCCATTCTTTTAACAAGTCTATTAAATTAATAACATTGCCTACGCTTTTTGACATCTTTACATTACCCATTGTTACGTACCCTACATGAACCCAAAATCTTGCAAAGGGCTTTCCAGTTAAAGCTTCACTTTGTGCTATTTCGTTTTCGTGGTGAGGAAATATAAGATCCTGTCCACCGCCGTGTATGTCCAAAGTTTCCCCAAGATATTTGATAGAAAGAGTGCTACACTCGATGTGCCAGCCCGGTCTTCCCTTGCCCCAAGGAGAGAGCCAGCCTACTTCACCGGCTGGTACCGCTTTCCAGAGAGCAAAATCTTCTGGGCTACGCTTTTTTTCGCTTGGTTCAACTCTTGCGCCAGCAATCAACTCTTCGACTTTTTGGTGTGAAAGCTTTCCATATTCAGGAAAACTGCTTACGTCAAAGTACACATCACCGTCTGAAACATACGCTTTTCCCTTTTCTATTAATCGCTCTATAAAGTGTAATATATCTTCTATGTGTTCAGTTACTTTGGGGTATAGTTGTGCCCTTTTGACGTTCAGTTTGTCCATCACCTCAAAATATTCTACTGTATACTTTTCGGCAACTTCGCTTGGTTGAATGCCAAGCTCTTTTGCTTTTGTGATTATTTTGTCATCAATATCTGTAAAGTTCTGAACGTGCAAAACGTTAAATCCTTTGAATTCAAGCACACGTTTTAATACATCAAAAACCACAAATGTTCTTGCATGTCCAACATGAGTAGAACCTTGTGGGGTAAGACCACACACGTACATCTTGACAGTTCTACCATCAAGCGGGACAAACTCCTCAACATTTCTTGTAAGCGTGTTATAGAGCTTCGTTTCAGGTCAATTGTATAATTCTTAGAGTAATATTTTTTTATCGGATTACGCAAATGTAGCACTTTGATTCTCCTTGTAGCGTTTAAATAAGAAATCGAAATTAAGAAATTGATGATTCATATTTCGAAACAAATGACTGTAAAAGGTGTACAAACCAGGGTATATGAATATATCACAAACTATCTTGAAAAGCTTGGTTACGAAATTGTTCAAAAAAATGAGCCCTTTATAGTAATTTCAAGAAAGAAGGGCCAGTATCTTCTGAATAACGCAAGCTACGAGCTTTGGCTAACGATTGCCTTAGCGGGTGAAAGTTTTGTGAATGTGTTTTTGGACTATCAACTCAGAAAAGCCGACGAAGCGAAAAAATCTAATAATGGTCATGTGATGATTTCTAATTCCAATGAAATATTGAGCGAAATAGAAAAACAATATGAATATCTTTGGACACTTCTTACAAAATACTATACCGATTAAAGCGAATCCATTATTTCGATTAAGGTGTCTGCATACTCTTTTGTGCCTAAAGGAGTTACATTCATGTATCTTGCCAAGTCTTGTGTCACTCGTTTTTGTTTTACACTTTCAATAATCGCCTTGTCAATCAGATTCTCCGCCTCTATCCATCCCATAAATCTTAGCATAAGTTGCGCGCCTCTAATCACCCCAGTTGGATTTGCGACATTTTTTCCTGCGTATTTAGGAGCGGTTCCGTGCACTGCTTCAAACATACCAGCCCAATCTCCTACGTTTGCACCTCCTAAAACGCCAATGTCCCCAATTAACGCGCCAGCAGCATCCGAAATATAATCACCGTTTAAATTCGGCGCAAGTATAACATCGTATGATTCAGGTCTTGTTATTATTTGCTGAAACATGTTGTCCGCGATTCTGTCGTTCACAAGCACTTTGTTTTGTGGTGGTGTCGCTCCCCCCAAATCTTCTTCAAAAACCACGTCATTTCCGAACTCACGTCTTGCGACTTCGTACGCCCATTCTCTGAATGCGCCTTCGGTGTACTTCATAATGTTTCCCTTGTGCATTATTGTGACGACTCTTCTTTTGTTTTGAATTGCGAATTTCAGCGCAATTCTTGTGATTCTTTCTGTTTTGCTTTTACTAATGGGTTTAATCCCTATGCCCGTGTCCTCTTCTAGTTCAATCCCTAGTTCGTTTTTCAGAAATTGTCTGAGTTTGAACGCTTCTTTGCTGTTATATTCCCATTCTATTCCGCGATAAAGATCGTCTGTGTTTTCTCTAAAAATCACAAGGTCAACTTTTTCGGGGTTTGTGAGCGGGGACTTCAAACCTTCCATATACTTTACTGGTCTAATATTTGCGTACAAATCTAGTAGCATTCTTATTTCAACGTTTATTGATCTAAACCCTTCGCCAACTGGAGTCTGTAGCGGTCCTTTAAGAACAACTTTATATCGTAGAAGCGCTTCTTTCGTTTCTTTGGGAAATCTAGAACCGCTTTCTTTTTCTGCCTCCTCTCCAGCAAGAACTTTAACCCAAGAAATCGATCTACTTGAGCCATACACCTTTTCGACGGCTTTGTCTACTACTCTAATCGCTTGTGTTGTCACTTCTGGTCCGATTCCATCGCCCGTTATGTACAAAACGATAGGTCGTTTTGGTACTTTCCACTCGCCTTTCTCTATTGATATAGGCTCTCCCTCAATTTTTTGCATACACTCCAAGCTTAATAATGGGACAGTATTAAGGTTTCTAACTTTGTAGCGCTTGGGCAAAGAGTCAAACCATAAAGCGCGCAAATTGTACAAAATATTTAGTTATCAGTTTACCTTTTTAACACAGAGGCGTATACGTTAAACAGGCGCTCAATGACATTCTTCCAATCGTATAAGAATGCCTTCTTTAGGCAACAATTTCTCATCATTTGTTTTTCTGAATTTTCGCATTCTTTCATTTTTCTTAAAGCGTGTGTAAGCGAATTAACGTCGCCACGAGGAACTATATAGCCTGTTTTTTCGTTTTCTACGAGTTCGCAAAGAGAGCCTGAGTCGTACACTATGCTCGGTGTGCCACACGCAGCGGCTTCTAAAACCGTTAACCCGAATCCTTCGCTCACACTTGGCAAAACGAGCACATCTAGGTCGCAGTAAGCACATGCAAGTTCTTCGTCTCTTAAAGGAGGTAAATAAAACACTTTGTTTTTCAATCCCAACTTTTCAGAAAGATATTTGATTGCACTGAAAGCACTCCTTTGACCACTAGTGGACACAGTGTCTTTAGGCCCTATATAAACTAGTTGTGCATTACCCTCTTTTAGTAGAGGAACTGACGCCTTAAAGGCGTCAAGCGCACCCTTTCCTATCGCAATTCTTCCCACAAATCCTATCACAAAGTCTTTTCGGTCAACTCCAATCCTTTTTCTAAGCCAACCCCTTTCTCTTGGGTGAAAAATTTTGAGATCAACGCCGTTAGGAACAATCCAAATTTGAGCTTTCGTACCCACAATTTTCCTTAATTTTTTAAAAGTGGAATAGCTTGGTACTATATAATACCCAAAGCCCTTTACCAAGAACCTTTCTAATGTGGACATGAGATTTGTGTTGATAAACGAAAAATAATTTTTTGATAGCTCACCGTACACATCATGTATGTGTCTTAAAACAGGAGCGTTACTTTTAGTAAAGAGTGGCGAAGAAAGGTAGCTATTTAAGTGAATTAAATCTGGAGAAAAACTCAATGCAAAAGTTCTGCTGTAGATCGGAAATATAGCCTTGGGCACTTTTAAGTATCTCACACCATCTTTTTCGATCTTTAAGACGCTCTTAGAAAACGTCTCAAGTTGAGAAATCACAACAACTTCATGGCCAAGTTCAACTTGCCTTTTTGAAATTTCATGAACAACTCTTTCAACACCACCTATATTTGGGTAAGAGTTGTCGCTAACATGGAGTATGCGCATGCGTCAATACACCCTTTATTGATGTAGTCAATTGCGTTTTCCGCAAAACGCTTAATAAGCGGGTTGTTCTTAATTTTACGACCAAAAATGTCCACCGAAGAAAAAAAGACTACTGGTGAGGAGAAAAAGGTCAGTAAAGCACAGGAAAATGTAGTTTTAATAGGACAGAAGCCTGTCATGAATTACGTCACGGCCACGTTGGTGCAGTTCAATGGCGGTTCAAAAGAAGTTGTGCTAAAAGCAAGGGGAAAAGCGATAACTAGAGCGGTTGACACGGCTGAAATTTTGAGGAACAGATTTCTAAAGGACGTAAAAGTAAAGGACATAAAAATTGGGTCAGAAGCTGTCACCATAGACAATCAAACCAAAAACGTGTCCACCATAGAAATAGTACTAAGTAGATAATCACACTTCGCGTATTTTACCGCTTACGGCGTCTTCTACCACAATCCCTGCATCACGTAGTGTGTCAAGTAGTCGCCTTTCTTTCGGTTCCAATTTTTGTTTTTCGCTTAGAGGAATAGGTAGTTTTTTTAGTAGCTGGTCAATGGCTGGCCTATAAACCACAAGCTCTTGCCCGTTTACTGTCATGATTTCAATCTGCTTTTCTTTGACAAGTTTTTCTATTTGATCGCGTGGTTTTCTTAGTTTGTCCAATGGATAAACAAATACGTTCTGCATGAACTCCAAAAATCTGTCCTTTGGTTGTTCTTGACCCTTTTGGGTTTCCTGTTTTTGCGTGACCGGTTTTGTTGGGACTGCCACAACTGGTGTGCCACTTTCCTGCTTTGACTTTTTGGCGGCTTCAATCTGCGTCGCTTTTACTGGTTGTTCTTGAACCTGTTGCGAGCTACTTTCTTTTTCAAGTTTTTCTATTCTTTTTTCAAGTGAATCTAAACGCCCCCACACATCAATTAACATATCTATGCGTGAAGGATCGACATTTGCACTTTTTGTGTACACCTCAATTAGCGCCACAAGAACTTGTTCAATTGATGGTCTTTTACCTGTTAGACTTTCAATATTTTTTGCAATCTCCTCAAGTTTTCCGTGTACTTCCTTACTGATCTGAATGTTTACAGACATCAATTAATAAAACGCAATGGTAGAAATAATGTTTGCTAATAATTTGTGCGTTCTGAAAACGAGCTTTTTAGCTTCGAAAACTTTTTCAGTCTTAAATACAGCTTGGCTTCTAAAGTGTCTCTTTCAACTATTTTGATTGTGTATTTGTCCTTTTTGGTGACGCTCTTCGCAAACCTTTTGCTACTACGGTAATACGGGATCGCAACAAATCGATAAGATTCATCCGTCGTGTTACTGACACCTCAAAAAAGCATGCTGTTAGGTATTATTAAGTGTTAACTTGTGCGCCACGTTGTGTCAAACGACTCCTGAAGCTAGCAAAGTGAACAAGAGTAGCAACACCAAAATCACCACCCCAAAAACTAGCATCCATAGCGTTATTCTTTTATTTGAACCAAACACAATTGGGAAAGGGCCTATAAAAATTACACCGCCACTTTCAATCTTTGTTTCCCCTTTTTCTCCGCTAACACTTTGCACAATAAGGAGTGCAATTCCTATAAAAATAAGCAAAAAACCCAATAACAACAAGTAATTGAAAAGAGGCATAATTAAGTGTATAATATTTTTGAATATAATCGTTACTCTTTCACTAAAACGTTTCACGCTTTCGATAGTGATAAATTTGGGTAAAAAGTTGCAATTATGTGTTAAGTATTGAGATAAGACCAGCAAATTTGACTGATATAGACGATGTGATAAGACTTAATCGGCTCACATTGCCAGAGAACTACCCTCCGCAGTTCTTTTATGATGTTTTTATGCAGTATCCCAAAGCGTTTATAGTGGCGCGTAGTGCGTCGATGCTGGTCGGTTATGTCATGACAAGAATAGAAAAGACGTTGACGGTTATAAAATGGATTAACAGGGCTCACATAATTTCGGTTGCTGTGCATCCAGCGTATAGGCGCCAAGGCATTGCAAGAAAGATGATGATCGAAGCCTGCAAAGCCTCATACGAATTTTACAAAGCTTCAGAAGTTTACTTAGAAGTACGTGTGACAAATGAACCAGCGATCAACCTTTACAAAGGGCTTGGTTTTGAGATAAAAGAAATTAATCGAGGTTATTATTCAGATGGCGAAGACGCTTATGTGATGCATTCTCCTTTACCACTTAAAGTTAGCGACTAAAATTTTCGTGTATTTGAGTTGGTCAATAAGAATTGTGATTAATTGTAACAGGCTGAACATTTGTTCATCTTTGTCTCTCTCTTAGCCACTAAGGCTGGTAGAGTTTAAATATTAGGCAAAACGCCTTCATATATTGGTGAACAAGAGTGGCAATGGCATCTCAGGGCATTCCTGTTTTGATTCTTAAGGAAGGTTCAAGAAGAACCACTGGTAGAGAAGCCTTGCGAACCAACATCCTTGCGGCCGCTGCTATAGCAGAAGCTTTAAGAAGTTCCCTTGGGCCTCGTGGCCTCGATAAAATGCTAATAGACAGCTTTGGTGACGTCACAATAACCAACGACGGAGCAACGATTGTTAAAGACATGGAAGTGGAACAACCTGCGGCCAAGATGTTGGTTGAGGTCGCTAAGGCGCAAGATGCTGAAGTTGGAGACGGTACTACGACTGCAGTGGTTCTTGCAGGCGAGCTTCTTACCAAAGCCAATATGCTACTTGAAGACAACGTGCATCCTTCTATCATCATTGAGGGCTATAGAAAAGCCGCCTCTCAGGCGAGCAAGCTTCTTAATGAAGTAGCAAGAAAAGTCGACGCTCAAAACACAGAAGCTTTAAAAGAAATCGCGAAAACCGCTCTTTCAAGCAAGATTGTTTCAAGTGGCGCCGCGCTAGACAAACTTGCCGAGCTTTCAGTTAAGGCGGTGTTACAAGTTCAAGAAAAACAGGACGATCAACTGAAAATAGACTTGGACAATGTCAAAATCGAAAAGAGGAAAGGTGAAAGCCTACTTGATACCGAGCTCATAATGGGTGTTGTGATCGACAAAGAAGTGGTACACCCTGGTATGCCAAAGAGGGTTGAAAACGCAAAGATCGCGTTGCTCGACACACCACTAGAAATCGAAAAAACTGAAATTACCGCTAAAATCCAGATTTCTTCACCAGAACAAATGAAGGCGTTCTTGGACCAAGAAACGCAAATACTAAGAGAGATGGTTGAGAAGCTCGCGAAGGTTGGCGCAAATGTGGTGATTTGTCAAAAAGGAATAGACGACGTGGCGCAGCACTTCCTCGCTAAGAAGGGCATCCTCGCCGTAAGAAGGGCAAAGCAAAGCGATATGGAAAAGCTTGCGCGCGCAACTGGCGCAAGAATTGTGACAAACATAGACGACCTTACTCCTCAGGACTTGGGAGAAGCGCAGCTTGTGGAAGAGAGACGCGTCGCCAACGAAAAGATGGTGTTCGTTGAAGGTTGCAAGAACCCGCGGGCTGTAACAATACTAGTACGTGGTTCTGGTGAAATGGTTCTTGATGAAATTGAAAGAAGCCTTAACGACAGCCTTAATGTCGTAAGAAATGTCGTGCTTGATCCAAAAATAGTCCCAGGAGGAGGAGCAACAGAAACGTATCTTGCTGTGAAGCTTAAGGAATTCGCAAACACCGTAGGTGGCAAAGAGCAGCTGGCAGTTCAGCAATTTGCAGAAGCTTTGCTCGTTGTGCCCGAGGTTCTTGCTGAAACGGCTGGTCTTGACACTGTTGAAACGCTGGCAGAGCTTAAGGCGAAGCACGAAAGTGGTAAAACATCGTACGGAATAGACGCAGTTAGCGCAAAGATAACTGACATGTTCGAAGCAGGCGTGATCGAACCTCTTCGAGTAAAACAACAAATTCTAAAGTCCGCTACGGAAGCTGCTTTGATGATACTAAAGATCGACGACGTGATTGCGGCTTCACCACCAAAACCAGAAAAGAAAGGTGAAGGAAAAGAAGGAGGAAAAGAAGGCGGCTTTGAAGGTGGCGGAATGAGTGGCCTCGACTAAAGTGGCACGAGTAGGACCAAAAAAACTAACGAGATTTGAAAAAGCAAGAATTCTCGGAGGTCGGGCTCTTCAACTTTCTTTAGGGGCCCCACCTTTAATCCCTGAAAAAGAAATTGACACTGATGATGTATTAGAAATAGCAAAAAAAGAGCTTGAAAGAGGAGTTCTTCCTATAACCGTGGTAAGAAGAACACCGAAGGGTGAGGAGTATAGAATTCCATTACAAGATTTGCTATGATTTTGGTTTAAGTACTCCCAAGTCCAAAAGCCTCTTATAGATTTTTTCTACAGCAATTCTAACGTCTTCTTCTTTTTTTGCACCAGTGCAAACCATTTTTCCACTACTAAAGATAAGCAGAACAACTTTTGGGTCATCCATTCTGTATATCAAGCCAGGAAACTGCTCTGGTTCGTACAAAACGTTTTCCAATAAAAGCGCAAGGCTTTCCAAGTTTACTTCAGCGTAAAGATTAGCAGAAGCCACAACGTTTTGGATTTGATATTCTGGCTTTCCATCCTTTATAACACCTTTGTTTTGTAGAGCAGAAACTATTTGTTTTACAGTTTTTTTCACATCTTCCTCGCTTTTTGCACCAGTGCAAACCATTTTTCCACTACTAAAGATAAGTGTCGCAGTTTTTGGTCTAGAAAGACGGTAAACAAGTCCAGGAAACTGCTCTGGTTCATATTCCACAGTAGAAATCAGTTCAGCGGTTTTTGAAAGATTAATTGGTTGACCCAACGCCACTGAAGCCACTACGTTCTCGATTTTTACTGTAGGTTTTGGCAAAACGCTCACCAACCTATTCACATATTTAAAACATATAAATAATTGTTTCTATTAGTTGGAGACCATGTCCGGATAAGAGTTCATGCAAGTCCCCTCCACTCGGTGTACCAGTGAACAGCTTCAATTTGAGGGCGTGAAGAGCTTTTTCTTGGGTGTTGTAAAAAACGTTCCTTAAGGCACCCAAATACTCGACAGAACTTTGTGACCCAAAGGCACGCGTGGTTTTTGAAACTCTTGTAACGTGTGGTATCATGTTCCACGATCTGTGAGAACAACGGGGTCATTAAGACATCTTCTTTGAGTCTCTAAGAAAGCGCATTTTGTGTAGTTCACTAAATCGCTTTCCTTGTTTTTGCATTAACCACAACTCACACGTAAAGCGGTTTGTAGAAGCTTGGTTTTAAAAGCTACCCATAAATAGAATCTTAAGTACTGGTGAGCATTTTGAGCATAGGGCCCGTAGCTCAGCATGGACAGAGCGGCGGCCTGCGGAGCCGTAGGTCGAGGGTTCAAATCCCTCCGGGCCCGCGTTTGGTTAAAGGATCTGGCACACCGACAATTTTGAATGCTTTACTTCTTTCAATACACGCTTCGCATTTTCCGCAAGGTTCAGGACCTTCTTCGTAACAACTCCAGCAAAGCTCAAAGGGCACCTTCAAAGAAATGCCAAGTTTAATCACATCACTTTTCGACATTTGTATAAAAGGTGTTAGAACTTTGATTTTTGAATCGCCAAGCGCGCACCTTAATAATCTATTGAGTTCACGGAAAAATTCTTTTGATGCATCAGGGAATTTGCTCTTGTCGTAGCGTAAGTGGCCTCCTATTATGACACTTGCACCAACCCTTTCAGCGAAGTGTGCCGCTATTCCGTAAAATATAACATTTCTTGCTGGAATAAAAGAGGAAGGAGTTTTGTTCTTAAAAGCTTTAATTGGGGCATCAGATATTTCTTTAAGGAATCCTAAGTCAATGCTAATCAAGTTAACACCTGCTTTTTTGGCCAGTCTTTGCGAGGCGATTCTTTCTGCTTCCCTTCTTCCAAAATAATCAAACGTTATTGCTATCACCTCGTACTCCTTTATGGAGTAGTAAAGGCAAACAGCGGAGTCCAAACCACCCGAGAGCAGTAAAAGCGCCTTCTCTTTTCTCATTCACTTAACCCCCTCTTACCGATCACTAGAAACCACGAATTTGACACGATTCCCTTAACGCTGTATCCCATCTCGCGTACGCATGAAAGTATAGCTTTTGGTTTCTTAAGAAAGAATGCCAAAAAAGAAAGTGATGGAAGATCAAGCGCTCTTTTAAACATTGGTGGATATATGTTTAAGATTATTAAGTGTTCAAAAACCGCTTTTTTAAAAGGCGGTTGTGAGAAATCGCACACAACAGCATTAACTTTTCTTCTTCTAATTTTTGAAATTTCTAAAAGCGTTTTTTCAAGGTCTGCGCTATTTGACGCGAGTGTTATCTGAGCTAGCTTTGCGTACGCCGTAAGAAGGCGTAACGTTTCTCGTAAAAGAAAGTGATCATTTCCTAAAATAAGTATTCTTTTGGAATTTGCGGGTATGCATTCTTCAATAACATAACCAGCTTGTGAAATATACGTGTCGTTTGAAGGATTATGAGAAACATGTTTTTCTGTGATACTTCTTGTTCTGTATTGTTGCCAAAAAAGTTTGTTCATTAAGCGTTAAAGAAGAAATTAAAAATATAAACTTCACACAAAAGATGGGCGAAAAAACAAAAGCAAAGATTAAGTCAAACAAGCGAAAGGTAATCTTATGAATTCACTGAATATTCCAAATGTTGATAGTGCAAGACTTCAGAGTATTGCTCGAAGACTAAAAGAATTTGCGCAAGGAAAAAAACTAGTGCTCGGTGTAAGCGGAGGCGTCGACTCTTCAGTTACGCTTGCAATTTCAGTTGAAGCTGTCGGAAAAGACAGCGTTCTGGCTTTAATAATGCCGGATTCAAGGGTAACACCAGTTGAAGACATAGAAGACGCAAAAAATCTTGTGACAAACTTTGGCGTGCAGTTTAAAGAGCACAAAATAGACGCAATTGTTGATCAGTTTTCAAAAGAGTTGGGCGCAAAGGATGAACGTTCAATTGGAAACATTAGAGCAAGATGCAGAATGACCCTTTTGTATTATTACGCAAACGTGTTAAACGGTATTGTCGTTGGAACAGGTGATCGTTCAGAAATTCTTCTTGGTTATTTCACAAAGTATGGTGACGGTGGGGTCGACGTATTGCCAATAGGTTCTCTTTACAAAACACAAGTAAGAGCCGCCGCTATTCTTCTTGGCTTACCAGAACGCATAGCAAAAAAGCCTAGTAGTCCAAGGTTATGGGCTGGACAAACCGCTGAATCGGAATTGGGTTTGAGTTACGAAATCGCAGACAAAATACTTTATGGTTTAACCGAATTAGGCTTGTCTAAAGAACAGCTTATCTCATTGGGCTTTCTTGAGAAGGATGTACAAAGAGTAAAGGAACTAATAGAAAAGTCTTTTCACAAAAGACAGATGCCCGTGGTGCTTTAAATCAAGTTCACCGCTCGTTCTTTTTTAGCCAATCAAGATTCTCTTTAGTTTTGAACACGAGCAATCCCGTGTTTTTATCTTTGACTTTTATCAACTCTGTTCCTGCTACCTCAAGTATGTAAACCTCAGCGGCGTATCCAACATACGCTTCGACAAGGTGACCACCAAAACATTCGAAATTTTTGTTGGACATGCTGGCGTGTAAATGTGCCACTCTTTTTCCTTCTTCGTCTTTTGCGAGAGAGCCAATACAAGAAAGCAGTTCAATATCTCCTTCAAAAGTGTTCTTTACGTACTCTTTTCCATTATAGTATGCGACAACAGCTTTGCTAAACGTTCCTATTGCGTTGACCACACCAAAGTCGATGTTGTTTTCATCCGCAATCTTTATGACTTCTTGAATAAAGTTTGTGCCAGGTTTTAAACCTTCTACGACAATTCTTCCTAATGCTCCAACTGTCATTTTCTATGCTAATTGTTAACATCAATTTTTTCTTTACTCTTAAGTCGCAAAAACCTCGTTGCATTATAGTTGCATCTAGCAAAACGCTTAAGAAATCTTTTATGCCAATATTACTTCATGCGATTTCGTGTAACGCTGGCATTGCTCGATAAGCCTGGCCAATTGCTGAGGGCTTTGGACCCAATTGCAAGAAACGGTGGTAACATAATCTCTATTTTTCATGAAAGAGAAAGGAGAGCTGGCGATTACGTGCCTGTAAGCCTCGTTATAGACTTTTCCAGCAATGAAAGCTTTAATCAAGCGTTTGAGGGTATAAAAAGAGCTGGCATAGAAATCATAGAATCAGAACAAATTTTTGAAAAGAAAAATTTGACATGTCTTTTTGTTGGGTTAGACCCGCAAAACGCTATCAAAATTGGCATAAATGGCGCTGAAATAAAAGCCATAGAAGCAATTAAACCGCTTTCAAACAAGGGCTGTGTCAAAATTGAATTCTCTATAATTCCAGAGAGATTAGAAGAAGTGCTAGAAGAATTGAGAAAGTTCGCGGAACAATCAAACGCGCTTCTTATTCCTTCGATTTAGAGGTGTGTGTCAATTGGACGTGGCTATACTAGGGTTTGGTTTTCTTGGTAAAAACCTTGTCAAATATTTGACTATCAGATGGGACGAGCTTAAGCGAATCGACCCTAATTTCAAAGTGACAGCAATAGCGAATAGTAAGGGATATATTTATGATTCAAACGGAATAGATCTTTTTCAACTAAGCGAGACTCAAGATTTAACAAGCTACTCCAAAGCCCCTTTTTGTTTTGAACAAGCGGCTATACTTATAGAAAGAGAGTTTTTCGATTGCGTGTTCGAGCTCACACCAACGAATGTCAAAAACGGTGAACCAGGATTATCCCATATCAGAAAAAGCTTAAGCCGAGGAATGAATGTCATAACGGCAAACAAAGGCCCGCTCGTCTTGGCTTATAACGAGCTTGTTTCTTTAGCTAAAACAAACGATTGCTTATTGCTTTTTGAAGCGACTGTCGCTGGTGCCGTACCCGTTTTTTCTCTTGTAAGAGAAAGCTTGCAAGGGGATAAGGTGATTAGAATTCAGGGAATTCTTAATGGAACCACGAACTATATACTTTCGAGAATGCATTATGAAGGAGTGAGTTTTGATATTGCGCTCAGGGAAGCCCAAGAAAAAGGCTTGACTGAAAGAGACTTTGCGTATGACATCGACGGTATAGACGCTGCTTGTAAAGTGGTGATTCTTGCTAACGCCATAATGGGACGAAAGGCTGTGCTAAGTGATGTGAAAATCAGTGGGATTCGGGGTATAAATGAAGAAGCGATTTCATTGGCCAAAAAGTCTGGTTATGCGATAAAGCTTATTGGTGAGGTGGAAAAAGATTTGCGTGTATCACCAAGACTTGTACCATTAAATCATCCACTTTGTGTGAACGGAACGTTGAATTCAGTTCAATTCATATGTGATATAGCAGGAGAAATAACGCTTGTTGGGCATGGAAGTGGTAAAGAAACTGTCTCTGCACTTCTTAATGACCTTTATACAACACTACGCGCTCAAGCCATTAAGAGCTAATATCGCGATACGGAAACTATTATTCTCCTTGCCAAGATCAGCAGTCTTTTGCGAAATATTTAAATAGATGTTTGTTTATTTCTTGAACTATGTCAAGAACAACCAGCATAGCCCAGAACATCATTTTGATTGTACTAGGGCTACTGGTTGTTCTAGTATAGCCCTCTTCAGATTTTTGGGGAGGGCTTGTGGGGGTGTTGTGTTTGGTTGTCATGTCAGGTTCTCAGGCCCTTATTACCGCTTTAGAACAACACAAAGTAAAGCATGTATTCGGTATCCCTGGCGGGGCGAATCTACCAATTTACGATTCACTTTTTGATTCAGGTATGCATCACATTCTTGCAAGACATGAGCAAATAGCCGCCCATATGGCCGACGGATACGCGCGTGTTTCAGGAAAAGCTGGTGTGTGCATTGCGACCTCTGGCCCTGGAGCAACAAACTTTGTTACGGGTCTCGCCACAGCGTACGCAGATTCTTCAGCAGTTATCGCGATAACAGGACAGGTTCCCAAAGCGATGATTGGAAGAGACGCTTTTCAAGAAACGGATATTTTGGGTGTTGTCGCTCCCATAACAAAATACGCTCTTCAACCTTTAAAAGCGGAAGACATTCCAAAAGCCGTCGCAAAGGCTTTTTATATTGCCACAACTGGAAGACCCGGTCCTGTTCTTTTAGACATACCAAAGGACGTTCAGCAAGAAATGGCCGACATTGAGTTCCCCGAGCGTGTTGACGTAGAAGGATATTGTGCCGAACACCCAATCGATGAACTTGAAATAAAAAGAGCCACAGAAATATTGCTTAATGCGAAAAAACCCGTTTTACTTGGAGGAGGTGGAGTACGCATTTCTGGTGCGTTTCAAGCTTTTCGTGCTATCGCCGAACTTCTTATGGCCCCCGTTGTCACCACCCTACAAGGAAAAGGAGTTTTTCCTGAAGATCATCCACTTTCACTGGGAGCTATTGGGATGCACGGCAGGGCGGAAGCCAACCGGGTTGTTGCCGAGTGTGACGCACTGCTAGCAGTAGGCGTAAGATTTTCAGATAGAACCACAGGCGTGTTTTCTGAATTTTGTAAAGATGCGAAAATTATTCACATAGACACTGACCCCTCAGAATTCAATAAAAACAAACTTGTTGATGTGCACATACTTGGAGACGCAAACAAAGCTCTTACACTCCTTTATCAATCTCTTGTTCAAAGAATATCACAAAACCCAGAAAATCCTTGGTTGAAAAGAGTGAATGAAATCAGGGAATCACTAAGAAACATTCCAGCTTATTCAGAAATCCCACAAGAGCTATCTGGGCCAAACATTGTAAAGAGAATGAGGGAAGTTCTGCCTCGTAATGCTATCCTCACCACAGGTGTTGGAAGACACCAGATGTGGTGTGAGATTCACTATAAAGTGTTAGAACCAAGAACATGGATAACATCAACTGGTTTGGGCACGATGGGATTTGGCCTTCCTGCTGCAATTGGCGCAAAACTTGCACGTCCAGAAGTTCCAGTTGTGGACTTTGACGGTGATGGTAGCTTTGTAATGACAGAGAGCGCGCTTGCGACCGCGGTAGAAGAAGGAATTCCTGTAATTTCGGTGATACTTAATGACGGAAGCCTTGGAATGGTTGAACAGTGGCAAAGACTCATGTACAACAGGCGATACATAGGAGTTAAGCTTAGACGAAATCCAGATTTTGTCAAACTTGCCGAAGCTTATGGCGCAGAAGGTATAAGGGTGGACTCACTCGATGAGTTTGAAAAGGCTCTTAGAAGCGCACTAAAAAATGATTTTCCAACGGTTATAGAAGTACCAGTTTCTTCAGAGCACGACGTGTTTCCATTCATGCCACCTGGTAAGACGCTTGGAGAAACGCTTTATGGGCCAAAAAAGGAGGCGTCAATTTTTTGAAGTTGCTTGTTGCAAAAATTTCAGACGATCCCTATACTTTGCTCAAGGTCGTGCGTTACATTACACAACTTCCTGTCAATCTTCAATCTTTTAATTTACAAAAAATTGGAAAGATTCTACATTTAGAAGCTTTTATAGAAGGCGATGATTCCGTGTTGCAGCTTTTGCACAAAAGAGTCAAAAAAGTGATAGGTGTGCTCGAAGTCTGTGTGTTAGACGAAAAAGAGTTTGAAATAAAAAAAGTTGTTGTTTTGAACACCAAAAAAGAAGACTTGGTCAAAACTTACGAGTTTGAGCATTATAGGATTCTGACAAAAAACTTGGACGGTTCAAAAATTCAGCTTTTGGATAACGATAAAAGAATTGCGCCCCTTCTTGCATCTCAAGATGTGAATTTGATTTCAATCTCTAGTTTTTTTTGTTTCTAAAAATGGAGGAAATGAAAATGAGAAGAATTAGAGTTTTTGACACAACTTTAAGAGACGGCGAGCAAACACCTGGCGTGTCGCTCACACCGCAAGAGAAACTTACGATAGCAGAAGCTCTTGATAAGCTTGGGGTGGACGTGATAGAAGGTGGATTTCCGATAAGCTCCAAAAGTGAAGAAGAAGCGTTGCGTGCTATGTGTCAAGCGGGCTTTAGAGCGGAGGTATGCGGACTTGCTAGAGCCAACAAGGAAGACATTGAACGTGTGGTAAACTGTGGTGCACGCACAGTACACGTTTTTCTTGCGTCGTCTGACATTCATCTAAAGCACAAGCTCAAGATGTCAAGAGACGAAATGTTAAAGCGTTGTGATGAGATGATCAGGTATGCCAAAAGCTTTGGTGTTAAAGTCGAATTTTCGGCCGAAGATTCTACAAGAACTGACATAGATTTCTTTAAGAAAGTTGTAAAAGTGGCTTATGAAGCAGGAGCGGACAGATTTGACATTGCGGACACTGTTGGTGTGGCTACACCAGAAAAAATGGCGGATTATGTAAGGGCGGCGAAATCCGCCGCCCCTATTCTTGTGAGCGTTCACTGTCATAACGATTTTGGACTGGCAGTCGCCAATAGTCTTTCTGCAGTAGTGGCAGGAGCAGAACAAGCCCATGTAACAGTAAACGGAATCGGTGAAAGGGCTGGAAACGCCTCATTAGAAGAGTTTGTTATGGCGTGTAAAAGTCTTTATGGTTTTGACGTAAACATCAATACCAAATTGCTGTATGACGTGTCAGTGCTCGTTTCACGTCTTACAGGCGTTATCGTTCAACCAAACAAGGCAATCGTTGGCAGAAACTCATTCGGCCACGAGTCAGGAATACACACGCACGGTATTCTCTCAAACCCTCTTACATATGAGCCTTTTGACCCATCACTGGTAGGAAGAAGCCGCTGGTTCCAAGCAGGAAAACACTCTGGAAGACATGGCATTTTTGAGCAAGTAAAAAGCATGGGATTTGAGCCTACGCGCGAACAGTTGGATGAAATAGTAAAGAGGGTAAAGGCGCTTGGTGACCAAGGAATTACAGTCACAGAAAGCGACCTCTTTCAGATAGCCTCACAAGTAGTTGGCGAATCTGAGTTAAACAGCTTGCTTTTAGAGTTAAAAGACTTTGAAGTTTCGACAGGACTTGGCAGACCTGCTAGGGTGCAATTAAGATTGGTTTATAACGGGAAAGAGACATTGCTTTCAGGCATGGGCAAGAACTCAATACAAGCTTGTTTCGATGCGTTAAAGAGTTTTATAGGCGATAGGATTGAAGATATAAAAAGCTATACCATCAAAGCTTTGGTGACTGACGTGGGTGTTGACGTCACCGCTGAATTTGTGCACAAAAACGGTGAATTTTCATCTAGTCGTGGTGAAAGTGATGAATTGGTCAGCGCTAGCATACAAGCAATTGTTTCGGCGTTAAATCTTTCTATAATCAAAGCTTTAAGAAATCGTCCTCTCAAAACGAGGCAAAGCGGATGAACAAATATTTAGTGGCCATAATGGAAGGAGATGGAATAGGACCGGAGATATCCAAAGTGGCTGTGGATGTACTTGAAACCTTGAATGAACTATTCGATTTAGGCATATCGCTCCAAAACGTGGAAGGTGGCGATGGTGCGCTAAAAAATTTCGGTAAAGCGCTTCCGCCTTATACCGTAGAAGTTTTGAAAAATTGCCACGCGTGTCTAAAGGCTCCAGTTGGCGAAAGCGCAGCGGATGTGATTGTCAAATTAAGACAAATTTTTGATCTCTATGCGAACGTCAGACCATCTAGGGTTTTTCCTAGTGTGCGCGCGTTAAAGCCAAACATAGACTTAGTGATCGTACGAGAGAACACTGAGGATGTTTATAAAGGAGTTGAATTAGACTTGGGTGATGCTGTTGTCGCTTTGAGACCAATAACCAAAAAAGCTTGTGAAAGAATTGCGGAATACGCTTTTAACTTGGCTAAAACAAGAGCAAAGCGAAAAGTTACAGCAGTTCACAAGGCCAACGTGCTCAGAAAAAGCGATGGGCTGTTTCTTGAAACTTGTAAGCGCGTGGCCAAGCGTTATCAAGACATCAATTTCGATGACATGCTTGTTGACGCAGCAGCGATGAGCCTTATTCGTGACCCAGAAAGGTTTGACGTTATCGTCACTACGAATCTTTACGGTGATATACTCTCTGATGAAGCGTCCCAAGTGGTAGGAGGATTAGGACTTGCGCCCTCTGCGAACATCGGTGAAAACTTTGCGATTTTTGAGCCTGTTCACGGCTCTGCGCCTGATATAGCTGGTAAGGGTATAGCGAACCCACTTGGAATGGTTTTAAGCGTTTCGATGATGCTAGACTGGTTCTTTACACGATTTTCTGATCAAAACTCTAAAAGCGCGTCAGAAGTTTTGGTGAGCGCGGTGTATTCCATTTTAAAAAAAGGCGTCAAAACTCCTGATTTAGGCGGAAATTACACGACGAATCAGGTGGGAGAAGAGTTGAAAAGAGAGCTAATCAGGCTTAGTAAACCCATGTGACCCAATCTTCATGACCTTTTACGCTCGATTTGCCTGTCACAACAAGTTCGTACTTTTGCACGATTTTCTTTGTAATTGGACCAACTTCTCCATTACCCACTTTTTTTCTGTCAACTGACAAAACAGGAACAACACCTGCGGCGCTACCCGTAAGAAAGATTTCGTCAGCGTTGTAAAGCTCTGCTCTTGCGACCTCACGTTCAATTACGTTCAGTCTTTCTTCCGTTGCAATTTTGACCACTGTGTCCCTAGTTATTCCTTGTAATATGGACGAACTTATCGGAGGTGTTATAAGCGAATTGTTCTTAACCAAAAACACGTTTTCGCCAGTGCCCTCAGACACTTTTCCTTCAGCGTTTAACATTATCGCTTCATCATAGCCATTTCGTAGCGCTTCACGTTTTGCGAGAACAGAATTCACGTAATTGCCACATATTTTTGCGAGTGGTGGAGTGACAGGGTCGTAGAGTCTTGTCCAGCTTGAAACGCAAACATCAAGACCACTCTTTGAAAAATAGTGTCTAAAAGGAAAGGCGATTATCGCAGCTTCTATAGGATAATCTTTAAAACCCAAGTCTATTCCAGAATATCCCACGAACACAATTGGTCTAATGTAACAGTCTTCTTTTAAAGCGTTCGCTTTAAGTAGATCAATACAAGCTTTTTCAAATTCGTTCACATTGTAATCCAACTCTAAATCCAAAACTTTTGCAGACTCGTAAAGACGAATGATGTGATCATGTAATCTAAAAACAGCTAGGTTGTTATCAGCGGCAAACGCTCTGATTCCCTCAAACACGCCAGTCCCGTAGTGTAACGCGTGTGTCATCACGTGGATCTTCGCTTGATCCCATTCCACAATTTTTCCATTCATCCAGATGTATTTACTCTTATGAATTTGCGGTGTGATAGAGGCCTTTTGCATCTTTTTCCCTCCTAGCTGGATACCGCTAACCGATTTTTCGGATATTTTAGTGTTTCGTTAAAAAATGTTTTAGCTTTATTCGCTTTTGAAAAGAGCTTTGTTTAACACAAACTTTTGTCACTTCCACATAAGCTCTCTTAATTCTTTTCCCACTTTTTCAATAGGGTGCTCTTCTAATTCGGCTAACATCTTTTCGAGTCCTTTTACACCTTCTTTTGAATAGAAAGATTGCCACTCCTTTGCAAACTCTCCACTTTGAATGTCTGCCAAAACCCTTTTCATTGATTCTTTGACGTGCTGGTCTATTACCATGCCACCCCGTGTTAGTCCGCCATATCTTGCAGTTTCACTAACTCCTTGGTACATACCAGAAATTCCCTTTCTTTGGATAAGATCAACTATCAGCTTTAGCTCGTGTAGGCACTCAAAGTAAGCAACCTCTGGCTGATAACCCGCCTCAATTAGCGTTTCAAACGCACTTCTAATTAGTCTGTCAACACCACCACAAAGATCAACTTGTTCGCCAAACCAATCAGTCTCAACCTCCTCTTTGAAGGTTGTTTGTATTACACCAGCTCTTGTACAGCCTACCGCTTTTGCCATTCCAAGCACCCTTTCCCATGCGCGACCCGTAAAATTTTGTTGAACCGCAACTAATGCAGGAACACCAAAGTTTTCAAGATAAAGCTCCCTCATTCTTTGGCCAGGCGCTTTTGGCGCTAGCATAATCACGTCAACCCATTCGGGTGGTTTTATCCAACCCCAATGTATTGCCGCACCATGAGAAAAACTAAGCGCTTGACCTTTTTTCAAATATGGCTCGATTTGGTTTTTGTACACATTAGCTTGCTCCATATCAGGAATAAGTATGTGAATCACGTCGGCGCGCTTTACCGCTTCAGGAATTTCAAAAACTGTGTGTCCGTCTTTTTGGGCAATTTCCCAGCTTTTTCCATCTTTTCGAAGACCCAGTATAACTTTAAGCCCAGAGTCCTTCATGTTGCACGCTTGGGCTCTGCCTTGAATTCCATAGCCTATCACCGCAAAAGTTTCGTTTTTAACACTTTCAAGGCTAACATCGCTATCTCGCCATATTTTTGCCATTTGTAACTCCTCTTGGATATCATTCATTGTTTTTATAAATTTATTGATAACTTTATGCGTTTAGGTCATTTTTCAAAAACATAAATATAACGGCATGATTTGTGAATTTATGAGATCCAAAGAATTTTACAGCGGCGTTGAACGCGCCCCTAACAGAGCGTTTCTAAAAGCCGTAGGACTGACAGATGAAGATCTAGAAAAACCACTACTTGGTGTTGCTGTTGCATGGAACGAAGCTGGTCCTTGTAACATTCACACCCTTAGCCTTGCTCAAGAAACAAAAAGGGGAATAGCCGAGGCGGGAGGTACACCACGACTTTTTGTAACGCCAGTTGTGATAGATGGCATTGCGATGGGCACAGAAGGCATGCGCTATTCTCTAATTAGCAGGGAGCTTACTGCTAATACCATTGAGCTCACCGTGAACGCTCACGGTTACGATGGTTTTGCGGCGCTTTCAGGTTGTGATAAGACCACACCCGGTATGCTTATGGCAATGGCACGGCTCAACATTCCGTCGATAATAATGTATTCGGGTACAACGCTTCCTGGTAACTTTAAGGGGAAACGTGTGGCAATAGGGGACGTATATGAGGCAGTTGGAGCTTACACCGCCGGTAGCCTTTCATTGGATGATCTTGTTTACCTCGAAAACCACGCAATTCCTACCGCTGGTGCTTGCGGAGGTCTTTATACGGCAAACACGATGGCTCTTATCACTGAAGCACTTGGTGTAGCTCTACCAGGTAGCGCGTCACCGCCAGCAGTGGACGCGGAAAGGCGTAAGTTCGCTTATCTTACTGGTAAAACGCTTTTGAAATTGATTGAAAACGGAATAAAACCGCGTGACGTTCTAACTTTTGAGGCTTTTGAAAACGCGATAACAGCGCTTATGGCTTCTGGGGGTTCTACTAATGCCGTTCTTCATTTACTTGCAGTAGCGCACGAAGCGGGCGTAAAACTCACGCTTGACGATTTTGAAAGAATAGGAAAAAAAGTTCCAGAAATAGTAGACATGAAACCAGCGGGTCGCTTCACCATGGCTGATCTTTACGAAGTAGGAGGAGTTCCACTGATTTTGAAAAAGTTGCTTAATGCGCATTTGCTTCACGGTAACGCGCTCACAGTTACTGGAAAAAGCCTACAGGAAAACCTGCGTGAGTATCAAATCCCGCAATTAACACAAGAGATCGTAAGAGATGTGAACGATCCGATTTACCCTTTAGGAGGAATAAAGATCTTAAAGGGAAGCTTGGCACCAGAAGGAGCGGTTGTAAAGGTTTCTGCCACAAAAAGAAAAACACACACAGGAAAAGCAAAAGTTTTCGATTCGGAAAAACAAGCCTTTCAGGCGGTTCTTAGCAAAGAAGTAAAGCCTGAAGAAATTGTAGTGATTAGATACGAAGGCCCAAAGGGCGCCCCAGGAATGCCAGAGATGCTATCTGTGACTGCTGCGATCGTTGGCGAAGGATTAGCAGAAAGCGTGTCTTTGGTGACCGATGGTAGGTTTTCAGGTGCCACAAGGGGACTCATGGTTGGTCATGTATCACCAGAAGCGTTTGTAGGCGGTCCCATTGCACTCGTAGAAGACGGTGATAAAATAAGAATTGACACACAACTTGGTTTTCTTGATTTACTTGTTGATACCAACGAGCTTGAAAGAAGACGGAAAATCTGGGAACCCCCTAAGCGAAACTTTACAACTGGTTTGCTAGCACAGTACGCCTCGATGGTTTCATCCGCTTCTGAAGGTGCAGTGCTCAAGCCTTAACTCTTTTAAACGTGGTTTGCAATCTAATTTTATGCAAAAAAAGATCGTGCTTGTGACAGCGCCTTGGGATAGCGTAAGAAAGTATGTTGAGCCAATTTGCAAAGTGGTAGCTGAGCAACTAGGAGTTGAGCTTGAAATAAGAGAAGAAGACTACTCTTTTCTTGTTGACTATGGCGAAAAGGACGACTTTGGTGGAGTTGAAATTCCGCAGGTTTTTGTAGTTTCAAATGGAAAAGTGACACACGTGTTCACAAGAATTCCTCTTAATGAAAAGGGGCAACCTGACATCACTGGCGCCACAGAAATGCTTAAAAAAGCTGTGGCACAAGCTTAAACGATTAGCTTTGGCCGAAAACTTGGTGATATACTGCTCCGATGGGAAAATAACGAAAGAGCAAATCGTGAGCGGTGATTTGGATAAAGTGGTAAAGGAGCACGTTGTGAAAGCGCTTGAGCTTTGGCAGCCAAATGAATCAGACCTTATGGTTTTTATGACAAAGAATGAGGCAGAGCTTTCAGCACCTCTTAGCAAAGAGTTGCTAGAAAGGGTTCGGGCATACGCACCAGTAAGGAAGGGAGACAAAGTGATGTTTGACCTTCCTGTTTACGTGATATCCTATAAAATAGAGCAACGTTCACAAAATGAATACAAAGACAGAGCGATCATAATGATTTCGCCTTATATAAACGAAGAACTGAAAAGGCAAGTTGAGGAATGGTCAAAAGAGTTCACGACTTCAAGTCTTGCGGCCGAGCGGATGTCCGAATGATTCTTATGATCCCATGAAAAATGACTCGAGTGTTCTTTCTCCCATTACCTCATCGAATTCTAAACCCAGTGCGTCAAGAACTTGTTCGAAAGTGGATCGAAGAAGCTCAATGTACTTATTTGTGTCTATATCTTCTGGTTTTGCAAGTTCGACTGGGAGAACACCGTCCCGCGTTTTTACGTACTGAATAACATCACCCGCAAACACTTTTTTGTGAAGTTTGGCCTCAAGAATTCTTGCTGCCTTTATGTGCTGCGGGGTGTTCTTTGTGTATTTTTCAGGATTCTTGTTGAGCATTACACTTATTGCCAAATCTTTTGTGTCAAACTTTCTAGTCTTTATTGTAAGATAAGTTGACCGAAGTATTTCGCGGATCTTGGCCTTTGCATCTTGAAATTCTTGAGGAGACTTTACGTTGCTAAGTTCAGCGAGAGCCTGTTGGAAAGTGCGCTGAATGAGCGGTGGGGTGTTTCGCTTTTTGCCAAGTAAACCCTTTATTTCAACGCTTCCATCTGGTTTTACGCCAAAGTAGTTCTTTTTCCTTTCGCTAAAAGCTACATATCTGAACACTTTGTCCACATCTAGGTCAACTTTGAGCTCCTGTCTTGCCCAGCCTACCAATTCATCAATTTGGTTTTTTGTTGGATTCAAAACAAAAAGCGAATCAGTGTCACCATAAAGAACGTTCATGCCAAGCTCCTGTGCTTTGCTGATTGTAGAAGTGATCACGTATCTTGCCATTGCAGCGGTGCTTTCTGCAACGGGTAAGCAGTAAAATGGAAAAGTATCAGCGCCAAACACACCATAAGAGGCGTTAACGAAAACTTTGAGCGCTCTTTGGGCAACGTCATACCACGATCTGTATTCATTTGACAGACTAGCGTCTTTTGATTTCGGTTTGAACCATAACACCCTAAGGTCTCTAAAGAGCCCGACTAGCTCAGAAGCCACACCCTTTCGCTTTTTGCAAACCCAGTGGTTCGTCTCAGGCACAAGGTTATCCCTACACTCTTCATGCGGACATCTCACTGTTTCATAGCTTAAGTTATACTCTTTAAGTATAGAAGGATAAAGAGACGCAAAGTCAAGAACCACCACATTAAAGTAAACTCCAGTTTTTGGATTTATCACAATCGCTCCTTTGTACTTTTTGCCTTTGATCACAGCCGTTGTTGAGGCGATGCTTTTTCTTTGCGTAATGTCTTCAGGGTTGGGAATGAGGTAATTTCTTTCTCTGTGTATCGCATACATCAAGTTCTTTATCCAAGTTGAAACGCCTGTCCTTACAAGATCGTCCATGCCTGTCCTTGAAGTTCTCATCATGAGAACTATTAACTTCATCACTAGGCTGTCGTTAAAACTTGTGAGTTCGTAAGTGATTTGCGCATCTCTAAAACAGTAGTTGGCTAGCTCATAAGGAGTAAGGTTGGTTATGAACTTTCCACCCAAGTCAACCTTTGATTTACCAAGTAGAACGGATGATATTACATCCAAATTGAACTCTTTGTACTTGCCATCGAAAGCGTAAATTTGAACCGCCTTGTTTTTAAAGAAGTGGTAAAGGTCCAAGTGAATACCAGTGGAAAGTCTTGCTTCTCTATGTCCCAAAACGATCGGAATTTGTGACTTCGGAATTCCAAGCTTTAAAGCTCTGTGATAGAGGTATTTGAAATCGAAGTTATCACCGTTAAAGGTGAGCACAATTGGGTACATAGCAAGAATTTTGAAGCACTGTCTAAGCATTTCAACTTCGTCTGTAAAGAAATCCACCTGTAGGTCGTTTGGCATGTCCTTAACGTCACCAGGCTCCGAGTCGTTTCTCATCAAAACAAAGGCTTTCTTGAGACCGTCACTACCGCAAAAAGAAATTGCGATCACTCTTTCGTTTGCTTCCTCTACGTTGGGCAAACGCCCTTCTATTGTTTCTACCTCAATGTCCAGTGCAACGCGTTTAAAGTTTGGTGCGGGTTCTGAAAGAACGTTGAACCAAGCCAAAATTGTGTCTGTGCTTGTGCCGCTTTCCGAGAAAACTTCCATAACTTGTTTGATATTTTCTGATGATTTTGGTGCTACCGGAATCAAATTCCCGTTGCTGATCTTATACACAGCACCTGGTATAAGCGCCCTATCATACATAAAAGAATTTGCGTAACGTATTCTTGCTTCCCATGCCGCTGGAAGCTTTTCTCGAAGGCTGTGCGCCCTCCCTCCAATAGTCAAAGGATCCTTTGCGATCACTTTTGTCATTTTTACAAATTTGTCATCAAGAGCGTGATACTTATTTACGTATTCAAGCCTTAAAATAGAAGGGTTGCCAGCTATTTCTGGAAGCTGTTTTAATTTGTCTATCGGTATATCAGTAAGCAAATAAGGACGATGGTTTGTGTTGTCGTACCATGCAAAAAGCTTCTCACTCTTTTTTTCGTACAAAAGCGCCACCGCTTTTTCGGCATTTCCATCGTAAATAACCGTCAAAAGCACAGAATCGTCTAACTCGCTCGGCGTTTCAAGTCTTACAGGTATTGAAACCTCTTCCTCCTCCTTCTCCTCTTTTTCCTCTGTTTCGATTAACTCCTCCTCTATTTCCATTTCCTCTGACATTCTATAGAATAATATACGCAAACCATAGTTAAACTCTTTGGGTTTGCGAAAGTCCCTTCAACAGAAACCTGATTTACAAAATATCAAAAGCTTCGTCTGGAGAAGTCAGAAATAAGCTACAGCCGTCTTAAAAGTCCCTTCTTCTTATTTCAATTACAAAGTACAAAATCGCAAGAAAAACCACGAAGGCAAAGCCAGCTGGTTGCTTCAAAAAGATCACCAAAAAGCCTACTAGTGGTATCACAAAAATCACTTTGCCCACTACGTCTTGTGGAGGTATTCCACTTGGCGGTTCAAGTCCAGCTTGATTGTCAGTTACGTAATTGTTGTCACCCTTTGTGACAAAACCTACGATCTGTCCGTTGACACGAGTGATGTAAACTATTCTGTGCACGATTAGGCAATCTTTGAGCGCAGGATCAGTTGAACAATAAACGATTATGTTACCAATCTTAAGCGTATTGGGGTTGACACCACTAATCACAAGTAAATCACCTTCTTTTATTGCGGGCGTCATGCTTCCACTTGTGACGGCGGCAAGCGGAACGTTTGTGTGTAACACTCTACCTAAACCGAAAACCGCAAGTAATGCGAGCACAATGCCCAAAACAAAATAAAAAACTTCTCTATTGCGGATATTACGCTCTTTTTCACGCTCCAATTTTTAACCCTCCAATTATTACAACAAAGCTCGCGGTGATCACGAATGGAAGCACGTAAAGCGCGTTGTTCAGCGTATACGCGCACAAAAATCCCATCATACAAACAACACTTACCACCAACACTTCAAAAGCGGCAATTTCTTGGATTGTATGATATTCAGAAAGAACAACCTTGTGCGCAAAAACAAGCACTATAGAGCAAACGAAGAGAAATGCGTAAAGTGGTTCAAGAATGCCAGTAGCCGTTATCTGTTCTGTCTTAAAACTAACACTCGTTGTGAATAGAAGCGTGAGTGCCTCATAGAAGCGTAACGCCACCAAACGCTTTTGCCACACCTTTTTGCTTTTTGTTTACCACTTATAGGTTTTAGTAGCTTCCCAAGCCTTAAATTGGTATTTTGAGAACGCTTCTTTAATGGACAAACTCAGAGTGGCAGTAGTGGGCGTTGGATTTTGGGGTAGAAACCATGCAAGAGTTTACTCCACTATTGAAGGAGTAGAGCTTGTAGCGGTTGTAGACACAAATGAAAGTGTAGCGCAGAGCGTTGCAAAGTCGTTGAGTTGCGAGCACTTTTCGAGTATAGACGAAATGTTAAGACAAAAAAAGATTGACGCGGCGAGCGTGTGCACACCAAGTTCCACACACGCAACAGTTTCTCTTGAATTGCTAAAACACGGTGTCAATTTGTTGATCGAAAAGCCTCTCACCACAACTCTTGCCGAAGGTTTTAGACTACTTGAAGAAGTGAAAAAAAGTGGTGCGATAGTAAGCGTTGGTTTTATTGAACGTTTTAATCCAGCAGTTAGAATAATAAAGGAATGGGTGGAAAAGGGTGCGCTAGGAAAACTCACCCTTTTTTATTCACGTAGAGTGAGCAACTGGCCAGAAAGAATTGGAGACGTTGGGGTGGTGAAGGACTTGTCAATTCACGACTTAGACTTGGCGCGCTATATAATAGGAAAGGAAGCGATAAACGTTTACGCCGTTATTGGTAAAGCGAGAAGAGGTCTGTATGAGGATTATGCAAACATTCTTGCAAGATTTGACGACTCTACGGCGTTTGTTGAGTCCAACTGGCTCACCCCGTACAAAGAGCGTCTGTTGATCGTCACTGGTTCTAATGCGACTGCGACTGCAAACTATTTGACACAAGAGGTAACCTTTGCCAATGTGGATGGCAAATTTATGCCAGTGGTAAGACCTACAGAACCTCTTAAACTAGAGCTTGAAAATTTTGTAAAGTGTGTCAAGACAAACACCCAACCTTCTCCCTCAATAGAAGATGGCTTAAAAGCCCTAGCGCTTGCGGAAGCCGCGATCGAAAGCTCAAACACAGGCTTACCAGTAAGACCTGCGTATTGAGCTCGGCTAGTCCTTTCTCATCACAACGTCCTTAACCCGGATTCCTCGTCACAGCTCAACAAACAAAAATCAACTAAAAGATATAAAGCCAACTGCAAATATAATTTAAAGTGTTTTATTCTGTTATTCCTGTGGTCAGTTGTGCTTTGATGCTAGGAATTGGAGCATATGAAGACCTCAAAAAAAGGGAAATAGACGATTGGGTTTGGTTCATAGCTACTGCGGGTTTTGGTACAAACTTGTACTTACTAGAAAAACATTCTCTTCTAATAACTCCTTTACAGTGGGCTATAGAAGTGGTTGTGCTCAGCGCACTAGGCATTTCTCTTTACTACCTTCAACTTTTTGGCGGCGCTGATGCAAAAGCGCTTTTTGCGATAGCGCTAGCTTTGCCAAGTGCGCTTCCGCCGTTTAGTTCACAAATACCTTTCTTTGGTTTAACGATTTTTGATAACGCCGTCGTGATCTCCGTGCTTTATTCATTTTCACTTTTCTTATCAAATATTTGTAAAGCGTTGTTGTCTCCCAATTATTTTGGGAGATATTCTCGCTCAAGCTTTTTTACAAAATTGGGTCTTGCTTTTTCTTCTTACAAAACAACACTCGGAAAGTACATCAAAGAGTCTTACAAACTTTTTCCCTCGGAAATTCCAAAACTTAGCGAAGGAAAGGTGGTGCTCACACCTATTTTAAAAAGGATGACGATTGATGCAACTGAATTAGAAGAAAAATACGCAAACTTGTTGAAACAGGGTTTGCTCAACGAAAACGATGAAATTTGGGTTTCGCCAGGTATTCCATTGGTTACGTTTATGTTCCTTGGATACGTTTTAACACCTCTTTTCGGTGATCTGATTTTTAGGCTTGTGAGTGTAATCGTGTTGCACATCTGAAAAAAGAACATCTTATATAATTCTTTAAAGAAGCGAATTTGAATGTCGATGAGTTCGGCCGACTCACGCTTTTTTGCGTACAAAATTCGTGAAGGACAAGAAGTTAACGTTGCTCTATTCATAGATGAGGTTATACACGCTTATGAGCGTATGCAAAATAGAACCGAAGAGCAAGAGGAAGTGATAAAATCGAAACCAAAATCACTTATAGTCATTCCAAGCATGAAGGGTGTTATACTTGCCGAAACCAAAAACCCAAGAATTCTAGAGTATGTTTTGAGTGGTCAGCGTCACTATCGAGGCAGAATATTTGGAACTGTCAAGTTCGAAGAAATAGAACCATTCATAAGACCGAAGAGCGTAATTGAAGTGCTCAACGTTGGAGACGAAATAGAAGTTGTGAGTGGTCCATTAAGAGGTAGTAGAGGTAAAGTGCTTAGAATAGACAAGACGAAGAATGAAGTGACATTCCAACCAGCAGAAGTGTCGATCCCAATGCCAATGACAATCAGTATGGATGCGGTAAAAATAGTCTCTTCCGTAAAAGAGGTGAATGCGAAGAATGGGTAAAGTAAGGACGTTTAAGTTTCTCGTTCCTGCTGGCAAAGCAAGCCCAGGTCCACCTATCGGTCCTGCGCTAGGCCCAACTGGTGCAAGAACTCCACAAGTGGTGCAAAAAATAAATGAACTCACAAAAAAATATGAAGGAATGAGTGTCAATGTGCTTGTGCACATCGACCTTGAGACCAAAGAATTCAACGTCGAAGTGCTCCCTCCATCTGTGAGCTCGCTTTTACTAAAAAAAGTTGGCGCAGAAAAAGGGCCGGCAACACCTCACACGACAAAAATGGGAGACGTAAACTTCTCTTATATAGTAGAGCTAGCAAAACAAAATATCGATAGAATGAATACCACCTCATTAAAGAGCGCCGTAAAAAGCATTCTTGGGACGTGTAGGTCTATAGGAATCACAGTAGAAGGAAAAGACCCAAAAGAAATCTTGGCAAAAGTGGAAAGCGGAGAATTTAAGGAGCTTATTGGTGAGTGATAGTGCTCGTAAAAGAAGATATTATAGAGGCTATAAAGCAAGCAAAGAACTCTGAAAAAAGGCGCTTTATTCAGTCGATAGACTTAGAGATAAAACTAAAGGGAATAGACGCTACGAAGCAAGAAAACACCTTTAGCGAAATTTACACCTTGCCTAAGGGTTTGGGCTCAAAAAAGCGTTCAGTTTGTATTATCGCCGACACTCCCACGATCACCAAAGCCAGAGAATCCAACGCAGATGGTCTTTTAACAAAGGAGCAACTCGAAAGCCTTTCTGGTGATAAAAAGTCTATTCGAAAACTCGCAAGAAAATACGATTTCTTTATAGCCGATGTGTCTTTAATGCCTCTTGTTGGTAGAATTATGGGTCAAATCCTTGGCCCACGAAATAAAATACCCGTTCCATTGCCGCCGAACGTTGATCCAAAGTCGCTTGTTGAAAAACTAAGAAACTCGGTCCGAATAAAGCTCAAAGGGCAACCTGTAGTGCGTAGTTTGGTTGGTTCTGAAGACATGAAAGAAGAGGACGTTGCGGAAAACGTGTTAGCGCTTACAGACTTTGTGATGCAAAAGATTAGAGGAGGACCTTCTTCCATACATTCGCTTGTGATAAAACTTACAATGGGTAGTCCTGTGGTTGTAAAGAGTAGGGAGGTGTGATTCGAATGTCTCTTACGATTTACGCAAAAAGAAAAGAAAGAAAGAAGAAACAACTTGAGGAACTTGGAAATCTGCTTTCCAAATACTCAAACTTCGTGGTGCTGAGCATTGCTGGCGTTGAAACACCGACTTTACAAAAGTTGCGTAATTCGATACGTGGAAAGGCGGAATTAAAGGTTGTTAAAAACACGCTTTTTTCAAAAGCGCTCGATCGAACAAACCTATCAGAAGACATCAAAACTCGCATAAAAAAGAATCTTGAACGCGAAACAGCGGTTTTGTTCACAAACTCTTCGACTTTTGAAATAGTGGCGCTTCTTGACAGGTTCAAGAAGCCTGTGTATCTTAAACCCAATAGGATTTCTCCGGTGGACGTAGTTATACCCGCTGGTGTGACGACTCTTCAACCAGGCCCATTTACGGATTCACTCACAGCTTTAGGCGTTCCGTTCGATGTGAAAAAGAACTTGGTGTACATAAGACAAGACACGGTTGTCTTAAAAAAGGGAGAATTTGTGAACACCAGGCTAGCAGACTTATTAAGAGAAATGGGCTTAGCTCCGGTTATTTCTTCTATTAAAGCTAAGTGTGCAGTGGACGAAGGGCTTTTTATAGAGGGCGAAAAGCTCACGCTCAATCTAGAACAATACAAGAAAGAAATTGAAAGCGCCTATGAAAACGCCTTCTCTTTGGCGTTTAATTCGGCGCTTCCTGAACCAGAAGTGATGCCGTTACTTGTAACAAAGGCTTATTACGATTCGCTTTCTATCGCGGTCGAATGCGGCATAGTTAATGAACAGACAGCACCTTTGGTGTTCGCCAAAGCGCTTTCCATAGCAAGCGCTTTAGATCAAGAAATAAAAAAAGCTAGCAAATAGGCAACAACTTAAATAACCGTAAGAAGCACCAAAAATGGGTGTAAAATAATGCTCTATGTTTACGCAAGTCTTTTGCTACATTCTGCTGGAAAAGAGATCAACGAAGAGAACCTGAAAAGAGTTATAGAAGCCACAGGTGTAGAAGCTGATCTTGTGCAGATTAAGGCGATCGTAGCCGCTCTAAAAAACGTTAACATTGACGAAGTGATAAAGAAAGGGGTGAGCTTAGCGGCACCAGTTGCTCCTACCGCACAACCTCAGCCACAACCTCAACAAGTAGAAGCCACAAAACCAAAGGAGGAAAAGAAAGAGGAAGAAGAGGAAGTTTCAGCAGAAGGGTTGAGCGCTCTGTTTGGCTAAATTTTTCGCAACACTTTTTTGTTTCCTATCAAAATCAACTTTTGGTTTCCGCTTTGTCTGAAATAAATCCACAAGCGTATATAGTGGATTTCTTTTCTGAGCGTGGATTTTACAGAAAAAGGTGTAGCGTCTGTTCTTCTTATTTTTGGACACTTGATCCAAATAGACAAACTTGTGGGGATTCGCCGTGCGAAGAATACAAATTCTTTGAACGCGAATTTATAAAAAAAAGGATGAGCCTTAAAGAAACAAGAGAGTACTTTCTGAATTATTTCCAAGAGAGAGGTCATAAAGTTTTGCCACCTCGTGGCGTTGCAGCTAGATGGAGAGATGATCTTTACCTTGTAATTGCAAGTATAGTTTTGTTTCAGCCCTTTGTCACAAGTGGTGAGGTCCCTCCTCCTGCAAATCCACTAGTGATAAGCCAACCCTGTATAAGGCTAAACGATGTTGATAACGTGGGTCTCACAGCTGGACGACACATGACAATATTTGAAATGGGCGGTCATCACGCGTTTAACAGCAGTGAGAAAAGGGTGTACTGGAAAGATGAAACTGTTAGATATTGTTACGATTTCTTTTCCAGACTTGGCGTGAAACCAGAAGAAATAACTCTCAAAGAGAGCGTATGGATAGGCGGTGGGAACGCTGGCCCATGCTTTGAAGTGGCTATAGGAGGCCTTGAAGTCGCAACGCTAGTGTTTATGGAGTATGACGTTAAAGACAACACCTGGACACCTCTTCCGCTTAAAATAGTCGACACAGGATACGGTATAGAAAGGATTTCATGGCTCTCACAACGTTCTCCTACAGCATTTCATGCGGTGTACGGTTCTTTGGTCACAAAGTTTGCAGAACTGCTGAGTGTGGAGTTACCAGAAGAAAAGCTGCTTTTCGAGCTCGCAAAACAATCCGCTTTGATGAAGGTAGAAGGGGGTGAAAGCGTCAAGCAATTAAGAAGTATCGTGGCAAAAAAAGTGGGACTTGACGTGTCACAGCTTGAAAGAATAATGCTACCAGTAGAATCGATGTTTGGTTTGCTAGATCACACGAAAACCCTAAGCTTTATGCTTGCTGACGGAATTGTGCCATCCAATTCTGGCGAGGGTTATCTCGCACGGCTTTTAATCAGGAGATCTTTACGACTTAGAAGACGCTTATCTCAAGTGCCTTTAGCAGAGCTAGTGTCTTTGCAAATTGACTACTGGGGTGAAGACTTTAGGCAGCTCACAAAGATGCGTGATATAGTTTTAGAAGAAATTGAACTAGAGGAAAAGAGGTATCAAGAAAACGTTTTGAAGTCGTCACAACTAATTTCTACATTGATTCAAAAATATCCACAGGGCAATGTGCCTGTAGAAGAGTTGGTCAAACTTTACGATTCTAATGGTATTGATCCATACTTAGTTTCTGATGAATTTCAAAAAAGAGGGTTAAGCGTGGATGTGCCAAGCAATTTCTATACACTCGTTGCGCAAGCACATTCGTATGCAAAACCAAAAGAACAAAAGAAGCCATTGTTAGAAAAATCGCTATTAGAGCAACCAGAAACGATAAAACTTTACTATGATGATCCTAATCAGCTTGAGTTCAATGCAAGGGTGCTTGCATCCTTAGAAGGCGTGGTGATTCTTGATCGCACGTGTTTTTATCCAGAAGGTGGGGGACAACCGGCTGACACTGGTGTAATAAAACTGGAAGATTCTACCCAGTTTAGAGTTAAAGACGTTCAGTCTTATCAAGGCGTGATCGTTCACTTTCTTGAAGAAAAAGTGCGACTAGAGCCTGGAACGCTAATTAAGGGAATTGTGGACAGCGAAAGAAGACTCAGGCATACTCAGCATCATGACGCGACTCATGTTCTACTTGCTTCAATAAGACGCATTTTGGGAGAACACATTTGGCAAGCTGGTGCGCAAAAAGGATTTTACTATTCTCGCTTGGACGTGACACACTACAAAAAAGTGACAAAAGAGCAGGTTGTCGCAATTGAGCAGCTGGCCAACACGATTGTGCAAGAGGATAGAAAAATAAGCGCGCGCTTTATGGACAGGAACCTCGCAGAGGAAACTTACGGTTTTACGATTTACCAAGGAGGAGTCGTTCCAGGCGCAAAAATAAGGGTGGTCGAAATACAAAATTTTGATACTGAAGCGTGCGGAGGGACGCACAGCGAATCTACTGGTAGAATAGGTTATATCAAAATACTCAAAGTCGAACAACCTCAAGATGGTATTTTGCGTTTTATTTTCGCAGCTGGAAAATCAGCAGTCGAACAAGCAAGAAAGGAAACGGAAATCTTAGAGGCGCTTTCAGAAAGGCTTAATGTCACCAAAGAACAAATACAAACAAAATTAAACTCATTAATCGAAGAACGAGATTCGTTAAGACGAGAAGTGTCTGAGTTACGTCAGGCTTACATGAATTCACTACTGGAAAAGGTAAAAGTTGTCGAAAAAGGAAAAGAAAAACTCGCTTATATCTTTTTGGGTACAAACTTAATTTCCGCATCGGAATTTGCGGTGTTCGTCACAAACAAACTCGGTGGTGTTGCGATCGTATGTGGCAAGAACAAAATAGTGGTTTCAACACCGAAAAACAAGAACATCGACGCATCAAAAATTCTATTAGAAGTAAAGGCGAAATTTTCAGGAAAGGGCGGGGGTGGCAAATTTTATGCGGAGTATCTTGCCGAGCAAGAGTTGACCGAAAGCGAGTTTACTCAGCTAGTGCAAGAAGTTGTTAAGCTTTTATAGTTTAAAAGCGTTAAAAAACTCACACCAAGGGTGGATGAATTGAGTGAAGCAGAGTACGCAAAAAAGATAGCAAGAATAAAGCAAATAGAAGAGAAAATCCAACCGTTATGGGAAGAAAAAAAGGTTTATGAAGCTGAACCAGTTGAGGGAAAGCCGAAAAAGTTTGTGACTTTCCCTTACCCCTACATGAATGGTCCCTTACACGTTGGGCACGCTCTTAGCTCGACTCGCGTAGACGTTTACGCACGCTATATGAGGTTACAAGGGTATAACGTGCTTTACCCTTTCGCTTGGCACTGGACTGGTGAGCCGATTGTTGGCTTGGCCAAACGTGTCGCAAAAGGCGAGCAAAAAACGATTGACATTCTCACAAAGGTAGACGGTGTGCCAACGGAACATCTTTCAAAGTTCACCGACCCATTTTACGTAGCTAATTACTATACCGCTGAAGGAAAAAAGGTTGTGAAGAGACTTGGGCTTTCCATCGATTGGAGAAGAGAGTTCACAACAGCTCACAACGAAGGTTACTCACGTTTCGTGGCTTGGCAGTATCTCACCCTTCGAGAAAAGGGTTATATTGTAAAAGGAACACACCCAGTCGTTTGGTGTCCAAACGACAAAAGCCCAACTGGAGACCATGATAGGGCAGAGGGCGAGGGGGTTTCACCTGATGAAATGAGCCTTGTAAAGTTCAGGCTCTTAAAAGAAGACGCTTTTCTTGTCGCCGCAACCTATAGGCCTGAGACTATATTTGGCGCTACTAACCTTTGGGTAAATCCAAAAGCGCTTTATGTCGAGGCACTCGTTGACGGAGAAAGGTGGATAGTTTCTGAGTATGCGGCGAAGGTTTTACCTGAACAAAAGCACGTCGTAAAAGTCATAAGAAGCTTTTTGGGAGAAGAGTTACTTCTTAAAGAAGTGGAGACGCCTTTAACTGCTCGTCGCTTACCAGTTCTACCGGCCGAATTCGTGGACCCCACTTTCGGAACGGGTGTAGTTTACAGCGTTCCAGCACACGCGCCTTATGACTATCTCGCGCTAAATGACCTTAAAAACAAAGAGCTTTCAAGCGAATTAAGAAAAGTAGTTGAAGAAATAAGACCAATTTCAATAATTAGCGTTAGTGGTTACGGCGATTTTCCTGCAATCGAAGAGTGTAAAAGGCTTGGTGTTGAAAGTCAAAAAGATCCCAAAGCCGAAAAAGCCACGGAAAACGTGTACAAACTGGAGTACAACAAAGGTGTGATGAAAGAAAACTGCGGTAAGTATTCAGGTAAAAGAGTTTCAGACGCCAAAGTGGAAATCTTTAATGAATTACTGAAGATGGGGCTTGGTGCAGTCTTTTACGACACACCAAAGCCCGTAATTTGTAGATGCGGTACAAGGTGCATTGTAAAAATCTTAGAAGATCAGTGGTTTCTTAAGTACGGTGATCCAAGTTGGAAGGCTCAAGCGCGAAAGGCTTTGTCATTAATGAAGATTTTTCCAGAAGAAGCAAGGCAGTGGTTTTTGGACGTAATAGAATGGCTCCAGGACAAACCGTGCACCAGAAAATCAGGTATGGGCACCCCACTTCCTTGGGACACCGAATGGATCATCGAAACTTTAAGCGACTCAACCGTTTACATGGCGTACTATACAGTTTCGAAATACGTCAATCAAAACTTGATCAAACCTTCGCAACTCACAAAGGAGTTCTTTGATTATGTGTTTCTTGGTGTCGGCGACTTAACGCAATTGTCAACCCAAATTGGATTGTCGAAAGAGCTGATACAAAAAGTCAGGCAGGAGTTTCTTTACTGGTATCCTGTAGATTTAAGGAACTCCGCAAAGGAGCTTATCGCTAACCATTTGACATTCTTTATATTTCATCACTGTGCACTCTTTCCTGAAAACCTTTGGCCAAAAGCGATCTCTGTAAACGGTCTTATAACCGTAAACGGGGAGCCAATGCACAAATCAAAAGGAAATTACGTGTCGATTAAGGCCGCACTAGAAAAATACGGAGCTGATGTGTCAAGGTGTACGCTGATTAACGGAACCGAAAGCTTGGACGACCCAGATTGGAATGACAAAGCAGCTCTTAACATGCTCGATAAAATTCATTCTTTCATAGAGTTGGTGGCTCATATAGGTAATGGTGAACCTGTAGAAACGTTAGATATAGACAAATGGCTTCTTGCAAGACTTAAGCAAAGAGCCAAAGAAGTCGCGCAACATTTAGAAGAAATGAGAACGCGCTCAGCATTTAACATCGCTTTCTTTGAGGTGTGGGAAGACTACAAGAGATACCTCAAAAGATGCGCAAAGCCAAACACAAGCGTTCAGAGAATGTTTATAGCGGAATGGTCAAAGCTTTTACACCCTTTTATGCCGCATGTTGCACAATGGGCGTATAACGAGCTTGGTTTTCATGGATTGATAGAACAAGCCAAATATCCCGATACACAAATTACCGACGAAGAAGCGCTTTTGTTAATAAGAGAAGAATATCTTATTAAAATCGAAGAGGACTTGACCAATCTTATGAGGATGATGCAAGGCTCAAATGAGCTTGAAATAGCATACGCAACATCAAAAAAAAGGTATGTTGTGCTTTCTATGATCAACTCTAAATTGGGCGACAACTTAAGAGTAACACCAGAAATGATCGAAAGGTTATCCGAAATTACTAAAGAAAAATCAAAGGCTGGCGCAATTGCACAAAAAATCATAAAGCTCATTGCCGAGTGGAAAGCCTATCCAAGAGAGTGGGTTGCAAAAATGATAGAGCGAGAAAGCGAGGCGCTCTGTTCTTTCGCACCTTATTTGGAAAGAGTGTACGGCCTAAAAGTAAAAGTTGTGGATGAAGAACACTCAGAAGACCAAAAAAGAGCATCACTATCACTCCCTCTCAAACCATCACTCACACTTAAAAAGGGCCCGTAGCTCAGCATGGACAGAGCGGCGGCCTTCGGAGCCGACGGTCGAGGGTTCAAATCCCTCCGGGCCCGCCTGTGACCCATAGAGGTTTTAAAAGCACGAGATAAAAATTCATTCTTTTGTGGATCGCAAATAGCTTATAGGTTTGTTCAAGTCCCCAAATTTGTGCCCAAACTTATAGTTGGTAAAAAGCGTGCGGAGTTTCCCTACCTTACGCCTTTAGATGTTGCGCTGTATTCACTTGGCGAAAGAGCGCTTTATTCCAGTGTAAAGTTTGGAAGAGCAAGAGGAATAATGGACGATTCTATGCGTTATGGTCACAACAAAAGAGTGTATGTTGAGGGACGCGGTTTAGTCGACCCAACCTGTTTTTTGCTTGAAAAAGACACGAGTGTCAAGCTAGAAAAAGGCGCGACAATTGGATCGCGAATCGCGAAGCGCTTTTCTGAACACTTTGGTGCTGGTTTTCAAAATTCATTTCTTTTGAGAATTGCATGGAAACTCGCGCAAAATCTTGTTGCATCTTCCGCCAATCTTCCACTTGCGTCGACTTTTTCTTCGAAAAACTTTCGAGTTTCTAGTATTAGCACAAAAGTGTTGATCGTTGGAGGAGGGCTTGCGGGTTTGGGTGCGGCTCTTTCTTTAAACGAATGTGGAGTAGATTGCGTTGTCGTTGATGCGCACAACGATTTTGGTGGTCGTACAAGATACGCCACTTATCCATTCTTAAACGGTGTCACATACTCTGATTTTATCAAGGAAACTGTAAAAAACTTGACAATAAGGGGTGTTCGCACTTTAAGTGGTGTTTTTTGTGGAGTTTACGAAGAAGGCGCTGGTGTAATTCTGGGTCACGATGTGGTTTATAAGTGTTCTTTCGAAAAAATCATCTTTGCAACCGGTTCAAGAAGCGTGGTGCCGCTACTTACTGGTAATGACCTCCCTGGCGTGATATCATGTGATTACGCCCTCACACTTGCACATCACGACGCTTTAAAAGGAAAAGCGTTGCTTTACAGTGAAGACCCTTGGGCAGATGTTGTGGAACAAATTTTAGCGCGTAAAGAAGGCTTAGAAATCACAAAGGTACACCCAACTGAAGTCAAAGCGATTTTAGGAAAAAACGAAGTTCAAGGCGTTCTACTTAATAATGGGAAAAGATTACGCGTAAATCATTTTATCTATTGCACAAAAAGGCAACCCAGTTTTGAACTACCGTCGCAAGCTGGCGTGGAATATTCTTATCAAAGAGGAATTTTGATGGCAAACATTTTCGATGACGGTTCAACCAGAGTAAAAAACGTATGGATTGCTGGCTCAGCAACCGGTTTGTTTGAGCTTGAGTCGTCGTTTTACCACGGAAGGGCAGTGGGTTACGCACTCGCTGAAAATAAGGAAGAAGCAAAAAAGTTTCTTGAAAAGCTTAAAAAAAGAAATCTTGTTGTAACTCAGCAAAAGGCACAGGAAGAAGCGTTTGTGTGCTTTTGTGAGGATATAAGAGTGTCCGATTTGTTCAAGGCGCTCAAGACGGGTTTTTCTACTCCCGAGAAAGCAAAAAGGTTCACGGGCTGGGGAACTGGCGCCTGTCAAGGAAAACTTTGTGTGTATAACGGTCTGTTTGTGCTTTGTCGTGAAGGCAAATGTTTTCCGTACACCCAAAGGCTACCAGTCGAACCACTACCATTTGGTGCGTTAATTGGGGTGGACGAAGTTGAGTGAATTCGACGTTGCGGTGATAGGAGGCGGAGCGGTTGGACTTTCCACAGCTTATTGGCTTGCAAAAAAAGGACTAAAAGTTGCGCTTTTTGAAAAAAACTATCTAGGAAGTGGTTCGAGCACAAGAAATGCCTCAGGGTTTCGGGTTCACTTCAAATCGGAGCAGAATGTGAAGTTTATGATCGAAGGCAAAAAAAGGTTGCTCAGGCTAAGCAAAGAATTAAAGTACAATCCACTTGTGTCTGAGTGTGGTTATTTATGGCTTCTTGCAACAGAAGAGCAAATCAACGAGTTCAAGAAAACAAACAACCAAGTTTGGTCAAAACACAGTGTTTCAGGGAAGTTTCTTGATACTCATGAGTTAAAGCAAATTCTTCCAAATGCAAAAACTGAAGGTGTGACGCTTGCGTTTTTTGGGCCTCAAGACGGCACTTTTCATCACGATTTTGTGCTTTTTGCTCTGCAAAGCACGCTCAAAAGGTCTAGGGTGTCTGTTTTCGAGTGCTCGGAAGTCACAGAAATTTGTGTAAAATCGAACAAAGTTTCTGGATTAAGCATAGGCGCGCGTGAACATACGTGCGAAAAGCTTGTGGTGTGTGCTGGTGCATGGAGCGCAAGCGTGTGTAAACTTGCTGGTGTTAGCGTGCCAATAGAGCCTGAAAGAAGAGAATTGGGCGTCACAGAGCCAATCAGGCGTTTTGTTGACACGTTTGTCATCGACCTTTCTAGATCCATTTATCTTACGCAAGGAATTAGGGGGGATATTAGAGGTGGACCAACCGACTTGGCGACACGTGGTTTTGCACCTCTTTTGTCAACGTTTAAATGGACTGTGGAGTTTTCAAAAAGAATTTGTGCGCTTTTTCCAGACCTAAAAGGTGTGGGCTTGAATAGGCAGTGGAGCGGTTATTACGAAGTGACACCTGATCACTCCCAAATCATGGGCAGAGGTGAAAACTGGCCTGAAAACTTCTATGTCGCTGCGGGTTTTAGCGGTCATGGAATGATGATGTCACTCTTAGCTGGTGAATTGATGGCCGAACACGTGGCCGACGGCTTTACACCAGAGCTTATGAAACCTTACTCGCCAGATAGGTTTGCCAAAGGTAATACGCTTGATGAGTCGATGATTTTTTAGCGGCCCCGGAGGGATTTGAACCCTCGACCGTCGGCTTAGAAAGCCGCCGCTCTATCCATGCTGAGCTACGGGGCCAGTTTGTTGTAACTCGGACTAATGAATAAGCGTTTTGCATATTCTTGTGACGTGTGTGTATTACGCGTTAGTGGATGCGTCAAGCGTAGAAGTCGGTTGAACGTTGTTTTAAGCCGTCAAAGTCTAAAGTTTGTTATCTCTTTTACAAATGGTGCTGTTGATGGGTAAAGAAAGATGGGAATAAGCACGCCAGAAATTGAAAGCGCGATAAAAAGCAGTGCGTAACCAATCCACTTCCAACTTTTGCTTTTCAGCAATGCTTCAAGCAAAAAGGCGTCTAATAGTATCATCGAAGGTGCGGCGTCCTCTAAGTAAAAAGAATAGATCGGTCTAATTACAGAGGCGGCAAGGATCAAACCGAAGCTTCCTATGTAAAAACCCGCTAGCACCAACGCGTTGATGTTTCTGAGCTTAAAAAGCGAATAAACAAACGCTGGAATTGAAAGTAGCGTAACAACAGGGTTGTTCATGAAGATCGTGGGATTGAATGAAGTTGAAAACTGAACGAGCCAACTGAAAAACTGCGCAAGACCCGTGGGAGTGCCGTAATACTGTTGAACCAAAAACATGTAAGCTTGGTCGAGTATCACCGCTTCTACACCAAAGTAGTAACCCAATGGTATAAACGCACAAAGGTAAACCAAAAAAGCAAGCGCCAAAAGCTTGAGCAACTGCTTTAAACCACGTTTGAAAGATTCCCTGTTTTTTGCAAGCACGTAATACACAAAGGGAAGTGCCACGGTCAATCCTGGTAATTTGGACGCGACACTAAGCCCAAGGAAGACAGAAGCGAGCTTGGGCTTTTCGTAAACCATCGAAAGAACCGTAAGTATCGAAAAGCAAACCATAGGCGCATCGAGCATACCAATTTGGCTCATAGAGACGTCTAAAGGATACAGCGCGTAAAGCGCGGCCGCAAAAAGCGCGCTTTTCGGGCAAAGTCTTTTTGAAGTGAAGTACAACGCCGGTGTAGAAATCGACCCAAAAAGCGTTGAAAAGAACCTCCAACCTAGTGGGTTATTGCCAAACATCAAAACGCCAAGCGCGATGAGAAGCTTAACTAAAGGCGGGTGTTCTGGGTTTACATAGAAGTAAACACTTCTATCTTCAGTAAAAAGAGAAGACACTTGATTCAAATGGGTCGACAGAGGATGCAAATAGTGTAGAGCCGCTGGCACATAATAAACTTCGTCCACCATAAAACCCGTGGCAGGGTTTACCATCCATGACGCTCTAAGAGCTGCACCAAGCGCTGTTAGTGCCAAAAGAAGGAAAAATTCATTTGTGAAAAGCTTGTTTTCTGTCCCCATTAGTTTCACCATACGGGCCCGGGGGGATTTGAACCCCCGACCTTCGCCTTACCTCACCCCGCGCTAAAAGGGCGCCGCTCTACCATGCTGAGCTACGGGCCCATAACGCGCGGTATCATGAGCGTTTCTGTTATCCTATCTATAAGTTTTGCCTTCACATATTAATCTTTTTTGGCATGGTCTAAGTAACGCTTTTCGAAAAATTTTTAAGTAACAAAGTGAATTAAAATAATCAGTTAAATCCGATTGGATTTTCTCAAATACAGTGAAGAATTTGGTCTTTACAAGTAAAGCTTATGGGTCAGTTTTGACAAAAAGGTTGTGCGTTTTGGTTGGAGTGTTGAGTTTGTTGGGGGAGGATGGAGGACTAAACCATATTTTAGTTCCCAAGCACGAGTTGTTGAGCAAGGAAGATTCCGAAAAAGTTCTCAAAGAGCTTGGAGTAAAGCTGTGGCAACTGCCACGGATTTATCAAGACGATCCTGCAATTCGGCATTTAAATCCAGAAGTGGGACAGCTTGTTAAAATAACAAGAAGTAGCGAACTTGCTGGTGAGTATGTGGTGTACAGGGTAGTGGTTTCTTCCTTAACCGCAAAATCTACCACAACTGAAAAGAAAGAGGAAAAAGCCGAAAAAAGAAAAACCAAAGAAAAGAGTGCGACAAAGTCACGAACAACATCAAAGTCAAGAAAAAAGAAAGCGGGCAAGTCGACATCCAAATCTAAACGTTCTAGAACGCGCGAAGGGTGATGGGTTTTGTCAGACAACAAAAACAACAATAATGACACTGCAGTCACATTGATTAAGTCGTTTATTGAAGAAAGGGGGCTTGTGCGGCTTCACTTAGACTCTTACAACAGATTCATACAGAACGAGTTTAAAAAGATAATAGAAGAAGTTGGCGTTGTCGAATCGACAAAGGGAGACTTAAAGATAAAAGCGGTGAATCCAACGCTTGGCAAGCCTCTTTATGATGAGTTTTTGAACAAACAAAGAATCATGCCCGAAATAACGGAACCAGATTTTGTTACGCGAGCGATAACGCCACTTGAGGCTAGAACGCGCGGTCTAACGTATTCCGTACCAATTTACTGTGATTTTGTGATAAGCGACGGTCAAGAAACATATGACGAGAAAAGCGTGCTAATAGGCGAACTTCCTGTGATGTTGAAATCAAATCTTTGTAGGACAAATGGCCTTTCGGAAGAACAGCTTATCCGAATTGGCGAAGATCCAAAAGACCCAGGCGGTTATTTCATAATTAACGGTTCAGAAAGAATTATCGTTTCGCAGGAAGACCTTGCGACGAATCACATATTTGTTGAGGAGGGACCTAGCGGTTCAACTGTTTTGTACGTCGCCAAAGTGAGCTCTGTTACACGTACCGCAAATCGAACGAACGTTTCCGTCGAGCTCACAAAAGAAGGAAAGATATACGTGTACATACTAAGACACAAACTTCCCATGGCCGTTGTGTTCAGAGCGCTAGGTGTTGAAACCGATAGAGACATTGCGCTACTCATATCCGACGACGAAAAGATTCAGGAGCTTCTTACACCTTCGTTCATAGAAGCGGAAACTCTTGCGTCAAGCGCCGAAGAAGCGCTAAGATACATAGGAAATAGAATAATGGTAGGCTTTTCGCGTTCTCCTGATCCCAAAAAACGCGCCGAAGAAATCATAGCAACAAGATTTTTACCACATTTAGGAACCGCAAACTCAAAGGAAGTGAAATCAAGAAAAGCGGCTTTTCTTGCAAGAATGGTAGAGCAAGTTCTTGAGGCGTATTTGAATAGGCGACTACCTACAGACAAGGATCACTACGGGAATAAGAGGCTTAGGCTTGCTGGAGACCTCATGGCAACGGTGCTTAGAAACGCCATGCAAAACTTTGTGAAAGATCTAAGGCACAACATCGACAAAAGTAGAGGAAGGAAAGGTAGAATAGTTGTAAAAGCGTTGGTGAGCGCAAACCTTCTTACTGACAAGATTATTCACGCATTGGCCACAGGAAACTGGCCTGATGGAAAGACTGGTGTAAGCCAAATTCTTGATCGCACAAACTACCTGTCAACGCTCAGCCACTTAAGGAGAGTCGTTTCGCCATTAAATCGTTTACACGCGAATCCAGAAGCAAGAGAGTTGCACATGACTCAGTGGGGAAGAATCTGTCCTAGCGAGACTCCTGAGGGTGTGAACTGCGGTTTGGTAAAGAACTTGGCGCTCACCGCGATTGTCTCCGTTGGCCTTTCGGAATCCGAAGTTTCCAAGCTTGAAGACTTGTTGCTCAGAAAAGAGGGTGTTCAACCTTTTGCTGGGCGCATAGAAGACTCAAAGGGTGAAAGGGTGTATATCGATGGACGACTTCTTGGTTATCACCCAGATGTGGGACAGCTTGCGCAAGACCTTAGAATTAAAAGAAGGTCGGGTGTAATATCACCCGAAGTTAGTATATCCATCATGAACCAAGGGGGACGTAGAGAGTTACACATCAACACCGACTCAGGCAGAGTGCTAAGACCGCTTATCATTGTAAAAGACGGACAACCGCTACTTACTGAGTCGCTCGTAAGAGATGTCGAAGCGAAAAAGATCAAGTGGAGCGATTTGGTAAAAATGGGTGTAATAGAGTATGTTGACGCACTAGAAGAAGAAAACTGCCTAATTGCCGTGGACTTGGAAACTCTAAGAAACTCGCGTAATCCAGAAAAGTACACTCATATGGAGATCGCTCCTTGGGCGATAATGGGCGTTGTAGCTTCTATAATTCCTTACAGCAACCACAATCAATCACCAAGAAACACCTATGAGTCAGCGATGGCAAAGCAAGCGTTGGGTCTTTTTGCGTCGAATTACCGAATAAGAAGTGATAGCCGTGGTCATATCTTACACTATCCGCAAAAGCCAATCGTTACAACAAGTGGTGCAAAAGTTGTAGGATTTGAAACAAGACCAGCTGGTCAAAACGTAATTTTGGCGGTGGCAACCTTTGAAGGGTACAACATCGAAGACGCGATAATCATAAACAAAGCGAGCGTTGAAAGGGGACTTGGTCGTTCAACCTTCTTTAGGATGTATGAGGCAGTTGAAAAGAAGTACCCAGGCGGTCTGATTGACAAGATTACCATTCCTGAGCAAACAGTGAGAGGCTATCGTGGTTCAAAAGCCTACGAAAAGCTTGATGAAGATGGTATTGTTCCACCTGAGATTGAAGTGTTCGGTGATGAAGTAATAATAGGAAGAGTAAGCCCACCGAGATTTGGGCAGCAAATACGCGAAGTGGAAATTGGTGGAGTTGTGCAGCAAGACACGTCGGTATCACTCAAACACAGTGAAAAGGGCAGGGTTGACAGAGTGGTTGTGACTATTGACAAAGACGGTAACAAACTGGTTAAGATTCGCGTAAGGGATTTAAGAGTGCCAGAGCTTGGTGACAAGTTCGCCTCAAGACATGGGCAAAAGGGAGTTGTAGCGTACGTCGTGCCACAAGAAGACATGCCGTTCACCGAACAAGGAATTGTTCCGGATATCATCATCAATCCTCACGCATTTCCATCCAGAATGACCGTCGGTCAGCTCATCGAACTACTTGGTGGTAAAGTGGGCGCACTAGCCGCAACGCAAGTGGACGGCACACCCTTTGTCGGAGAAGATCCTTCTGATCTAAAGGCGAAGCTAAAAGCGCTAGGCTTTAACCCCACTGGAGTTGAGTCGATGATCGACGGAAGAACTGGTCAAAGAATAAATGCGGAGATATTCATAGGTGTGGTGTACTACCAGAAGCTTCATCACATGGTCGCTGACAAAATCCACGCGCGCGCAAGGGGTAACGTGCAAATAACTACGCGTCAGCCTACTGAGGGAAGAGCTAGGGAGGGTGGGCTGAGATTTGGTGAAATGGAACGAGACGTCCTTATAGGCCACGGAGCTGCGGCTCTCCTCAAAGACCGGCTTCTAGACAACTCAGACAAGACGCTTGTCGGCGTTTGTGACATCTGTGGGCTTGTGGTTTATTACGACTTTAGAAAGGGTGAGTATGTTTGTCCGCTGGACGGTGAAAAGACAAAAGTGAGCACGGTTTACACACCTTATGCTTTCAAGCTCCTTATTCAGGAGCTTATGAGTATGGGAATTTCCCCAAGACTCAAAGTGAGCGAGCTTGGTGATTAGCCTTGACCGCGACTTTTAAACAGATTAGAGGAATTAAGTTCGGGCTTCTTTCGCCCGATATGATTAGAAAAATTTCGGTTTTAGAAATTAAAACAGAGGATCTTTACGATAGAGACGGTTTACCAGTCAAAGATGGATTGATGGATAGAAGAATGGGCACATTAGAGCCAAATCAGCGCTGTCAAACGTGTGGAGGTTTGTGGAATCAGTGTCCTGGGCATTTTGGACATATAGAGCTTGCCAAACCAGTTTTTCATGTGGGGCACATGAAAAAAATCGTCGAAGTTTTAAAGGCGGTTTGCCATCAGTGCCACAGGTTAATGTTACCTGAAGAAGAAATTCAAGAGCTTTACGCTCGTTTCGAAAAGCTTGAAGTGAGAAGACCAGAACAGGCCCGTCTCTTCGTAAAGAAGGTGATAGCAAAGGCCACAGGATCAAGAAGCGGTGAGAGAGCGCTTCCCAAGTGCCCACATTGTGGGACTCCTAGAAGAAAAATAAGGCTTGAAAAGCCTGTCACGATAATTGAAGAAAAGGAAGAAGGCGATGTCAAAATTTATCCAGACCAAGTGTTAATGGAACTTTCGCTGATAGAAGACAGGCGCGATATAAAGCTACTTGGTATGGACCCGGATTACGCAAGACCAGAATGGATGGTCCTTACCGTTTTACCCGTCCCCCCACTCGTTGTAAGGCCTTCTATCATACTTGAGTCGGGTGACCGCTCAGAAGACGACCTTACTCACAAGCTTGTCGACATTGTAAGAACAAATAAGAAACTAAACGAGTGCATCGTAAACGGCTCAGCTAGGATTGTTATAGAGCACTGGTGGGACCTTCTACAGTTCCATGTGGCCACATTCTTCGATAACGAGGTTGCGGGCTATCCACCTGCAAAACACAGAAGTGGGAGGCCTTTAAGGACGATAGCACAAAGGCTCAAAGGAAAAGACGGGCTGTTCCGTGGAGGTTTGTCTGGTAAAAGGGTGGACTTTTCTGCAAGAACTGTGATTTCTCCAGACCCAAGTCTTAGCATCAACGAAGTGGGCGTTCCATACGAGGTGGCAAAAATACTAACCATTCCAGAAAGGGTCACAAAATACAACTTGGAAAGACTAAGGCGCTCTGTGCTAGCTGGGGCTGATGCTTTGGAAGGCGCTAACTATGTAATAAGGCCTGATGGCAGAAGAATTGATCTAAGCAGAGTAAAGGATAGGAGCGAGCTTGCGCAGAACCTAGACCAAAACTATATCGTGGAGCGTCATCTGCGCGATGGTGACATCGTTCTTTTCAATAGACAGCCTTCGCTCCACAGAATGTCAATAATGGCGCACAAAGTAAAAGTGTTACCCGGAAGGACTTTCAGATTAAATCCGGCGGTTTGTCCGCCTTATAACGCGGATTTTGACGGCGACGAAATGAACCTTCATGTGCCCCAAAACGAAGAAGCAAGAGCTGAAGCGCTAGTTCTTATGCTCGTTCAAGAGCAAATTCTCTCACCCAGGTTTGGCGGCCCCATAATAGGAGGCATGCAGGATTACATAACTGGTGCGTACATGTTGACAAGAAAGACCACGCTTCTCACCCGCTCACAAGTGGAAGAGCTTTTGGCTGTCGCAGGAATTTCTGTCGATTCTCTTCCTGAACCAGTGGTTAAGAAGCCTGTGGAGTTATGGAGTGGTAAGCAGGTGTTCAGTCTGCTTTTGCCAAAAGGCATCAACTATATAGGGCGCACCAACCTTGCGCCAAAGCATAATTGTAAGTTTGAAGAGTGCGAATTTGAAGACTATGTTTTGATAAAGGATGGCATTCTCATAAGTGGAGTGATCGACAAAAAAGCCTTGGGTCATAGCCAACCCGATAGTCTTTTACACAGAATCGTAAAAGACTATGGCGCGCAAGTGGCAAAGGAGTTTATAGACAGAGCGTTTAAGGTTTTCACATACTACTTGGATCACTATGGTTTTACGATGACCTACGATGATGTGAGCCTTCCGCAAAGCGTGCTTTCTGAAATAGACAATATGGTTGACCAAGCGGAAAAACAGGTTGAAAGGTTGATCGAAGCTTACAAACGGGGAGAGTTGGAGCCTCTTCCAGGAAAAACCATTGAAGAAACACTCGAACAAAAGATCATGCAAGTTTTAACCGATGTTCGCGATAAAATAGGAATGCTTGCAGCTGAACACACGGATCAAGAAAATGGCGCGCTCATCATGGCAAAAACTGGTTCAAGAGGTAACATGCTAAACCTTACCCAGATGGCCGCTGTAATTGGGCAAGTTTCTGTAAGAGGTAAAAGAATTTATCGTGGGTACACACAAAGGTCGCTTCCGCACTACGAGTGGGGAGACATGGGCGCTAAATCAAGAGGTTTTGTCACCTCAAGCTTTAGCAGGGGGCTTAGTCCCACTGAGTTCTTCTTCCATGCCGCTGGTGGTAGAGAAGGACTCGTGGACACCGCTGTTAGAACGTCACAAAGTGGGTATATGCAGCGCAGGCTTATCAACGCACTCCAAGATTTGCGTGTTGAGTACGACTACACAGTAAGAACGCCGAATGGCATGATAATTCAGTTTGTTTACGGCGAAGACAACGTTGACCCAAGTAAAAGCGATGGTGGTAGATCGGTGAATGTTGAAAAACTTGTTGAAGAGGTGGTAAGGAGTGAGTAAGAAAGACGAGTCTTCAACGTTGCAATTGTTAAAGAAAAAACAAGAAGAGTTAAAAAAGATCATTGAACAAATTCCTTCATCATCGATTCTTCCAAGACCAGTTGTAGAAAAGATTATCGAAGTTTGCGCTTCAAAGGGCTTGACCCATAAGCAGTTTGAAAAAGTGGTAAAGAAAGCGGTAGAAAAGTACGAAGCCGCAATGGTTGAACCAGGGGAGCCTGTTGGTGTTGTTGCGGCGCAGTCTATTGGTGAACCTGGTACTCAAATGACTTTGCGAACTTTCCACTACGCGGGTGTAAGGGAGTACAACGTAACGCTTGGTCTTCCAAGGCTTATAGAAATAGTCGACGCAAGAAAAACGCCTTCAACGCCCATGATGACCATTTATCTTGAGGAAGGGTACAGAAACTCGCGCGAAAAGGCGTATGAAGTGGCTAAAAAGATACTTCAAGTTACTATCGATGATATAGCAGACAATATAAGCATAGGGGATGGTTACATTTCGTTCACGCTAAACGCCGAGCAAATGGAAAAGCACGAAATAAAGCTCGACGAGGTTATAGAAGCGGTAAAGGGCGCTCTTGGGAAGGCGAGGTCAGAAAAGGCTGAGATTGTAAAGGAAGGAAACAACGCTTTTACAGTGATGAACGAGGAGATGAATAGCGCCTTGTTGTACAAGCTCAGAGGTAAGCTCGCATCCGTAGTGCTAAGGGGTATTAAGGGCATCACAAAAGTGTACTTAGAAAAAACGCGTAACACACAAGGTGAAGAAGAGTGGTACATAATTACTCAAGGTAGCGACCTTGCAAAGGTGATAAAGTTTGAAGGTGTGGACAAGACAAGAACCGTGACAAACAACATTTACGAAATATACGAAGTTTTGGGAATAGAAGCCGCAAGGAACGCGATAATTCGCGAAGTGATCTCGACACTCAAAGAACAAGGTCTTGAAGTCGACTATAGACACATAGCGCTTCTTGCAGACTGGATGACCGAGTCTGGTCAGATTAAGCCGGTGAGCAGAGCTGGTATAACGCTTGGCAAGTCGAGCGTGCTTGCGAAAGCCGCATTCGAGGTCACAGTGAATCACCTAATTGGCGCCGCAGAATCTGCAGAGCTTGACACGCTTGAGGGCGTAACAGAAAGCGTTATAGTTGGGAACTACATACCTATGGGAACGGGAATGGTGGAATTACTCGTAAAACTGAGGTCTTTGGGAAATGTCGGAAACAATTAATTCTCTTAAAGTCGCAGTAAAAAGCGGTAAAGTGGTGTTTGGACTAAAGCAGACGCTTCAAGGGATCGAAAGAGGCTCCGTGAAACTTGTGGTGATCTCTGCAAACGCTCCAAAGGAACACGAGCAAAAAGTAGAGCAAGCCTTAAAGAAAGGCGGGGTAAAAATTTACCGATTTCCTGGAAGTGGCTGGGATCTTGCATCAGTGTGTTCGCGTAGCCACATCATTTCGGTTATGGGAGTGATAGACCCAGGTGAATCTGACTTGTTCGAAAGGGTTTAGGGGTGATTCAAGATAGGCGAAATAAAGCTTAGCCTTGAACAGATGAGATATATCGGCCTATTTGAATCACTCACTGGTGCGTCGGTAAAGGACTGCGTTCAACACGGTGAATCTTTGCTTTTTGTGGTCAATCCCGGAAACGCTGGTAAAGCCATAGGCAAACGAGGAAGTAACATAGAAAGAGTATCAAAAGTCTTACAAAAAAAGGTTGAAGTGGTGGAATGGGCGGACACGCTTGAAGATTTTGTAAAGTCGATTTTCGCCCCTGCGCGCATTCTTTCGGTCAACTTGATTACCAACACCGATGGTTCAAAAAGGTTGATCGTCGTGCCACACGAAGAAGATCAGGGCCTTGCGATCGGTAAAAACGGAAGAAACATTCAAAAGGCGCGACTTCTTCTTAAGCGCTATTATGATATAGAGCACGTTGAAATAAAAAGTGCCAAAACTTTAACTTAGACTTATAAGGCACCTTGGTTGTATTTATGAAAACGGTGAGTTGATTGGCGGATTCAAAAAGCCCACGGGGCGCGTTTGCCGCAAGAAAGCTTTACAGAAAAAGACAGAAGTTTCGTTGGTCAGACAGAAAGTATCTTATAAGAAAGCTACAGCTAAAAAAGAAAGTCGATCCTTTGATGGGCGCCCCCCAAGCGCGTGGAATTGTTCTTGAAAAGGTTGGCGTGGAATCACGTCAGCCCAATTCCGCGGTAAGAAAGTGTGTGCGCGTTCAGCTCATCAAAAACGGTAAACAGGTCACGGCGTTTCTTCCAGGAGACGGTTCTCTCAACTATGTTGATGAGCACGATGAAGTTATAATCGAAGGAATAGGCGGAACCCTTGGAAGGTCGATGGGCGACCTTCCTGGCGTAAGATATAAAGTTGTTAAAGTGAACGGCGTTCCGTTGAATTTGTTGATAACAGGCAAAAGGCAAAAGCCTGTTAGGTGATGTTTTTGATACCAAAACTCTTTGGTAAATGGGACTTTTCGGAAGTCGAAGTAAAAGACCCAGGACTCAAAAGGTACATTTGTCTGAGGCCTCTGTTTTATCCCTATTCTGCTGGAAGACACGAAAGACGTGCATTCGGAAAGGGCGAAGTGATGGTCGTCGAAAGGCTTGCCAACATGCTCATGCGACCTGGCAAAAACGGTGGAAAAAAAGCGCACGCAATTTCCATTGTGCGTCACGCGTTTGAAATAATACACGTAAGAACTGGAAAGAACCCCATACAAGTGTTGGTAGACGCGATTCACAATAGCTCCCCAAAAGAAGAGACTACAAGGGTTGCGTATGGTGGAATCGTTTACCGCGTTTCTGTGGATGTGTCGCCGTTAAGGAGGGTTGATCTAGCGCTTAGATTTCTTGCGGAAGGCGCAAGAACTAGAAACAAAAACTCCACAAAGCCTTTGGCCGAGTCGCTTGCGGAAGAGCTTATTGCGGCGGCTTCGGGTGATAGTAGAAGCTACGCCATCGCCAAAAAGGACGAAATCGAAAGAATCGCGCTATCCTCAAGATGAGCGATTTGGTGGCAGATATCCTAACACCAAATTCACCAGCAAAACTTAATATGCGGTTGAACTAATTGTGATATTACAAAAAGGTGTGAAAAATGTCAGCTAAGCCACACTTGAATCTGGTGGTTATTGGTCATATTGACCATGGTAAAAGCACTTTGGTAGGCCACATTTTGTATCTTACGGGTTTTGTGGACAAAAGAGAGTTCCAAGAGATAGAAGAAGAGGCCAAAAGAAAAGGACAAGAAGATAACAAGTTTGCATGGGTTTTGGACAAGTTGAAGGAAGAAAGGGAAAGAGGTATAACGATAGACCTTACGTTTTGGAAGTTTGAGACCAAAAAGTATTTCTTCACGTTCATCGACGCACCTGGTCACAGAGACTTCGTGAAAAACATGGTGACTGGCGCAAGTCAAGCGGACGCGGCGATACTCGTAGTTTCCGCGAAAAAGGGCGAATATGAGGCTGGTATAGGCGCAACGGGTCAGACTAGGGAGCACGCGTTTCTCGCAAAAACGATGGGCGTAAACCAGCTTATCGTCGCCGTGAACAAGATGGACGACCCGAGCGTCAACTGGAGTGAAGCAAGGTACAAAGAAGTTGTAGACGGTCTGAGCAAGCTACTTAGGCAAATAGGCTATAAGGTGGAGGAGATACCTTTTGTTCCTATATCCTCTTGGAGAGGTGACAACCTTCTTGAACGCTCACCCAACACGCCTTGGTACAAAGGCCCAACCATAATTGAAGCGCTGGACTTGCTAAAGGTGCCGCCCAAGCTCAACGACAAACCACTTAGAATTCCAATCCAAGATGTGTACTCGATTCAGGGTGTTGGCACAGTACCTGTGGGTCGAGTTGAAACTGGTATTCTAAAGGTCGGAGACGTTTTGGTTTTCATGCCGTTAAATAAGACGGGTGAAGTCAAGTCCATAGAAACGCACCACACGCCAATACAACAAGCAGAAAGCGGTGACAACATAGGTTTCAACGTAAAAGGCATAAGCAAAGACGACATAAAAAGAGGTGACGTGGCTGGCAGAGTGAACAACCCTCCCACAGTGGTTGACGAGTTCACCGCAAGGATATTCGTTCTTTCACACCCCACCGCGATATCAGTTGGATACACCCCAGTTCTACACATTCACACGGCTACAGTTGCGTGTAAGATGATTTCGATAGAAAAGAAGCTAGACCCCAAAACTGGTCAACCCTTACCCGAAACTCCACAATTTCTTAAAACTGGTGATGCTGCAATAGTAAAGTTCAAGCCGATAAAGCCGCTTTCTGCCGAAAAGTACAGCGAATTTCCGCCACTTGGAAGGTTTGCGATAAGAGACATGGGTAGGACAATAGCAGCGGGTGTGATCATAGACCTCGTGCCCGCCCAGGTCACCAAAAAGTGATCTTTGGGTGAGCCATATTGCCTCAAAAAGCGCGAATAAGACTCTGGAGCACCGATATTCAAAAACTAAACATGGTTTGCTCTCAAATCGTGGAACTTGGTAAAAAAAGCGGGGTAAAGGTTTCAGGGCCCATACCTTTACCCACAAAGAAGCTCAAGGTTGTCACAAGAAGGTCTCCTTGCGGTGAAGGAACGGACACCTACGACAAATGGGTCATGAAAATTCACAAACGAATAATAGACCTACCAGCTGAAGAAAGAACGATGCGCCAACTTATGCGTATAAGCGTTCCAGAAGGAGTAAAAATAGAGCTGGAACTGGTTTAAGGCGGAACAAGTATTTTGTTTTCTATTACTATTTCTTTTAATTTTCTTGCGGTTCTAAGCGGATCGTCACTTTGCCAAACATTTCTCCCAACCGCAAGACCGACTGCACCCGCTTGTATCGCACCTTGAACCTGTCTAAGAAAGTCCTCCTCGGTTGGCGCTTTTGGTCCACCAGACATGTAAACTTTTACTTTGCCTGCATTTTTAACCGCCCAACTAAAGGTGTTAGGGCTTCCAGTGTACTTGATTTTTATCGCATCAGCCCCTAGCTCTAAACCAGCGCGTGCGGCATAAGCCACGATTTCAGGCGCTGTGTCGTCTTTTATCGCGGCACCTCGTGGATAAATCCACGCTATAACAGGCAAGCCGTACTTGTGAGCTTCTTCGTGTAGTCTTCCAAATTCTTGAAACATTATGTGTTCGTGTTCGCTACCTAGGTAAATTGTGTAACCAACCGCTTTTGCGCCAAGGCTAATCGCCTCTTCAACAGAACAAATCTGTCTTGATATGGGCTCACCTTTGAAAAGGTTTGTCTTTCCGTTCACTTTTAGAATTAGCGGCACCCTGCCATCATAATACTTTTCGGCGACCCCTTTTTGTAAAATAATACCGTTGAATCCGCCTTTCGCTGCGATGTCAAGTATGTAAGATGGGTCGTAGTTCAGTTCATTAAAATCGGTAGGACCGTGTTCCAAACCCTGATCATACGCCAAAAGCAGACTTCTTCCATTGGTCATAAAAGCGTCGAGCGAAATGCGCATAATTAGTGTTTGCATTGGTTGATTAAAAAGCTTATTGTAAAAGCGTAGGATAACTGAAATCTGTAGATTCCAAAACGCTTGCGAGGGTTGAAAAGCCATACGCGTGTGAGAGCTTTGAGATTCAGACGCACAAAGAGTTGAAAGCCTGAAAAAGCTTTGCGCACAGAACACGAAAAAGATTAAAAACAACTCGCTTTACAACCACTCATAAGTAGCGGATTTTACTAAACGCGTCATGATGGGTTTACAAGTCTTGCAAGTTTTTGTGCTTGATTTACCCTTAGAGTGATTGGAAGCTTGTGTAAGTCTTAAAACACGAAGAGGTCAGTCTTTACCGAGCAAAATCGGGTTTTTCGCATTATACCACAGGGAGTTTACAGAAAACCAATGGTGCCAAGTGTAAAACTCTACCCCTCTGGTAGAATCTGCGTCGTGCTTTTGGTAGAACAACTTAAAGCGCATAACAACCGCAGGAACCAAGAAAGCTGTGAGTGTTGACTTGGGGATAACGAAGCTTTTGACACTTTCCGATAGGCGCTTCTTAAAACCGCTTGAGCGCGCTTTGGGAAAAAATCAGGGTGCTACAAAGAGCGCTTTCCAAAAAGCTTCCTTCCAAGGTTTAAAGCAAAGACGAAACTCGCTAAGGAGCACTTTAGCGAGACTTCAAGCTTGGTTTTCTTGCACAGGAGTACGACCTCTTGGTTTTGGAGGGTTTGAATATTCAATCCAAAAAGACGGTAAGAAAAACACTGAGGCTTTACAACTTCCCGCTTTTCAAGCTAAGATACCAGAGTGTTTGTAAAGCGTGGAAACACGTTTTACCCGTTCTCTCTTACAACAGCTTGCGCGAGTGTTTGCTGGAAAATCAACCACTGTTCGACGCTAAAACACCGAGTGTTCCACTGTGTCTTCTACGGACTTCGCGACCTCAACACTTTTAAAAGCGCTCCACCACAGTAGGCTGTGAAGCCCGCCCGGCGGGTAGCCAATTGATTGGAAAGAGATATATCTTTGGTGTGTGACTTTAGTTTGATGCGAACTTTAGTTGATATAGCAAAACAACTTGGGCCTGAGATGAGTGGCCTTTTGGACGCGTTCACTCAAGCGGTAGTCACACTTTTGGATGAAATACCAAACGTGCAAGGAACTAGTAGCTCATTCAATATTTACGGTGAAGAGCAAAAACAGCTCGACCTACTCGCAAACGATCTTTTGCTCAATGCACTAGAAAACAGCGGATGCGTTTCGACTATAGCCACCGAAGAGCTTGACAAACCCAAAAAAATCGCTGAGCGCGGGTTTTCCGTGGTCATAGACCCATTGGATGGCAGCTCAAACATTGAAAGTAACAACTTGATGGGCACGATAATGGGGATTTACCAAGACGCCTTAAACTTTCCTGTAAAACCAAGCGATCAAATCTGTGCGCTTTATACAGTATATGGTCCTTCAACCACTTTGGTTTTTGCCACACGCTCTACCGCTTATGAATTAGTGCTTGTAAGAAAGGGTGAATACAAAGGTAAGTTCGTCGAAAAGAAGGCGAACCTCATAATTCCAGAAAAACCTTCTGTTTACGGTGTGGGTGGCTCAAAAAAGAGCTGGCTTCCAGCGGTTTCCAAATTTGTCGAAGAATTAGAGCAAAAGGGCCTTAAACTGAGATATGGCGGGTCGCTCGTAGGAGACTTCAATCAAGTTTTACACAATGGCGGAGTATTCGCTTATCCCGCTACACTCGATAGACCAGAGGGAAAGCTCAGACACCTCTATGAAGCAGGCCCGATAGCTTTTATAGCGCACGCCGCAAAGGGGTACGCGTCTGATGGCAAGTCGTCGATTCTTGAAAAGCCAATCACAAGGCACGATCAGTGCACCCCGCTTTACGTCGGAACGACTGCCGTGGTAAAAAGACTAGAAGAGTTGATGCGCTCTTAAACGCAATTTCTTGCTGAAACCACATAACCAGTGTGCGTTATTCCAAGCGTTTTTGGACGAGTGGCGTCAGGTTTTACGTCGAACTCCCTAAGAATAGTCTCAAAAGCCTCAATTCTGACATAATTTGCCTCCTTCAACGCAAGCACGGTCTTTTCAACTTGGTTTATAGTAGGCGAAAAGCTAACAAAGTGTGCATCAGTGGTCAAACACTTTTTGAGAGGTTTTACGGCAAGCCAAGGCGTTGGCAAATCGAGTACCACAGTGTCTATGTTGTCCAAGTCAACCCCTTGTGTGACATCACCAACCTTAAGCTCAACGTTAGAAAGCAGATTCAGCCTTTCAAGGTTCTTTTTTGTGATCTTTATAGAATCTTCGTTTACGTCATAACCGTAAACCTTGCCGTCTTTTCCGACGATTTGCGCTATGTACGCGGTGAGCGCTCCGCTACCAGTTCCGGCTTCAAGAACTCTCTGGCCAGGTTTTATATCGCCCCATAGCAACATCGAACAGGCGTCTTTGGGATAGATTATCTGCGTCCTTCTTGCAAACTTTGACACATAGTCTCTTAGTGATGGTCTTAATGCAACAAAGCTGTGACCAGTGCTCGTCTTAAAGTAGGAGCCAAAGGGTTTGCCTATCAGCTGAGAACAATCGATATAGCCTTTGTGCGTGTGAAACTTCTGCCCTTCTACAATTTTTATCACAAACTGTTTATCGCCTAAAAGTATGAGAACATCAGAGCCATCTTGGATTGTCATTTGTGACATGAGAGTTTAAGAGAAACTTAGGTTCTGCTTTGGACGCTTGCGCAGTAAACACCAAATTCACGTTTGCGGATAGCTCTTTCAGTAGTGTGCTATCTCAGCGCGAAGTGTTTTATCGAACATCCTTCACCACATTGCGTAAGGGTTATATTTTGACGACAAAAAGTTTTCTGGATCGCTTTGGGAAGAATACGAGTGGCAATAGCGGGTGTTGGTAACTGCGCTTCCGCATTGGTTCAAGGCGTTCTAAAGCAAGAAGATGGCCAGTTTTTAGAAGGTCTGAGTTTTCCTGAGCTTGGTGGATACAAACCTAGCGACATCGAGTTCGTTGCCGCGTTTGACGTGAACAAAAACAAAGTAGGAAAGGACTTGGGTGAAGCTATTTTCGCGCCTCCTAATAACACACTCAAGATAATTGAACCGAGAAAGCTCGGAGTCGAGGTCATGCGAGCTCCTATACTCGACGGGCTCGGAAAGTATTTGCAACAAATGATTCCTTTAGATGATGGTAAACCCGTTGACGTTTCTGAAGTTCTCAAACGGTGTTCTGCTGACATTCTCATAAACTACGTTCCTGTGGGAAGCGAAAAGGCTGCAAGGTTTTACGCGGAACAAGCGCTGAATGCGCGCGTGGCCTTCATTAACGCAATGCCAACATTTATTGCGTCCGATCCTTCTTGGGAAAAAAGGTTTTGCGAGTCAAAAGTGCCCATTGTCGGCGATGATGTGATGAGTCAGCTTGGCGCAACTGTTTTACACAAGACGCTCGCAAAACTCTTGGTCGAAAGGGGTGTGAAAATAAAGAACACGTACCAGCTTAACGTTGGAGGAGACGCGGACTTTGCCAACATGCTCGAAGAGTCAAGGCTTAGGACGAAAAGAATAAGCAAGACGTCTGCGGTTCAAGCTATGATTCCTTACGACGTGCCAACAAGAATAGGCCCCTCAGATTTCATCGACTTTTTGGAAAACAGAAAGTACGCGTACATTATGCTTGAAGGTGTTTATTTTGGTGGTGCACCTATAAGAATCGAGCTAAAGCTTGAGGTGTGGGATGCGTTTAACAGCGCTGGTGTTATCGTGGACGCGATTAGAGTCGCAAAAATAGCAAAAGACAGAGGTTTGGGAGGGGCGATAATTTCGGCGTGCGCATGGACGATGAAACATCCACCAGTTCAGATGTCCTATGAAGAAGCGAAAAAGGCGTTACTCGAATTCGTAGAGGGAAAAAGAGAGCGTTAATTTGTACCAAGAGGTTTAGCGCTTCTCCAAATGTAGTCAAAGTATGTGTGAGCTATTTCCGCAAGCGCTGAATGTTTCGCCCAAACGGCGATTGGATTCTTTTCGATGCTCAAAAGGATCATCGCCTCAGATTTGTCGGAAACAATCCCACCACCAAACATGCTCTCCACAAGGCGTATTTCAACATCGTAGCTATTATAGAGCGGAAGAGAGCGAACAACGTCAGGCGAGCCCAAAATTTTTATTTTTAACGACGAATATCCGAGTTTGCTCTTGAAAACCGCAAGCACTTCCTCCAAACCAGGAAATAACATGGGAATTGCCACCTCTATTTCCCTTTCAGCATCTAGGATCATCGAGCAAGCCCTTGCTGTCACCTTGTCAAATCCCGTAATAAGCCAAACCTGAGGTTTTTCGGTTTGGTCCTTAGCCTCAAAAAGTGGCTCCAGTTCTTCGACCACCGCTTTTTCCGCTTCAGCGAATTTCGACTCTAAAAAGTTTCTGTGAATTTTGACTGCTTCTTTGGGTGAACGAGGTAGGTATCTTTTTGGAAATCCCTCGACTTCAATAAGCCAACCCTTTTCGACAAGTCTTTTTAGCGCTGTGTAAACTTTGCCGTAAGGCACACCGCTTGTTTGCGATAGACTCTTCGCGTCCCCTCCTCCTCTTGTTAGTGCGGCTAGGTAAAGCTCAGCTTCTGATTGCGACAAACCCAGCGCGCGTAAATGCCTTATAGCGGGTCTTGCTTCTTCCATTTACCTTCTTAAAGGCGTGGTGAAATATAAGCGGTTTCACTCGACACTCTTTTTTTGAATCTTGGGAAAACGTAAAACGCGTGGTACACTAGCACGGCAAACAGCGCGCTAATTATCGAATAACCAATGGTTTCAAGCTGTAGGTTCTTAAGTGTAGCTTGTTCGTTGAGCGCAAATTTGTCCAATGGAGACTGAATTTGTGTGGAATTAGCAAGAGAAAATTGGTACATTTTTTCTGAGCTTATTTGCCAAAGATTTTCCATATAAGTAAGATTCAAAGACAAGTTGAATGTTCGTGGGATATAATAAAAGTCGTTCATCGAAGTGTTGAGCAATTGCGCGTTTGCGCGCACAAAAGAGTCGTCGCCAAAAGTGAGCACGTCGAGTTTGTACGTCTGTTCGGCTTGAATCAAACCGTCCCATGCGCTTTTGAGCGCCCCAAAATTTTCAAAAATTAATGCGGAATAAAGCGTAAGCGCAAGACGCAAATATTTTGTTTCGAAAGTTTGGTTGTACACGCTTAAAATTTGTTGCGTTTGAGTGTCCAAAACTCCCAAGTTTTCAAGTTGATACGCTATCAAAAACTGTGTGCTAACTGGTATACTGAGAGGCGAGTAAAAGGTTTTGGCTGTGGCAATTAAGTTTTGAGCCTCATCAGAAAAAACAAACTGCACGAACTTCGTGGCAAGAGGGTTTGCGCTCGAATAGTTGAGCGCGGCCACGTACGCCAGTGTCTCGTAAACTTCGTTCTTGGGATAGACGAAACCAATTGGCAATCCTAGCGCTCTATAATACAGAGCGTAAGATGCGTAAGTCACGGTCGCACCAAACTTAGCCTGAGCGACGTAGTCAGTTGCGTCTTGAAATGTTTGAGCAACCACCACGGCGTTTGCGGTGATGTTTTTTATCAACTGCCACCCTTTAACCCAACCGTATTTGTTAAGCACGCCAAGCAAAAACTGCGCCGCACCGTCACTAGTCAACGGATTTGTGACGATAATATGGTTATTAAAAATCGCGCTCCCCAACTGGTTGTAGCTCACTGGCACAGGAAGCCCGTACTCATTTAAGTAATCATAGTTCACCATGATTCCTATTTGTGTTCCTGCAAACGCGTAAAATGTGCCATTATCGCAAGACGTGCACTCCCCTCCCACACTTTGTGGAAAGTATTCGGTGTAATTTGGTACGTTTTCTTTTAAAAGAAAGCCGCTCTTACTCAGATTAAGTAGAAAAAGGTAAGAGTCTGTGAGCACTATATCGAAGCCACGCGGATTGAAATTGGCACTTGGGTTAAAATAAGAGTAAATCACAGATCCACGAGACAAGTTTAGCGTTTTTACAAAATCGTCCACAACTGTGACCGTTAAATTCGGTGGGAGAGAAGACGCGATTCTCAAAACTTGTGGTTGTGATGCGTGGGTCAACGAAAAATGAGCTTGCGCAAAAAGTAGTAGCAAAAAGAACAAAAAAGTGTAACGCATAATTTTGGCACTGCTTCCCTCTTTTAAAGTGTTAGCCCAAAATTTATAATGGGGTAAAAACATCAACAGTTGAGGAACCTTGGGCGGTAAAGGCAAAAAGAGTTTAGCCGCAATGGAAAAGCAACAGCTAAGAATGAAAGAAGAGGAGGAGAGAAAGAAAAAGAAGGCAAAGAAAGAAGAAAAAAGGGAGCAAAAGCCCATCTATGTTTCCGCAGAGGCGTATCAGGAATTGCTCAAGCTTCTTAAGCCCAACTCTTACTACACGCTGTACGAACTAGCAACAAGACTAAACGTTCCACTAGGAATGGCGAGAAGAGCCATTAGACAACTAGAAAAAGACGGTAAACTCGTGCAAATATCTAAAGCAGGAAATTCAAGGTTATTTGTTGTAAAGTGATAAAGCGGTTAAAGCGTTCAAAAACTCCAGTAGCGCTTTTGGTTGAACAGTCTGCGCTGGATACACACTTTGTTGAGCAACTCAAGAGAAAAAGGCTTGCACTTTTTGTGATAAAAGACTTGTGGAAAGAAGGCACAAGTTTGATCGTGCAAAAATTGAAGCATTACGCTGTAATAGGAGTGGTTGAAGCAAAAACTTTAGAAGGCAGGGCTTGGGGTTCGAGTTTCGAATTTATCGCGACCTGTTTTTACATAACAGGTTTTAGGCCATTACTCATTGAGTTTGTTGGAAAAGCCCACCCCAAACATCTTAAAACAATACTCGAAGTGTTGAAGAAGGCTTATTTATTGGGCGAAGTGAGACAGTCTTCAGTAACTTTGATCGATTAACACATTAAAATATGAGCGCACAATAGGTTGAGCTATGTTAGAAAGAAAGATCATTCTTGTACTGGCAGATGGACTTGGCGATAGGCCGACAAAGAAGCTTGACCGAAAGACTCCCTTAGAGGTGGCGTTGACGCCAAACTTCGATGAACTTGCCCAAAATTCCGCGCTTGGCTTGCTTTATCCTATTGCCCCAGGAGTGACTCCTGGAAGTGACACTTCACACCTTTCGATATTCGGATACGATCCTTACGTGTACTACAAAGGCAGGGGACCTTTTGAGGCGCTGGGCGTCGGAATTGAGCTAGCTCCTAACGATGTGGCATTTCGGGGAAACTTCGCGACGCTAAATGAAAGCGGAATTGTTGTGGATAGAAGAGCGGGAAGAGAACTACCAGAAGCCAAAGAGTTAATCAGTGCGTTAAACGAAGAGCTAAAGCTAGACAACGCTCAAGTTATATTCAAACACGCAACAGAACACAGGTTTGCGCTTGTTCTCCGTGGAGAAATGCTAAGCGCTGATGTCACAGACACAGATCCTCACAAAGTGGGTGAGAGGATTCTTAAGTGTGAACCGAAGAGTGGCAAAAGAGAGGCGATGCGCACCGCACAGCTCGTAAACGAAATCACGCAAAAGGCACACGAAATTTTGGACAAGCACCCGCTAAATATTCAACGGCAAAAGAGAGGGTTGCCAAAAGCGAACGCGATATTGCTACGTGGTGCGGGTTCGCTTGCGAACATCCCAAGCTTTCAAGCGCTTTATCGCATTAAGGGATTTGCGGTTAGTGGAACTGCGATGATAAGAGGTTTTTGTAAAGCAATCGGATTAGAAGCTCCTGTGATACCAGGTGCCACTGGTGATTTCAAAACAGATGTAAAGGCAAAAGCGAAAGCCGCTTTAGATGCGCTAGAAGAGCACGATTTTGTGTACGTTCACTTTAAAGCCACAGATGCGGCTGGACACGACAAAAACGCTGAGCTTAAGGTAAAAATGGTTGAAAAATTTGACCAGCTGGTTGGCGAGCTTATGAACGGATTAAAAGGAGAAGAAGTCGTTTGCGTCACTGGAGACCATTCCACACCCGTAGATTTGGGCGAACACTCTGCAGACCCTGTTCCGCTTTTAATAAGCGCACCAGATGTTCACGCTGATGGTGGCAGGTTCACAGAGGCAGCGTGCGCTTTTGGCTCACTTGGAAGGCTTTATGGTCGTGACCTTATTCGTGTTCTGTTAAACCAAGCGAACCGAATAGCAAAGTTTGGTGAATGATTTTTGGAGTTGAAAGAGCTTCATCGCTTGATGGAACAAGCATCAATTCTTTACCATCGCGCAACTTTTGTGTGCCATCCAGACAGGTTTCAAGAAGTGGAATCGTTGCTCAGTTTAAAAGGCTATTTCGTGTTTCACGAAAGGCCTTGCGTAAAACTTCCGAACACCGCGCAACCGCTCGAAGCCGTCCACTACGAAAAGCTTCTTGGTGACACTGTAAACTTTGTGGTTTATGATGCCACACTTTTTTACGACCCAAACGCGCTTTCAGCGGCGACTTACTGCGTTAAGGGTGGAGGAGCCTTTGTGTTACTCTTTGACGAGGAAAATCCACCATACTATCCACCCATTGGAAAATCAGAGTTGAGCGGCGTGTTACTAAAAAGATTTGTTGAGTTTGTAAGACAAAATGGACTTTGCGCTTTTCTCACAAAAACACAATCAGAGTTTAAGTTTGCGAGCGAACTTGCGCAGTACAAACAATCTCAGGGAAAATTCAAAACAGAGGACCAAGAAAGGGCGTTTAACGAAATCACAAACTGGCTTCTTCTTGGTAAAGAAAGAGTGTTTGTGCTATCATCAAAACGAGGAAGAGGAAAATCGTCAACACTTGGAATGGCTCTTGCCGAAATTCTTGACACCTTTAGCGGAAAAATTTGTGTGACTTCATCAAAACGTAGCGCGTTGGACGCACTTGTTTTTCACTTTAAACAAGAAACAAAAAGGCAAGGCTTAAAATTTGATGATGATCTCTGGGGTAAGCGTGTCACTTACGGTAATTGCACCCTGCTTTTCTGTGGGTGGAACAAAGTTCCTTGGGGTTGGATTACGATTGTGGACGAAGCGTCTACGCTTTCCATGAGCGCAATTCTTAATATAGCAAAGAGGTCGAAAAGGGTGCTACTTTCTACTACAATTTACGGATACGAAGGTAGTGGGAAAAGCTTTGCGATGCGTGTTCTTTCTACACTTTCAAAACTAGGGTTTGAAATAAAGAGCTTTGAAATGTCTCGACCCATTCGCTTTTCTGAAGGCGATCCGCTTGAAAGGGCGGTCGACAGGACCTTCGTTTTTGAGCCTTCTGGTATACACATCGCAAAAAACGTCGTAAATCCAAAGCTTGAAAGTTTTGGGGCGAAGGAGCTACTAAAGCTGGGAAGCGAAAATTTGGAAAGCTTGTACTCCATTCTTACTGAAGCTCACTACAGAAATGAGCCAAGGGATTTGGCGCATATTTTGGAAAACCCAAATTCTACGCTGTTTGGTCTAAAGGCGGACGATTGTTATTGCGCTGTCGCTCACACACAGCCTGACGGACCGCTTGAACCCACAAAGCTAGAGGCTGTGCTAAAAGGAGCAAGCTTTCCTGGTAACCTGATCACAGAAAGGCTAATAGCAAGAACTGGCGACACGCTTTTTTCCACGCTTTCTGGATTAAGAGTTGTTCGAATAGCGGTTCATCCAGAGTTACAGGGAAAGGGACTTGGTTCGATTCTTTTGAAAGCGATAGAAGAACACGCGAAAGCAAAGCGCTTTCACTGGGTTGGCGCATCTTTTGTAGCGGATTTAGAAGTCGTCAAGTTTTGGTTTAGAAATGGTTATACCTTTGTCTCCCTTTCTTGGTCAAAGCCGGCTTATGCCGAAGCACCTTCTGTAATATGTGTGAAACCTCTTTCAGAGTGCGCAAGCGAATATCTCCTCAGAAACAAAGCGCTTCTACAAGAAGCTTTTTTGAGCCTTTTACCGTACGAGCTAGTTGACTTAGAAACTTACGCTTATATAGTAAAAAGTTTGGGTGATAAAATCCGACTTTCAAAAAACGTAGAAAGGCTTCGCCTTTTTTGTGAATGGAACTTGCCGTTAGAACTTGTTTTGCCAGAGCTCAGGCAAACAGTTTTTGCGCTCGCCCAAGCGCTAGAAGTGTCCGAGCTTAAGTTGGTCCTTCAAGCGCTTATTAGACCTCTTTCCCGCTCTAAAAAGCGCGTGTTAAGGCTTGTGATTTCAAACGCTTTGGAAAGACTTTATTAGAAGTTCCAACTCAAAAAGCACGAGTGAGTATGCCCAAAGTAAGAGTTGGGCTTGTGGGTTACGGAACAATTGGAAAAAGGGTTGTGGAAGCGGTAAACAAGCAACCGGATATGCAAGTGGTTGGTGTGGTAAAAACCAAACCAGACTTCTTTGCGCAAATACTTCTTTCAAAAGGGTTTGAGCTTTACGCGGCTTCACGCGAATCTTTTGAAAGCATGTCAAAAGCTGGCCTTGAAGTAAAGGGTGTGCTCGAAGAGCTTTTAACAAAGTGTGATGTTGTAGTAGACTGCACGCCTGAAGGCACGGGCGCCAAAAACAAACCGCTGTACGAAAGGGCGCGTGTTAAGGCGATTTTTCAAGGAGGAGAAAAGCGCGACGTTGCAGAGGCGTCGTTTGTAGCAGAAGTGAACTATCAAGAAGCGCTTGACAAAACGTTCGTGAGAGTCGTTTCGTGTAACACTACGGGTCTATCTAGAACGCTTGGACGCTTGAACGCAGAATTTGAAATCAAAAAGGTTCGAGCCACGATAATAAGAAGAGGCGCTGATCCCGTTGAAACAAAAAGAGGCCCGATAAACGCGCTTATTCCCAATCCACCTCATATACCGAGCCATCACGGACCTGATGTTCAAACCGTGATTCACGATTTGCCAATCGTGACTTCTGCAGTGATAGCACCAACAACTCTTATGCATCTACATGTTGTGAACGTCGAATTTGCTCAAAAGGTCACAAAAGACGGGGTTATAGACGCGTTGTCACGCTCTAAAAGAATAAGATTCGTGGATTCTTCAAACGGCTTTGACTCAACCGCTTCGATCATAGAGTTTGCAAGAGATTTGGGGAGAGCTAGGGGAGATGTGCCAGAAGTGGTTGTTTGGAGGGATTCTTTGACAGTCATGGACAACGAGCTATACTACATGCAGGCGGTGCACCAAGAGTCCATTGTCGTACCTGAAAACGTGGACGCAATAAGGGCGGTGACTGGTCTTGAAAGAGAAGCTGCGCGCTCAATTTCTCTTACAAACAAGACACTAGGCCTTGAGTAGTGGGAAGTCCCAATTGTTTAAAGTTGCGTCAATAGGAAACGCCAACGTGGACATAACTTATAAGCTGAGCAGACTTCCAGAAATGGACGAAATAGTGCTAGCCGATTCCTACGAAATCACCACTGGAGGATCTGCATCGAACTACTCATATGCGATCGCCAAACTTGGTGCAAAATCTCACTTCATAGGGGCGATTGGCAAAGATTTGCTAGGAGAGTTCTTTCTAAAAGAGTTGAAACAAATGGGCGTAGACGTTTCAATGGTTCAACAAGTGGACGCAAACACTGGTTGCGTCAGCATTCTAATAGACCAAACTGGAGAAAAAAGAGGTGTGGCGTGGAGAGGCGCAAACCTGAACCTAAAACCCACTGAAGCTTGGCTTACACTTAAGAGCTTTGACCTTGTTCATCTTGCTGGGTGCACACCAGATGTGTCCAATTGGGTTGTGCAAAACATCCCAGTAAAAAAGAGCTTTGACCCAGGTTCGTCATCCGAGAAGTATTCCGAAAAAGAGTTGTTATCAACGGTTTCTTCTTGTGAAGTGTCTTACCTGTCAACGAGGCAAGTCAGACTTGTGGAGCAAAAAAGCGGTGTTGCCATAGCTGAGTTCGCACGCCTAAAACAAGTCGTGCTTATTGAGAAAAGAGGAAGTAATGGCGTTAGCGTGTACTCGCCCACAATTTGCTTTTCAATCGCGCCTGTTAAAGCGAACGTCGTTGACACGACGGGTGCTGGTGACGTTTTTTCTGCGTGTTTTGATTACATCTACTTTACAGAACACGACTTGGTAAAGGCGGCAAAATGGGCAACCGTAGCCGCTTCACTTAAAGTCACCAAGTTGGGAGCAAAGGCGGGAGTTCCTACGTATCACGAACTATCTGAAGTTGTCGCCAATTTTGAACAAAGTGTAATGCCTTTGCCGATTTAAGAGTACGAAAGGATTAAATCTTTTTACAACAAAATAGAACGAGCTAAGTTGGGCGTTATAAAAAACATTCAGGGCTACGAGCTTCTTGATTCTCGTGGAAACCCCACGGTTTACGTGGAAGTTGAGACGAGTTCGGGCGCAAAGGGTTTTGGTTACGCGCCAAGCGGCGCGTCCACTGGTAAAAGAGAAGCGGTGGAATTAAGAGATGGCGGAAAAAGGTATGGCGGAATGGGTGTGCTAAAGTGCCTCGAAGCGTTAAACAACCGAGTAAAACCTGCGCTTTTAGGTCAAGAGCTCGAACCCGCTTTAATCGACTCAATTCTTGAGCAAGTAGACGGAACTCGCAATTTTTCATCGATCGGCGCAAACACGTCTACGGCGGTTTCTATTGCGTGCCACAGAGCAAAAGCGCAAGAAGAAGGAATCGAGCTTTATCAGCTTTTTCTTAAAGAAAAACTTGTACTTCCAACGCCCATGTTCAACATTATAAACGGTGGAAAACACGCAGGCAATGCGCTTGCGATTCAAGAATTCATGATCGTTCCTCATGCGTCGAGCTTTTCTGAAGCGTTAAGAATTGGTGTTGAAGTGTACCACACTCTTAAAAACTTGTTAAAGGAGACCAAAGGCGCTTTCTCGATCAACGTGGGTGATGAAGGAGGTTTCGCGCCCCCGTTTACAAAAACCAGAGAGGCGCTTGACGTACTAAGGTTGGCGGTAAAAAGAAGCGGTTACACAGAAAGTGAGGTGATGTTTGCAATCGATTGCGCTGCATCAAGCTTTTATCGTAACGGTTTTTACGAAATTGACCAAGAAAAGAAGAACGCGGATGAGCTTTTGGAGTACTATGAAAGGCTTGCTTCGGAATATCCCTTAATTTCGATCGAAGACCCGTTTTATGAAGATGATTGGGAGTCCTTTTGTGCTATCACAAAGGCTCTTAGAAAAACTAGGATAGTGGGCGACGACCTTCTTGTTAGCGACAGCTCAAACCTGAAAAAAGCAAGCGAAATTGGCGCGTGTAACGGCGTGATCGTAAAAGTGAATCAGGTTGGAACTGTTTCAAGAGCGCTAAACACAGTGAAAAGCGCAAAAAATCTGGGATATCTTGCGATCATAAGTCACAGAAGCGGTGAAAGCGTAGACGACTTTATTTCTCACTTTGCGTCTGGACTTTCAACAGGCGCCATCAAAAGTGGCGCACCGGCGCGTGGGGAAAGAGTTTGCAAATACAATCGTTTGTTGTTAATTGAAGCAAGAGAGAAGGGTGCGCTTTTCAATGGGATAAACTCGATTAAGGTGTGACGCGTGTCCGCGGTAGTTTTGCAAAACGTGAGCAAACGTTTTGGAAGTTTTTTGGCACTAAACGAAGTGAGTTTTTCTATCGAAAAGGGGGAGTCTTTCGCGCTAATTGGTCCAAATGGCGCAGGAAAAACCACCACACTCAGAATAGTTTGTGGGCTTGTTAAACCCTCGTCAGGATTGGTTAAAGTGTTTGGCGAAGACCCTTCTAATTCGCGCATAAGGTCGCAAATTAGCATTTTACCAGAAGACGCCGGTGTTTACGAAAAGCTAACCGCTTGGGAAAGCATATACTACTACGCGCTACTTCGTGGTCTTGACAAGAGTAGTGCTGAGCAGAAAGCGGAAGAGCTCATTCGCGTTCTCGATTTGCAGCAAAAAAGGAACGAATATGGAGTAAAGCTGAGCAAAGGTCTAAAAAGAAAAGTGTTGATAGGCATGTGTCTTGTGAACGACCCAAAACTTCTTGTGCTCGACGAACCCACTGACGGTTTAGATGTAAGGTCTGCAAGGAATGTAAGGGAGCTTCTTAAGGCTTTGGTGAGCGAAGGAAAAACGCTCATCGTGTCTTCACACAACATGCTTGAAATACAAGATGTTGCCCAAAAAATAGCGATAATCAACAAGGGAAAACTCGTGGCAGAAGGGGAGCCAGATCGTCTGCTCGCGAATTACGGCGCGCGTTCTCTTGAAGAGCTTTTCCTTGGTTTGACAGAGGAGGGTGTCACTTAGTGTCCACATGGCTTGTGGTTTTCAAAAAAGACTTAAAGGAGCTATTTAGAAACAGAAAGGCGCTGCTTATGGTCACTGTACTACCACTTCTACTTTTTTCAGCGATGGGCGTGCTCAGCAACTACTCTCTTACGAAGACCCCAACGGTTATTGCGGTTGTGAATGAAGACACGGGTTATGCGAACACGAACTACGGTGCTAAGCTAATATCCTTAATTCAAAACTTAGGTTCAAGTGTGGACGTGCTGATATTAAACGAACCGAACTTTTCTTTGGCCACAAAGCTTGTTCAAAACGGTGAAGCGAATCTTGCGCTCGAAATACCAAGCAATTTTTCGCTAGCGCTCAACCACACAGCGTTGACCACGTCCATCGTTCTATTTGTAAAGCCGGGTGACGCAAAGTCTCAATTGGCGAACCAAATCGTGTCCACCGCGCTTAGCCAAATTTCCTCGCAAGTCGCTTACGAAAGGGTGAAAAGGCTTGCAGGACAAAACGCTACGAACATTATAAATCCGATTAGAGTTTTGGTTTACGTGCCAAAACCTACCGGCTTTTTTGGAACAACTGCTTCATCACCGTATTCTGGGTTGCTCCCTGCGCTAATAGTTCTTCTTTCCGTGGAAACCAATATCGGGCTTATCGTTGACAGCTTGGTCGGTGAAAAGGAAAGAAAGACTCTGGAAATGCTACTTCTTGCAACGCCAAGTAGACTTGGGCTTATCACCGGAAAAACTCTCGCGGTTTCAGTTGTGTCAGTTCTTTCCGCTATTGCGACGATTGTCGGACTGTTTCTCGAAGTGAGTCTTACATTTAGCGGACTAGCGGCGAGCATCACGCCACAAAGCCTCAGAGTAAGCCCGCTTGCAGCGCTTTTGATCGTTTTAGTTCTTGCGCTCACGGTTGGCACGACTCAGCTTATAACGGCGGTGCTAAGCGCTTACGCCACAAACACCAAAGAAGCGAACGCGAGTATTGGCATAGTGATGAGCCTTCCGTTGATTTCCATGTATCCGCTTCTGTTTTCTTCTCTATACTCCCTTCCTCAAGCCGCTCAGTACTTTATGTACTTACTCCCATTTACGTATAGCTACCTTCTGTTGTACGGTATTCTGATAGGTCCCGTCTCTTTGTTTGATTTGATTTACGCTATTGCGCTTATAGCCTATCTGTTTTTCTTGCTATGGCTTACCGTAAAGCTATACGGAAGAGAGAGTGTGATCACGGGTGGCGGTTCCACTTTTTGGTTTAAGAGACCTCGGCTACCCCAGAGTTCGCATCACAACTCAGAGGACATGACTTTCGTCACTGGTCAAAAAAGAAACGCAAAAGCACACTTTTTAATTTTATTAGCGCGCATGAATTTCGATCACGTCACCATCCGCAAGCTCGTGATCAAGCCCAACCTTTGCCCCTCCAAACTTTACAGAGCTTCCCCAAACTCTTGCGTATTCAAAGGTTTCAAGAAGTTTAGAGTGAACGCTTTTTACGACGTCCATCACGGTTGAACCTTTTTTTAAAATCAAAGGACGTGCCGATCTGCTCTTTTCGTTTAAGGGTTTTGTGTAAATTCTGATGATCTGAGCAAGAGAGAAAACGGTTTCGCCAAACTTCTGTTTAAACTCGTTAGTTGAAAAGTTGAGCACAGGAGAATATGGAAGAAGCTTTTCGAGTTTTTGAATCGCGTTTTGTGAACTTAAAGAATCCGATTTTGTAAGCACAACAACGCTTGGCTTTACGAGCGAACCCTGTAGCACAGCGGCTTCTACATCGTCCAAATACGCGGGTCCGTTGATGACAACCAGCGCGTTCGTAATTCCGTACTGTCTGAGTAGCTCCGCCACTTCTTTATTCGTGCACTTAGGATTGCCCGTCGCCATGACGTTAACCCCTCCAGTCGCTCTTTTTATTATCTTGACTTGAGCCTTGAGTGGTCTTAGAAAAACATGGTTACGCTCTAAAACGCTAGTAAGAAGCGCCACTTGGGCTTCAATAGCTTGAGTTGAGTCGATCACAAGCGCGATAACGTCCGCGTTCCTTGCAGTGGTTGTAGCAAGAGACGTGAACCTGTTTTGTCCTTCGAAAATGGAAGGTGTGTCCACAATTTGGAACATCAAATCTAGGTAAACCATCATGCCAGGTGTTGGCCTTTGTGTTTCAAAGTTGACACTTGTTGAAGGATGGTTCAAACCTGTGAGCGTGTTAAAAACGAACGTTTTTCCGCTATCTGGCACTCCGATAAGCGCGATTTGCGCCGCGCCTTCTTTTTCTACAAGATAGCTCACGCCTTTGCCCTTGCGCCGCATTCGCTCTTCTTCTAGTTCTTCCTTTAAGACCGCAATTTGGTGTCTAATTTGGTGTCTGAGCTTTTCTGTGCCTTTGTGGTCTGGAATGGCAGACAAAAACTGTTCTAGTAACTCAAGTTTCTCTTGTTTGGTCTTTGCTTCTTGAGCTTTTACCCAAAGCGCTTGAGCCTGTGGCGGAAGGTTGGTGGGCAATGGCGATCACCTTCGGTAAAAATATATTGTGCGAGACAATTCTTAACCTTAACTCAGGCGATGATGAACCCAGATTCACGCTGAAGCTCGTGTCGAAGAAGAGCCGAGCTGAGCCACTTTTTTGAAAGTCGCAAGTTTAATATTTTTATTTATTGAGCTATGAACAAATTGTATTACCAAATCATTTCCGTGTTACTCGTTTTAGTTTCCGCCCCCATTGCCTATAAAGCGCGCTTTCTTGACGCATCAGGTACGCTTGCAGCAAGCTTACTCGGAGTGATAGTTGGAGTTACACAAGGACCAGTTTTTCTTTTACTTTTGATGTTATTTCTAGGAACAAACAGTGTTTTTACAAAAATAGGATATGTGAAAAAGGCGCTAGCTGGCGCTGCTGAGCCAAAAGGAGGTGCAAGAACGTGGAGGAGTGTTGTGGCAAATGGCCTTGTTGCGACGATCTTTGCAGTATTAGGAGTGTTTTCGCACTCTCTCTTTGTCATAGTTGGAATGCTAGCCGCGCTTTCAGCTGCTTCTGCTGACACCACAGCAACCGAGATAGGTTTGCTTAGCAATTCAAAGCCTAGGCTTATCACAGACTGGTCGGAGGTCGCTGCGGGAACATCGGGTGGCGTCACTTCACTAGGCTTTTTTGGCGCGTTCCTTGGGGCGGCGATAATGGCATTAACGAGCGTGATTCTTGTGTTTTTCATTTGGCCTAGGCTTCCAAATGCGCTTTTTTCCTTCGACCCTGTTAAAGGAAGTGTTACGAAACCTTGGAGTTACGCTTTCTCTGTTCTAATCGGCGGCTTTTGTGGTTCGATTTTTGATAGTGTTTTAGGGGCAACGGTGCAAGCAAAGTACAAATGCGTAAGTTGTTCAGCTTTAACCGAAAAGAGAAAAGTTCACTGTAACAAACCTGTGCGTTTCTACTCAGGAGTAAGGTGGATCGACAATGACTTTGTGAACTTAATCTCGTGCTTTGCTGGCTCAGCAGTGGGTTTGCTTTCCTTTTTACTCCTACGCTGACACAAAACGAAAGACTTTTAGCTAAATCGCTTTTAGAATAATTAAAGCCCACGTCGTCTAGTCCGGTCTAGGATAGGGGACTGTCACTCCCCTGACCCGGGTTCAAATCCCGGCGTGGGCGTTGAGTTTCCAAAAGCTTAATTTGTAAGGTTAAGCTTAAGAAGAATAGGGGCCGTCTGCTAGCCTGGTAGGCGAGGTGCTTCGGGCGCACCTGACTGGAGTTCAAATCTCCACGGCCCCATAATTTTTCGCATAAAAACTTTCTAAAACATCGAATTCTCAATACTCTTTTGACTTTAGTTCTTTTTGAGTTTACAGCTTGTGTCACCATAATATTCATAAAGTCTAAACGAACATTTGCTTATTGTTAATAAAATTTCCCCAGCTGGTGTGTAGCAATCTTTGGGTCGTATTTTCCTACAACTCTTACAGTGTTACACTTATTTCTCTAAGGATGAGCAATATGAGTCAATCCGCAATATTGGCGAAGGTTCTATAAAGTCAAACAAACATGCCAAAGTCACTACCAACAAAAGTGTGGTGTACAAACCGATTTTTAATTAGGCAGTGAAAGTAAAAAGCTGTTTTCAAAGGAAGCTGAAGTTTAAGTGAATACGTAATAAGTGCCACGAAAAATGAATGCGCGTTCAAGCGGCCTTATGTTTCTAGGGGTCAAAAAAATCGCAAATTTCACGATAGCGCCCATAACTTGGGCCTTTTGTAGAGCTATTTTTTGATATCAACGTGAAAATAGTGGTAAGCGTTCACCTAATCTCATATAACAAACTGCGTAGTACAAGCTTCAAACCATTTTTGGAAAGCTCCTAACTTTCAGAGTACATAAATTGTGAGCTTAGCTGAAAAACACTTGTTCCGCAAAACTTTCAGCCATTGTGTTAGAGTTCAGTGCATCACTGAGACTCAAAGTTTTCGTCTTTTGCGATATATTTTGTGCTTTAAAGCGTACGCGCTAAGCCGTTTTTCTTAAAACGTTCGAACTCACCAGATCCCATACGCTCTTCCAGGCGCGTTCGGTTTAACCTTCGTTGTTTATAAAGCTTCCAAAACCTCGCCCAAGCGGGGATTCCGAAAGCTCTAAAGGTGACCATGCGAAAACACTCACAAGTACGCGCGGAGCGCGGGGACGCCTGGTGTAGACCAAGGCCTTCGTAACCCTCGAAGGAAGGGATCGAGTTTGGTCGTGGAAGCAGGAAGCTCCAGCCTTCAAGCTAAGGTAGCTCACTTCTTTTCTCACCCAAGAGGTTTGAAAAGTTTATATTTCTTAAATCTATAATTTTTCTAAAATATTGTTAGATACACTTATTTTTTGATGCTAAGCAACTAAAATGTGAATCTCAATTCGCACATCTTATTTGCAATGGCAGTAGGAATGGCCGTGTTTCATGACGTTAAAATTTGTGTGCTTTTAGGAATTGGCGCGGCTTTACCAGATTTGGACCGGGAATACATATTAACAAATAAACTCAGCTTGGCCAAACATCAGCTTCATCGCGCGCTTTTTCATAACATCTTTTTTGCGTTTGGCATGTACCTTTTCAACCCGTTTCTGGGGTTAGGTGTAATTCTACATATAATGCTGGATATGCTAACGTCACCAACAGATCGGGGGGTTGAGGTGCTATTTCCACTTGATAGGATCATTCAAGATTTTCACTTGGATTACGATGGGATATTAAAGGAAAAACGTAGGATCCTGTGGTATTTAGAAGACCCACTCAGAGTGATCACCCGAACCACAGAAAAAGAGCTTGCGCCAACAAGCAAATCTCCTTGGGTCAGAGTATACGGGCCGTTTAAAAATAGTAGAATTGCAGACTGGACGGTTTTTTACTCTTCGATAATATTCCTTATTCTTTTCGACTCGCAAGACTTGGTCGCTTGGACGCTACAACTGTTATTGGCTTTGAAACAATATTTTCCTTTGATCACTGGAATAGTGCTTTTTTACATGGGAGGCGAAATATGGAGAAGAAAACTTCAATCTTCTGGTAAGGGCAGACTTCTGGTAAGGGCAGAACAATTATCGCTGTATTAATGCTTAGTGGCGTTGCCGTTTTGGTCTACGGCTGTTTTAGAATATTTTCTCCGCCTAGCTTTATCTTTGACGATATCAAAACCATTGTCTTTGCGATTTTGTCGTTTTTAACAGGCGTTGTTATAGCTTTTGTTCATGTTAAAAAAAGGCATAAAATTGCAACACTTTGAATTACGCTAATCCTTTATGAATGTCACAAGTTTAAAGCTCAAGAATGTTACATCTTAAAAAAATTTCGTCAAACGTATTTCTTGCGCTTTTTGTTTTTTGTTTTTTTGGGTATGGTTTTGTAAGTAAAAGGGTATTTGACTACCTCGCTTATATCAGTGCTGTGTGTTTAATTCTTTCTTCTATTGAGCGAAATTTCACAGAAACTCTGAGAAAAGTCGGGATTGCGCTTATAGAAATTGGGCTTCTTTCCCTTGTGTTTAGCATCATCGGATGGAATGCGCTTGGACTATACTCTCAAACGTACTTTTGGATTGCGCTTTTAGGCTTTGTGATCGTGGTTTCGCTACCACTTTTGACTAAAAGGAATCAAGCCCTCCCTTTAGGCTAAAAACGTTTTCGTAGCCTAAACTTCTCATTTTTGATGCCAAGATTTTGGACGTCCCACCGTGTGGACAAACGAACACTATGGGTTTTGAAGGCGCAACTTGTGCGATCAAAGACAGAAATTCCTCTTTGAACTTTGCTTCCTTTAAAGATCTTTCGTCAATTTGTATCACTTCCTCGATATTTTTGATTTGCCAGCTTTCCAAAGTGACACCAAAACGCGATCGAATTTTCTCACACACCGTTGCTTTTACTTCTTTGGGTGTAAAAGAAGGAATAGGGTCAACAAACAGAAGACGCGCTCCTTTTTCAGCAATCAATTTTTCAACCTTCGTCTCGTCCACCGTGACGCTTTCGTCAATTTCAAAAGCGGCTGTCTCAGTTGGCTTATCATACCTTTTTGAAGAGTCGTGAAAAAGCAAAACGCACACTGCGTTGTTCAATTGTTTTTGTTCGATATACTCAAGTGCACACCACAGCACTAGCATGCTACTATGACCGCCAGTGAGATCCAAATCTTTATTTTTTGAAAATTCTTCGTTGATTTTCCACATGAACGACACCTTTTCAAGTGGCTTATCTATTTCCACTATTTCTACTAAATCGCTTTTTGCGTTTTTTTGTAAAAGAGAAAACAGTTCTTGGTAGAACCTTCTTCTTTTTGCGTTATCAAGGTCAACTATACCAAACACGTCTTCCCCACGCGGTAATGCGATCACAAGTTTTACACGAATGTCTTTTTCTATAAAGAACTGCGTAAGACCAAGCGCAGTTCCAAACGTTCCCCCAGATAGAAAAACAAAGAGCTTTTTTCCGTTTTTTAGGTATTCATCAACGCCCTTTATGATGGATGGTGCAGTTACAGTTTTGTGAATTTCTGGATTTGCGGAATTTGTGTACTGGTCGAGCATCAAAATTTTGCCTTTTCCACGTTCAACAAGCCTTTTAGAATACGCTATTGCGCCAGTTGGCTCGTCTGTAGGACAGTAATTAATCGGTAGCTTTACTAGTAATACAAAGGGTGTACGATTATGTGTCTCGATAAATTGTAGTACGGAATCAGTGTCTGAAGGGTCTTCGAGCTCCAAAGTTTTTGCGTTAAAGCGTCTTACAAGCTCCATTTCAAAGTGCGAAGAAATCTTTCTTGAAACCACCATAACAAATGAGTGTCCAAGAGAGTTCAGGATTTCCGCAAGCGCTAAACCGGTGTTACCAGAGGTGGGTTCGACCACGATTTTTTCGGGTTTCAGTTTTCCTTCTTTTATCGCCCTTTCGACCATTGCGAAGGCGGGTAGAGACTTAGCCGTACCATAAAACGGCAATGAACTGAAAGGTAGGGCAAACAAAACTGTGTCGTTGGAGCGTAGACTTTTCGCAAACGTTTTTTCTACCTCGTTTGTTATTTCGTATAACGGTAGATATATACCCCTGTGTAAAGATTTTTGAAATTCATGAAAGGTCTGAAATCGTTCGCTTCTTAAAGAAGCAAACTGAATCACCGCACACTTTTATTCACATGTCTTTATACAATTTGGCAATTTATGAGCTTTGTGCCGTGTTGAGGTAGACATTTTGAAATAAAGTTCAGTGTTTAGTGTAGCAGTTTTGTGTAAGTGACAAAATATGACATGAGCCAAAAACAAATGAATGTATAAATTTTGTTCGGAATAAATTATTAAATCTGTACATTATCTATAAAAACTATACAAAGATTTTTGTATAGTTTTTTGCTATAAGTTAAGTATAATAAAGAAATCATTATGTTTTCTTTTTTATTTTTCTATCGAAAACTTTATTATCTAGAAAATAATACTAATTAATTACGCATGTCTAGCGCAGAATCACCTCAAACTGAACAAAAACAGACGCTTGTGATTACAAAAGTAGTAGAAGCGGATAGAAAACTTAAGAGAGAACTTGGATTCTTTGACCTTTTAGGCCTCTCGATGGGTGGGATAATCGGCTCAGGATGGCTTTTTGCGGTGAACGCCGCAGCCGCTGTTGCTGGACCATCTGTGATTCTTTCTTGGATAATTGGTGGCATTCTCATTCTTTTTGTTGCGCTTGTGTACGCCGAAGTTTCAGGCATGCTTCCCAGAACTGGTGCAATAGTGAGATATCCACATCTTACACATGGTAGTTACACTGGATATATTATGGGTTGGGCATACCTACTATCTGCCGTAACCGTTCCTACAATAGAAGCTGAAGCCGTAGTGGGTTACGCCGCTTCTTATATTCCTTCTCTTACACAAACTGTGAAAACAGTTTTTGGACCAGTTAGTGTTTTAACACCTCCTGGAATAGCATTTGCGTTCGTTTTACTTGTAGTGTTCTTCTTTCTTAATTATGCTGGGATTAAGATTTTGGGAAAGACAAACACTTATGTAACAGTCTGGAAAATTGTCATACCGGTTCTCACTTTCATCCTTTTGTTTGCCGCTTTTAACTCAAGTAACATCACCTCATTACCTGGCGGTTTCTTCCCTTACGGAGTTTCTTCAATGTTTCTTGCAATTCCTACCGCTGGTATAGTTTTTGCCTATCTCGGATTTAGACAAGCGCTTGAATTCGGTGGTGAGGCCAAGAATCCACAAAAAGATGTTCCCAGAGCTACCGTGAGCTCAATACTCATTGCGCTGGTGATATACACTTTGTTACAAATCGCGTACATAGGAGCATTGAAATGGAACGTTGCTGGCTTAAGTCCAGGGGACTGGGGCGATTTAACAAAAAGTTCAGTACCTTATAGTAGTGGACCACTTTACGTTGCACTTTCAAAAAGTGGAATTGCGGCACTCGCCGCTTTTTCTTATGTACTACTGTTTGACGCATATGTGTCGCCATCGGGCACGGGTTGGATTTACACCGGTACAGGCACAAGAACTTTTTATGGGCTTGCAACAGACGGTTATCTTCCTGAGGCATTCATCAGGGTAAATAAAAGAGGTGTTCCTTTGATATCGCTCATTGCAGCTTTTATCGTTGGCGTGTTCTTCTTATTACCTTTTCCGTCTTGGTACCTTTTAGTGGGGTTCATTAGCTCAGCAACTGTTTTTACATATATGATGGGCGGTGCCGGAATTTCTGTATTTCGAAAGACAGCGTCTCAGCTTCCAAGACCGTATAAGCTTCCTGCAGTGAGCGTTTTAGCACCAATAGCCTTTATTGCAGCCTCAATGATTGTTTATTGGTCAGGTTTTACTGTGCTATTCTTTGTGTTTACAGGAATACTCGTAGGTCTTCCATTATACTATATATTCTACGCACCAAAAGGGCTAGGCGTATCAAGAGCTCTTAGCGTAGTTCTTGGTGTGGTCTTTTGGGCTATTATCGGATATCTTAGCTATTACGCTTATCAAAACATTGTTTACTATTTTGCTTCTCATGTGACTTCTAGCGGGACTATCACTGCCTCACAAGGTTCTTATATTTTATCGCACTTCTTGGTTTACTTTCCAGCGCTTTCTGCCCTTACGATAGTGTATACGCTGATCTTCCAATTCTTAAGCAAACCAGAGAAAAGAAGGCAAGTCGTAGGAGGCTGGTGGCTCATTGTGTATTCACTTGCTACGATGGCTCTGTCCTTCTTTGGTGCCTTTGGCCTTCTTCCTGTAAATGGTGTGACTCCAATTGGCTTTCCGTTTGACACGCTTATCATGGTTGGGTTGTCTCTAGCATTTTACTTTGGTGCTTATTACAGTGGCTACTTTACTGAAGACCTTAAACAACTTCTTTTGGTTGAAGGAGTTCAGCAACAAAAACCGTAATACAGTTGTTTTAAACGCCCCCGGGGAGATTTGAACTCCCGACCTACTGCTTAGGAGGCAGTCGCTCTATCCATGCTGAGCTACGGGGGCAAGCTTGTTTATTATCTGTTCCAAGCTTAATTCAACTTGATTCCCGCTTTTAAGCTCTTTTAAGGCGTACAAACCCGTTTGCACTTCCTTTTTTCCGACGATCACGGTGTGTGTGAAGCCCGCAACATCCGCGTATTCCAGTTGTCTTCTTAAGCTCCACTTTTTTATGGGGTATTCCGCCACGATTTCCGCGTTTCTGAGCGATTGGCAAAGCGCTATTGCGTGCGACCTTACCTCATCGCTTACGATTGCGATAAATACTCTGTTTGGCTTTGGCAAATTGCGAAAGACACCTTTTCTTTCGAGCGCAATCAAAAGCCTTTCCACACCACCCGCGGCGCCTGTCGCAGGAAGAGCCCTTTTTCCGTAAATTCCCGTAAGTTTGTTGTATCTTCCTCCACCAAAAATCGAAAGGGAACCCAAGCTTTGCTCAAACCCCTCAAAAACAATTCCATCGTAGTAGTCAAGCCCTCTTACGATTCCAAGGTCAAGCTCGCACATGGAAGAAACGCCTAGCGAACTAAGCTCATCCCACACAATCTGAATTTCTGTTAGCGCTTCCTCGATCTTTGCGTTGCTTTTTCCGAGTGCACTTGAAACAAAGTCGACCGACCCCCTTAAACGCACACTTCCAAGTAGCTTTTCCACGTCTTCGTTTTTGAGTCCCGCTGTCTTTAGCATAGAAATCAGCTCTTCATGAGAAACCTTTTGTGATTTGTCAAGAATTCTTAAAATCTCCAATCTCTTTGTTTCGTCAAAAGTTCCGATCGACTCAAGTATTCCATCAATTAGTTTTCTACTCGAAATCCTTGCGCGTATTCCACTAAGCCCGACCTTTTTCATTGCGTCCAAAGACACCGCTATAACTTCTGCGTCGGAATAAGGCTCCTCTGACCCAAACTCCTCAACATCCCACTGCCAAAAACACCTGTATCGACCAGCCTGTGGCTCATCATACCTCCACATCGGAGAGATCGCGTAAAGCTTGAGTGGTTCAGGATATGCGAAGTTGTTCGCAACCATTCTCGCAATTCCCACGGTAAGGTCAAACCTTAATCCGAGGTCTCTACCAGACTTGTCCTTAAAGTGGTAAATTTCGGCGGTTATCGCTTGTCCGCTTTTTGCGGTCAGAGTTTCCAGATGTTCCACAAAGCTAGGCTCAACCCTTTTGAACCCATAAGAGCGTAGAACTGTTTCTATTTTGTCGTAAACCCACATCCTTTTTTCCATTTCTTCTACATCTATGTCCTTCATTCCTCTTGGTGGAGTGTACTCTGTCATTTTCACAAAGTAACGCAAACGAGCAAAAAAGGTTTTGCTAGACAAGTGCGCCTATTAGAAAAGACAAAAGCGCAGCTAGCATGGGAATCTTGTATAGCCTTTTTACTTTTGTGGCGTTTTGCGTAGATCGTAAAAGCATCAAAACCAAGTAAACAAAAAGCGCATCCGTAAAAACAATAGGAACGGCGTATCCTATGCGCGACACACCGCCCAAAAATAACGGCAAGGGGCTGAGAAACACCGCAAGCAAGGAAAACAGCGCGCCCACTTTTGCCGCAAAGCTTGCTCCCTTTGTCGCCGCTATCGTTTTTACACGCCGAACGCTGTCACCTTTAAGCTCGGCGATCCCTTTTATGACTTCTCTTCCAGTGTTTGAAAGAAAGGCGAGCAAAAAGAAAATGAATAGCGTCGGTCTCACCTCTCCTTCAATTATGCCCGCGTAAAGAAAAGGAAGCGCGACGTTGTAAGAAACCGCGATATTTCCAACAAGCCCGAGAAGTTTGAGCGACTTTGAGTACAAAATAGAGAGCAAAACTGAAACGCTTGCGAGTGCAAACTCTGTGTATCCGTCTATCAGCGAAAACAAAACACCAAGAAATGCAAGACACGCGGCGTAAATCGCCGCGCTTTTTAAAGAAAGCTCGCCACTTGGAAGTGGTCTGTCAGGCTCATTTACCTTGTCCACTTCTATGTCGTAAATGTCGTTCACAACCATCGCAAAAGCGGTGAGTGTGAAAGCTGTGACAAAGCCCGCGATCAACCTGAAATCTGGAAAGAGTAACCCTCTTTTTGCAACTACTGCGGCGATGTAAAGCGCAAACACCATCATAAACGCGTTGAGCGGTCGAACAACCGTGATAAGCGCGCGCGTTTTCAACAACAACACCCTAATTCAAAAGCTCTAAGCTCGGAGGTCTTGTGTTCACGGAGTAGTAAGTCACAGTTCCGTGTTCGTCCACGATCGCAAGAACCGCAATCCAGCCAAGCTCTTCTAGTTTTTTTGCCTTTTCCACAAGAGCTTTGAGTGTAAGCGGTCGGTCATAGCTCAGTGGAACATACCCTCTTTTTTCTCCTTTGATTTGCAGAATGCAACCAAGCTCGTCGTCGTAAGCCACTTTTTTTCCTTGATCTGTAAGGTCGGCGTAGATCGAGTAAATCGACCAAAAATCCTTTAACGTAGAAGACAAAGTCTTAACAAGCTCCTGCGCGTCTTCAGCGAGTAGCTTTTTTTTAAGAATCAAATAAACCGCTTCAAGCGGGTTGAGCTCCACCGCAAGCCCGCTCAAAGGCGTGCCAAAGCCCGCATTTATGATCGAGCTAGCGATTGGACCTCTTACGATCACACCCTTTTCCGTTTTTTCTAAAGACAACACAACATAAAATCGTTCGAAATGCTTTTTAGTTTTAGGGTTTAATTCGCTTAATGGCAGACCTTTCACCAGTAAAGTGGGAAGAAGAGTGTGTGTCAATACTTGATCAAAGGTTGCTACCTTTTAAAATAGAGCGAATTAGGTGTGAAACAGTGGAGCAAGTGGCTTATGCGATTAAAACGCTTGCGGTTCGTGGAGCACCAGCGCTTGGCGTCACCGCGGGTTATGCGGTCGCGCTTGCCGCAAAGAAGTGCGAAGCGCAGAGCAAAGAGCTCTTTCTCAAAAAAGTGGAGCGATACGTTGACCTCATAAAGTCGACTCGTCCTACCGCAAGAAATCTCTTTTGGGCTGCTGACAGGGTTTTTCAAGCGCTCAAAACTGGCGAGAGCGTAGAGGAAATGCGGAAAAAAGCGCTCGCAGAAGCGCTTTTGATACACAAAGAAGAGATAGAGGTAGACCGAAGGCTCAGCGAGTATGGCGCTGAGTTGATCGAAGACGGTGACTCCATTCTTACACACTGTAACACCGGAGAGCTAGCGACCGGTGGCTATGGCACTGCGCTTGGTGTGATCAAGATGGCTTGGGAAAAGGGTAAAAGAATAACCGTTTACGCCACTGAAACAAGGCCTTTGCTACAGGGCGCAAGACTCACAACTTTAGAGCTTATAAACGCGGGTATACCCACAAAACTCATCGCAGACTCATCAGCGGGTTATCTTATGAAACTCAAAAAAGTGAACATGGTGATAGTAGGCGCAGACAGAATCCTTAAGGACGGAACGACCGCAAACAAAATCGGAACTTACACGCTTGCGGTTCTTGCGAAAGAGCACGGTTTACCGTTTTACGTAGCCGCCCCTCTTAGCACTTTTGACCTTGAAAGAGACGAAATACCAATTGAACAAAGAAGCCAAGAGGAGGTGAAAAGCTTTCAATCTTGTAAGAGCGCACCAGATGAAGTTGAGGCTTGGAATCCGGCGTTTGACATCACCCCGCCAAACTTGATCACTGGTATAATCACAGAAAAAGGCGTTTTGCACCAGCCGTATGTAAAAAGCGTAAAGAAGGCGTTCGAAAGGCTTGGTTGAATTTCTTGCGCCATTTGACAGAACGCCCAAAGAAGTTGCAAGAAAAATGCTATCAGAAGCTCACGTAAGACCGGGCTACTGGGTTTTCGACATAGGCTGTGGCGATGGTTCAATTCTTGTTGAAGCCGCGAAAATGGGAGCGTTTGCGGTTGGCGTCGAGCTCGAGCGTGAGCTCGCAAAGCTCGCAAAAAAGAAAGCACTTGAAGAAGGAGTGTCCCAAATGGTTGAGGTTGTTGTGGGAGATTTTAACGCGGTAAGACTCACGCACGCGGACGTGGTTACGCTTTATTTGACCACAGAAGGAAATAAAAAGATACTTCCAAAGCTTAAGGCGGAACTCAAAAAAGGGGCGATTGTTGTTTCGCACGACTTTGAGCTACCGGGTTTGGCAGCAAAAAGGGTTGTGTGGCATTACTATACAAACTTCGACAAAAGGAGGATTCTTGTTTACTCATTCTAGATTTCGAAACGCTTTATTAAACGCTCGCTTTAGGCTAATTCGAACTTGGCGAACAACTGGATTTGTAACTATGAAGAAATCAAAAAAGGGGAGACCGCAGACATATACTTCGAAAGAGTTCTGGACGTGCTAAAAAAGGCTGGAAAAGCGGACGTAAACGTCACGGCCGAGTTTTCGGGAGACCTTCCTACGAATTACAGCTGGGGAATATTTGCTGGACTAGAAGAAGTTCTATCGCTACTCGAAGGTAAGAAGCTCGACGTGTGGTCGATGCCAGAAGGCAACCTGTTTAGAGAAAAGGACGAAAAAGGTGTCGAAGAGCCTGTGATGATCGTGCGCGGTGCGTATTCGGAATTCGCAAAACTTGAAACTGCGATTCTAGGGATAATCTCTTACTCTAGTGGTGTTGCCACATCCGCCGCAAGAGTAAAGCTTGCGGCTCAAGGTAAACCAGTTTACGCTTTCGGAATCAGGAGGGTTCACCCCGCTCTTGCGGCGATCGCAGACCGAGCGGCTTATATAGGAGGAGTTGACGGTGTGAGTGGGATCGCCGCGGCAAAAAGACTTGGTATCAGAGCTGTGGGAACGATGCCTCACTCTTATGTGCTTATCATGGGCTCGCCTGAAGCTGCGTGGAGCGCGTTTGACAAGTACGCAGAAGAAGACGTGCCGCGCGTCATGCTGTGCGACACACTGTACGACGAAAAAACAGAATCGCTTATGGCCGCAAGGTTGCTCAAAAAAAGGCTTTTTGCGGTAAGGCTTGACACGCCAAAAAGCCGTAAAGGGGACTTTGAGCATCTTGTGCGAGAAGTAAGGTGGGAGCTTGACACCGCTGGTTTCTCACACGTTAAGATAATGGTTTCTGGAGGTCTTAACGAGTACAGCGTAAGAAGGCTGAGCATTGCTGGTGCGGACATGTTCGGAGTTGGCACGGCGATTTCAGCGGCAAAGCCCATCGATTTTTCGCTCGACGTTTGCGAAATAGAAGGAAAGCCTGTGTCCAAAAGAGGAAGATTCTCTGGTGCAAAGCAGGTTTACAGGTGTGTGAACTGCTTTTCTGATTACGTGACACTTTGGGAAAAAAGCTTATCCAAGTGCGAAAAGTGTGGTGCGCAGCTTGCGCCTCAACTTGTAAGGGTTATGCACAATGGTTCGATAGTTTTCAAAGAGAGCGCAGAAAGCATTAGAAAAAGAGCGCTCGAACACGCTAGCAAGGTGGGAATACCAGAGCTCAGTCAAGCGTAGATTGAGCAAGCTCTTGCGCGCGCGTCTTGATCCTTTGCGCGAGCGTGCTTGTCACACCTTTAATTCTTGTCAACTCTTCTAGCGGGGCTTTTGCGACCTGCTCCAGCGTCTTAAGTCCCATGTTGTACAACGCTCTTGCCCTTACCCTTCCGATTCCAGGCAGAGCGACAAGTGGAAGAAGCTCTTCCTTAACCCCTACTTCAAGCCTTTTACTCAAAACAGAAAACGTGTTTTGCAAGTGTTTTTCCGCCTTAAGCGTAGAAAGAAGAGAAGCGATAGCCCTTGAAATCCAAGCGGCAGAGGTGTACATTTGGTAAAGATCGCCCGGTTGAACATCGAACTTTTGCTCTATCCACTTCTCCGTTCTTTCGTTGCACCACTCCTCAAGCACCTTCGCGGCTTTGCACGCCGAAAGGTATTCTTTGAAGGGATCGACCACCAAGTCAGAGATCGTTTCCGCGTATTCTTGAGGTGTGAGCAAGTGCTCGTTTGATTCAAACAGCTCCTCTTCTTCCTTTTTGAGTCTAGGCTTTACCACTTCTGGAGCAAGGCACACTGCGTGTAAGAGCGTGTAAAGCGAGGAAGTGTCGTTTATTTTTGTGGAAAACTGTTTAACTAGCAGTGCGCTCACGGGATGCAGGTATAGCTCGCTTGTTTTTTTGCCAAAAATTGTCGCGGTGATCAAGTCGCCTTTGCGCTCAACAAATCCCCTTTGCACTAGAAAGTTTACGCATCTTCTTATAACGCTTTGAAGGTAGTTTTGTGAGCTTTTGTGTCCCGAAAACGTAAGGTAAAAGAAGCGCTCAAGCTCGCTGATCGATGAAGCATAGCGTGATGCGATTGTTGAAAGCACGTGAGGAATCAGCTTGTTTTCGTCTAAGAGCGTTGGCTCAAGAAGCTCTGGTTTTGCGCGAATGTATTTCTCCATCAACTCCTCCACTTCAAACTCGTCACGCGCGACCACTATCGCTTCCCCAATTGAATCAAAGCCAGGACGTCCTGCGCGTCCGGCCATTTGGTGATACTCTATCACAGGTATTCTCTGTCTTCCCAATCCCACCTCAAACCTTGTCACCTCGTAAATCAAAACTCTTCGTGCAGGAAGGTTGAGGCCTGCAGAAAGTGTTGTTGTTGCGACAAGCGCCTTGATAAGCCTGTCTTTAAATCCCTTTTCTACAAGCGTTCTTGCGGTGAAGGGTAAACCCGCGTGATGAAACGCAACGCCTTGCGACACAAGCGCCGCAAGTTCTTCCGTGAGCTGCGTCGCCTCATCAATATGGAAAATTTCGAGTGCCAAACGCTTGAGCTTTGCTTTTTCTGTCTGTGTTAGTGTGAACTTTCCGGCGAATCTTTTTGCCACGCTGAGTGTCATCTTTCTTGTGGACACAAAAACAAGTAGCTGACCGCCTTTCTCAAGTGTGTCGAGCGCAAGCGTTATCAGCTGTTCGTCTTTTTTGGGCAAAGACAGCGTTTGACCGTCTTCGAAAAACACGGTGTGTTCGTATAGTATTCCTTGTCTTAATGGCACTGGTCTCCAGTCGCTTTTTACCACTTTTGCGCCAAGCCAAGCCGCCAAGTCTTCAGGATTGCTTATCGTGGCGCTAAGCGCCACTATGCACAACGAAGGGTTGAGCGTTTTGAGTTTTGTGAGCACCACCTCAAGCGTGGCCCCCCTTTGTGCGTCCGCGAGTAGGTGAATTTCATCAGCGACCACCACGTTCACGCATCTCAACCACTTAGCTTCTGTTACCCTGCGTAAAAGCGAATCACACTTTTCGTAGGTGAGCACGATTATGTCGTAATCTTCAAGCCACCGGTCTGCAAGGTCGTAATCTCCAGTCGAAGAAACCACTTTTAATCCGAGTTTTTTCCACTTCGAAAGCTCTTCTTCTTTTTGCGTGGCAAGCGCTCTTAAGGGAACAAGGTAAATCGCCTTTCCACCTTTTTTTAGAAGTTGGTTCACTATCACAAGCTCCGCTATTAGTGTTTTTCCGCTCGAAGTGGTTGCGCTAACCACAAGCGACTCGCCTTGTAGAGCACCGCTTTTTATCGCTTCTATTTGAGGCGGCCAAAGCGCGCTTACACCGTTTTCTGAAAGAATCGCTTTTACTTTTTCGGGAATCTGCAAATCCTCAATCGAGAGTTTGTCCATCTATGTTCAACCAAAACTCAAGACTTAAGCGGGAAAGCGCTTTAAACCAAGATGCGTCGATCCAATCTTGGAAAAGCGAGCGATACCTTTCGAACCAAGCCTTTTCCTCTGGAGTGAGCAACTCTAGAAAGTCGGGTTGGCTTTTGGTCTCCGCAAGCCTTCTAAGCTTTTTTGCTCTAATTCGCAAAAAATCTTGAAGCTTTTGTGTTGTGGCAATCCGTTGTTCATCATTAATCTGAGAGTCTTTGAGGGCTTGGTCAAGCTCTGCGTAAAAAAGCTCATCAAGCTTTTGCGGTGAAGATGACTGCTCTTCTAGCCATATGCTTTTTGACAACCTTTGTTTTACGTTTAAAGCTGAGGTGAGCACTTCCGCATAACCCTTTTTCACAACTTCTCTTGCAAGCCAAAGAGGGAGGCTCACCTCTTGCCCTTCTTCCACAGGTTCTGGAACCCCACGTGCAAACTCCGAAAGTCCGTAAACAGTTCTTTTGAACCTCAGATTAACAGGGGTTTCTTGAAACATTGTGAGCGTCACAAGGTGAGCCATCCTAAAGTCCACAAACTTACACCCAATATCAAAAAACTACTCATCAAATTAAATTTTAGTGTCACGAGCGTCTTAGTGTTACGCTTAACAGTCGGGAATTTTACATTTTGCGCGCTCTTTGGTTTACCGAACGGTAGGACGCCGTAGTCAGCAGTTTCAAAATAGATAGGTTTATATAAATTTTCGGATTTGAACAATTTGTGTGTGCACGCGCAGTAGGGTGGTAGCAAAGACCCAAGACCTCCGCTGAGGGAGAGGTACGTGCACACACAGGAAGCAGGGGGACTGAGGATGGAGGGCGCTCCCCACTGCATGGTGGGTGGGTGCGTGCTGACAGGGGGAAAGCGGAGTGACCCCGATGAACTCGTGAGGGGTCTGCATGATGCTGTGAAGCCCAAGCTCTACTATGCGTACGACAGGTATGCTGATGCGTACCTACCTATGCCTACGTAGAGTGAAACCCAAAAAGCGTCACCCGTCATCCAGACGTCAATTGCGAGGCGACACAAAGCATTAATACAACTCGTCTAATTATTATGCAAAAGCAAAAGGGTAAATTGTTTAAACGCTCAGAGAATGGGTGAAACCTGTGAGCGAAGAGCTTGTTTGGACGGAAAAGTACAGACCAAAAAAGCTCGACGATATAGTTGGGCATGATGCTATCGTGCTAAGACTTAAGCAGTTTGTGAGAATGAAAAACATGCCTCACTGTCTTTTTGTTGGACCGCCAGGCGTTGGAAAAACAACCGCGGCGATGTGCCTTGCGCGCGAGATTCTCGGAGAACACTTCGCGGAGGGTTACTTGGAGCTCAACGCAAGTGATGAAAGAGGAATAGACGTCGTAAGAGAACAAGTAAAGGAGTACGCAAGGTCGATAGGTTTCGGAGGAATACCCTTTAAAATCTTGGTTTTGGACGAAGCCGACAGCATGACACCCGAAGCGCAGCACGCTCTTCGAAGAACCATGGAGCTTTTTTCAGACCGCTGTCGCTTTATACTAATCGGAAACTATTCAAGCAGAATAATCGAGCCTATACAAAGTAGGTGCGCGCTTTTCAGGTTTTCAAGGATTTCGAAAGAGGACGTGGTAAAGAGGCTGGAATACATAGCAAAGCAAGAGGGCGTTGAATACGAAAGGGAAGGGCTTGAAATGATTTATGAGGAATCCGAAGGAGATCTCAGGATGTGCATAAACGCTCTGCAAAGCTTGGCATCACTCGGCAAAAGGGTCGACAAAAAGAACGTGTCACAAGTGTTGGGCCTTGCGTATGCTGGTGACGTGTCCGCAATGATCAACATGGCGCTAAGCGGAAAGTTTGAAGAAGCAAGAAAAAGCCTTCAGGACATTCTTTACACAAAGGCGGTTGCACCCGAAGACATTTTAAGACAAATTTACAGGGAAGTCACAAGAAGTGGCTTACCCGACCATATTAAGGCGAGCGTGTTAGAAGTTTTGGGTGATAGCGAATTCAGAATTACGGAAGGTGCGGATCCAGAAATTCAACTCAACGCTTTTCTCGCAAAGGCGGCGCTTCTGAGTAAGGCGTCTGGAAATGAGCAGTGAAGTTTGGGTAAAAAAATACGCGCCAAAAAGGGTTGAAGAAATCGTTGGCAACAAAGACGCAAAAGAGAGCTTTTTGTCTTGGATTAGCAGTTGGTCACCAACAAAACGTCCAAAATGGGCGCTGCTTGTTGGTCCACCAGGAGTTGGAAAGACTTCGCTCGTTTACGCGTACGCTCGCGAAAACGGGTTTGAGCTCATCGAGCTCAACAACGAGAATTTGGGACGAGAAATCACACTAGACAAACTCGCGGAGCTGGTTTCCACCTCTAGCTCGCTTTTTGCGCGTAAAAAAATCGTGCTTGTTGAAAGCGTTGAAGTTTTGCATTTAAGAGACTCGGAAATGGCAAAGCTTTTTGAAACGCTTGAAAAGTCGCGCGTTCCTGTTGTTTTTACCGCAAACGATCAAGACGCGATTTACTCCTCAAGAAGGCTTTATCCCTTGCGCCAACAGGAAAGATGTGCGCACATAGCGTTTAGCAGAATAAGAAAAGACCAGATTAGAGCAAGGCTCAAACAGATATGTGACGCCGAAGAAATAAGCGTTAGCTCGAACGTCTTGGATTTGATAGCGGAAAGCGCGCAAGGCGATCTCAGGGCTGCGATAAACGACCTTCAAGCTTTTTGCTCTGGTGAAGTTTCTGTAAGAGAATCAGACGTGCAAAATGTTTACACGAGAGACACGAGCGTGAACGCGTACAAAGCGGTGCTCGACATTCTGCTTTCCCCCTCAATAGCCACTGCGAAAAACGTTCTCACTTCTGCAAGTGTGGATGAGGAAACCATTCTTGCGTGGCTTATAGAAAACATTCCTGATTATGAGAAGCCGCTTGAAAACATCTACCGCGCTTCGCTTGTGCTATCACGCGCTAGCACATTCGGATATCTGGCGACCAGACTCAACAGGTACGAGCTAAAAAAGTACATGCTAGACCTCATGTGCTACTCCCCTCAACCACTTGGCGAAAAGCGCTATAAAAAGCTCAACTTTCCAGCGCGTTTCAAGTACTCAGCGCGTAGCTGGGAAGTTAGAATGCGTCTTATTGTGCTTGCGCGTGTACTAGGCGCATATCTTCACACCTCGAGAAAAGGCGCGCTAAGACAGGCGCCGTTCTTCGCTTTGATGAGCCAAAACCCAAAATTTGGCGAGTGGTTCGCAAAAACCTTTGGCGACGAGGCGCTTGAAAGCTTGACGCTTCTAAAGAAATCGTAAAGCGAGTTCCCACTTTGCGCTCAACGCGCGTATCGTCAAAAGCTTTCTATTTATGTATTTTTTGGCCTTTTCAATTCCGCTTTCTATCTTTTCCCACTCTCCCTCCACGTTCGTTTGAACAAGAATAAGCCAGCGTGAGTCCGCTGAAGGAACACTCTTTAGAGCTTTGAGCTCACATGGCTGAACCTTTTTTTGATCTACCATTTCAAGAAGCTTTACGATTTTTCTTACTTGCTGGTATCCAAAGCCCTTCGCACTCACCTGCACAAGCTCAGCGCCTTTAAAAGAGCTTAAGGCTATTGAGCACGTAGAGCTTGGTTTCGAACCGCCTTTTTTGAAAAGCGCTTCAAACACTTCGTTTTCGACAATTTTCGCGGCTTCCTTTACAAGTTCTGGATTTCTCCAGCGTTCGGGGTAAACGTACAAGTAAGTTTTTGAAAGCACACGTCCTATGTTTTGTGTAACGTGTGTGACCGCAATGTCTTCTGGTAAGACGCGGTTGAGCGCGTCAAGCCTTATCTCGCCTTTGCAAGAGATCTTTACCACTTGCGAAGTGGCGCTCACACCCGCATCCGTTCTACTTGACGCACGTGTGACCACGTTTTCGCAGCCGACCTTTTGAAGACACTCTTCGAGTGCTCCCTGAATCGTGCTTCTACTAGGCTGTTTCGCCCAACCGTAATAGCGCTCGCCGTCGTAAAAAAGCTTGACGTAAACAGACTTATCTTGAACCATCGCGAACCACGAGTAGTAATTCTCCCGTGGTCCTCTTAAAATCAAGCTCGCGGTTCAGCTTGTAAAGGGCGGTCACGATCGGATCAGACCTTACAATTTCGTAAACGCGAATTCTACCGAACCTTTTTTCTTTTATGATACCTAAGCGCTTGAGCCAGCTTGCGTTTTTCACGACCGATTTGTGTGGCATTCCAGTAAGGCGCACGAGCTCAGACACGTTGAGCTCCCCTCTTTCAAGTAAGTGTGCCACAATTCTGAGTGCGCACTTTGAGGGAAACAGGTCTTCAAGAAGTGTTCGAGCGTTCACTTCTGCTCAACCCCCTTCTTCTTATCTCCTTTATCACCTCGGTGATCGTAGAATCCAAACTAGCGCCGTTCAAGCTTATGATTGTCGTCTTTCCCCGCTGTCCCTTTCCGCTTATTCTTGTCAAAACTATTTCAAGCTTTTTGAGTTTTTGCAGGTATTCCCATACTTGTGTGTGTTTTCTTGGTTGAATTGATAGCCTTGAGCAAACCTCGGCGTATTCTCTCTCAACCTCTCCTATGATCGCGAAACCCTGTTTGGAAGATCTGATACTTCTACAAATCGAATACAACAAAAGAAGCTCGTGCTCTTCAAGTGTCGGCAAGTGTTCCAAGATGTGTGAGTCAACCATGTTCGCCAAAGCTTCTTCGATGTGTTCAAGCGTAAGCGAATCCGCCTTCTTTTGCTCTGCGATTCTCCCGGCTCTGCGCAGTAGCTCAAGCTTAAACCTTATATCCCCTTCTTTTCCAAGCTTGGTTACGCGCTCAACCACCTCTTGTGGCACGACGCCCTTGTTGAACGCTCTTTCCACTCTATCCGCGATTATTTGCGCAACCTGTTCAGCCGTATAAGGCGCGCACTCGATTAGCTCAAGCTTTAAGCGTTTTTTGTGAAGTGTTATGTTTTTTTCATGAGAAATAACAACAAAATTGAACGGCCTTAATCTCACTTTACCAGTGGTAAAGTGGGCAAAAAAGTCGCTTGCGACATCGCTTTTGAGCGCATGGAAGTCGTCGAGAACGACCGTGAAACTCAGATTTTGTTCGATCGCTTTTGAGTCAACACTCTTTACGATTTGTTCGGTGGGGAGTCCCTTTGTGGTGGAGTAAGGCGAAAGGAACTTTAGAATTTGTGAAAACAACGCGTTAACCGTTCTTGCTGAATAGCAGCTTATGTGAACAAAACCGTTGTTCAGCCTGTTACGCCTTAAACCTATCGAAAAAAGCCTGCACGCGGCTTTTGCAAGCGTGCTTTTACCTACACCGCTTAAACCAAAAAGCGCTACGAGCTTTTTTTCACCTGAAAGAGATTCGCTCAACGAGTCGAGTAGTCTTGTAAGCTCGTTTTCGCGGTATAAAAGCCTTGGTGGAAGGTAGTCGCCACTTAAAACCAGTTCGTCCAAGAAAATTGTGGACTGTTTTCGCCCAAGTGTCAAAGTGTGCCCGCTCAAGACAATGAATTATTCGTCTACATATTTATGCGCTCTGTACCCGAAAGCTCGTGTGCAAAAGAAACACCTAGGAGTACGCTTTAAGACAGCTTTCGCAAACGCAATCTTGTGCGCTTTTGGAAAGCTCTTTAAGCTTCTTGATTTTATAGCGCGCGCACCAACAAAACAAAGAGCCTTTGCACTCGAACACACGCCCACAGAGCTCGCACACAAGCGTTCTTGTCATGCGCAAAATAGCTTGCGCGATGTGTTAAACTTTTCTTACGCTTTTGCTTTTGAAAGTTATGGGCGTGGTTTACGTTCTTGGTCCAGGCGGTCAGTACAACCATCTTATCGCAAGGCGAGTGATCGAGCTTGGGTTTGATGTAAGGCTAAGACCCGCCCACTCACCTCTTGAAGAGATGCGTGACGCGCTTGCGTTCATAATAGGAGGTGGACCAGGACGGCTTTCGCTCGGCGAGAGTGTTTCTCAAAACCTTTTAAGGGTTGTGCAAAACGGGAGTGTGCCCGTGCTCGGAATCTGTTACGGTCACCAGTTTATCGCTTTTGCGCTTGGCGGACGAGTAGAGGTCGCAAAAAAGCCCGAGTTTGGACCAGTTGAAGTCGAAGTGGTAGAACGCGACGAGCTTTTTCAAAACGTTCCCGAAAGATTCACGGCTTGGTTGAGTCACAACGACGAAGTCACAGCTTTGCCCCCAAGCTTTCGAGCGCTCGCAAGAAGCGAGCGCTCTCCGTTTCAGGCGATGGCCCACCAAAGCGCGCCGATTTACGGCGTGCTCTTCCATATAGAAGTTGAGCACACACAGTATGGAAGAGAAATCCTTTCAAATTTTTTGCGCACTTCAAAAGGTTAGCAACTCTTATTTTTCCTGCTTTCGTGAGTGGCGTATGGTCAACACGCTTGTGAGCGTAAAATCGTGTGTCGATGTGGATTCGGTGAAAGTGGACAGGGCCACCGGTTTGGTGAGCGTCGAGGGCGTGCCACGAAAGTTCAACGACTTTGACAAAAACGCTCTTGAAGAAGCGCTTAGAATAAAGGAGAAGTTTGGTGGAAAGGTTGTTGTTGTGACAGTTGGCCAAACTGGCGCAAGAGAAGTTCTCAAAGAAGCGCTTTCGATGGGCGCAGATGAGGCGTACTACGTAGCAGACCCATCACTTCAAGAGTTTGACAGTAGAGCGGTCGCAATCGTTCTCTCACGTGTGTTTTCAAAACTTGGACCTTTTGACCTTGTGCTAATGGGAGAAGGTAGCGTGGATCACTACTCCTTACAAGTGGGTCCAAGGCTTGCCGAGCTTCTCAACCTGCCACAGCTCACATACGTAAGAAAACTAGAGCTCAACGCACAAGAGTTAACGGTTGAGCGCGACCTTGAGTACGGAATTCAAATAGTAAAATCGAGCCTTCCCGCTGTGGTCACGGTCGCACAGGAAATAAACCAGCCAAGACTGCCCACACTCAAATCCATACTTGCGGCTTCAAAAAAGGAGATCAAGCAGCTCACACTTTCAGAGCTCAACCTTAAAGCGGATGAGCTAAAACCCGTGGTCACGACAAAAGAAATAAGAGCGCCAAAAAGCGACAGAAAGCGAATCGTGATAGACGGCTCAAAACCCGCTGAGGCAGTTCAAACGCTTCTAAAGTATCTAAAGCAGGAGGGTGTTATATGATGGCTTCTGTTGTGTGCTACTCAGAGGATGTGTCAAGGCTTGCCGAGCTTATCACGTTCGCAAAAGCAGCGTCTCAAAGCGTGCTTGCGATAACCACATCGATTGTTCAGGAAGGAATCGCTTCCTTTGGTGAGGACGAGCTGATCGTAGCAGGGCCTGTTGAACCTCAAAAGCTCGATGTGGAAGGAGTGTGCGAGCTTATTAAGAAGCATATCTCGAGCGACACAAAGCTTGTGTTGCTCAGCGCCACAAAGTTCGGAAAAGAAGTGGCGTCAAGACTTGGAGCAAAGCTTGACACAGCGGTGTCAAACGACTGTAAATCCTTTGTTTTGGAGCAAAACTCTGTGAAAGTCGTAAGAATGGTGCTTAGCGGTAACGGTGTGTCAACCGAGGAGCTTTCTAAGTTACCCGCTATTGTGAGCTTGCAAAGCGGTTTGCTTGTACCAAAGCCCTCCGAAAAAAGCGCAAACGTAATAAGAGTGGGCTATACCGCGCTTTCAAAAAGCTTGACGCTTGAAGTAAAGAGTAAAGGTGGGGGCGTAGTAAAGCTAGAAGACGCCGAAAAGATCGTCGCGGTGGGAAGGGGTGTTCAAAAAAGAGAAGATTTGAGCATGATCGAAAAGCTTGCGGCTGTTTTGGGTGCTGCGGTTGGTTGCTCAAGACCGCTAGCCGCGGATTTGGGCTGGCTTTCGGATGATCAGTGGATCGGACTTTCTGGAAAAAAAGTGAAACCAAAGCTTTACATCGCAATAGGTATAAGCGGGCAGGTTCAGCACATCGCCGGAATGAGAGATTCAAAAGTGGTTGTGGCGATAAACAAGGACCCGAACGCGCCAATCTTTGCGAACTCCGACTACTGCATAGTGGGAGACCTCTACGCGATAGTGCCAGAACTTATTAAGGCGCTTTCTGAAAAGGAGTCTGGCTGACACGAAGCGCCATCGAATAGTGCAGCTTTACATACTGCTTGCCGCCCCGCTTACGCTTGGGGTGGCGCTAGTCGCGTATGCGCAGCACACTGGCGCTTGCGCTTACCCTTGTGGCTTGGTTCACCCTTATAGAACTTACGGATATATCGTCGTTTTTTTGTGCGCGCTTTGCTACGCGTTTGTCACGCTTTGGGGTAGAAAGCGTTGAAAATTCAAAAAGATGATGCTTCGGTTTTTGCTCTCGCGTTTCTTGTTGAGCAGGGCTTTAGCATGGTTTCGTTTAGCGTTCCGCTTTACGCGCGTTCGCTTGGCGCAACGCAGGCGCTGGTCGGCGCGATTAGCTCTGGTTTTGGGCTCACGTACATCATAAGCGCGCTTTTTTCCTATTTTCTTTTAAAAAGCCTTTCGGCGATACGCAAAAAGCTTCTTGTTCTTCTTTGCGCGTACGCGTTTGTCGTGCTTTTTTATCTGACGATAAAAACTCCCGCATACCTTTTTTTTGTAAGGGCGCTTGAGGGTTTTGTGCTCGGCCTTCTTTTCCCTCTTACAGACACGCTTCCTGCGCTTTACGGTGAAAAAAGAAAGTCACGCCTTCTTTCTTCGTACAACACGGGTTGGAGCGTCGCTTACCTCACTTCTCCCCCGCTCGCAAGCCTTGTGATCGTTGTTTTCGGGTTTTCTTGGGTTTTTGTGCTCGCTTGTGCGCTTGTCGTGCTCAGCGCGCTTTTTGTTCTTTCGTTCAAAACAATCGAGCAAAAGGATCCGATTGTAAAAGTCGAAAAGCGCTCTTACACACCTATAGTTTTTCCGGCGATATCCTCCACTTTTGTAGTTGGAGTTTTGCTTTCGCTTTACCCGGTGTACCTTGTGATTCACGGTTTTAGCTACACCCTCGTAGGCTTTTTGCTTTCGCTTTATGCGCTCAGTAGGACTGTGACCTTTCTCTTTTCCCACAGGATCGTTAGCGTGCTGAGTGTGAACGCTTTCGGCGCTTTGGGCTGTGTCGCGCTTTTTGCGGTGGTCATACCTTATTTTGAGCTTAGCGTGCTTTCACAGCTTGTTATGATGGCGCTTATGGGCTTTGGTGTGGGCGCGCTGTTTTACGCGGGCTTGAGCAACGCCCTTCCAGAAGGCGGTGTCGCAAGAACCAACGTGTTTGAAGTGGCGCTAGGCGCTGGGCTGTTTTTAGGCCCTGCGGTTGGAGGCGCGGTTAGTGTGAGAGAGCCAAAGCTGATTTACTTATTGAGCGCGGTTTTGCCAGCGCTTTATTTGTTGTACCTTGCAATTCGCCGAAAGGGAGGCTGACACAAGGTAAAATTTTTAAATCACTTTTACCATTTTGCTACACGAGAGTTTTCGGGAGGTAGCTCAGTGGTAGAGCGGTCGGCTGTAGATGCTTCGCGCGTGTGAAGGGGCGCTTGCCCGTTGTGTTCACGCGTCAGCCGCCGCAACCGACTGGTCGTGGGTTCAATTCCCACCCTCCCGACTAAACTTAAATCGCACAACGTGCTGTAATTTATGGGCGATGACAGGTCCAGCCTGGCTGAAAAGTGATGAGGATCTTGAGTGCGAAGAGCCCAAAGCGTATGTGGTTGTGTGTTCCAAAGCGGGCAAGGAAAACAGCGCTTTCACAGAGGCGCTTGACGTGTTAATACTTTCAGAGGCAAAACCGGTTTTGCTCAAACGCACAAAGACGGGCGGAGTTTTCGTGTTTTCGATTTCAAAAGACGCAGCTGGACGCGCGAGAGCGCTTTTTAAAAGAGGTTGCGCTGCGATTTCAAATGTGCTTTACGGAGAAAAGGTTTTCACTAATATGCACGAGCTTGAAGGAGTGCTTAAAAGCGAACGTGTGAGTATAAGGATAAGAGAAAAGGGAGACGCTTTTAAAGACCTTCAAGAAAGAAGTGGCTCAAAAGCGAGTGTCTTAGAGGTTTTCGAGGAGTGCGCTTTTTTGTGCACGCAAAAGTGGGTTTAACTTTTGAAAACACTAAAAAGCGTTGAAAGCGTAAGTTGTGTATGCCCTTTAAGATGTACACGCGTTCAGGAGATAAGGGTGAGACTTCGCTTTTTGGAGGAATTAGAGTGAAAAAGACCGACCAGAGAGTGATCGCGTATGGTTGTGTTGACGAACTCAATAGCCTCCTTGGGGTTGTAAGAAGCGTTGTGACAGAAGAGCGTATAAAGCAGCTCATATTCAAAGAGCAAAGGAGGCTTTTCAAGGTGGGCGCGGACCTCGCAACACCACTCAGCGCAAAAACACCAAAACCCATCGAAAGAATTTCAGACGAAGACATTCGCGAGCTTGAAGAAGAAATCGATGCGCTCAACGTAAAACCCATTAACGCGTTCGTAGTGCCTGGCTCTTCACAACCTTCCGCATACCTTCATTACGCGCGCGCTGTTACAAGAAGAGCGGAGCGCGAAGTGTGGAAGCTTTTGGAAAGTGGAGCCGACGCGAACCCAAAAGTGGCGGTTTACCTAAACCGTCTTTCAAGCCTTCTGTTTGTTGCCGCGCTTTACGTGAATGAAAGCGCAGGTGTTTCGGAGGACAAGTGGCCCTGAGCGGAACGCTTTTTTATAAAAAAGGGATTACGCGTTTATGATACTTTCAGATTTTGACCTAAGAAACTATATTTCAAGCGGAAGGCTTGTGATCGACCCGCTTTTCGACGACACGATCAGGGAAAACGGCGTTGACCTAAGACTTGGCAAGCAAATCGCGCGCCTTAAGCGTTCTGAAAAGCTTCTTGACACGCGCACAAGCGTCGACTACAACGAGTTTTACCAAATCGAGTGGGTGGACGAGTTCGTGCTACAAGCCGACGAAAAGATCCTTGTCACAACGCTCGAAAAGGTGACGCTACCCTCCGACCTTATGGGCTTTGTTCAACTACGCTCTTCCTTTGCAAGGGTAGGACTTTTGCTTCCTCCAACGATCATCGACGCCGGCTTTAGCGGCAACATAACGATAGAAGTGCGTGGAACTTCGTTTCCTGTAAAGCTTTATTCCGGACAAAGGTTTGCGCACATCGTGTTTTCAAAGCTCACCACACCTCTTGAAAAACCTTACTCTGGCAAGTATCAGGGTCAGGTTGGAGTGACGCTTCCAATCTTTACCGAAGAAGTGAAAAAATTATAAACCGGTTTTCTTTTTTGATTTAGGAGCGGTGATAGCTCAGAGTTAAGCTGATGCGTGATGTAAAGGCATTTGGCTGAGCTCCAAAGGTGTGAGCGTTGTCGAAAATAACCGTTGGCTCAATCGTTTACGTAGAAGACCGTGAAGGAAGGGTTCTTGTGCAAAGGCGCTCTGGAGGCGCTCTTTCGGGTTATGTTGGCTTACCAGGCGGAAAGGTGAAGCTTGGGGAAGGGTGTGTTGAAGCGGGTGTGAGAGAGCTTGAAGAAGAGACAGGACTTAAGGCCAGTGACGCAAGGCTTGTGGGCGCTTTTTCCGAGGTGAGCTACTACAAAGGAAAGCTCAACGGACACTATGTGCTTTTTGTGATCGTCGTTGATCGTTTTGAAGGCTCGTTCACAAAAGACACAAAAGAGGGGGAAAACCTTTGGGTCAAAAAGACGCAGATTCCTTCGCTTGGGCGTGTTCTGCCAGACCTTTACTTTGTGCTCGAATCCGTGAAGAGAGCGCCCTTTGTGGAACACTTGGTGCGCCATCTCGACGAGGAGAATTCTTATGTTCTTACCACAAAAGGAGAAATCTATCCCAAGCGCGATTGACTGCCACTGTCACATAACGCACGAAGCGTTTGAAAAAGACAGAGAGCAGATTTTGAACGAGTGCGCAAAGCGCTCTATTCTCGTTGTAAACTCGGCGCTCACACCGAAAGAGCTTGAGCTGTCTCTTTCGCTTTACGAACGCGGTTTAATTCTTCAGAGCGCAGGCTGGGACGCAAAAAACTTGGACTACGACAAGGCGCTCGAAATGCGGCGCGCGATAGAAAACAACGCCGAAAAGCTTGTAGCAGTGGGAGAAGTTGGGCTTGACTGGTTTTGGGTTAGGGATCACGAGCAAAGACGAACTCAGGAAAAGATCTTTAGGCTGTTTATAGATCTAGCAGACGCCCTTGGAAAACCACTCGTTGTTCACTCAAGAAGCGCTGGCTGGGCTTGCGGAGAGCTTCTGCTCTCTCTTGGTTTTACAAGGGTGCTGATGCACGCGTTTGACGGTTCTTCAGGCGTTGCAAAAACGCTTTGTGAAAAAGGAATGCTCTTTTCCATTCCCCCATCAATTGCGCGCTCAGAGCAAAAGCTGAAACTCGTAAAAAATCTTCCTTTAAGCTCGCTTTGTCTCGAGTCGGACGCGCCAGTTCTTGCGCCAACAAAAGGTGAGAGAAACACTCCTCTTAACGTTTTTGTTTCCGCAAGCTGGATCGCTCAGATAAAACGCACAAGTTTGCAAGCGGTTCTACAGCAAACCACGAACAACGCGCTCACGCTTTTCAAAAACGCTTAACAAAGCGTGCGAGAATAACTTTTATGCCTTACATTTCAAAAAGGGCGAGTGTGGGTAGCGGAACAAAGTTTGAATCGGAGTGCGCAATCTACGGAGAGAGCGTGATAGGTGAGCGTTGCTTTATCGGTTCGTTCTGCACGATCGGCCACCCGAGGCGTGCGAGCTTGCTTGAGCACAAGGGTAAACCGCTGTCCAATCTGGATGAAATAAGCGGCGGCTCAAGGATCGGAAACGATGTGGTTTTACGTAGCCACAGCGTTGTTTACGAACTTGCCACTTTGGAAGACGGGGTGGAAACTGGACACTTCGTGCTAATCAGAGAAGAAACCAAGGTCGGAAAGCGCACACGTGTGGGTAGCTATAGCGTTTTGGACGGCAAGGTGAGCGTAGGCTCTCAGGTGAGCATCCAAAGCGGGGTTTACTTACCTCCTGGAAGTGTTGTAGAGGACGAAGTTTTTCTTGGACCTTTTGTTACAGTGACAAACGACCTTTATCCTCCAAGCCCACTGGTCACGGGTGTAAAGGTTGAGCGTGGCGCGGTAATAGGAGCACGCGCGATTCTTCTTGCCGGTGTGACGGTTGGTAGAGAAGCGGTGGTAGCCGCAGGCGCGGTTGTCACGCGTGACGTAGAGCCTGAGTCTTTTGTGATGGGCGTTCCCGCACGAAAGGTTGGCGACAGAAGAAGCTACGAAGAAAAAAAGAAAAGGTTTTTGCAAAACGAGCTCAGATAAAGCTTATACACGTGTTTACGCTCGCTCACGTGAGCGAAAAATGGTGCTTGAAAAGAGTTTTGCGGAAAAGGAGCAAGCGTACAACCCTTATCAAGTGGCGGTTGAGCAGTTAGAGCGAGTCGCCGAAATAATGAAGCTTGACCCTTCTATCGTGGAAATCTTGAAACACCCAAAAAGAGTGGTCACGGTTGCAATACCAGTTCGAATGGACGACGGCACTGTGAGGGTCTTTGTAGGTTATAGAAGCCAGCACAACGACGCTTTGGGGCCGTTTAAGGGAGGCGTTCGCTTTCACCCGAACGTCACACTCGACGAAGTTAAGGCGCTTTCGATGTGGATGACTTGGAAGTGCGCTGTGGCTGGACTTCCCTATGGGGGAGGAAAGGGAGGGGTTGTGGTCGACCCACACAAGCTGTCCAAGGCGGAGCTTGAAAGGCTTTCGCGAGGCTATTTCTCTGCGATAGCAAACGTGGTTGGGCCTTATCAAGACATACCCGCGCCAGACGTTTACACAGACGCTCAGGTTATGTCGTGGTTTATGGACGAGTACAGCAAGATCAAAGGGTATAACGTGTTCGGTGTGGTCACGGGAAAACCTGTGGCAATAGGTGGCTCTCTTGGCCGTGACACCGCAACCGCTAGAGGGCTTTCGTTTGTGGTGGAAGAAGCCGCAAAGAAGCTCAGGATAAACCTTAAGGAAAGTAGCGTTGCGATTCAAGGATACGGAAACGCTGGCTCTTACACCCACATGTTTTTGGAAAAGCTGGGCGCCAAAGTTGTCGCGGTGAGCGACTCAAAAGGCGGAATCTACTCTGCGCAAGGCTTGAGTTATAAGGATGTGATGGAGCACAAAAAGAAGACAGGTTCGGTCGTTGGGTTTAAAGGCGCAAAGACGATAACAAACGATGAGCTACTCACGCTCGACGTGGACATCCTTGTTCCTGCGGCTCTTGAAAACCAGATAACGCAAAACAACGCCGCAAAGGTGAAAGCAAGGCTTGTGGTCGAAGCGGCGAATGGTCCTACCACACCAGAGGCGGACGACATACTCTATAGCGAAGGCGTCACGGTGATACCCGACATACTCGCAAACAGCGGAGGTGTGACCACATCTTACCTTGAATGGGTTCAGAACATTCAAGGGTACTACTGGTCGGCGGAGAAAGTCGACGAAACTCTTAAAGAAATGATGGTCAGGGCGTTTAGGGCTGTGTGGGAAACCACTCAAAAGTATAGCGTAGACATGAGAAAGGGTGCGTACATATACGCGGTTGGAAGAGTGGTCGAGGCGATGAAGCTAAGAGGTTGGATCTGAGCGCTCGGTAAAGCCTATTTTTGTTTGTTCACAATTTTTTTATGCCTTATGCGATCGAATGTTATGCGGAGCACGCTGATTTGACAGAAAGTAGGACGCTCATCACTTGGAAAGCGGCAATTAGCCTGTCCACAGAAGTTTACCCAGAGGGTGCGCAGTTTTTCACGCTACTCGAAAAGCCTCACGTAGCCGTGCCGCGCGAAGTGCTCGCTTGGAGGGTCGCGCTCAACAGAATAAGAATAATGCCAAAAAGAGAGCTACCTTTTGACATAAAGCAGTTTGAAGACGATTGGTTCGTGGATTACGAAGCGATCGCAAAAAAGCTCAACACAAGCGTTGAACACGTAAGCCTAATGATTCGCGCGGCGGACAAAAGCCTTATGTCCACAGTTGTTGAAGAAATAGCGAACGCCGTGCTACACTCAAACCAGCTCAAGCACGAAATCGCATTAAGTCTGAGAAAAAGGTTTGACGACTAGGTGTCACACTTGGCGCTCATTCCTTCTGACGAATCGACACGCGTTTTTTCTAAAGAGCCAAGCGCGCTTATCGGCGAGCTAAAGTCGCTGATTAGGGAGAAGGTCGGAAGTGAGAAGGTTTTGGCGGCGCTTTCTGGTGGTGTTGACAGCACGGTTGCCACGCTTATCGCGATATCCGCACTCGGCGAGCGTGTAACCCCGGTTCTGCTTGACACAGGTTTTTTGAGAGAAAACGAGCCACAAATCGTAAAGAAGCTTTTCGACTCGATTTCGCCCATTCCATTGAAAATTTTGGAAAGAAGCGAGATTTTTTTCAAAGCGGTGAGCGCGCTTGACGACGCCGAATCAAAGAGAATCGCCTTTCGCGAAACCTTTTACGCGCAACTAAAGGAAGAGGCGCAGAAAATTGGCGCGCGCTGGCTTCTACAAGGAACGATCGCACCAGACTGGATAGAAACCACTGGAGGAATCAAAACGCAGCACAACGTGCTCGCTCAGCTCGGAATTAGAACGGAGGAGCGTTACGGCTTTTCGCTACTTGAGCCGCTTGCGTACCTTTACAAGGACCAAGTAAGAGCGCTTGCGCGCGCACTCGGTCTTCCTAAAGAGTTCGCAAATAGACAGCCCTTCCCTGGACCAGGTTTACTCATAAGAATTCCAGGAAGGGTGAGCCAAGAAAAGCTTGAGCTAGTGAAAAAGGTGAACACGATCGTCGAAGAGCGTCTTTCGACGCTCAGCGCGTCTCAGTACTTTGGCGCGATTTTCGACGCACCTGAAAGGCTTGCTACGAGAGTGTTAAAGGGCTACGAAAACTATGAGTTCAAAGAAAGGGTCACAGGTGTTATGGGGGACGCAAGGGTTTACGCAAAGATGCTCGGTGTTGACGCGCCTGAGCGCGAAAGCTTGCTCAAGCACTACCAAAAGCTTGTCGCAGAGCTTATGTCCCTTAAATCGGAGTACACAAGGGTTTGCGTGCTAATTTCTTCCAAAAACGAAGGAAAATACGCTATTGTGGTTAGGGCGGTGAAAACCTCCGACTTCATGACGGCGGATGTCGCCCTCCCTCCTTTTGAGCTTCTGGTGTCTCTTAGCTCGCACGTTCTAAAGCAAGCGATTCGCGAAATTTACTTCGATGTCACACCAAAGCCGCCCGCGACGATAGAGTATGAATAGTTAGCGCTCAAAAGTGGCGACTACGTGAAGCGGCACTCCTTCTTTTATTTTCTCTCGCCACTTTTGTGTCACCGCTAGCAAAAACGAGTACCCAACGACTTCTGCACCCGCTTCTTCCACTAGCTTGGTCAGCGCCTCCTGTGTTTCACCGCTTCTTACCAAGTCGTCCACGATGACACACCTATCACCTTTGCGTAGCACTTCAAAAGGAACGTGTGCGGTGATCACCACATCCGAGTCCCCAATCTGAACCTCGACCGTGTGAAACTTCTTTACACCCTTTTCTCTTTCTTTTTTTGCGACCACAAGGTTTGCGCCTAGTAGGTCGGCGACGAGTGTCGCGTATGGTATTCCGTCGGACGCCATGGTCACCACTTTGTTCGCCTTTGAGTTGAGAAAAACGCTTGCGGCTTCGAGCGCGGCGAGTTTTAGGAGCTTCACCGAGCACACAAGCTTTGAGTCGTCCACCAAACCATTCGGGTTTAGTGTCACAAGTTCGAGTACCAAGGGTTCGAGCGAAAACTTGTTTGAAAGCTTGGCTATCAACTCTTTCGCTCTTTTTTCCGTTGGTAAAACCCTTCCCTTTACGTAGCGGTTGAGCACGCTAGGCTTAAGCCCTGTCTGCGCTTCGAGCTCTGAGTACTTGTGGTTTTGCTTTATCGCAATCAAATAGTCCACCACACCCAGCCTAAACCTCAAAGAGGACGCCTTGTCCTTTTCAGCCATTTTTGAGTATCTCCCTCCAGTTTAGGATTGGTTCCCTTGCCGCTTTTACTTCGTCAAGCCTTGCGACGCTCGTCGCACTCGGTTCATTCGAAAGGTCGCGTTCAAGCGCTTCGAGCAAACCTTCTATGTAAGAGTCAACCTCACTTTTGGTTTCGCTTTCGGTGAACTCTATCATCAGCGCCTCATCCACAATTTGAGGAAAGTAGATCGTTGGCGCGTGTCCTCTTGAAAGAATGTGTTTTGCGATTTCAAGCGCCCTTTTGCCAGTTCCCTTTGAAGAGATCACGAACTCGTGTTTTCTCTTCTTTTCTGGGTAAGGAAGTAGGTAGCGCGTAGAAAGCCTTTTTGCGGCGTAGTTTGAAACAAGAACCGCGTCCTTTGAAACTTGCGTCAAGCCTTTAAGCCCAAGCGCACGAATGTAGGCGTACGCGCGTACAAGAACCGCGAAGTTTCCAAAACCTTCCCTCACCCGCCCTATTGACTTTGGGTAGTCGTACTCCCAGTAGAGCTCTCCGTTTTCTCGTCTTTTGAGCCGAGGAACAGGAAGGTAAGGCTCAAGAAAACGCTTGACGAGCACCGGTCCTGCACCAGGTCCGCCGCCACCGTGGGGTGTTGAAAACGTCTTGTGCAAATTCAGGTGGGCGATGTCAAAGCCGAGCTCGCCAGGCTTTGTCACACCAAGTAGTGCGTTCATGTTCGCGCCGTCGAAATACATCAGCGCGCCCACAGAGTGCACCATCGAGCTTATTTCCAAAATCTTGGTTTCAAAAAGCCCGAGCGTGTTTGGCACCGTGACCATAAAAGCCGCGACTCGCTCGTCAAGCAGTTCTGAAAGCCTTTGCGTGTCGATTTCGCCTTGTTTTGTCGGAACGCTCACCACCTCAAAACCAGCCATAGCGGCGCTCGCAAAGTTGCTACCGTGCGCGGTGTCAGGAATTAGCACCTTGGTTCTTGTTTCTCCGAGCTCTTCGAAGTGGCGCTTTGTGATGAGCATTCCCGTGAACTCGCCCTGAGAGCCCGCGGCTGGTTGCACGCTTATCGCGTCCATACCAGTGAGCTCAATTAGCGCGTTTTGAAGCCTCCAGATCACTTCGAGCGCTCCCTGAACTGTGCTGTGCTTTTGTGCGGGGTGTAAGAACGCAAAGCCAGGCAAAGACGCGATCGCGTCGTTTATCTTTGGGTTGTACTTCATCGTGCAGCTACCAAGAGGATATGTGCCCGTGTCCACGCCGAAGTTCATCTGAGAAAGCCTTGTGTAGTGTCTTACAACCGTGAGCTCTGAAAGCTCGGGCAAAGCGGGTTCTGTCTTTCTTTTTAGCTCTTCGGGTAGTTGCACTTCGTTTTTCTCGCTCGACCTACCTTCTTGACTGAGCTCGATTAGAAGCGGTTCGTTGAGCGTGTCAGAGTGTGAGTAAATCGCTTGCCTATACTTCATTTTTTTCGAGCGCCTCCTTGATCGAAACAACTAGCAAATCCACGTGCGCTTTTGTGGTGAGCTCGCTCACACCGAACAGCCAAGAGTCGAGCTGTTTAAGCCTTGTTGGCGCGATTATTCCGTGTTTTTCAAAGCTTTTTTCAAGCGCTTGTTCGCTCGCTTGTATCCTTGCGACAAAGTCTTGGTAGCAATAGCCCTTAAACAGAGGAGAAGTGACCCCTTTGAGCTCGGCGAGCCTGCTTTGTGTGTAGTGCGTGTTTGAAAGTATGCGCTCTGCAAGCTTCTTCAAACCGCTTTTTCCTAAAAGCGCAAGGTAAACCGCGTTTGCGAGCGCAAGAATTGCGCTGTTCGTGGTTATGTTCGACGTGGCCTTCTCCCTTCTTATGTGTTGCTCACGCGTTTGAAGCGTTATAACAAAACCTCTTTTCCCCCGCTTGTCCAAAGTTGCGCCAACAACCCTTCCTGGCATGCTTCGCACATACTGCTTTCTCGTCGCAAAAACGCCAAGGCTTGGCCCGCCGTAGCTTATGGGAAAGCCCACACCCTCTCCTACAGCTATATCCGCCCCAACTTCGCCTGGTGGCTTAAAAAGCGCAAGAGAGATCATGTCAAATCCCACGCAAAAAAGCGCGCCTTTTTTATGAGCGATCTCAGCCACCTCTTCGAGATTTGGTTCGACCACTCCAAAGTAATTCGGGCTTTCAACGTAAACCATGCAAGTTTCGTCGTCTACGGCACTTTGTAGCGCGTCAAAATCCAAGCTGCCTTTTTGTTCATCATAGCGCGTTTGAACCACTGCGAGCTTTTTGCCAAACGCGTATGCGCGTAACACCTCAAGCCTTTCTGGATTTACCGCACCACACACCACAACTTTGTTTTTTGAGTTTATTCTGTGCGCCATGTGCGCCGCTTCACCCAGCGAGCTTCCGTACGTATAATGAGAAGCGTTGGCCACGTCGAGTGCGGTGAGCTCGCACACCATCGACTGATACTCAAACAGCGCCTGTAGCATCCCTTGAGTTATCTCTGGCTGGTAAGGCGTGTAAGACGTGAGAAACTCGCCCCTTTCTATGATCTTTTGAACCACGGCAGGAACATAGTGGGCGTGCGCCCCACCCCCCGCAAAAAGCGGGTGTTCGAGGTAGTTCCAGTTTCTTTTTGACAGCTCGTAAAACTCAAAGAAAAGCTCCTGTTCGCTCAAAGGCTGTTCTTCCATGTGAAACTCTGACCTAATTGGTATATCCGAAAAAAGCTCGTCTGCGCTCGTCAAGCCCAAGTACTCAAGCATCTCTTTTCTTTCTTTTTTTGTGAGTCCAAGGTATGGGTGTGTGAACTCGTCTTTTTCCATCTAGCTCATCTCGCCAATGAGCTTTTGGTAAGCGTTCGCATCGAGTAGTAAGCGAGTTTCTTCCTCAAGCTTTGTCGCGCGCACCTTAAAAAGCCATCCTTCGCCGTAAGGGTCTCGGTTGACAACCCCTGGGTCTTGAACCACTTTTTGGTTCACTTCTACCACTTCGCCTGTGATCGGCGAATACACTTCGGACACGGCCTTAAAAGACTCTATGTTCGCCGCTGGTTTCATAAACTCCACGCGTGAGCCAACTTTTGGTAGCTCTACCACCACAATGTCTCCGAGTTTCGCTTGCGCGTAATCCGTTATCCCAACTGTGCAAAGCGCTTTTTGTGAGTCGTCAACCCTGAGCCACTCGTGCTCTTTTGAATAAAGCAAGTTTTGCGGAACCAGTGTCATTGCGCATCAACCACACAACAGGCTTGAGTTTAAAAGCGTTTGCGCTCACTTTTTGATAAAAGGAGGGTCGACAACGCTCACCAAAACTTCCTGCGCTCTTATTTTCACTCTTCCTCTTTCGCCGGCTTTGACACTCAAAGGAAAGAAGGCTAGCGCAATTCCCCTTTTCAAAATCGGAGAAAGCGTGCCAGAGGTGAGCCTTGTCGTCACACCGCTTTCTAGTGTGACTTCGTAACCAGAGCGCAAAACCACCTGTGTGTCTGAAATCACACCCCTTAGCCTTCGCGTGGGTTTGATGCCGAGCAGAGCGGATTTTCCCACAAAATCCTTCGTAAAGTCCACGAACCTTTCTCCACCAACTTCGTACGGGTTGACGCTTTCGTTTATGTCCACGCAACCAAGAGGGTAGCCCATTTCAAGCCTTAGCGTGTCTCGCGCGCCCAATCCACAGGGCTTTGCGCCAGCTTCTATAAAAGCCTGAAAAAGCTCTGAAGTTCTCTCCTTATTCCCTATTATTTCAACGCCGTCTTCACCCGTGTAACCGCTTCTACTTACGATTAAAGAATCGGTGGTCACTAGCTCAAATTTTCTTTTTTGAGACATATCAAGAGAAAGCTTTTGCTTTAGTATTTTGAGCGAGTTTGGTCCTTGTAGCGCGATCATCGCGTTGTTTTCGCTGTCTTGTTCAACGCGCACGCTCGGAAAGCGCTTTGCTCTTTGTTTTAGCGTAAGAAAGAGCTTAGGATGCGTGCACGCATTAGTCACAAAAACAAAACTATCTTCGCTAAGTGAAAAAACGATTCCATCGTCTATTATTCCGCCATTTTCGTTTAAAACATAGGTGTACGCAAGCCTTCCCGCTTTCAAACCAGAAATCTTTGCTGTGAGCGCGTAATCCAGAAAAAGCGGCGCTTCCCTTCCTTCGATCCTCGTCCTTGTCATGTGAGAGATGTCGAACACACCCGCGTTGGTTCTCACCGCCATGTGCTCATCTTCTATCGAAGTGAACCAAAGAGGCATCTCCCAGCCTTCAAAGTTAAACGTCCTCGCTTTTCCCTTGTACAGAGGATAAAGCGGAGTGGTTTTTGCGCTCAAGCGAGTTCACCCTTTTTCGCAAACCTGTCTGGCTCGCGTTTGAAAGTCGATTCACACTGCATGCTACAAAAGAAGTACTCCACCCTTTTATATGTCACCCTGAACTTTTCGTGAGTCACTTGCCTGCCACACACAGGGTCTTTCTTTACAACAAGTCTCACTTGTACTCACCCACCACTTCCGCAAGAATTGCGCGCTCCCTTTCACAAGCGCGTTCAAGATGGCACATCTTTGCGGTTTCGTAACCGTTTGAGCCAAGCGAGTCCGTGTCCGCTTTCAAAGCTTGCTCGATCTTTTGCGCAAGCGCTTTGTCGTCTCCGCTTGGAAAAACGTAACCGTTTGAGCCGTCCACAACAAGCTCAGAAACTCCCGCGCCGTCGCTCACGATCACAGGTTTTTTGTTCACCCACGCTTCTAAAACCGTGATTCCAAACCCTTCTATTTTAGAAGTGAGCAAAACCACTGAGCTTAACGCGTAAGCCGCTTCAAGCTCACGCTTTCCAAGATAACCCGTGAACACGACACGATCTTCGACGTGTAGCTCTTTTGCGAGCTTTTCGAGTGACGCGCGCCAGCTTGCGCCTTTTGAGTGCGCAAGCCCGCCCTTTGCGCTTGAAGAAAAGCTTCCATCTCCAACGATAACAAGCTTTACGTCTTGCTTTACCCTTGAAAGCGCCTTGATCGCAACATCGTGCGCCTTTATCGGGTCCATCCTTGCGACCATTAGCAAAACGCGCTCATCCTTGATCGAAAGCGCGTTTTTTAGCCTTTCAAGCTCGCTTTTTTGAACGCCCTTCCACTCTGCTGGGTCGACATACGGATAAACCTGAAACGCCTTTCCGTGATAACCAGAGCGAACGAGTGACTCAAGATCTCTTCTTGTGCTCACCACAATTCCGTCAAACCCTTCGACCGCCTTGAGCACAAAGCGCCTTATTCTCGGATTGAGATTTTCCGCTTTAAAAGGCACGTGCCAGCGTAAAATTGCGGGCGCAGACGGGCCAATTAGCTGACCCACTAGTAGTTGCTGAAAATCCTGAACGTAAAACGCGTCAACGAGGTCTATGTGCTTTGAAAGCTGTTTGTAGTGTCTTAGGTTGTATTCCACAAAACCCGTGTATCCCTCAACCCAAAAGCCCTTCGAAGGTAGACCGTGAATTTCAAGCCAAAGCGACTCCTTAAACTCCGTGTACCTTCTTGTGACGCTTTCTTCTATCTCCACGTGTTCGATGATTATATCGTCGAACTTCACGCGCGGTGGGTAGTTCACGCCAGTGGCGACCCAGCGCACTTCGGAAATTATCTTTTTTTCAAGCATCGCGCGTAAAAGCGGATAAATCATGCTTGTGACGCCACCAGGCGATCGTTCGTAATCAACCCCTTCTTCAAGCATGGATGCGTCAAGCGGGTCGTCCACTGGTGCGTACTTTTCTAAAAGCTCTGAAAACCCAAGCTTGAACTTGAGCGGTGGAGTTTGCGAGTTTACGCAGATCTTCATTAGAGCGTAACTTATGAGAGCTGATTAAAACGTTACGAAAGCGATGGAGCTTGTCGCGCCAACACAAAACTAAGACGCTTTTTACTCAACCAAGTTGCCATAGATCACCTTAAAGCCTAGCTCTTTAGCTCTGTTGAGCGTCTCCCTATCGATGTTCACGGCCACTAAATAAACCTGGTCCACGCTCCTTTTAAGTATCTTTTCGACATAGCCCACGACGTCCCTTAGGTGGTCCACGTCCTCGAATTCGGGAAAGGACTTTACCTCGATCAAAGTGAGCTTGCCATTTTTTACCAAAATGTCCACTTGCACGCGTCTACCCTTTAGCCCAGTGATGCTACCATCGTAGTCTGTGTACGAAAAGCTCTCCACTTTACCTATTTCGATACCCTCCTTCTCTAGCACTTCCTTAAAGGTGCCAAGCATGGTTTTCTCGAGGTCGACGCCCCACCTCCGCCCCATCCTACCCAGAATCACCTCAAACCTGTGCTCGAGACGGTTAAACTCCTCCCTCATCTTTATTTGCTCCTCTCTCAGGTTGTGCATTTCACGGTTAAAATCCTCTCTTAACTTCTGCACTTCTCTGTTAAAATCCTCTCTCAGGTTGTGCATTTCACGGTTAAAATCCTCTCTTAACTTCTTGATTTCAGCAAGGGTGCTGTCGATTCTTTTTTCGTTCTCGTCTAAGCGCTTTATGAGTTCGATATAGCCTAGCAGGCTAGCTGCGGCTAATCTGAATTCCTCGTCTTCTTTGAGAAGTCGCAGAAACTCCTCTTTGACTCCCATACTCACTCATACCATACTTTGTTTGTCAACTTAAATCTTTCCAGTGTAAGCCAAAATTTGGTAAACGCACGTTTGCGCGTTCAACACAAGCGAAAAGTTTGTGGTTCTTCAAAACGCGTGAATCTGCTAGCGATTGATGCCTACACACCTCAAAAACTCGAGCACCCCCTTTCCGTCTTCTTTTACCAAAACGTGGCAAAGCGGTTTGAGCGGTTGCACCGCGTTTTCCACACACACCGCGATGTCCGCAAGTTTTAGCATTGGTTCGTCGTTTTCACCGTCGCCGATACACGCCAAAGGCCTTTTTGCACGAATTATCTTCATCGCGTAGAGCAATCCCGTGGCCTTTGTAAAACCCTTTGGAACGATCATCGCACGATCCTTGTTCAGAATCACGCTCGCTCTTTCACCCAACACCCGATTTGCTTTTTGTAAATCGCTCGTAGGGATGGAGATCACAACTTCTTCACAACCGTTCACGCCAATCAAAGAAAGCAAGGCGCTTCGCTCGGCCTTCCAAAATGTAGGCGACAAATCAAGCTTTTTTGAGCCGTGTAAAACCACACAGCCGTTTTCCGCAACCACTGCATCGAACAACCCTAAAAAACGAGACACGTGCTGGGCGCACCTGCCAGTCACAAGTATGAGCTTTGCGCGTCTTTTTAATTCTTTTAGCTCTTTCAAAACTCGCTTTTCCACTTTGCCGTCGCTTGAGAGCGTTCCGTCGAAGTCGAGCGCAAGCGTGCGAAAAATCATGACTTCACCTTTGCGATCCTTCCTGGTTTTGGTTCAAAGAGAACGCCTCCCGCTTTTTTGAGCTTTAAGTACTTTTCGATGTCTTTTTCAGAAAACCCCTCTTCTTTGCACCTTATCCTAAAGTCCGCTTCAAGAACGCCGTTTGCGCCCGCAAGAGCGAGCATCTCAACAAGGATTTTGTCGATCTTTGCCATCGTGTCAAGCTCTTCGCTCGTTTTGCCTACTGTTACGGTGCTCAAGTCCACCTTTTTACCGCTTGATGTTTGAACGCCTATGCTCTCCAAAAACACGTTGTAAAGCCTGATCGCAGCCTCTGCGTCAATCGCTTCGGCGACACCGCTCAGCCTCATTCTTGCGTGCGCCTTGGTAAGTCTCACAAGCCCTTCAAGTTGCCTTGTTGTGATCACAACTGGTGAGTCGGGCGTGTCGCTCTTCTTTCTCATTTCTAGGTAAAAGCCGTTGAGCTTTTCCGCGGCGTCTGGTGAAAGCACTGGGTTTACCGACCTTCTTGCGTGTGCGATGTACTTTCTTATCGTCTCAGCGCTAAAGGGCACGTCGACCTTCCCTTGTCCTCTTACTCGAAGCACGAAATCCGCAAGCTCTCTATCCCTCGTGTCATCCGGTTTGTCTTCGACGATAAAGATAAGGTCGAACCTTGAGAGTATGGTGGGCGGAAGGTTGATGTTGTCCGCGACGCTTCTATCTCTTAGGTACTTACCGAAGGTGGGGTTTCCAGCGGCGATCACGCCGCACCTTGCGTTGAGCGTTGCGTGAATTCCCGCCTTGGTGATGGTCACCGTTTGCTGTTCAAGCGCTTCGTGAATCGCCGAGCGGTCGTTGTCGTCCATTTTGTCGATTTCGTCTATCAAGCACACACCACCGTCCGCAAGAACCATCGCACCAGCTTCGAGCATGAACTCTCCTTTTGCGTCGCGAACGACTGCGGCGGTAAGCCCGACGCCACTGCTACCCTTTCCGCTTGTGTATATTCCGCGCGGAACGAGCTTTGCGATCGTCTGAAGTAGTTGCGACTTCCCAGTACCCGGGTCTCCTATAATAAGGATGTGCGAGTCCCCTCTTACTCGTGTGTTGTCGGGTAAGACCACGGCGGGCGCGCCAAAAAGCGCAAGAAGAATCGCTTCCTTAATGTCTCTTAACCCGTAAATTCCTGGCGCTAAAGAGTCGATGAGCTTTTCTTTGAGCCAAGGGTCCTGCGCCATCCTTCTAATTTCTTCTAAATCCTTTTCCGTGAGCTCAACACTTTCAAACTCCTTTTCTGCGCTTTCTAAATAGTTCACTTCAAGAAAGGTGTCAAGCGCTCTTTCTCCCTGCGCTTTTACCGGTTTGTAAGCCCTGTAAATCGCGCTCACTCTCACTCTGCTACCAGGTTTCACCTTGTCCACAAGGTCGTCTGTGAGTAGCGCCTGAACGCCCCGTGGTAAAACTCCTCCCACAAGCTCCTCCTGCCTTTCCTGTAAAAGCATCCTCTGGTGGTTTATCGAGTAGCTTGAAGAAGAGTCGAGCGCCATTGGCCCATTACACCTTTGCCCTTCTTCGCTCACACGCGGACACTTTGTCGGCGCAAAAACTTCAGTGAGCCCGACAATTCCAGTTTGAACGAACCCACAGCGCATGCACCTGTAAACCGGGATCACCAAAAAAGGCTTTGAAACCGCAACCCTTAGCGCCACACCTTCCACAAGAACGAGCCTGTCCACGTGCTGCGCGCCCAAATCCCTTAGTCTAATGAGCGAACTCTGAGGAAGCTTGAACCTTACGTTCAAAGGAATAAGAGAAGCAGCTTCTTCAAAAGTTTCAACTCCTCTGAGCTGTTGGTTTCTCACAGCGTACTCGTAGATTTCAGCCGCGTACTCTGGGTCTATCATTTTCAAAGCTTCAAGTAGCGCTTTTTTGAGCGCGGGCATTGCGTAGTCTGGAAACTCCTGAATGGTCTTTGCAAGCTCGTAGTCAAAGTCGATAAGGTGCTCGAATTCAACAACCACGCTTCTTTCGTGGTTTGCGACCATTTCGTTGATCCTTTTTTTGTAAACGAACTCTTCTCCCACTCTAAACTCTGTGAGAAACTCCTGAAACCTCTTTTGAATTGAAATGACGTCAAGCGCGCCTTGCTGAGTGTTCAAAACCAAAGCGTTTCTAGTATAATTCGAAAAAGATAAGCATAAACTTTTTTAAATGAGTCTTGTGATCACCACGGTTAGAATCGTCGCAAGAATTCCGCCCATAAACCCAAAGAAGTAGGCGCGCATGTCTTTTCTCAAATCATCGATCCTTTTGTTCACCGCATCGAACTTCGAATTCATTTCGCTTCTTAGATCGTCAATCCTCTTGTTCACATCATCGATCCTTTTGTTCAAGTCGTCAATCCTTTTGTTCAAGTCGTGCTTGGTTGCTTCCAAGTCGTGCTTCGTCGCAACCTCTGTGAGCAAAGAGTGTAGCAGCGTGAGCCTCAAAGTGGGCTCTTCCGCAATTCTTACAACCATTTTGCTCAAAAAGAGCTTCCTTACTTCTTCGTTGGTCTCAAGCTCTTCGAGAAGCTGCTTTGCGATAGACACGCCTTAAATAGCAAATAGAGAATAATAACGATTTCGGATTTTGAACTGGGCGTAGATTCGCGTGAATCCCTTAGTCCTTGGGCCTAATAGCCCTTATAAGGTTCCCAAAACCTCCCTCAAGCGGGATTGCGAAAGCTTTAAGTCACACAAAAACGCTCACACCGCGGAGTACGCGAAAGCGTGTGGACACGAGGCCTCCGTAACACTTGCGGGATCGAGCGCGGTCGCTGAAGCGCGAAGCCTTCAGGAGTGGGTAGCTCACATGAGGTGGTTCATCGGTGGGACGGCGCGCGTGAATGGTCTACACGCCGCCCGCCCAGCGTACAAAAACTTGAAACCTTCATTGAAGTGCAAAAAGCTTATTTTACTTTTTGAAAAGGATAGGTTGGTTCACAATGGGAAAAGTGACGATTGAGAGTTTGGG